>JAABUO010002574.1_pt1 | contig 22017 bp, 29 predicted proteins | sample 5559291 | NCBI WGS metagenome assembly JAABUO01 (sample SAMN10711878, study PRJNA513372) | rock metagenome | isolation source: Antarctica rocks | place: Antarctica: Victoria Land, Finger Mt sud
TGAACAGTGCCTTTCAGCTGCTATTGAATTTCAAGTACCAGTATTCAAGAATTCCGTGAGTCCTGGCTACACCTGTTGTGTGGCCAAGCCCTTTCTTAGCTTGGTGGCAGGCGACACCGTCCAGGAGTTTCAGGAGGCGGTTGAGGAGTGTGTTGCTGACTTCATCAAATTGTACATAGAAAATGGTCACCAGGTTCCGGCTGCTCCAGAAGCACCTTCCAGGCAGTCTCTGAGCAATCAAGATGGCTTCGAGCAGCTGCTGACAGTCAGGGTGCCAGGTATGTGATATTATTGTCACTGATACGGGTTGTGGTTTTCTGGGCTGCTATCTTACATTGGCGGTGTTGTCATAAGCTGGGTGCATGTCTGCTAGCCTGCCTTGTTTCCCTCCAATTTCCTTCCAATCTGTGCAGTAACTCACTCCGCCCTGTTAGTGTGTCTGCAGTGAATGGTTCGTGAGTTGAGCATGACTATGCTGCTGAAGATCATGGCAGCAAATAGAGAGAAACCTGACGAGCCACACACAAGGACGTCATATGCACCATCTTGGCAGCAAACAGAGGGAAATCTGACGAGCCACACACAAGGACATCATATGCACCATCTTGACAAGTGATTCTGCAATTCACATACTGGCCCATAGTATTACTGCCAACAACACCAAGTCAAGTGCCATCTGTCAGGAGCTTATACCGGGTAGGATCTGGGCGTGGAAGCATTGCATGTGTACAAGGTTGAATGTGTTGCCCATGTTTGGGCAAGTGTGTTGCAATGGCCAATCATGGTCACATGAGTGTTGGTGTGTAGACAGCTGCGTTTCACACAGCTCACACCATGTAATGCTCTTCTTGATTGTATATGCTACAGATATGCTGGCAATGGTATGCGTGGAGAAACAAGTTTCTGCGGGGCTAACAGCTTGCTTGAGTTGCATGCAGCCTTTAATGACTGCTTATACAAGCAGATTGTTGGGGTCACCTCCATGGTGATGATGTTGGACTGCTAACAGTCCACACAAAGCAGCTTCTGCAAGCTATGATGTGGGATGTTGTGTGAAGCAATTCTTGATTTGGGATCTAGCTGTATAGCAGCTGCTGAGGTGGATGCATGGTAAGCTTTTGTATGCATTCTTAAGGACAGTACTCAAGAAATGTGATCATGTCATCTGCTGCAGCAGCTGCAGTCTTTTGTATCAGCTTTATTACAATGTCTGTAGCACAGCGCAGTAGCTGCTGTGACAGCTCATTGTTGCTTCAGATTGAATCCCCTCGTCACCCTCCTTCGTTACAATGTGTAGCCACAGCATGTGACTGGTGGGGCAAATGTTGAGTATGGCTGCAAAATAGAGATAAATGACATGTGCTCCTTGAGGCAGCTGACAGCTCAGTATTTTTGAACAATGTTTTTTAAATTGTCATGATGACACTGCTGCACAGCTATAGTAGCTTGCCATACCAACAGCTGTTGCAGCATGTCCAAGAGGCAAGCTTGCCTCAAGGTGCAACCTTGAGTGATAAATATCATGGTCACTGTACCGATCTAATTGCATTGTGCACGACTCTGTGTGGACATTATATCATGGCACGGACAAAAGTCGTGCTTGGGTTGGTATATAGCGCAGTTGTGAAAGGTATTTACTAAGCAAGGGTTGTGGTAAACATAGGCAGAGATGGTCTATGTTCTGGAAGGATTACCATAAGTAGTATTTGCGCATTCGTGTGCAGCACGGGCTTAGATTGGGCTCACCTCTAGCTAGACCTTTAGGCCATGTTCAAAGCTGAGCCGCATTCGCTCAAACCAAACGTTCGATTGCTACGGGCGGAGCTGCTTAGCACAACATCGTCCGCCCCCTGGACCAGCTCCACACAGCCTAATTGAGTATGTTGGCCTTCCCCGCAGCACAGGTGGTGCCCGTCCGTAGGGGATCCTTGCAGGCCGGACGCAACGCAAGAGCTGCCAAGCCGCTGCCGATGACATTCGCTAAGGTATGCACGATTTCCCAATGCTTCAATGAGTTCGCCGCTGCTGCAGCAGGTCTTTCGAGAAATCAGATCTGATTCTTGTTGCTGTAACTGGCGCAACAGGGACACACTGGTTGGCAAGCAACTGCATGTGTCACAACGAAACGACACAAGCGGCTGGTTGGTATTTGACAATGTGCTGTCACGCAGAGCCCCAACGATAACAGATCGGATCAGATGAACCCCAACAACCCTGCTCACACAGGCTCCAGGGGTGGTTCAGGTGGCCACGATGACAATCGCGCCAACCAGCTGGATCCCAACAATCCAGGATCCTCAGGCGATCAATCTGGAGGTGATGATGACAACCGTCAGCTCCAATCAGCTCAACCCAAACAATGGAAAGTCTGGCTAGAACTCTTAGAGGCTATAGAGGCAAGGCTAGTTTGCTGAAGGCCAGTACTGCTAGTAGGCAATGGCATTTGCCTGCATAGACAGCACCAGCAAGGATGTTACAATGCATTGCTAAAGTGAATCCATTTAAGCCAGCAAATGTCTCAGAACAGCTTTGCACTGCACCGCATGTTTAGCTGCTGTAAGGGGATATACATGAAGACTTTGAGTGATGAAATTGATGGCGAATGCTCCAACTGAGATTGCTCAGAAAAGCCTCCTGATGTGTGTTGATGCCATGCTAGACTGGTTGCTTAGAACAACAGGCCTGCGGTCAATAGGCCTATCAGCCTAGGCGTGCAAGCTTGACCACAAGCTTCTGCAGACATGCAGCCAGAGCATCTATTTACTGAAGACCAAATTGGCTTGACATGAGCTGCCTACTTAGCAACAATGTCGGAATCTGCACCATGCACAAAGATGCAGCTGCATCTGCCAGCAAACAAGTTGAAGGGGCTTTCAGGCAGTCTTCACCCATCCTGCATCTGCAGACATCTGTCTCCCTAACACAAGCTGTGAGGCTTAGGAGAGTTGCTTTGGTCTACTCTTGCTTTGGCTGCTTGCAACCTGTACCCTGGACTGAGCTGAACTGAGGTCAGGTGAAGATACACACGAAAGCTTGCATTGACAAATCAGGCTAACTGCAACAGCTTCGTGAGAGATCTTGTTAAGAAAAGTGAGGCTGGACTCAGCCTGTCACAGCTGTATTGACTTGCAGCAGACATGAGACCAGACGCGAGGCGAAAATTCTGGTGCTTTTGCGAAGGATACTATTTTGGCAGCTTTACATATCAGCGGCACTACATTGCTTTGCGAGAACACGACAGAAGCGAGCGTCTCAGTCACTGCTGCGACCTAGGTAGGGTAAGACTGCAGAACTGGTCTCGGAGCCCAGCACAAAGTTGTTCCTGATCAGCGCTGGGCGCACAGCTTGCAGAGGCGGAGTCACCTTGATTGCCGGCCGTTCAGCTAGGCCCCTTGAGAATTTGGCTAATATCAACTTTGCCGGAAGCAACTCACTCGACAATGCCCTCCGTGGTGGTCTCTACAAGTAGTTCACCGGCTCCTCTCTTGCACAAATGCTGGCTTGCACGGTCGCACTTTCGAAGCGCAGTGGTACTCATGCATGGCAGCTGCCGGCAGAGACGCCAGCTCACAAGTCGTATATGTGCGACGCCAGCAAGTGCTACAGCTACAGAGGGTGCTGCAACTTCTAAGACAAGCTTGCTGGGCAGCAATGAAGCACATGTCAAGGCAACATCCAGGCTCCAGGAAGCTGCACAGGCCATTGGAGGTACTGATCAATCAGGTTCCATTGGCTACTATAATCTGGCTGTCACTTGTGAGAGGAGAGCATGATTGGCAACTCAGTATAGCGCAAGCAAATTGAAGGAGTCGCATGCATCAAGTTGCATGATTGCCCTGCTGTTGTGCCGTTGCTGTGGCAATGCTTGCTGTGATGCATGATGCGTTTCATGTCTGTCCGTACAACTGGACAAATTGCTCTCAGCTTCTGTGAGGCATCGATCACTTTGGCTCGTCATGTATCATGTAAGCAGCCACAAATTGTCAAAGCGTCAATCCCACTTGTAAGCTGTACCCAAGTTAGCATGTCCAGCCAACTTACTTGCTGTGCTACCCAGCAGATCAGTGTGTCAACCACGGCTCATCTCGTCACACCATGCAGGTGTGCCAAGAGTGGTTCTGAAACGGGGCAAGACCGCTGTCTTCCGCAATGGCCACCCAATGGTGTACAGTGGCGCTATTGATAGGGTGGTGGGCAAGCCCCAGCCACAGGCAGGGGATGCTGTCCTGGTGACTGATGGATCTGAGGCTCCTGTTGCTTGGGGCGTATTCAACCCCACATCCATGTTTAGAGTCAGGTGACTATCCTACTGATATTTCACAGACCCTGGACAGGCATGCTTTGCTGTCACAGCTTGCAACACATCCACGTGCAGTTACTGGCTTGTGATCATGCCTGAACTGCTTGGCCATGCAGCCTGTGCAGCGTCAACACTATGCAGCAACAACACCTGTGGATACAGCTAATCCACTGTAAAAGTAGGATGAGGACTTTCTGTGGCTCAGGCAGGCTTGCAGCAGCTCTGATGTGCAGTCTGAATGCAGGATCATGCAGCTGGAGCATGAGGCAAACCAGCAACACCAGGCATCACTCGTGCTGAATGTGCCAGAGCTGATTGCTAACAGACTGCGTACAGCTGTCCAGCTACGCACCAGCTTAGCTCTAGGCACTGGCTTGGTACAATCCTTACTTCATTCATCCTCAAGCAGCAACGGTCACACTGCACCCACGGCTGCTACAAGCCAAGCAGCCTCAGCAAATGGCACAGAGGCTAGCAGCGCTTCGACAGCAACTAGCAATTCCACCAATGGAGCAGAGAGCGTGGTAGACAGTTCAAGCGACAGGCAGGCAAGTGGTAGTCAGGCGTCGACAAGCAGGGCAGACAGCAGGGGCAGTAGTGTCTACCGTGTGGTGAACAGCGAGGGGGACAGACTGTCAGGGCTGATAGTGGACAGACTGGGCGATCAGCTGGTGGTGGCTTCCTCTGCAGCTTGGGTTGAAAGGTGAGGCAAACTTTGCTGCTGCAGGACCAAAGCTTCTCAAATAGGATGCATCTGAGCATTGCACAGGTGCATATGCGGGACAACAGCTGCTGTACACTGATTGACCTCAGCTTTTGTGCCACCCCCCCCCCCCCCACCACCACCACCATGCTTCTCAAAGACAAATGTCATTGAGCATTTCTTGCGTCCTTGTGCGACCTCCTCATGCCAAAAAGCCTATTTTGCTGCCAAGGATAATCACCAGAAACAGGAACAGCTGCCATTGTGCAACAACTGTGGTGCTGATTGCAATTAAAACATACCTATATCAGCATCAACATGTATGGCTGCATTTAGCCAGCCAGTACTTAGTTGTTACTGAAAGCCTGTCATTCTCAGTCACGTCATTGGTACCCAATCCATGCAGGTGTGATCAGTGAATGACTGTATCAGGCCAGTTGTGTCTATGTGACTGCAGGTACAGGGATGTCATCACTCAGCAGCTGCAGAAGGCATGTGGCACAAGTAGTGCGCCCGTGTGGAGACAATCTAAAGATATGCTGCTTGAAGAGGGCATTCAGGTCACTGCACAGGAATCTGACAGAGCCAGTGGAGCAGCCCCAACTGATGCGCAAGTACAGGTGACCCAAGACCAACAACAATAGGCAACATGCCATAGGCATGGACAATCAGCAATAGGCTCAGAGCAGTTTACAGATAGGCAGGAGGTCATGGCATATGGGGTGCGCAATGGGCAGGAGTTTAAGGGCATGTGGGCATGGGCAATGGGCAGGTGTTTATGGACAATGGGCTGGGGGGAAGGGGGAATGGGCAGTGGGCATTGTGGAGCGCGCATGGGCAACAGATTTAGGGATGCATCATAGGCATGCAATGTGAAGTTAGGCATGATTGATTATTGCATCATACATGGGCAGAGGGCCTGTGAGGAATTACTGGAGTGGGTCATGCCTCCATTTGCATACAGTCAAGGCAATGAGCAATGCCACAGCCGCTTGCAAGTCTTGGTTGATGGCATTCCCAGCAGGCAGGCTAGCTGTGAATCTCCCATGTCGTCACATCATTTAGTTGCTGTTTGTGGCAAAACTGGTCGGTTTGCGCATCAGAGGAAGTTGTTGTGCCCTGGTTAGTGTGTGTCTGAGGCTGCCGACTCTCTATGTGAAATGCCCAAAGTAGTCTTACAAGGGTGTTCACCCTGTCTTTGGAGAATATCAGAGCACAAGACTCTGGCTGCTCATATGCACAGGATATTCTTCCACGGACTGCTAAGCAACAATTTATGTTTGGTAAGGTCAATGGTCTGCATCTAGCAGACCTGGGCGTCTGCTCACTCTTGCCCTACACCTTGTAACTTCTTGCACTAATTCTTGTCACTTCTTGCTCTAAGCTTGCTTCAAACCTTGTCACTTCTTGCTGTTGCTCAGGTGCTGGAGAGCGGCATCAAGTTCTGGGTGTCCCCAAACACAGGTCAGAAGACAGGCTTCTATGCCGATCAGAGGGACAGCAGGCTGGCAATACGCCACCTGTCCCAGGGCAAGGCTGTTCTGGATTTGTGCTGCTATACTGGAGGCTTTGCCCTAAATGCCCTTGCTGGCGGTGCCCACCATGTGACAGGTCAGGTTGCTGCTGGCCCAAGCTTATCTGCTGGGCCCTCACTCTTCCAACAAAGGAATGTACTCTATGGATCAATTGAGCTGTTGCAGAGACTGTCTGTGCATTGTAGCCACACCAAGGGCAATTACTTCATGCAATGCATGACTGGCTGTTTCGCTCAGATGCTCAGCTCACATGCTTGTGTCAAAACGCTTGGTGGATATGTGATTGGCTGATGGGCTCAAATGCTCACCTTACATGCTTATGTCAACACAATTGGTAGACGGAGATGACACAGGAGGAAGCAGACATTGGACATTGGACATGTCAGCCTCTGGCGTGTGTGATTACTCAAATGTAATTAACCACAAGGTCCAAACATGACTCATGTTACATGACAGTCAGCGTGAGATTATGAACCCTACTCAGTAGACATTTGGACTGGACTGTGGACAGCAGACACTAGATAGTAGACAGCAGGCATTAGACAGCGGACTGCAGGGTTGCTGTGCATGCTGTCTTTTGGAGCTGTTGCTTGAGCTTCCGCTGGAGCTTCCATTGGAGCTGTTGCTTGAGCAGTCCATTGTCCTCACCCAGGCTTTTCAGGCTTCACTCACTTGACAGTACTCATCTCATCATCTCAGAGCATGGCTGCTCACCCACAGCACGGCAGCAACAGCTCGCCTCACTGCTGCTGCAAGAGGCTTCTCTGCTATTTGCATGCTGTTGCACAACAAGTGACTGCGTCTTGTAGGTGTGGACTCTTCAGCTCCTGCTTTGGCCTTGGCCAAGAGCAATGCCCAACTCAACGGCTGGCAGCAGTCTCAGTACCACTTTCTGAAGGACGATGTTGTCAAGTACATGCAGCAGCAGATTGTGGAGGGAATGCAGTGGGATTTGGTGGTGCTGGATCCCCCCAAGCTTGCCCCCAATAGGAAGAGCTTGAACAGGGCTCTTGCTAAGTACCGCAAGCTCAACACCTTGGTGTGTGATAGTCCACTCGTTGGCAATATCAAGTCAGCTTCATGACCCTAACTCAATGCTGAGTCACTGTTACTTGCACACAGAAATGCTTGCTTTGCCACCAAGAGATAAAGGGGTTGCTTGGCTGCTCCTCAGCTAGTTTGGTTGCATGTTGTATCTCATGATGTGCAGCGTCGTTTTGAAAGAAATGCAAGTCCAAGTTTTTGGCAGACTCCTTGAGCTTGCACCTCTTCTCCAGAAAAGCTTGGTCATCTTACAGTGACCACTTTTCTGCCCAGGTTTGACAGATGCGCTGTGCTGTGCTGTGCTGTGCTGTAGACTGTGTCATGGTATTGCAGGCAATGCGCGTACTGAAACCAGGAGGGCTGCTGATGACTTGCTCATGTTCAGGGGCGGTCACGCTTGATGACCACTTTATTCCAGCGCTCAAGGTAAGCCAGCTGCAGAAGTAGTCACTGCAGACAGTCATTGCACACAGGTACTGCATACTGTCCGCTGCAGATGACATTGGACAGTTTTCTTTGAGTGGTAGTGGTCACACGCCCTGCCCCTTAGGACAATACAGTAGGGTCCCATGCAAAGGCAAGTACATGCGTTGCTTCTTGTCAATGCACGCTGCAGTAACATGCAACCAGTCCTGGATGGTTAGAAATGCTGCCATGTACAATGCAGGAGGCAGCCAGGGCAGCAGGCCGTCATTTCAGCATTCTCAGGAGTGCAGGGAGTGGCCCTGATCACCCAACTGACCCAGGGTACCCTGAAGGGGCATATCTCAAGAACATTTTGCTGCTTGTGGCATGAGCAGTCCCATTGCTGTACATACTGTGTGGCTTACCAGTCACGACTTTTTGCTAAGCAGCTCATATGTTTGCAGCTTGTACATAACTGCATAAACGATTGAATGGCTGCCACTGTGCGCTCAGAGTTTCTGCATGCGTTTGAGACACAAGTTTTTGTGTGTACTGTAGCCAATGATCATTGCATTAGGTATTGCTGACGCCCAATATGAGTCATTGTACCTCAAGTTAGTTGTGAGTGACGTCTCTATTGACTGCATGCTTGCAGAAAATCATGATTGGTTGATCAACCTTACCAAATAAACCCCATTTTTGCTTCAGCAGCTCCTGAGCAAATACTCTGGCCCAGCACATGCTGCGCATCGGACATATTTGTGACAGTGCATTCAGGATGACAGTCAAGCTGTACTTCATGTGTTGTAATAGCTAGTTTAGCAGAGCTCCACAATGTATCAGCAGAGCCTTAGTCATATTGCCAGGTGTTACACTCATGTGACGTCAGAAAGGGTGAGCTGCTAGAATGCAAGCACACCTCAGCACAGAAACATTTTTGTTGCGTGGGGTGTATTTACAAGGCCTGAAGTGGGGAATGGCAAGTAAGATTGTTTGGAATTGGAGCTTGTCTGTTGTTCTATGAATAATCATAAAAGTAATTGAAAAAGCGTCAAGACAGAGTAACGTACTAGAGTACTGCACTAAGTACAACTCTCCAGCTAAAGTACTGATAAGGTTCAATTATGAATTGCAGCTGTGTCATGCGAAATTGATTCCGTAATAGTCAAAGCCGATTAGTCAGATAATAGTAACATGGTCTATGCTACTGACTGCTGCTCTGCAGTGCTAAGTGCTGCAATGCTAGTTGTGCCATCTGTGATACCATGTTTGTCTATGTACAAGGCTTTCCACTGTGGCTCATACAATGCATTCTATCTCATACACAAAGCTTCGTCACATCAAAGCAAGCTGCGTGCGCACAGCTATTAGTAATTGAAATGGGGCCGTTTACTGGCACAAGGATATACGCCTCTCATAAAAAGCCACCCATTATCAGTGATGTGTGTCAATGCCTCAGGGATCATACATACTCTAAAGCAGTCTATACTGCGCGTGGAACCTAAGTATACGTGTTGCTCATCATATTTCACTTCAGCTATCAGTCACCTGATGATCAACCCTGAATCTTGGTGAAAAGTACATACAATCACCACTGACCTATTCAGCTGTTGACTGATACACAACATGTCACCGCAATAAAAGTTCTTGTCTGTCACAGTGCTAAAAAATCAAGTGATGTGCAGCATACAATTGACGTTACATAATCATCAACGCTGTACCATTCCCCTTGGTTATCCCGCAGCCTTTAACTATTCAACAAACAGATACTGTATATCAGCTCACTGTGCATATTTGGTGTGACCACTGCACATTATTGCAAGTATATGACAGTGTATTACAAGGTATTATAATCACCATCAGGGCATTTGCAATGAGGTAGTATCCCGCAGGGGCTGAAGAAGTAACAAGTTAAAAACTCCAACCAGGACAGGACGTTGTTGAGCAAGTACAGTACCCCAAGCCGTACATTCAGGAAAAGAAAACCCAAAGACGACCTCAGCACATGCTGTGTGCTTGCTGTGTCACACGCACAACCACCAGCACAGCATTCCAGTCTGCAACATCCAGAGAAACAGGGGAACATCCCTACCAACATAACCAAGTCATGTATTCTGAAGTCCTTGCCATGCTGTCAATCATCACCTTGTGTCTTCATCCCAACAAAAGGGCACCTTTGTTTTGCACAATGATACCCTGGCCTAACTGCAGACTTGACTGGCGTCATTGGAGGACAATCACACACATATGAGGTAGTATCCTGCAGGGGCTGAAGAAGTAACAAGTTCATAACTCCAACCAGGACAGGATGATGTTGAGCAAGTACAGTACCCCAAGCCTATACTGCAGGCTGAAGACTCCGCTGCTGTTGCCTCACCAGCAGGCGGCGAGTGGCATGGATGACCCCATGGTATATTGCAGCCTCAGCAGCCAGAACGCCAAAACTCTCCAGCCGGAAGGATTGCACAAAATTGTACAAGCTGAACACATTGGAGCCGCGTTTGTAGCGCCCCAGGAGGTCATAATGGATGAGCAAGCTGAAGAGTATGGTCAGCAACCAGAAGAGCTTGAACTTGAAGAGGTGTGCGCAATATGGTTTAGTGTCCAGGGTGAGCACCACCAAGGGGGAAAGCAGCTGCAGGTTTGCTGCTAGCCATGCCATGCTGTTGACGGTCTGCAACGATCCAACACATTTGTGAACACATACTTACGTAACATGAACGCAAATCTACATCTTCATACCTGTACAAAGATGTACATTTATACAAATACAATATGTGGATGTATGTATACACGCATGTATATATACTTAACAGAATGCAAGGGTTTGAGACTGCATATCAGAATGTATGTATCTACATGGAATGTAAGGCTTTGAGACTGCTACAGATGCAAGGATACATACTGTAGCGTCGCTAACTGCAATGCAGCTGCAGGCAAGACAGGCTGTGACACGCAGTAGATTGTCATTGTTGCAGCAAACACTTTTTTATGTATATCTCAACACTTTCACACATACACATTGAGCGTATGGACACTGCCCGGTTAGCAAATGCATAAATGGTTCAACACACCAGGTATAGCTTTGGACCAAAGATTAAGCATTTAGCTTACCAAATGAGCAGTGCCATTGCCACCGGGAAACCAAGGGCGAGAGGTGAGGAAGAGCATGCTGACTGTCTGGGCTGCTTGCAAGCAGATAGCCATGACAACAATGAACACCACAGTGGAGAAGTTGCAAGAAGTAGGGGAGGGCTTGTGGCGGTTCATGTGCAACAGAGGTCGAACCCTAGAAGCTGCTAGTGACCATGCCATTGCTTGCAAGTCCATGGCCTGCATCTGCACAAGCCAGGGAGCAAACTGGTCGCAAATTGCTTTTGTTGCAGATTGCTTTTGTTGCAAATTGCTTTTGTTTTTGCAGGCCAGGGCACAAACTGGTAGCAATTTTGAACACAGCCTTGAGCCAGTTGAACTGTGTAGTGCCAGCACAAGTGAATTGCGAGTGATGTTGCGGCGCTTTGAGGTCATGAGAGGGTTGTGCATATATGCATGATTGCGAGCAGGCAAGCAAGCGCAATTCAGATGGTGCTTGACTGCAGTTTGCTTATTGGTGACACTAATTTACAGGTCTGCTTACACCGTTCACAGCGTGCCTCCTCAAACACAGGTGCAGTCAGTTGCATGCCATACTGAGACACATCAAGGTTCTTAGTGCTGTAGCTATCAGGCGTGTGCACAACCATCATCACGCTGTTGCATGCCAATCAACACTTTTGTAAGCATGAAAGCAGGAGCTGTAGGCTGCTGAGCAATAGCACCATGACAGGGTCTGTAGTGGCCCACAGTTGAGGCTGACTTGGTGCTATGCAAGGTAAGACAGGTCCCTTGTAGGTTAGATAGGTTACCTGTATGTTAGACAAGGCGGAGCCGTCAATAAAGAAGGCCTGTGCGTTGGCCTCTGCCACTATGCACTGGTACACTATCAGATACTGCAAGCCATAAGACTCGCTCACCACAAGTGCCGGCGTGTGTTATGCAAGAGAACTCTGAGCTTGTCATGCATGCTAGGCTGCTAGCTTGCAAGATCCAGTGTGGCATTCCATGCCAAAGTGTGTGCAGCATTCGGCCAAAACTAGCCAGTTTTGTGCCCATGACAGGACACCAATGCGCCAGGAGATGAGGCAGAAGCAGGCTGATCTTGCCCAATAGCAGGAGACACGAGATGCCCACAAATGCACTGGTGACAGCATACAACATAGCTCCTTTAGGCATCATGACCATTCAGGACATGCATGATTTCCCCAAGGGTCAGATGGGCAGATACACTGGACAATATGCTTGTATGCACATGCATGATTGGTCAACATATTCTGGTGAACAACGCCCTCAGGTCAATACCTCGAACAGGGATATCAGCATTGCATGGGCAGCTTTGCCCATCTTTATGAAGCTGCACACACCTGCATTTACCAGCAGAGCGCTGTCTCACCCAAACAGACGTGCAAATGTATATGAATGCACATAGGCAAACAGGCAGGCTGACAAACAGGGCTTCATTGTGATGCAGCCAAACAGGGGTTGCACTTAGCTAAGACATGCTGTCAATATGCTGTTGTTTGCTGCATGGTGTGAGCTTTTGGAGGCAAAGGTAGACCTGATTAAAAACCTGACTTCATGTTGAGCTTGTTTGCCATGTAACAACGTCATTGCAGATGAAGAACCAGGAAATCTGGCAGACATTGACACAAAGGCAGTCTTTGCTGCCTGAGCATAAAGACACATACTGCAGAAGCAAGGGTCGACAATCAAAAGGCAAGCAAGCAGTTTGATGCTTGAGTGGAAATCAAAACACGACTTTCCGGATTTATAAGATGTTACAAAACTTCAACTAAGGTTACATATTCATACACATACATGTTTATTTGTAGTTGAATAAAAAATAACAACAATATAATCGTACTTATGATACGGTTAGTGGTGACCTGCCACAGAGCCCTGGTTGGTGGAAATGTCTGCTGCAATGACAGCATCTGTGTCCCCAATGGACATCCCCACATCAGCTGCTGACAAGGCTGCCAGGTCATTGATGCCGTCACCACAGAACATGGTAGTATTCTCAAGACCCTGCATGGTCACCCTGCCACCAGCATGTTGAGCACAGCACAGGCAGAAGGAAATGTCTTGAGCCAGCTGGTTCAGGGCACGAAAACGACGAAATCACAATACTGAGACCTGACATTCGATTTCATTTTTGTTTCAGACTTTTTTTTCCCATGTTAACCTCGAGCATATAAGGCGATGACCTTGACTTCTTTCCGGTGTCAGCACCTGATGTCAGCAGGAACAACGGGCTGGACACATTGTGGTGTACATGAGCCCAGCCTTGTGCATCTGTGCCCCTTTTGCAGATAGCAGATACAGACATAAGATTGTGACCTTGAAGGCATGTTGACATGACAGGTAATTGAGCTCTCTGATGGTCAAGGCCATTGCTTAGCATGTTGATGGTATGCACTGCGCTTCAAGACTTGCAACACTTGATGCCGCAGCTGCAGTGTGGGCCAGGAACGGTATGCATTGTGCCTCAGGAGCTGCAAGACTTGATGCTGCAGGTGCAGTGTGGGATAGGAAGGTATGGGTTGAGCTTCAGGAACTGCAAGACTTGATGCTGCAGCTGCTGTTTAGAACGGTACCTGAACGAAGCGTGTCTGTCCATCAAAGAGTTGATGGATGCCGCTCATGCCCAGCAGATCCATCACCTGCCCCTTCTGATGCGGCTGCATGCGAGAGAACACAACTGCATTACGCATCACAGTCTCCAGGAGGGACAGGTCACACTGCTGAAGCAGGTACTGAAAGGCGTCCCCTGTCACGGCACACTGCATCTGCCCTTCTGCAAGAGCAGCAATTGCCCTTGGGGTGTCTAAGGCTTCATGGGCAGCTGTAGTGAACTTGAGCCCCTCCCAAGGTATCTCAAGTGGTGCCTCAGGTGTGGAAATTGACAGGTCTCGCAGGGACACAGGACTTGGGCTGCAATCTGAGCTAGCTGCAAACTGCTCTGGTACACTCAGAGGTGCATACGTGCTTGTTGCCGGCCTTGCAAGAAGGCCATACCGATTTGACAATTGCTGAGAGCCTGCCTGCTTGGCACCAGCAACAGATATGCGCTGCTCGTCTGCATCAACATCATGAGCACTGCCCCAGTGACCAGCTCTGTTGCTTGACAGGCGGGCAAAGGACACATGTGGAGTGAACTTTGACTCTGCCATTGTGTTAGCTGCTGAGAGTGGTGACTGCATGGCTGAGCGGAGCAGCGACAGGCCGTTGGTTTCAACGATGAGCACCTGACCGCCGGGCTTGACCATGCCCACATCCCTGGCAACAGCAATGGCTGTGTAGTGGTAGTCGCCGGTGATCATCATGGTGCGGATCCCACCTCTGCATGTAGAAGAAGCGCGAGCTGCATGCAGAAGGGGCGTGAGCTGCATGTGGAAGCAGCGTGAGCTGCATGTAGAACAAGCATGAGCTGCATCTAGGAGGAGCATGAACTGCATCTAGAAGAAGCGTCAGCTGCATGTGGAAGCAGTGTCAGATGCATGTTGTGAAGCAACAACACCCAGATGGGTCAGTTTGAGCTGTCAGTTGAGCAGCATAGCATGACGCTCTACAGCATGTAAAGCCATTACGGCAGTAGGCCAGCATCAAAGTTATGTCATCCTCGAGCTGACACCTTTTCTAGTATTGCATAAAGCTCTGCACGCTAGCTCCCAGTCTTGGAACCATGCTCAAAGCATGCACACCAGTCATGGCCAAAAGACAAACGGCTTTCTGCAGGACTCTTACCCATCTTGCACTTGATTGATTGTGTCTTTGGAGTCTTCCCTCACAGTGTTGGTCAGCACTGTAAGGCTCAGCAGCTCTAGATCCATTGCACAGGCCTCCACTTGCTGTTGTGTCATTTGCAGCAGGTCCATCTTAGTCACGTCTGGTATGACGCCAGCCTCTGTTGCCCACAGCCGGAAGCTTTTGCTGCTGTACTCCTCCAACACCTGTGTGAACACCTGAAGAGCTTGAGCTGGCATCCATAGCACTCATATGCATGAGCCAAAGCTTGGACAATGCCACTAACATCTCACGTTTAATAGCTTTGAGTCACAATCTGCTAGCCACACTCCACTGAGTCCAACAGTGTTTAGAACAGGACCGACAATACAATAACAGCTCTCTGCAGAGTTTGCATCACATTGCAATGACAATACAGGCAGAGCTTTGACATTCAGGGATGCTGCACTGCCTTTGGTCATCTGTGACGAGACCTGGTCAAAGTCTGGGGGTAAAGTCTGGGGATCACATCAGGGGCACCTCTCAGAAACAGTAGGCCTGAGCCATCAGGTGCCTCACTGGAAACCACTACCATGCCTGACCTCAAAAGCTCTGAATCGAACTCCAGCACCTTCTTGACAGACAGCTTAGTCATATGAGCAGCTGACTGAGCATCTGGTCGGCGCGGCAACACTACAGTCTCTCTATCCTGCACAATGCATGAAAGCAACAACATGAGTGAGAAGTGATGCATGTGTGGTTGATGGAAAACGACGTATGAAACTGTGTTTGGTCTTGAAGGACAGCACTCTCAGACTATTACATTGATGTTGCACAAATTTGCCATGCTTGGAAGACCAGCAAAGCTGGCGTGACATGATGCTGTCCATTCAGTCGCCAACTTTATACTGATGTGGCACAATTTATCTGTTCATGAAGGCTGGCAATGACAAGGGTTTCAACAGGGCAGCGTTAGGGCAGTGTGACAAGGCACCATATTGCCAAGCATTTTGACAATGGAAATCCTTTATGTAAATGCAATGTATGAGCGCAGGTGCATATAGATCGACACCAGCCCAACTGGTGGTTGTAGGGCCATGAGACAGCGGGTGGAGCAGGAATATGGACCAGCAGCTGACACGCTCTTGAGGTTACAGCCACATTGGGCTTGCATCATGAGGACATGAACAAAGTATGATATTTGCAAGAGGTGCTTTGCTGTAAAAGACATACCAGAAAGCGTGCTTCCACAGCTTGAAAGAGCGCCCGCTCCATGTCAATGCCTGCCACAGTGTATTTGTTGACCATGTTCAGGCTGTTACACACGGCGCATGCTTGTTTGAGCTTGCTGCTCCACCGCTGTGCACTCTGCTGCAGCAGCATGAAGGCACAGTCCTGGACCGGCAATACGCCATGCAATTCTGCCTGCAAGACCATCAATGTTGTGGCATCGTATGTCATGCTCACTGTCACCAATGTACAAAGTGCTGCTGCATGGCGCCAGACGCTGCATGAGAGCTTGGGACAATTCAAGGCTGCAAGCTACAAAGACTCTCATATCGTGTTTGATACAGCAGCGTTTCTTTGCAGCAGCAATACGCTGTTGAACATGCTAAGATGCATGTCAGATTGTGCATAGAGTACATAGCCAAACACAACTGCACTCATGTAACATAACAGACTCGCTTGCTGCAGTGGTTGACAGGCAACTGGGCTTGTCCTTTGGCTTGTGCCTGGATACGCATCACTCACCGTGCTTTGAGTCAGCGTCCCAGTCTTGTCAAAGCAAACCACATCAACAGCTGCGCCTCGCTTCAGAATTTCTGGGAACATCAGCAGCAACCCATCCCGCTTCAGCCTGCCACCAGCTATAATGCCAACTAGCAGCAATACAGTGGGTAGGCCAGGTGGTGCAGCATAAGTCACAGTGTCTAAAAGGTACAGGATGACGTCCTTGGCTGTCTGATGGCGCTGTGGAGCCTTGACAATGTAGGGAATCAGGATGAAGAATTGTAGCACAAGAGCAAACAGGTACAGCCGGATAACATCCTGCAAGAGATGCCAAAGTCTCGCACCGTTTGTCAAGAAGAGATGGTATTACCTGGGCTGCTCGATATTGCACTTGGTGATGGCGCATGGGGTACATATGTCAAGATGGCCAGCTGCGGCACTGTTGTATGCAACAGCTTGAGATGACCGGCACATCATTATGAACACAGCAAGACTCTGTTTCAGCTGAAAGTCAGACTTGCATACATGACCATGCCTGCACTCGTGGCACACAAAGAAGGTGATGGACAACTTCCTGGCAGTGCTCAGAATGCTGGTCAGAGCTTGCGAAGAGGGCAAGCTTACGCACTGGAACAAATGGGTCTTTCTCTTTGACTGTGTTGGAGGGCATGATGAGCTGTCTGACCATCACTCCCATTGTTGTGTGCAGACCAGTCCGGCAAACCATGACCAGCACTTCATCTTCAGGATTGCCTGGGTTCCGCACCTGGAGCCAAAGTCAGTCATGGCTTCAGCAAGCAGGTTTCCATCAATCATACCACATGCTGAACACTTCGCGACGCCCAATCGCTGAAACTGCATGAAGAACAGCAAGCTGATCAGTCATGCAATGATCGCCTGCAAGACAACAGTGCTACTTCACGGGGAGATGAGTGCTGTTGCAGCAGTGCAGGGCAACACAAATGCATCCAGTGCAGCCTACACCTTGCAATTGGGGGTATCAGCAAGCAACAACCCAAAATTGCTTTGCCAGTCCATGCTGGTGAGCAATGCGACAGTTGTTTGCAAATATGGAACACTGTTGCAGATAGCAATTCAGACATAACATGCTTGTTGGTGATGAGCAGCAATGTTGCAAAGCACCGATCAACAGGTTGAGACAAAAGTCATATATGCATGGTGCTGCAGATGAGCTCCACCAAGCACAAGCTGCTATGCATGCCATGAACACAAAATACCGGCTTGACATGACATGAGCTGATGTCATGTGCAAATGCTCATGCAACCAAATGGCTATGGGCAAGATGGTGTTGATGATATGAAGGAAGCCCTAACATTCCAGGTATGACTTGCTTGTGAAAGCACCATTGCACTGATCAGGGGCACTCCTCCAAGAGTTGGAACACAGCTATATGCAACACGCGTATGTGCAATGCAGCCGCATGGAAATGGCAAATGACTCTGCGCATCAGGAAAATTATTTGCTGTTGTCAGTGCAACAACTGATACAGAGTGCTTGCATATTTTAGTAGACTTAATTTGGTGTGTCTGCACAAAAAATCTTCCAAGAAAGCAAGTGCACATCAGGCATGCCATGTGAACGTAGCTACTTGGCTCATGCAAGTCATTTTGTTGAATATGCATGTCGAAGTCAACAAGGTATGCTATCGTACCTGCTGTACCATTGTGCCAGCATAGATTGTGCATGAGCGATGCCTGTCAGGATTGTATTCCGCTCGGGACTCTGACACATAGTTGACCTTCCGGACTTGTACAGCCTGCATACATATGCAAGCTGAATTTGTTTTGGCTTTCAACCAAAAAAATCTAAACGCATGACTTCTTGCTCGCTTGTGCGTAGCGTGCTGTCATCTGCCCTGCTCTGCTCTGCCAGTGCGCTTGCCTGTCTTGCTGAACGAATGCCGTCTCTAGGAAAAAGCACCACAATGCTTGTTGCAAGGCAGGCAACATATAGTGTACTCTCTAGGTAAAACAGGCAGACGGGCAGCTCCATCTTCAATGCCGGAGCCTAGTAGTGCTATAAACCAATTGTAAGTTGTAGGTAATGTCAAAGGAGCAGCCATTTGCTACCTAAAGAACAGAAGTCATGACAGAAGCAGATTACACAGGCATCCTATCATAGCAGATGTTTGCTATTGCACATGAGGACACACCTCTCCGGACAGCCTAGACTCTGTGACCAGACATGCTCCTCTCAGGATGACCATATCACACAAAGCCCTCCCTTGCTGCAGAACAATCACATCGCCGGGCACCAAGCGATATGAAGCCACTGCCCTGACCCACTTGCCTTGCACCAGAGGCGTCAGGCGACATTCGTTCATCAGCCCCATGACTTTATTGTGCTGCTTGTGCAGTGTCAAATACAGCCGCACAATCGCTGCCGTAGCACAAACAACTATCAACACCGGGAAGAAGTAGCGTGCCCTGTAGACTAGGTATACCACCTCCAAATTCTGCAGAAGCAACACATGTGCATGAGCAAGGATGTTTTTCCTACAAAGTCAAGGTGGCGCACAAGACATCAGGAACACTGTGACACACCATCACATGAGCTACCTGTATCAAGAAGAAGACACCCAGTGAGTGCTCTGCTGCACCATGAAAAGCCATGCTGTGTGCTATCGGACGCTTTCTTGTCCCACACAAGCGCACCATATCCACACGTACTGTGTTTTGAGAAGAATTGAACAGTTTCACTCAGCGCCTGCAAGTCGTGCATCTTGGTCCAGTGGACAGCATGTCTAGCCCAAAACAAACACAAGCAGGCATGTGATCAGGCATGCAGACTTCAGCCTATGCACAGGTTACATTCTGCACACAAAGGCATGTGCTATTGCACCCAGAAAACGTCTGCACCTGCTGTTTCTATCTGCTGCAGTGCAGTCAAGGCTCTGCAAATCTGACAAGGCAGGTGGCGAGGCATTCCTGGGACTGGCACAAAAGTCCCCTTTGATTGAGCATAAAAGTATGTCCTGAGGAACAATCAAAATCCTCTAAGCTCTGACTTTTCAAGCACAAAGCCATCCTGACCCTGCACGCCAGCTGCACACTGCGCAACCATGTGTTCGATAGTGCTTGACAGCAATTTCTTGTAGTATGTCAAATTTGTAGGACATAGGCAACATGACAGCTCCGTTGCTCACCCACAGCCACTACAATATACAGCGCCAACAGGAGAAAAAGCGAGACCTTGTGCTATGATGATGTTCCTTGTCTTACCCAAGCACTGTGCAGAGCCAATTTATTTGCCAGAGATAGTCTGTGGACCTTCAGCAAACGCTCTCGGCCATCCAGCAGCTGCACCATGCAGCACACTGAACCATATTTTGTGCGCCCCATTAGTAGGTATCCTGGACATTAGCTCGTCAACAATGCCAACTCAGGCTAATATTACCAAGTATGTAAAACAAGCTGTGTTTCTGGCTAATTAGGTGACATGCACCCTCAAGCGGCACAAATTGACTGTCCAAGAAGCGCCTGACATACTTGCAAGCAATAAGTGGGAAGCTTACTTGCACATGCACATACTCTGCATCATTGAGGGCACAAGGATGCAACAGCTTTGCAGTCTTATGTGGTGCAAAGCTCGCCAGCAGCCAGACCAGTCCTCCAATAACAGACAGTAACAAAGACTGACACAAGCTGGCGCTGCCAGCGAGTCTTCTGTAGCCAGTGCATTCTTGCAAGAGCTGGCATATGAAGGCAAATTTCAGGTCAGCAAAAGGTCATGACATTTAGGAAATACTGTCTGGCGAAGCCTGGTCGTGCTCTTGCAGCCTTCCTACCTCGTCCGCTTGGACCGAGCTGGCACGCAGGTTCACGGGATGACCTCCTCTACCTTGTGGTTGCTTACTGTGCACTGGAAGCATCCTGTGCGCTCAAGCTACAGTTTGTAAGTCGCTGGCCAAAGCGCATCCAGGATAGACCATTTGCAAGATCTGAGAGCGTTCCAGCCGCAACGCTGTCAAAAGGTCCATGGCAACAGGTCGATCCTATATGGCAGCCGCATGCGCCGCTTTGTGCAATTGAGCCTGAGCTCCCACAACTGGCCTATTGATGCGAATCGCTTTCCTGGGGTTGGCCAGGCCGACAGGGCTGGCAAGGCGTGTGTCTGTTATGACCTGAGAGATGGATGCTGTTTTGCAATGGTACCTGAAACGATTTGCGTGACGACGAGCTAGCATTGCATGTCAGCCTGTAACTTTTGAAAAGAGCTGTTTTTGACAGGCAGCCGTGACGATATGCAACTGCAGCCAGCTGCTGGCACGTAACACAAATGCGCAAGCGGAACACAAGATGCTCATTGCAACTTGAAAGCAGACCTATACACTGTAGCAAAGGGCAGCAACGCCATTCACTGTCCAAACAAACTACAAACTTTCCAAATGTGTGTCACCTGTGCTGGGGCCAAAAAAGGTCTGAAGCCACATGCCAGTGCTGGCAAGTACATCGAGCTCATAAACAGCTGGCCAATCAAGAAAGTGAAGACCACACAAGGCCATGCCCCTAGCTCAAATGGGCGCATGATCAATATGTTCAAGATCCAATTCTGAAATTGGCATACCGACAGGAACAGGCATCACTGAAGACCCAGGTGACCTCTCCCTGGCATGGGAGATCTGATGTGATTTGAGGCCACCTCCAGTTGCTGAAGCAAAAGTGCACCCCTCATAATCGCAGGAAAAAGGCTTTGCACCCGTGTGTGTCCTACTGTGATTTGTCAGGGCGCCAGACTGTGCTGCAGCATAGTCACAGCCTGGATGACTGCACTTGTACGGCTTCTCTCCTGTGTGGGTGCGCATGTGGACCTCCAAAGCACTTCTGTACGCTGAGCTGAACTGGCATCCCTCCTCAGGACAAGTGTGTGGTTTGGAAGTAGAATGCTTTGCCTTATGGTGATGCAGACCAGACCTTGTCTTGGAAGCATAACCACAGCCTGGGTGATCGCAGCTGAAAGGCTTGTCCTCTGAGTGTTTGGCAAGGTGATTATTCAAGGCACGCTGAGTGGTGGTGGCATGCTCACAGCCGGGATGATGGCACTTGAATGGCTTGCTGTCTGAGTGAGACAGCAGGTGGGTGCGCAGATTGCACAGCTGAGCTGTGGCAAATGTACACTGAAGCTGAGTGCAGCGGTAGGGTTTTTCGCCCGTGTGGATGCGACGGTGACCTCTGAGAGACCCACTGTCTACTGCTGCGTAGTCACAGCCTGGCTGGTCACACTTGTATGGCTTCTCCCCCGTATGTTTGCGCCTGGTATGCACGATCAAAGCTCCCCGCTCTGCAGCTGCGTAGCCACAGCCTTGGTAGCTGCAGTTGAAAGGCTTCTCGCCTGTGTGAGTACGATAGTGTGCTGCTAGTGCTGACTTGGTCTTGCTGGTATACTGACACTCTTCACAGGCGTAGCCAGGACGAGGAGCTCCGAAGTTAGCTGACACAGCACCAAATATGCCTGG
>JAABUO010002576.1_pt1 | contig 22010 bp, 33 predicted proteins | sample 5559291 | NCBI WGS metagenome assembly JAABUO01 (sample SAMN10711878, study PRJNA513372) | rock metagenome | isolation source: Antarctica rocks | place: Antarctica: Victoria Land, Finger Mt sud
GAAGGACACATGCTGCAATGCTTGTGCATGGTGCCTTAGCATGGCAATGGTGTACATCACAGCTGGAAACTCAATCGTAACTGCTTCCTGGTCACACAAAGCATACAAACCACTCAAACAATGACTGGAAAAATATGTGTTACTCTCAAAGTGAGAAGAAGTAACAAACACAGCTGATATGTAAGCCCACTAAGCAGGACATCAGCATGCATGAACATCAGTGTGTTCACTCCACCAAGCCTAATAGTGGACAATGGCAGCTAACAAGAGGCACTTGCAGCAGGCATCAGACAGAAGGCAGTCATGATATCTGTTGGGCATGTAACAAATTTGCTTGTCCTAGATAGGTCTAGCAGGCACAGTAGTGCAAGACAGCATACAGAAGCATCAAATCAACATAGCAATGCTGGCAATTCTTTACTGTATATACATGCAAAGCAAGCCGTGCAGATTGACAGACTGTGTGCCTTGCGTGCAAAGTCAAGCAGACGCAGCAGCACAACACTTGTATCTGTGTGCCCACGTGGGTGCTGATCTCATGGATGTCAATGATCAGGTCACTGATCAGGCCCAAATGACTGTGTGTTAACCTCTGCCAATTGCTGCAACCACTTGCAAACCAGCAGAGCACTCAGCTGCACATGACAGGCCTGTGACATAAAAGGGAACTAGACATGATTGAGCCAAGTAAGAAGATAGAAGGACAGCAGCAAGCAGTGCAAGCTGCTGTCCTTGCTCACACACCGACCAGACGGCGCCTTTTGTCTCCAGATCCAGTGAGAAAGTTACTATAAAGGTTCGAATGCACCTGGCATTGCACATCTTGCGCTGTCCAAGATGCATGATCATCATCGAGCTTGACTTGGAATACATCATATACATTGCCATCCTGCGTGGTTGTGATTGCAGCGGTGGTGATCTGCAGCACAAATCGCCACACACTCAGCTCTTGCCTGCCCAAACTGCACCTTGTCCAGGCTCATCAGCCTACCTAGCATGCTGACTACATGGCAATCAGGAAGTACCAGCTGGCAGCTTCTGGTGCAACTGCATGTCACTGCAAACAGCTGCTTCATAAGTAGATGCTGGTACAGGTGCTGGACACTGGCAGAAGAGCAGAAGAGTTGATGCGCAGCTATACCTCGAGAGGCATGGCCTTGAGTGCTAGGATGATGTCACCCAGCAGGCCCCGCCTATCTCGGCAATTGACCTTGACATACAGGCAGGATTCCCCTTGTTCCACAACCACTCCTGAACTGGCGGGAGCCCCCTCTGGAGCCTGCAATGCATCCTGGAATGTAGAAAACTGCCCAGTCAGGCTGCAGCATAAATATGCTGGCCGCGTAATGCTGTTGCGATGGTTTTGTGCCAGGAAGACAAGGGCCTGCTCACAATTGCGTTGTGCATAATTTACGCCTTGTGCATAATTTACGCTGTGCACTACGAGTCAAGTCAAGGGAACACATAGAAGTCAACTCACAAAGCAGTGCGAGGACATGCTTAATCAAAGCACAAGGTTGGTGCGTGCAGTGACAGTGCAGCAAGGCAGCATGGACATGCAGCTCACCAATGGCAGGTCTGGAGCTGAGTTTGCCCTCGGAGATCCACTTTGATCGCTACTGCAGGCAGGCAACACCTAGTCATCTCTACAGGCCGCTACAAGAATATTACTGATGCCATTGGCTGTCAGTCTGCACATAGGTTGAGTACAACCAAAAGAATGAAAGCCATTACCTTCTGCTGGTGCTAGCCTCTGGATAGCTTCGCTGCATCAACGCCTGTGCGTGGTCCTCTTGCTTGGCAGGCTGATTGACTTCCCCAAGACGTGCCTGCATAGCTAGAATGTCAGCAACGCAAACTCCCAACAATCATTCAGAGCAGAGTCATGCCTTTTGGCATGGTCAGGACATGATCATTGCAACATTTGAACACACCTTGTCCTGAAGATCCTTGACTAGTGCTATTGTGTCAGACAAGACAACATGCTTTGGTCGCTTATTGTCCAAGCCTTCTTGCTGTGAGTTGTTCGCCGCTGACGGTGGCACAAGATCCCGCAACTGCAGTCCAAACATCTGTCAACCATTCATGATGGCCAGAACCACTTTGTGTTGTGCTTGCTGGAAGTGCTGGGACTGTATAGGCAGTACCTCATCTATCAGCGAGTTGATCCTGTCTCTGCGTTGCTTCTCCACTGTACTGTGACTAATATGCTGCTTTGGTTCTGCATACATGGCACTGGTTGATTGCTACCCTTTCCAAAAAAACAGGAGATGCATGAGCTAGGCGGCTGCTGCACCGCAATGCCATGAGCACTCACCTCTGTCCTGCCTTATAGCAGATGTGCTTTGGCTCTGTTGCAAACTGGACCGCTTTTCTGCTAAAGGTAAAGGGTTCAGAGCGGGTGCGAAAGCGTTTGATCTTGTTCCGAGATATCCTGTCAATTTCACACCGTTGGGTGCACCACATCCCAACTCAAAGCCGGTGCTGCTTAAAGTGGTTTCCCGTTTAATCCCGGCGGTGCTGTTCTGATCATAAGGATGCGGAGTAAGCGTGCCACCTGACTGCACCGGCGTCGGATGCGGCTGAAACTGCAGTCCAAGGCCCGATGGCGGAGAAGCTGACAGAAAAGGGGGCGGATTTGGCGTTGCTATTGCGTCTTGACCACCAGCCTGGTGTTCCATGAAACCTAGGATATCCTGTAGCTCTTTGTCAGTGAACGTGTAGTCAAACTCGGCAGGGGAAAGGTGAGCCATTTGCAAATTGTTGGGAACATTTGGATCCTGCATGACAGATGTCGCGGTCATGTCACAAGGGCCTCAAAGGTCCAACTGCCATGTACAACCGAAAATCGGCAAGAACGGTCGGATCGGGCCGAGGTAACTGCAGGCCAGTGACGCAAGTCAGTCAGCTGTTTCTGCAGATGACAGAAGGCAACACAAGGCCGGACCTGCTGAAGCAACACCACGCGACGGGACTCCGGGCCCTGCCACAGGGCTCTGCCAGCAAGTGAAACCTTCCATCATTCATTCAATTAGACATGCTTTAGTCAGCCGACAAAGTCTGATCACATATAGAAGAAGACGAAGCTCAAATTTGGAAGAAATCAAGACAGATCAAGCTTAGAACAAACTTGAGAATTTGCATGTGATCTTGTTCTGCACAAAAGGATCTCATGTCGGTGTTTGTGGAAAACAAAGGAGCATACTGCTGCCTAAGTGTGTAGAGAACCGGACATTCAAAAGGCATGTGCGATTCATCTGCAACAGCCACACCACCACAATGTGTGCACACCCTACTAGCCCTGGCAACATGCTGCCCCTCAGCAAAACGGCCAGGTACAACTGGCAATTTATGGAAACCAAGTCTGATCTGCAGAAAGCGCTGCATGCGTCTACCAGAAACAGGTAGCTGACAGTACCGCCTACACTGGCTAAAAGGCTGAACCAGTGATGTTATATGCATATGACAACCCCAGTAGGTGGGGCTGCCCTAGGACAATGCAGGGCATAGTCATGGGTGCCGCCCAAATGCTGACGCAGGGCTTTCACAATTGTACTGACTTCCATACCAGGGATATCACCTCTACTGGGGTTGTCACATGACATACCACCTTCAGCACTGGACAGGTGCCCTGGAAGACCTCCTGGGTCACTCCAGTCTTCAAGAAGGGGGATGCCACACACACAGCCAAGTACAGGTCAATCTCAGTGGGTTAGCCCATCAGCAGACTTTATGCTAGCTAGCATCATAGCACAGCGCCTGGTCAAGTACACAGAGCAACAGCAGCTACGGTCCACCACTCAGACAGGCTATCGACCTGAGCTTGGCACTCTCCATCCTGCCTTCGCCCTTCAGCATGTCATGGACAAGCATAGGCATGCCGGTCAGCCTCTGTACTTGTGTTTTGAGTCAGCCTATGATGACGTCCAATGGCAGCTTCTGTGGAGCTTGCTGCATCACTTGGGAGTGTATGGCCACATGCAAAGCGCATTCCAGTCCTTGTACAACGGCTCTCTGCTGTCCATGAGGGTCAATGGGCAGTGTAGGCAAAGCCGAAGCCCATCTACTGGCCTCAGGCAAAGCTGCCCACTCAGTGCCACCCTGTTTGGCATCTTCATTCATGGTTTACACCACCATCTGCTGTGCCTGCCGGGGTGCCATTCAGGCGCTCAAAGCGCACAGACTTGGTCTATGCTGATGACATCTGCCCCATGGCCAGCAGCCCCGCAGACCTGCAAGCTTACTTTTGCATGAGAGCTTGCTCTGGTCCTCTACTGTGCTACTCTGCGCATGACGGTCAATGTGGCAAAGACAAAAGGGGTGGTGGTGTCCAAGCCTTCTGCCAGGTCGCTTGCTCCTGTAGCACCTGTTTTCACATGTGATGGCCTCCTGGTGCAGCATGTTGACACTTTTAGGTACCTGGGACTGCAATTGCATTCATTGGGCAGTGTTTCCCATCTCATTGCGCCTCTGAAGGCCAATGCATCTTGAACCATGGTGCAGCAACATCATTCTCAGCTGCATTGTGGCAACACAGTCCACCTCAAAGATTTCCTGTTGCAGAGCATTCTGACACCTTAATGGCATTATGGCCCAGCCGGGCTATCAGCTGTGGGGGATGCACACTCCCACTGGCGCAGCAAAGGCGGCGCGGGCCAACTCGTAGTCTGTCTAAAATCCATATCACAGCCACATTTGGGGTCTATTATGCTACACCTAGTGCCATCTTGTTAGAGGAGTTAGGACGATTGCCTTGGTGTGGTTGGCAGCAGACTCTATAGTTTGGGAACACAATAGCTGCTAGTTGCCTCGCTTTTCCACACCATTTTGCTTGACAGACTCAATCATGTTTTAAACAGAAATTTCCGTGTACGGCTTGGTGCCAAGAACTTTGCTAGCTCCATAGCTACTTGCTTGCATTCTATTGGATAGTCCAGGCCTTTTGATAGCAATGTTGTCCCTGTTTTGGAGGTTGCTGCAATTGTGGAGGCCTTGCATCAGCATTTGTGGGGCTCTCATGACTATGCCCTGCACTGTCCTAGGGCAGCCCCATTTGCTAGGGTTGTCAGCTGCACGTACCATCATTGGTCCAAACCGTTTAGCAGGAACAGGCGTTATTGTCAGCTACCTGTACCCGGTGGGCGCATGCAGCGTTTTGTACAGGTAAGACTTGGGTCTGCCTATTGTTGTTGGCCGTTTGGCCGGTGGTTAGCGTGTTGCCAGGGCTCATATAATGTACACACACTGTGGTGGTATTGCTGTTGCAGTCCATTTCTGGAGGAATGGTATGCTGCCCTGTTTCCCACAAACACTGACACTATTGAGGTGTTTTTTGCGCAGCAGGGTCACATGCAGGGTTTTGGCCTGCCACTGGGAAAGTCAGTGGAAGGTATTATATAGTTCATTTCAATATCGAGCAACTTTCAAATACCCCAAATTATATTTCCCAGGTGTCCTCCACATTCTGACAGACTTACTGAAGAATTGACAAGCTGTGTTTTTGTGATGTAACCTGTAAGTAAAGACAGTCATGCAGCCTTATGTCTGCTGAGCCTGATATACTGGTCTGTCCTATTGCTCTGCCTAGTACGATACCCCTTAGTAGGCACACCCCAAGGTGTCTGGCTGATACGGCCCTTTCGTTTGCCCCTGCCTCCACCATGAGGATGATCTACAGGGTTCATGGCCATGCCTCGTACAACAGGCCGCCGCCCCAGCCATCTGGCTGCTCCAGCCTTGCCTATCTTGACGTTTTTGTGCTGAGGGTTTGACACAGCGCCAACTGTAGCCATGCAATGGCTAAGCACTGACCGCTGTTCTCCAGAAGGCAGCCGCACCACAACATACTTCTGATCTGCACATCAAGCAACAAATCAGCCAGGGCTGCGCTTGAAGTGAATGCACTTAGGAAGGACGCAGTAGCCAGCAGGACTATGTGTGCTTGGGGCGAACATGCAACAAAAGTTGGTGAATCCGCAGGCTGGTAGGTTTGAATGGCGATTACAATGAGACAGTAGCTACATTTAGATAGTGACAAAAAACAGGAAGAGCAATGTTGCGGCTGGCCAGTGTGCACGGTCATGGGTATAACAGGCAAAGCAGTATGGATGATGGCTTGTTGCTGTGTGCCTGGTCACTTGACTGGCAAGTCCGATGTGCCATCTGACGCAGCCTGACAGTCTGCACCGGCAACGAGCTCAAGATTGCAAGGGCAAAGAAGCACACCTTTGCTGACAAGACGAGCACTGGTTCCAGCAGAGCGCGCCAGCTGGCCTCCCTTGCCTGGGTGCATCTCCACATTGTGAAGGGCCGTCCCAACTGGAATGGCTGACAGGGGCAAACTATTGCCAGTCCTGATGCCAGCAGCACTGCCAGACATGATGGTGTCACCTGGCACCATCTGCTGTGGGGCCAGGATGTACGCAAAACGCTCTTTGCCACCTTCCTCTGCTGCAGATTGTCAAAGAGGGTGTGACGCTATGTAAAAACAGCTGCACAGCAGTGTCTGACCATTGTCAATAAGCTGCATGCCAGCTCCAGAAATATATTGTCTCATTCAAATTCAAGACATGCATGACAGCCATTGACAACCCTGCAAAGTCAGAGATGAAACCCCGCCAAGCTGCATCATATCAAACCTGCTCAAAGCGCCTTTTACAGCAAGTGCTTAGTTGGAACAACAAGAACAGCATCATCTTGGCTTCTGCCCAGTCAGCTTGGACACCAACACAGGAAGATACTTAGGCATGTATGAGAACTTTGCACATCAAGCAAAGATGCTGCTTTACCTGCTGGGTATCTGGCCAACGCAATTCGTGCTGTCCTGTTGGGATCATACTCTATCCGTTCAAGAGTCCCTTGAGCGCCTGTGAAATTTCGCTTGAAGTCAATGATACGGTACAATCGCTTGTGTGCACCACCTCTATGATAGGACGTGATTCTGCCCTGAGCATTGCGGCCGCCTGTTTTCCTGATGCCTTCTGTAAGAGGCTTATACGGCTCTCCTTTCCAGAGGTCCCTTCTGTCAGTGATGACGCGCCCACGCATGCCTGCATTGAAAGCATGCATCTGTCGCACAGTGATCAGACGGTTTTTTCCAGCTATGGCATTACTCTCAGAAAGACCCATGTGGCCTGAGTCTACAAGCACTTCTGCGCTTGTCCGACTTGCAAATTGCAGTGCAGTATTGGGCAATGATGCAGAGTTGTTTCAGACATATGTACAACCATGCACTTCAGCTTGAGCAGCTAACAATTGCTGCTCAATTTGCTCTGCAAGAGGAGAACAGCAGGGCAGTTCTTCAACTTGCCAGGTGTGGTTGGCTTGTAGAACTTCAAGCCTACATCCACAGCAGATGTCTTGCCCCTTGCTGTCTGGAAACACGCTGCTCCTGGAGTTCCAAAAGAATGTCGGCAGTCACTCAACCCGCACAGTCACTTGGGAACAGCACTTAGCTACATGTACCATGTTGTACACAACCAAAAGCTTGACGGACAGGGGATGTGTCTGCCACAGATGGCTTAGCGAGCTGTACAGCCTGCAGCGCTCAAGAGATGGATTTTACAACAAAGATTGGTCTCACTGACAGTACAGTTAGGTCAAGCACATACCGTACTACTCTCAGCAAATAGCAGAGACACGAGCGGCTGCCGATGCCTCAGGAGAGCCCTGAGCATGAGTGTACACGATACAGGTTGCTTATCGAACCGAGGCTTGTAACGATCCCTCACTCGCTCAATCCGTGTCAAGATCACCCAGGCAGAACGCGAGCCAAATCAGCTAGTCGGATCGGCACCTGGATTTCCGAAGTTAAGAAAGTAAACGGCAACGAAGGGTCCGTCACTTCGTGTTCTGTTCACTAGTCATGTTGCGCCTTGACATGAGAACAGCCGAAATCGTTTGGCCTTCTGCCTCCCTGGTTTCGGTTTCGGTTTCAGAAATCTAGAAATGTAAATTATTGCTCTTGACCAGGCTAAACAGGTGCAACTTGTGCAGCACAGTTATTGTCCGCGACTCTGTGCACAGACAAGCTTCACTGACCTGGTTCATACAAGCTAACGAGCTGATCATACCGTCACATATGACGCGACGGCACCAGCTAAACGTCAGCTTAAGCAGGTCAAACCCTGACTGGATCGCTTCTCCGCAGAGACCCAGCGACTGCCCTCGTGCCCATGCTCAATAATTCCTGTGGCTGTGTCTGCGCCAGCCCATTGGTCAGGCTGTTGTTGTCAGGCTCTGGCATATGTTGCCAAAGGAATCTGCTAAAACAGCTGGTGCCAGGAGGTACGGTTATAGATATTTTGCGGTTGTCTTATCTTATCTGCAAACAACCTGCTGGGAAAGCTGTCATATTTGTCATCTTAGTCAGTTCTGGCTAGACATTTGGCACATCCTGACTGAACACAAGGAGGCAAAGCAAATGATTGGTCATGCTGTGTATGATGACAAATGAGGTTTGCTGCAGAAAAGGATGCAGCAGACTGAGGTAGAGTAGCAGCAGCAACAGTAACAGGATGTACTACCTGCGCCTGTTCAGGCTACTGTGGACTCTCAAGAGGGTGGAGCATACCCTGAACAGGGTGTGGCAGGTCATGAGCGGCATTCAGCGCCAGCTGACCACCATCCAGGGCCTTACCAGTCAGTATGGACTGCCCTGCCCTGGTGAGATGGCTTGTGTTGTCCCCTGTGATTGTCATGAGGACCACAGAGACATCAAGCTTGCCATGAAAGTCTCATTGTGACTGTGTCAAAGCAGTGATTTGCCGTGAGAGTTTCATACCCTCTGCTTCATGGGTAATGAACTTGTTACAGCACATAGCAGATGTAAAGCTGCATGAATCAAGCATGTTACCATGACTGGCCATGTGAACAGCATTTGGAAAAGTGCCTTTGTACCTGTGTCACTACTTGATGTGTGCCAAAAAATGGCACTTTTTGTGAATGTTTGGCATCAGTGAAGCAGACGTGCCACCAAAAGGCATGATATAGCAGGTGTGGAGAGCGTGTGGCTGGAGTTGCGGCATTGCCACTGCCTGCGCAATGAGATGGCTCACTTCTGCACCGACCTCCAAACTTACATCATGTTTGAGGTGCTGGAGACTGCCTGGGATATCTTCATGGCTCAGCTGCAGGTCATTCCTGCACTTCCTCATTCTCGACTCACTGTGCCAACGTGATCCCTGGGCATGTGCAATTGCAAGTCTGTCTTCAGGCAACAGGCAGCTCACACTTTGACAGCAACATCATGCACGCCTCTAGAATGCAGGCAGGCATTGAGACACTGCAGGACAACTTGCTTGTGGTTTGCTTCATTGAACGGACACTGTTGATGGCAAGCATGGCAAGGTGCTGGCATGTGCTGGCACATACCATGTGGCACCACCCCATCAGATCCCTGCTAGATGCGGGCATGCAACTTGCTGAACTCGAATTGTGGTCCAGGAGTTGGAATGGCAAGTCTGTGGTGAGTGTGCAGGCTGCAAGAGATCTGGACACTGTGATTGCAGCGCACAGCCAGTACCTTGAGACACTGCTGAAGAAGGCTCTGCTAGATGACAATGTAGCTGACAGGCCTGGTGCAGCGGCTCAGAATGGCCTGCAGGGGCACTTACACGTGATCCTGCGTCACATGCTGAACTTGATGGGCCCTGTGGCACGGCTCAATGAGGCGGTGAGGGCACCACTTGCCTTTATCACTGCATGGACAATTTGAAACAATCCCAGATCGCCTGCTGCATGTCACAATGCAGCAGATGAGCAGTCATAATGTGTTTAGCAAGCTGCTGTCATAGATGTGCATGTGCGTCATAACTATCAACAAACCCATTGTAAGCACTTCAGTGTGATTGTTGCATGTGCGTCCTTGACTCTGCCATGTGCATGAATGCAGGTGACAATGGCTGCTGCTGAGCTGAGGGGACGGGTAGACCTGATCAAGCACCGCCAGAGTCTGTCTCAGTGGGGCACTACAGAGCAAGACAAGGAGCTGGTGGGAGTGCCATCAGACACACTTAACGAGTTGCATAATCTGTTGCAAGACAGCAACAAGCAGTTCAGGCACCAGCAGCAGGATTTTGTGCATTTGCTCGCTACCCAAGCCCATGTTGATCTCAGATATCTCATCTTCAGGCTTGACATCTCTGAGGCCATATAGCTACAATCTGCAGAGTGTACATTGCAAAGTTGGCCAGCCACACCACCATGACTAGGGATGGGCAATTCACTTATTTCACCGGACCAATGTCATCAGTCACCCAGTAAAGATACCAATTGGTAAATAACAAAGTAATTTATCCATAAAACTGTTACTGTCCAACTGCCATACTCAGTCGGCCAACTGCCATACATGGCCATTTTCAGTTTCGAAAGCGGCAAAGCACAGCTCTTGCTAAGGGCGATGCATCTGCCAAGTTGCACAAATTTTTTAGCAACATGCCTACCTCAAAACGACAATTCACCTGTTTAAACGGGTTTGAAATACGACAAATTCCCCCAAAAACCCTCGACAAAACATATTTTTGCCACCAAATCCCCCTAATTTCGGCTCATCTGGTCTTATTTTGCCCATTTCTGTGAAACGAAATGAAACGACCCAACAGTCAATTAGAAGTAATTGCAGCAACGATATGGGTAGAATCGATTCTACCCAGTAATGATCGATGAAAGGTAATTTGCACACCCCCAACCATGACGTCTGCAAATGTTGGTGTATTGTTGCAGCATGTCCTTGTATCACTAGTGACGCTTTGACCAGAGTCTACCAGTGTACCAGAGTCTGCAGTGTTGTTCTCTGGAACGGACAGACTTGATTACAATGCTGAGCCGTTGCCATGACTGCAAGCGATGAGACATAGTCGTTACACCCAAAATTTACTGTGGCTGTACAGCAGTCTAATTTTTCAGCAGGATGTCAATTGCAGAGTGTGCAGATCAAAGTTTTGCACATTGTTGGATCTTGTTCACAAAGCAGCTGAGCTGATATAAGTGAATCGGATGTCTATTGCAGAGTCAATGTGCAAGACAAACTGACTAATTTTGGCTCATCTGGTCTTACACGCGTACCCCTAAAAGAATTACTCAACTTGTCGGTGGAAGCTAGTGCCAATGTCACTGTGACATGTCCAGCGCAGTGCAAATAAATGTTTTGCTCAGGTGCAGCTCAATCCTGATGGTACAACAGTGGTTGCAGTTAAGATAGCAGAGATCGCCGGAGAATATCGCTACCGTACCGACCAATATTCCTCTTCTGTGTGGATTTAAAATTTGCACCTGCCCAAGAAACACTCTTAAGAATCCCAACTCCTGAAGGAATCAGGAGCCATTCAGAATTGGTTGCATACAAGCCTTGATACGCAATGGCTGGGAACCAAGTGCATAGGACATCATCACACATCAAGAGTAGATAGCACATGCACCACTATCAATATTGCAAACAACAGGCCCGCTTTGATCAGAAAAGATTTTGGCAGATTGATAGATTCACCTTCGATGGGCATGGCACTGCGTACTATGGTGAAAAGACATTCATACCTGTGCTGCATGTTGTCTGGACACTGCCTGACCTCAGGTTTGGAGCCACAGAAGCATTTCAGCTCAATGATGTGTCTGTGTGCTCACCACTCATTTTATTGAAATGATCCATTCTGGGCTATATGCCAATGAGTTACAGCAGGGCATGTCTTGGGGAAGCTGCCATATGCTGGCCTACTGCCACAAACACAGCTCAGACAAGTTGTATCTTGTGTTTTACTTGCAGAAATGCTGCCAAGGCTCAGATGCAGCCCTGGAGGCTCTGGAAGCTGGATTGCAGTCTGGCCTAGTAGCAGGCGGTGTCATGTAGTGACTTTGAGGCAGCTTCAGGGCCCTCAATTAGTCTGCTTTCTGCTTTCCAAAGCTGTGCTAGCACAGTGTGACTTTAAGAAGGTGCTGCTAGGGTGCTGACAAGGATTCAATGCTTGGTTTCAGGCTACAACAGCCTGCTGCTCTGTGAACAAAAATGCTGTTTGAGGCGCTGAGAGGCTGCTCAAGGTTGGGTGCTGCATTGACCTCAATGCTTGCCCTGTGAAGCTATGCTGCCAATATGACATGGCCCTATGTTGAAGCACCTGCCCTGTGATGCCTGACCAAACTGTGTGAAATTAGCACGCTAAAGCTACTGATATTCTGCTACTCACTTGCTGACATAGACTTGACTCCTAGCCAACTTGACCACTCTCCACCAGCAACTTGCAGTTCTAACAATGCTTCTGTGCCCTGTCAGCTTGAAAATGGAGATGCTGACAAGATGTGATGATCCATGAAACCAGAAAGTTGGTATGCAGCTGACAGCAGCACTCAGGGTTAATTGCACTGGTGGCCGATTAAGCCACTGATCACACACATGTGCTGCAGATCTTGCTGCTGCCTGAGCAAGCAACATATGGCTGCACAAGCGCTGAAATACAAGCCAGGTATGCACTCTGCATCCTAGCAGCTACTGGTGACAGCAGCAGCGCAACAGCTTGCGTATTCATGATGCAGCACCTGAGTGATCACCAACGCTACAGTAGGGCCCATAAGTATCGGTCGGACCAGCAACATGTGCGAGCTCTGACACTAATGCAAAGCGCAACTCTGTGCTTAAGCGGCGGTCCTTCCGAACACAGCAAGAAGCAACAGGTCTGTGACAGTGAAACAAGGCTGGCAGCAGGGCCCCAACTTGGTAGCTGTGCGGCAAGCGAAAGACATACACAACGATAGCCTGTGACACCCTGGGTGTACAGTAAAACTGGCCAGCTTTGACTTGTAGTATCCAGTTTTTTCAGTGAAGCAGCAGGCAAAGAAGAAGAGCGCTTGCACAAGAAGGTCCAGAAGCTGCCTGAACAAGCTCTCTTTGACAGAAGGAGAGCCTGTTCAGTCAGCAAGCCTTTGATTTCAGTGAAGTAACTTGCATGTGCACAGCACAGCAGTTCACTTACCAGCTCCTAAAAATTTGCCAGAGTTTGGCCCTCCCCTTGCCCGTTGACTTTGACTTTGACTTTGACTTTGACTTTGACTTTGACTTTGACTTTGACTTTGACTTTGACTTTGACTTTGACTTTGACTTTGACTTTGACTTTGACTTTGACCCGGCTTTGCATGGCTGTATTAGTTATTGTTTTTGTCTACACCATGTGTAGACCATGTGTAGACATAAAACAGATCTCCTGCTACAGCGTCCGACATAAACTGCTTGATTGAGCTATTGCATGCCTTCATTGCCTTGCATCACGCAGATTGCATGTGGGCTTACACGCCTGCGACTGCATAGCTACTTCGTTAGAAAACATACACTGGTTGGCATGCTCGCAAATCAGCGTGACCACAAATTGTCCTGAATATGCTGCTTTCCCGGAAGTGAACGGGTTGATCAGTAGCAGCCTTATTGCTAATCGTCCCCCGGGTTGGTCGTGACCTCCTTGCGCAAACAGTGTGGTATCCCAACCCACGGTGTAGTCTGTGACTCATCTGCCGCTGTATAAGCTCCTGTTGCCAGTTTGAGCTGGCCCACAGCAGCTTCCGCATGTCGCCTGTGTCCCAGCCGTTTGCGGCTGCCACATTCCAGGAACCATGGTCGGCCAGCGCGTGGGACAGCTTGAGGTTGTTCTCCTTGCACTTAGTAGCTATAGGAGGCTCTGGTGCTTTAGCTAGAACGGCCCTAGCTCCTCTTGAGCGAATCAAGGTACTATGCCCATTTAGATCGACGCTGTCAACAAATACACTGTGAAACTGATCCTATTCCACTGAGGCTGAGACCCCTGCAGATTCTGCTACAAGTTGAGAGCATCAGCAGCACGCCCCCAATGCAGCGCTACGGCAGCTTCCATCATGCAATGTGGCAAATCAATCAGAGAGAAGGCTTCAATGTGAGTTAATGATTTAGACCGGTCAAAAGCACAAAATGGGGTCATGAGCATATCGCAAATATGCAGGCAAAGCCAGCACAGGTTGAAATGGCTTGCTGGTTGCAGGCTTACTTTAGGGGCAATGGAGCCAATGTACTACGCCTATTGCCTGACACTGCAATCAAATTTGCTCTGCATGATCAGTTCAAGGTCATGTTTGCCCCTCCTGATGGCCGCCCATTAGGTCTGACAGGCAAGTTGGCAGCAGGCTCAGCTACTGGGGTTATCAAATGCCTGGCTTCCTATCCCCTGGAATTAGCCAGGACGCGCCTAGCAGCAGACACATCCAGCATGGGACAGGCACGTTTGTACAGAGGCATTGCACATTGCATATCACATACCTGGCGGCATGAAGGCACTCGAGGCCTGTACAAAGGCATGGTAGCCTCTATAGCTGCTGTTGTTCCATATTTGGCAATCTCTTTCACAACATATGATGAGTTGCAATCTCGGTTGCCAAATGACAGAGGCACCCGGGCAGCCTGGTGGTATGGCTTCACCAAGCTGGGCTCTGGAGCTGCTGCTGGTCTCCTAGCCTCCACAGCTGTCTATCCTGTTGACACTGTCCGGAGACAAATGCAGGTGAAGCATTCCTGCGCTAAATTGTGTCACCATGCAAAATGGTGCTGATGGTTTACATATAAGGTGCAGTGGCATGGACAGCGTACTGGCTGTTGATTATAAATCAAAAGCATGCAATGCTGCTTGTCAAATGGCATTCATCTGTTGTGGCACATAAACCACGTGATGCTATGCTGAAGGTCAGTGGCTCCCCCGGGCATAGCATAGCCTACAAAGGCTACTGGGACTGTGTACGGCGTATGTATAGGCGGCAAGGATTGGCAGCATTCTACAGGGGAGCTGGTGTAAATGCACTGCGCATTGTGCCTGCAGCAGCTGTGCAGTTTGCAGCATATGACATGCTAAAGTATGCCTTGCTTGCACTGGATCCATCCGCAGCTTCACCACTGTAGCACAATCACTGCAACAGATTTGGAGTGAATGTAGGTGCATAGTGTGATGATTTTGGCATGTCAACAAGGCAAGGAGTCACGGTCAGTACTTTTATGTATTGAGCAGGCTAATCACAGGCTTTTGCACCACATGCTCGATGGATATGTGACATGGACGGCCAAAATCTACCTATTACGCAATGGGTAGAGCGTGCTCTGATCTCTGCTCCCTGACTTTAACAAGCTCTGCTAGTTACCCAACAGTGCTGTCGGGTAGTTTGCCCGAATGCATGCATATGCATGTTGTGCACTGATGTCGGCAGCCTGCAACCCGTCGCTGGTCAAAGCATGACAGCAGTCAACCGACCTGCAGCTTGCATTGCACTACGTTGACCATTTGCAATGTCAAAACCCAGTATGCAACAATGCATGCATGCTGTGCAGTGACGTCAGTAGCATGACACCTGCTATTGGTCAGTACATGACGGTAGTCAATACACCTGTGGTCCACGACGCATGTCATGAAACCATTGTTGCAACACATCTATGGCTTGCAGTGCCTCAACACTTCTGTTTGGCAACCTGTATGCTGTTGGTAGCAATGCATACATGCAGCGAGTCGGCAGCCTGACTTCAACAAGGCATGACAGCAGTCAATGTAACCGCAAAACACAAGCAGCTCTGATCTGATGATGATGTGTCCTCTCTCATATGTCATCACAACCCCTTCCTCAGCAGGGGTGGCACTGTGAAGTTGCATCTGGGCCTCAAAATCCTGCAGGAATGGCACACATCACCTGGACTCAAGATTCTAGAATCTTGAGTCAGTTACTGGGGATCTCTAGTAACTGCAACACAGGCTGCAGTGCATCTCATGCGCAAGCCCAAAGGCCATGAGGTTGTGCATCTGACCGCACCAGAGGTGCAGCCTGTGCAGTCATACAGACCCAGCTGCCAAATTGATGTCATAAGGTTTTGCTTGTCCAGCGCACTGTGCCTCAATCCACACACGGTAGTTCTCAAGCCTGGGTTTGCAAAGAGGACAGTCAAGGCCAGATAGACAAGCTGAGGATTGACCAAATAGAAAGTTGATTTTGGTCTGACTGACCAGTCCCGCCACAACGTCACAGTGCACATGCGTCACGGGAACAGCTACGACTTCCTTGTCGCACCCGGTGGCATAAAGGCATTGCGTCAGCCCCGCGCCGTCCACCTCAGATCTTCGACAAACACAGTCATATGAGGGATCGTGATCAGCAAGTTCAATGAGGGAAGCGTCATCGACTGCGTCCCTCTCAACCATGACTGCACATCACGATGAAAATGCAGCAAACAACTCGCGGCAGACTGGTTCCGGGACATATGCGGACGGGCGCAACCTAAGCAGTACTGCAAACACGCTGTATTAGTCAGTAGGCTTACACCGTGTCTACGAAATTTGTACGAAATGTCTACGAAATGTCTACACGACTGCCCAGAGAAGGCGGTTATTAACATAACCCTTTTCCAGGAAGTATGATCGCAGATACTATCTTCGCGTTCACTGTCACGCGCAATGTGGCACTTCAGGCCACATATTCAAGTCTCGTGCCAATCAATATTGTGTTACTACTTGTCCCGTGTATCATGAGAGCTACTGAACCCCGGAACAGCTGATCTACTAGTATGGACAGGGTAACAATTCACGTGGCTTGTACGTGCTAATGCTTGATCGCACAAGCACGTATGACTGCAACTCAGCACCATATGTGCAGTACGAGAAGGTTGAGAAGATTGGCGAGGGGACTTACGGGGTGGTTTACAGAGCTAGGGATCGAAACACAGGAGTGACAATTGCCCTGAAGAAAATCAGATTAGAACAGGAAGAAGAGGGAGTTCCCAGTACTGCTATCAGAGAGATTTCATTACTGAAAGAATTGCAGCATAACAACGTAGTTAGGCAGGTCCCTGTCCAGTGCTCAAGATCACATATTCTCTTGATAGCTCTGAATTTGCTATGTGATGGCTACAGGCTAGAGGATGTTGTACACAGCGACAAGAAGTTGTATCTAGTATTCGAATACCTTGACTTGGATTTGAAGAAACACATGGACTCCCATCCAAATTTTGGTGCTAATCACCAGCTGGTCAAGGTAAAACCTGTTCCTGTTGCTTGCATCTGGCCTTCACGAGGCAAGGCCGTAGCAGGTCAGTCGGGTGTGCTGCAACAGCACACCAATATGGCCCTGACTGCTTCTGTGCCTTTGCAGTACTATTTGTACCAAATGCTTCAGGGCATTGCATACTGCCATTCTCACAGGTCAGTTCCTTACAGGCAGGCTTACATGATTTGTACTGCTGGTCGATAACATCCCTCAAGTCTAACAACAGCTGCCCTATAAGCCTCTTATTTCCTACAGGGTCCTGCACAGAGATCTCAAGCCACAAAATTTGCTATTGGATCGCCAGAACAACTCTTTGAAGCTAGCTGATTTTGGATTGGCTAGGGCGTTTGGCATTCCTGTCAGGGCATACACACATGAGGTCTGCAAGCTCAATTGCATTGAACAAGAGCAGCTGCTTGGCAAGCTGGTTAAAGCAGCCACAGATGCAACTGAGAGGTATGTGCACACACTGCAGGTTGTCACGCTATGGTATCGCGCACCTGAGATCTTGCTAGGAGCCAAGCACTACTCAACTCCAGTGGATGTCTGGTCTCTCGGCTGCATTTTTGCTGAGATGATCAACATGAAGCCATTGTTCCCAGGAGACTCGGTATGCCTGTTGTCAGCCTGCAGCCTGCACAACTGTGCTGGCTGGCACCCAAGCCACATATGTTTGGCTTCTTGTCTGCTGGCTCTTGAAAGCCCACCATAAACTTACAAATATGTTCACCATTGGCAGGTATGGCTGTTGTTGCTGCTCAGAATCACTGTGTTTGTGGCTTTGGCTTCATTGTACACTTGTGTATGCACCATACATTCATCAGTGGGTGCAGCCATCTTGTACTCCTGATGTGTCTGTATGGCAGCCATCAACTGATATTGACAAGACTCATGAGTAGCTTGCCGAGAGTAGGCTGGTGTGCTACATAGGAAATAGATGAGCTTTTCAAGATTTTTCGAGTGCTTGGCACGCCCCATGAGGGAAACTGGCCTGGGGTGTCTCAATTTGCTGATTTCAAGGACACCTTCCCTAAGTGGGACCGCCTTCCATGGAGGGTAAGCTTCTTTCTGGGTGCAGCATGTCCTCCTCACGCATTGCCACTTACAACATACAGCAGCACAGACAATCAAGGTGCTGAACCCTGCTGACGGCTCAAATGCCGCAGAATGGTGTATGGTTCCTGTGTATGGCATACACAGCTTGTGAAGTCATGTGTGTTCTGTTGAAATGTTCCCAATCCTTTCAGGTACACACGCTCTTCTTTATCAGATCACCTTTGCCATCTTGCCTCTTGGAATGCACACAGCTTAATTTCAAGGATGAAACTTGCTTGTGCAGGATATGGTGCCTAGCTTAGAACCACTGGGGCTTGACCTGTTGTCTCAGATGCTGCGGTATGAGCCGCAGAAGAGAATCACAGCAAGGGCTGCTGTTCAGCATCCGTATTTCAGTGATGTGGCTCAGATGTTTGCCCAGCGCATTCTTGTAGCGTAGTTTTCCAGGCCCAACACGCTATTGTTTTCCAGAATAGCTGCAACTGCAGTGTTTTCCAGCAGACCATGGATGTAATGTAGACTGCAAAATGTTCAGGCAGAACTGGATAGGCGTGGCATTGTGGATCTAGTATGTTTTGTCATGTATCGTAATTCTCAACAGTTTTCTGATGATGATATTGTTTGTCTATGTCACCTTTTTTTTCTGTTGCGTTTGCTGATGAAAGACTGCAATTTAGTCAAATGGGCTAGCTGGCCCCAACGACTGTAAAATCCCTGACTGTAAGACAAAGGGAAAGTCAAGTATACCAGGGACATACCAGCGACTTTACCCCCTGAACAGCATCCTTGAATACAAAAGAGTTATCAAATGAGCAGGAGGCATGAGCATAGCATAGGCAGTCCAGTGACTTGAAGTGTTCAACTGTGCATGCTGCTGCTACAGTCAAGAATTGACAATGTCCATACATCACTTGCTCAGCTGCCTGCTGTTTCAGGGGCCACGTCCTCTGGGGCTTTCCTTGGCTGCTTGGATGAGCTAGAAATGGTGTTGTCCTGGTCAATAACCTCGCCGTCTTTCTTGGAGTCCCGATCTTCCTTGTCATTGGGTTTGTTAGCCAGATTTTTGTCCATCATCAAATTAGGGTTTGGGTCATAACCTTTTGGTGCATCAGACTTGTCAGTGGTGTCTGCAGAACTCCTCCCTGGGAGGTTGGGATGCTGCAAATCATAAGGACACAACTGTCAGTCAGACAGCATGCATATGCATTAAGCTGAGTTCTCTTGCTTTAATTGCAGCACCAGACAGACCATGCAAACGCAGTCTAGATCACATGCAGATCACCATACAAGCTCCACAACATCTGCCTAAGACGCCATGCAGCATGCAGTGTGTGCACTTTGTGAATATAGCAGGACTCGCATGCATGCTTGCGTGAGCCATACCACGGCACCTGCACTGTCATCTTTCCCTACGTTGCCATCGTCAGCATTAGAGCCAACTGCACACACATGCAGCTCTGCATTCCTGCCAGCTCCAGTGAGATGCAAAATAGGGGCTCCTCGCAGCATGAACAGTCCTCTTGAGCTGAAGGGCATGTGGGCTGGCTGATTGTTGTAGGCAGCAGCATGCTGCCCACCGGACCCAGGCAGCTTGCCCTTTCCAGTTCTGCCACGTTTCTTGAGGTCATCTACAGAGTCCTGATCTGGCTTGTACTCATTGCCATCATTGTCGGCAACATCTGGATTGGTGCCTGGAGCACTGTAGTCAGACCGATCAATTTCAGGGTTGGTTGCATCTGGGCTTTCTGGGGCATCCATGCCAGGTTTAGTAGCAGGAACGTCCTGGCGGTCCAGAGTGGTTTTTGGCTGGTCCGGAGGGTTGTCATCTGGTGCCTTGTTGAAAGCTTGCCACACCTCAGAGTGATCAAAAGTCAGGGGGCCGGTTGGGCTGCCTGTATGCTGTATAGGAGAGCTCGGCTGAACTACAAAACCAGCGGGACCTACCGGGACCAGCAACCGCTGACGGTTGACACCTGCATCTCAACTAACGTGGTGAACGTACTGATCCCAGTTAGGCCCTGCCACAGTCAAAAGAGAAAGGCGTGCTCGCTCTGGTTGGCAAGGCATGGACACCCCCTTGCGGTAATGGCAGCTTACCATGAGAGAAGTTATTTTGACATGTGAACCCTGTTGCTGAAGAATCAGATGTCTGCCTGCATTGCAGCACGACAGTGTGGAATGGGCAAATAGCAAGCAACCTGTGTAATGCATCACAGCATCGATTACCAACAGGAGAGCCAAGAAAGCGATCGGGCGCGGTTCGAAGCTGGGCGTATAGCTTTATGGAGCAGTAGTGAGCGCATTGTAAATTTCTGCTGGCGGAACAACGATCTGTACGAAGTTGTGAGTGATGCAATGCTCATAGGAATGCATGGATGATAACATCGTCATGTCAATCTGCCAGGAAGCTGATTACTGTCTGTGCCCATGCAACACCCAATGCAAACGCTCCAAAACTCCTAATGATCAGCAGAGCTCTGAAAATATGCAGGGCATACTTTGCTGTCATTCAGCACTGGTGGAGGATCCAACATCAAGTTCAAGCATACATCCAGACCTAGTACCGAGCTGCTGCCCTTGAAGCTATCAGGACCAAAGAAAGGTGAACAAGTGCCCTAACATGAGCACTATAGGCTGATGATAATCTAATACTCAGACAACATGGCAAGAATTTGCTTCTTCCAACTCATGCCTGCATGCCTAACGCTACCACAAACACTCTACAATAGTTTCAACAGTCAGAGTTTAACATGCTTGCTTAATAGTAGTAACACAATAAAACTTAACAGAATTATAAGATACATAGCCTTTGTTGCTGGCTGCAGGGTTTTCAGTCTCCTTCTGACTCATCGCCTGACAGAACAGAAGCGCTCAGCTGATCAGACTCAGCTGCTTCTTCAGACTCTGATCCAGCATCTGGCTTGCCTTGCAGCGCTAGTACATCCTCAACCTCGACTTCTTGCAGAGACTCATCCTCATCATGGTAAATCTGCACAGAATAGCTGGTTGTCCTTAGCATGGCCAGACCAGACTCAGCTGTGGGTGAGCTGCCAAAGCACTTGGTGTAATGCGCAAGCCATTCGTGTTTATGCTGGCCAATACCACATTGGACATTGGCATCCCACAGACAATCACTGCTGGAGTCTAAAGCAACTTCAATGATGTGTGCACATCATGTTATCTTTGAGGATCAGGCAGACTCACCAGGGGCCCTTGAGCTAGGTGGGCAGATAGAGGGTCAGCAGGGGCTGCCTGAGCTAGCACCAGGTCCAAACGACCCTGCAGAGACACAAGGGGCTTGTACAAGGCCAGCCGCGCCTCAATTGCCTGGTACAGCCCTGTCAAGCTAGCTTGTACACCTGCACCGCATTGCCACTCAGCTTCAAACTGTATTTGAGTCAAGCCCCTTGAGCATGAATGCAGTCAGCAGCAGCAGCGTTCACAGGCAAATACAACAGACACGTTGCAGCACATCTCCTGAAGTATGCCCAAAGTGTATGCCTTATACAAGCACGTGACCCAACAACCACCCAGTATGCCTAAGGAACGCATGCAAAGATGGATGTGACAAATTGCGATGCAGCTCCAACAGCATGCAGGTATCAAGTCAATCCACATGCAAGAAATGCGTTCAGCTCCCTTTCAGCAGCAGTGTGCACTTGACCACAAAAGCTAAGGCTTGAGGCTGAACATACCTGGAGCTGACATGAGGTATGCGGTGTGATGCAATAACATGGCACGTAGCCAAGTGGCAATCTGCCTGCCCCGTTTGGGGCTGGACTGCAGGCGCTGCACTGCAACTTGCAGCAGACGTGCCACGTCCTGTGGTGCCAGCTGCTGCACTGTGCTTTTCACCACCCTGTCATTGCTGATGGCAAAGCACTTCTCAAGCAGCTGGCGGTCATCAGCGCGCAAGGCTTGGGTGAGCAGGA
>JAABUO010002577.1_pt1 | contig 22008 bp, 17 predicted proteins | sample 5559291 | NCBI WGS metagenome assembly JAABUO01 (sample SAMN10711878, study PRJNA513372) | rock metagenome | isolation source: Antarctica rocks | place: Antarctica: Victoria Land, Finger Mt sud
GGCAGGTCACCGCGACCAACCCCAGCAGCGGTGCCTACGGGATCCCGCAGTCGCTGCCGGCTGACAAGATGACGGTGGCGGGCGCGGACTGGCGGACCAGCGCCGCAACCCAAATCACCTGGGGCCTTGACTACATCGGCCAGCGGTACGGCGGCCCCTGCAACGCGTGGTACCACGAGCAGACCTACGGCTGGTACTGAACCTAGATCCACCGCGCCGACGGTGTTTGTGAGGTCAGGCCCGGGTTGATCTTGTCGTGGCTGGTGGGCGTGTTCGTTCTGCCGGTCTTTCCGGCTCTTCCACTGGTGGGCGTTTCGCCCTGCGTGCTTCGTGATGCGATTGCTGCTACAGGCGATCTGGCGAAGGATGCCGCGGTGAGCACGACGATGGTTGTCGCCGTCGTCGGAATCGACCCGAACGGATGGGGCGCGCCTGGTTGCCCATGGCCGCACTCGCAGCGATCGGCAGAGCCCTGCTGGGCGGGGAGCGCTGTCCCGTGTACCAGCGGCTGAGCGTTCGGACGAGCTGCCTGACCGGTGACAGTCCTTGGGGCTAGGCGCGTCCTGCTCTTCTAACCTGGCCGGGTGAGTTCGCTGCTGGCCGATCTGGGTCCGTTGCGCGAGTCGGCGTCCTACCGTCGGCTGCTGGCCGGGCAGTCGCTGTCGCTGACCGGCAGCTTCATGACCCGGGTCGCGGTGGCGGTGCAGGTCTACGCCCTTACCGGCTCCTCGTTCGCCGTCGGCCTGGTCGGCCTCGCCACCGCGGTGCCGCATGGTGGTGCTGGGGCTGGCGGGCGGCAGCGTCGCGGACTCGGTCGATCGCCGCCGGCTTGTCCTGGGAACTGGCAGCGCCCTGGCAGTGCTCTCGCTGGTCCTGGCCGGGCAGGCGGTCGCGGGCTGGCGGAGTCTGTGGCTGCTTTACCTGCTTGTCGCGGGGCAGTCGGCGCTGAACGCGGTGCAGGGACCAGCGAGCCGGACTTTCGCCCCGCGCCTGCTCGGCTCGGAGCGGCAGGCGGCGGTGCAGGCGCTGGGCTCGCTGTCGTTCCAGCTGTCCAAGCTCAGCCGAGCTCCCGGACGCCGTCACCAGGCCCGTGGTCGCCGGGCCGCTGCTCGCCGGCGTGCTGATCGCCGCGGGCGGCGTGCAGGCTGCCTACGCGGTGGATGCGCTAAGCTTTTTCGCCGCGCGGACGCGGCGTGGGCCGCTTCGGACTTCCTCGCCGCCACCGCCCGGGTGATCGGCGGGCGGCGCGGCAGCGCGCTGCACACCGCGGCTAAGGACTACGACCGGGCTGCCCGCCAGGCATGGGGCCGGCTCCCCGAACCGTCACCGCCAGGGTCGGGGCTGCGGGCAGCGGCGGGCTGCTCGCGGCGGCCCGGCTGGTCCGCCGGGCCGATACCGCCCAGATGCTGGCCCTGCTCGCCCAGCTCGCCGCCCTCGCCGACGCGGTCCGCCGGATGCGTACCGAGCAGGACCGGGCAGTGCAAGCCGCCGCCGCCCGTCAGGCCGCCGGCGCGATCCGCGCCGAGCACGGCCGGCGGACCGCTGGCGCGCCGGCGGTGGCGCGACCCGGACACTCTCGGACGGCCGCGGCCGTGGCCGAGCGGGGTCCTCGTCACAGCGGCCCTTTTCCGCCGCAGCAGCGGCCGGGCCGTTCCCGCTAAACAGCTGCCTGCTCCGGTCGTCTTGGCCTTCCAGGCCCACGGACGAGGGCTTTGACGGAGGCGGGGACAGGGCCAGGCAGGCAGGGTCGGACCGGGTGGTTGGGTGGCGAGGGCGGCTGCGGCGTCAGGTGTGCAGCGCGTCGAGGCTCTAGGTGTCGCCGGCCACGCTGGCGAGGCCTCGCCTCAGCCTTCAGGAACCTGCACACCAGGCACGGAGTGCGGACACACTTCGGAGCAGGATCGAGTCGTCGGTTCGGGTGCCTCGCCACCCCGCTGTTCATTCATCTCGACGGAATGCCGCGCCGGAGATACAGGACGTGTGTGCGCCTTGGTCTTTAACGCTCTTGGGGGCGCCTTCTGGCGCTCGAGCTGGAAGCGCGAGCTTGATGTGGGGACGGTTCCGGGCGAGGGGCGTCGGCAGGACGTCCATGGACAGGGTTATCTGACGGCCAGGAGGCGACCGACGCCAGCAAACATGGAGACGGGTCAGGCCAACCCCAGGGCTCGGACGGCGTTGTCCTTCATGACCAGCAGTCGGACGTCGTCCTTGATCTCCAGCTGTTCGAAGTCTCGGATCCACCGCTCGGGCGTCAGCAGCGGATAGTCGGAGCCGAACAGCACCTTGCGTTTGAGCATGGTGTTCGCGGCGCGGACCAGCTGCGGTGGGAAGTACTTGGGCGACCAGCCGGACAGGTCGATGTAGACGTTGGCCTTGTGTGTGGCGACTGAGATGGCGGCGTCCTGCCAGGGGACAGAGGGGTGGGCCATGATGATCGTCAGGCCCGGGAAGTCGGCGGCGACGTCGTCGAGCAGCATCGGGTCGGAGTAGCGCAGCTTGATCCCGCGGCCGCCCGGCAGACCGGCCCCGATGCCGGTCTGCCCGGTGTGGAACAGAGCTGGGACGCCGAGGCTCTGCAGCTCCTCGTAAAGTGGATAGACCTTGGGATCGTTGGGGTCGAAGGCTTGAAGGCTCGGGTGGAACTTGAACCCACGCACGCCGTGCTCGGTGACCAGTCGCCGGGCCGCCCGTACCCCCGCCATCCCGCGTGCGGGGTCGATGGACCCGAAGGGGATCAGCACGTCGGGGTAGGCCGCCGCAGCTTCGGCGATCTCCTCGTTGCTCAGCAGAGGCTGCCCGGTGGCGGCCTCAGCGTCGACGGTGAAGACGACGGCTGCCATCCTCTGACTTCGGTAGTGCTCGGCGATCTCCGGCACGGTCGGGTGGTGTTCTTGGCCCTTGAAGTAGGCGGCTGCGGCAGTGAGCAACTCGTCGTCCAGCGACAGGTGGCCGTGGGCATCCTGTTCGACGTGCACGTGCACGTCGATCGCGACCAGCGCGTCGAAGTCGAGGCCGCTCATCTCGGCATCCGGTGCTTGCCTGTGGCTGATGCGGTGAAGGCACCATCAGGATCGCCAGGCGGATCCATCGTCTGCGCGTCGGCCGACCAGACGTGGGCGTGATGGCTGACTGGCTTCACGGTGTTTCCCTGAACCCTTCGACGGTGTAAAGGCCGTGCTCAGAGTGCTGGTCACATGCTCCCAGTGACCAGGCATTCTTCCAGTCCGCGGAAAACGTTCCCTCCCACTTGATCAAAGAGGCGTCTTATGGGGCAGGGCACCGACAGGCGCTTCCCAGGGCGAAAGGGTTGCCATGCTCGCGTTTGGAGTCTGGACGGCGCGGAGTGGTCATGCTCAGGCCGGCTGACGCCCCGTCGAGGCGCTCGGTGACTGTACGAGCAACCGCGGTCCTGGCCGCGTTCGACCGCGAACACCGGTGCCTGAACCTCTCCCAGCTGTCCCGTCGAAGCGGGTTGCCCTTGGCCACCGTCCATCGGCTCGCCGCCGATCTCGTCGAGGGGCAGATGCTCGTGCGCCGCGGGGACGGACGTTACGAGATCGGCGCGCGTATATGGCGACTGGGGCTGCTCGCACCGGCCACCGATTTACGCGAGTTGGCTATGCCATATCTGCAGGACTTCGTGTCCGCCACCGGGCATACGGTCGACCTGGCCGTCCTTGACGGCGCCATGGCGCTCGTCATCGAGCGCCTCGCCGGCACGAAGACCCTTCCCACTCGGCACAGCCCCGGTGCCCGCCTGCCGCTGCACTGCACGGCCGTAGGCAAGGCGCTGCTGGCCTTCGCGCCGGCGCCCGTGGTCGACCAGGTGACGAGTGATCTACCCCGGCACACTGCCTACACGGTGACCGACTCCCGCGTCCTGCACCGGCAGCTCGACGCGATCCGCAGAACCGGTCTGGCGCGCAGCGCACAGGAGCACCGGCTCGGGGTCTCATCCGTTGCTGTTCCTGTCAATGGTCATGAGGGTGTCGTAGCGGCACTCGGGCTGCTCGCGCCGCTCAGCAGTCCGCGGGTGCCCGGTGCGCTGCCACATCTACGAGCTGCCGCTGCGTCGGTGAGTGCGGACTACCTGCGCAGCGGACTGAGCACCCCGACGTTCGAGGATCCGGGGTGACAAACCGGCGCGCCCATGCCCCTCGGAGTTCACGACGCTACCGAGCCGGACGCTCGACGTGGCCGTGAGCCCATGCCCGAGCTTGCGGCAGGGGGAGGGTTGCACGGAAAGCCTTCCGGATAGTGAAAGGCGTGTGTTGCCCGACACACTCTCTTCCGCGACTGTCTGCGCATGTCCAGCACCGCGATGCACGGCGTAGCCGACCAGACGCCGCTGCACGAGGGCGACCTGTTGTGGGCTCCGTCGTCGGAGTGGATGGAGCGAACTCGGCTGACGGAATTCACGCGCTGGGCCGAGGGACGCACCGGCCGCACCTTCGCCGACTACCCTGCCCTCTGGACTTGGTCCACGGCCGAGATCGAGGAGTTCTGGCAGGCGATCTGGGACTTCTTCGACGTCCGGTCCTCCGCGCCGCATACCGCCGTGCTCGAGGACCGCGCCATGCCGGGCGCCCGGTGGTTCCCCGGTGCTCGGCTGAATTACGCCGAGCACGTCCTGCGGCAGGAGCGCGCGGGGGAACCCGCCCTGCTGTACCTCAACGAGACCGAAGCGGTCCGCGAGCTTCCCTGGGAGGAGTTCGGCCGGCAGGTTCGCCTGATCGCCACGTACCTGCGCGAGCGGGGCGTACGGCCCGGCGACCGCGTGGTGGCGTACCTGCCGAACATTCCCGAGGCGGTGGTAGCGATGGTGGCGGCAGCCAGCATCGGCGCCGTATGGGCCAGCGTGTGTCCCGACTTCGGCACCCGCGGGGCACTGGACCGGCTGGCCCAGCTGGAGCCGGCCGTGCTCCTCGCTGCCGACGGCTACCGCTACGGCGGCCGCGACTTCGACCGGCGGGGCGAGGTGGCCGAGATCGTCGCCGGACTTCCCACCCTTCGGAGGGTCGTCCAGGTCTCGGTGCTGGGCACGTGGGAGGGCGAGAAGGGCACGTCCTGGACCGATGTCCTCGCCGGCCCCGACGTGCCGGGCGCCGAGTTCGCGTGTGAGCAGCTGCCCTTCGACCACCCCCTTTGGGTGCTCTTCTCCTCGGGGACGACAGGCCTTCCAAAGGCGATCGTGCACGGGCACGGCGGCATCCTGCTCGAGCAGCTCAAGCTGCAGTCGTTCCATCTGGACCTGCATCCCGGTGACCGGGCGTTCTTCTTCACCACCACCGGCTGGATGATGTGGAACTTCTTGGTCAGCATGCTGCTGGTCGGTTCTGTGCCGGTGCTCTACGACGGCAACCCGGCGCACCCGGACGTCGACGTCCTCTGGCGCGCCGCGCAGGACAGCCGCGCCCGGCTCTTTGGCGCTAGTCCCACCTTCGTCGAGTTGATGCAGAAGGCCGGCGTCGTCCCCAAGGAGCGTTTCGACCTCAGCGCGCTCGAGGTGGTCATGCCCGCCGGCTCCCCGGTGTCGCCGGCGATCACCGCGTGGTTCTACGCCAATGTCAAGGACGACCTCTGGATCGCCACAGGCAGCGGCGGAACGGACTGCTGCACCGGCTTCGTCGGCGGCGTGCCGACGCTCCCGGTCCGCGCCGGCGAGATCCAGGCCCGGTCGCTCGGAGTGCCCGCCGAGGCCTGGAACGACATAGGTCACAGCGTCGTCCGTCAGGTGGGCGAGCTCGTGATCACCGCCCCCATGCCCTCCATGCCCATCTTCCTGTGGGGTGACGACGACGGCGCCCGCTACCGTGCCAGCTACTTCGAGACGTTCCCCGGCGTCTGGCGGCACGGCGACTTCTTCGAACTCAACGACCGCGGCGGCTGCTTCGTGCGCGGGCGCTCCGACGCGGTCCTGAACCGGCAGGGCGTGCGTATCGGGACGGCCGAGATCTACCGCGTGGTCGAGGACGACCCCGCCGTCCTCACCTCGCTGGTGGTCAACCTCGACCTGCCGAACGGTGGCTTCTTCATGCCCCTGTTCGTGGTCCTTCGACCCGGCCAGGAACTGGACGACGACCTGGTCGCCCGCCTGCGCGCGAAGCTGCGTGCGGAGTACACGCCGCGGCACGTGCCCGACCGGATCATCGCCGTGAGCGCCGTCCCGCTGACCCGCAGCGGAAAGAAGATGGAGATCCCCGTTCGCCGGCTGCTGCTCGGTGCAGACGCGGTGACCGTCGCCGACCCTTCAGCCATGGCCGATCCCGCAGCCTTGGCCGACTTTGTCGAGTACGCCCGCACGCAGCGGGACTACTCGCTCTCCTGACCCCGTCCGTCCACACCCCCACCCCGAGGAGTCCCATGCCCCAGCCCGCCGGCCAGCGTTCGTTCCCGCTGCCGTCTGAGATCGAGCAGGTTTCCGGCGCCGAGGGCTGGGAGGCGATGTATCCGTACTTCTCGCGCTTCCAGCCTGAGGACGACCAGCGCTTCTGGTTCTACAATTCGATGCATTTCCCCGAGGTCGTGCCCGCATTCGACGGCCTCACCTCGGAGATCCCCTACGCGGCCATCGGCGCGAACACCGCCCGGCTGTTCTCCTTCCCGACGACGATGGGGATCGAGTACCGCATCATCAACGGGCGGGTCTACATCACCGCCAACCCGGTGCTCGACGAGGCGGAGCAGGGCAAGCGCTTCGCGGACTTCCAGGAGCGCGCCGGCTACTACTACGCCAACTGGGACCGCCTCTACAACGAGTGGCAGGTACGTATCGAGAACCTGATCGCCGACATCGAAGCCGTCGAGGTACCGAAGCTCGGCGAGCTGGACGACCTCGAGGTGATCACGAGCGGCCGCGGTTTCGCGTCCAACCACTACCTGCGCGAGAACTTCCACCGCTGCATCGACCTGTACTCGAAGATGTGGCACCACCACACCGAGCTCCTCATGCTCGGGTATGGCGCCTACGTCGTGTTCTTCGAGTTCTGCAAGCAGGCGTTCCCGGAGATGGGCGACCAGATGGTGGCCCGCATGGTCGCCGGCATGGACGTCACGATGTACCGCCCGGACGACGAGCTGAAGAAGCTGGCCGGACTCGCCGTCGAACTCGACCTCGACGACCTGTTCGTCGAGGGCACAGAGCCCGCGAAGGTGCTCGCGGGGCTGGGCGAGCGAGGTGATGCAGGCGCTCGATGGTTGGCGGCGCTCGAGGTGGCGAAGGACCCCTGGTTCAACGTCTCCGTGGGCGACGGCTTCTACCACCACCACCTCTCCTGGGCCGACGACCTGAGCGTGCCCTTCGCCGCGCTCCCTCGCTACGTGGAGCAAGTCGCCGCAGGGGAGGACCTCGCCCGGCCGACCGAGCGGCTGGCCAGGGAGCGCAACCGGATCGCGAACGAGTACCGCGCACTGCTCGGCAGCGAGGAGGAGCAGGCCGCCTTCGACCAGATGCTGGGCCTGTGCCGGCAGGTGTTCCCCTACATCGAGTCGCACAAGTTCTACTGCGAGCACTGGTTCACCACCCGGTTCTTCCAGAAGATCCGCGAGTTCGGCGCGCTGCTGGCCGACCGGGGCGTGCTGCTCGCGGCCGACGACGTCTTCCACCTGCGGCACCTCGAGGTCGAGGATGCGCTCGCCGACGTCATGCTCGCCTGGGCATCCGGCGGCATCGAGTTGGGCGCCCGCCACTGGCAGCCGATCGTCGCCGAGCGCAAGCGGATCGTCGAGGCGCTGTCCACCTGGTCGCCGCCGCCGGCGCTCGGTGCCGTCCCCGATGCGCTCAACGACCCGGCGGTGAAGATGCTCTGGGGCATCACCCAGGAGACCATCGAGACCTGGCTGGGCGGAGACGACGACGACGGGTCGACGGTCCGCGGCTATGCGGCCTCCCCGGGCGTCGTCGAAGGCGTCGCTCGCGTGTTGCTCAACGTCAACGACATCGGCCAGATCCGCGAGGGGGAGGTCCTCGTCTGCCCGGTGACGGCGCCCAGCTGGGGTCCGGTCTTCGGCAAGATCGCCGCGGCGGTGTCCGACATCGGCGGCACCATGTCGCACGCCGCGATCGTCGCCCGCGAATACGGCATGCCTGCCGTCGTCGGCACCGGCACGGCCACTGCCCGCATCTCGACCGGCGACCGACTCCGGGTCGACGGCGACCGCGGCATCGTCACCATCCTCGGCTGATCCGATGGGAACCCTCATGACCATGACCCGCCCCGTCCTCCACTTCTCCGAGGTCGGCCTGGGAGATGTCTCGACCGTCGGCGGGAAGGGCGCCAGCCTCGGTGAGCTGCTGCGCGCGGGCATTCAGGTACCGACCGGCTTCTCGGTGACGACGTCGGCGTTCCGCCAGGTCGTCGAGCACCTCACCGTCGACGACGGCTCCGGGACGCAGCTCCCGGTGCCCGCCGGCGTGGCCGCGCTCGACCACGCGGAGGGCGACACCTTGGCGCGCGTGACGGCGACGGTCCGTCAGGTCGTCGAGTCCGCTCCGCTGCCGGCCGAGGTGGCCGACGCGGTGAAAGCCGCGTACGCCGCACTCTGCGAGGAGTGCGGGCAACCGGACCTGCCGGTCGCCGTCCGCTCGAGTGCCACCAGTGAGGACAGCGCCGAGGCCAGCTTCGCCGGCCTGCAGGACACCTACCTGTGGGTGCACGGCGCGGACTCGGTGCTCGCGCATGTGCGCCGTTGCTGGGCCAGTCTTTACAGCGTCGAGTCGGTGACCTACCGATTGCGTCGTGGCATCCCGGAGGACGACCTGGGCATGGCCGTCGTCGTCCAGCGGATGGTGGGCGCGCGCAGCTCCGGTGTCATGTTCACCCGCAGCCCGCTCAGCGGTGACAAGTCGGTGGTGGCCATCGACGCGAGCTGGGGCCTGGGCTCGGCCGTGGTCGGTGGTGACGTCACGCCCGACTCGTTCGTCATCAGCAAGGTGACCGGTGACGTGAAGCGGACCGTAGCCACCAAGACCCGGTGGCACCGCCCGGATCCGTGGGGGCACGGGGTGCTCGAGACCGACGTGCCGGCCGACCTGCAGGACCGGCCGTCGGTCTCTGACGCCGAGATCGCCGAACTGGTCGCGATCGGCCGCAAGGTCGAGGCGAACTACGGCTGCCCTCAGGACATCGAGTGGGCCGTCGCCGAGGGCGGGGACGTCTTCCTGCTGCAGAGCCGGCCGGAGACGGTGTGGGCGGGCAAGGACGCCGAGCGGGAGGCGGCCCGCAAGGCCGCGCCGGCCGCCCGCCCGTTCGACCACGTGTTCAACCTGCTGGGCGGCAAGCCTTCCGGCTCCACGGAAGGCTGGCGAGATGAGTCTCAGTCCGGATGACGTCCGCGACGTGCTGCGCGTGCTGGACTCCAGCGGCCTCGACGATTTGCACCTGGAGCTCGCCGACCTGTCGCTCACCGTGCGCCGCCAAGGCGCGGGGGGCTGGACGGCGGAAAAGCGGGTGGTGCGGGTGCCTGTCGTGGAGCACGCGGCCGCGCCGGTCGCCGCCACCGAAGCCGCGCCGGCACAGGCCGACGTGGGGGAGGGGCTCGTCGCCGTGCACCCCCCGCTGCTGGGCACGTTTTACCGGGCGCCGCAGCCGGGCGCACCCCCGTTCGTCGACGTCGGCGACCAGGTGAGCGAGGAGACCGTCGTCGGCGTCGTGGAGACCATGAAGATGATGACGCCGGTACACGCCGGCGTGCGGGGCACAGTTGCGGAGTTCCGGCTCGGCAACGGTGAGTTCGCCGAGGCCGACGCCGTGCTCCTGCTGGTGAAGCCGGCGGGAGGCGGTGGGGCGGGTGGCTAGCCCGACCCGGATCCGCCGGTTGCTGATCGCCAACCGGGGGGAGATCGCCGCCCGGGTGATCCGCACCTGCTCCCGACTGGGCATCGAGTCGGTGCTCGCGGCTTCCGAGGCCGACCTCGAGTCGCTCCCGGCCCGGCTGGCTGACCGGGTGGTCCGGCTCGGCCCGGCGGCCGCGTCGGCGAGCTATCTGGATCCGGACGCCGTCGTCCGGGCCGCCCGGTTGGTGGGCGCCGACGCCGTGCACCCGGGATACGGCTTCCTGTCCGAGAACCCGTCGCTGGCCCGCGCGTGCGCCGCCGCCGGCATTGTCTTCGTCGGCCCGACCCCGGAGTCCCTCGAGGCGGTGGGAGACAAGCTGAAGGCCCGATCGCATGCACTCGCCGCCGGCCTGCCGGTCGTCCCGGGCGGTGAGGCCGTCGACCTCACCGGCGCACAGGCGGTCGCGGCGGACGTCGGCTTCCCGCTGCTGGTCAAGGCCGTCGGCGGCGGCGGCGGCCGAGGTATGAAGCTCGTGTCCGACCCGGCCGACCTGGCGCACACCCTCGATCTCGCGATCTCCGAGGCTGCGGCCGCCTTTGGTGACCCGCGCGTGTACATCGAGCGCTTCGTCGCCTCCGGCCGGCACGTCGAGGTGCAGGTGCTCGGCGACGGGGCCCGCGCCGTCGCCTTGGGCGACCGCGACTGCTCCGTGCAGCGCCGCTACCAGAAGTTGTTCGAGGAGGCCCCGGCCCCGCTGATCAGCGATCCGCTGCGCGTCGCGATGGCCGACGCGGCGCTGAAACTGGCCGCGCACCTGGCCTATCGCGGCCTTGGTACCGTCGAACTCCTCGTCGACCGCGAGCGGGACACCTTCTACTTCCTGGAGATGAACGCCCGCATCCAGGTCGAGCACCCGGTCACCGAGATGATCACCGGCCTGGACCTGGTCGCCGAGCAGCTCGCCGTCGCCGAGGGCCTGCCGCTGCGGATCCGGCAGGAGGACGTCGTCCTCACCGGACACGCCGTTGAGTGCCGGATCAACGCCGAGGACTGGACGGCCGGCTTCCGACCGTCGCCCGGTCGGATCGACCGGGTGGTGCTTCCCGTCGGCGACGGCCTGCGGGTGGACACCCACGTGCAGGGCGGCTCCGTCGTCCCCCCGTTCTACGACTCCCTGCTCGCCAAGCTGATCGTGCACGGCACCGACCGGGCGGACGCCCTGGCCCGCGCCCGCGCGGCGCTCGACCTGCTGCGGATCGAGGGCGTCACGACCACGGTGCCCGTGCACCAGGCGCTGCTCGCGGACCCGGAGTTCTCCGTCGGGGGAGTGGACACCGCCTTCTTCGAGCGCTTCCTGGGTGTGCACCGACCGAAACTCGTGGGGGCACGCTGATGGCCGACGTCGGACTCGTCGATGTCTCACTGCGGGACGGCAACCAGAGCCTGTGGGGGGCCACCGGCCTCCGGACCGGGCACGTGCTGCAGGTGGCGCCGCTGCTGGAGCGGGTGGGCTTCCGGGCGCTGGACTACTCATCGAGCACCGCCATGGGTGTCGCTGTGCGCGTCCACCGGGAGGATCCGTGGGAGCGGATCCGGCTCACCCGAGCCGAGATGCCGACCACGAAGCTCCAGTTCATCGGAACGGGGTTCCGTTTCATCTCTTGGCAGAACTCGCACCCGGAGACCATGCAGCTGGTCTACGACCGGTTGGCGGCCAACGGGGTCGACCGGGTCGTCGTCCTGGACCCGATGCACGACATGGCCGCCGCCCGAGAGACCGCCCGGCGGCTCAAGCAGGCCGGCATCGGCGAGGTCATAGGCGCCCTGACCTACACGATCAGCGCCGTGCACGACGACGCGTTCTACGTCGACCTCGCCTTGCAGTTCGCGGCCGACCCGAACTTCGACCGCGTCTACGTCAAGGACCCGGCCGGCATCCTCACCGCCGAGCGGGCCCGCACACTCCTCCCGGCGCTCAGGGCCGCGCTCGGTACGAACCCGCTCGAGCTGCACTCGCACTCGACCATCGGACTGTCCCCGCTCACCTACTCGATCGCGCCAGAACTGGGCGTGGACGTCGTGCAGGTGGGATGCGGCGCCCTCGGCAACGGCTCGTCGCTGCCCGAAGCGCGGCGGACCGTGGCCAACCTGCGGGAGATGGGCCACCGGGTCGACGTCGACGACCGGGCACTCGGCCTGGTGTGCGACTTCTTCGACCGACTGGCCGCCGCCGAGGAGCTGCCGGTCGGGCGACCGCAGGACTTCGACGCCGCTTTCCTGCACCACCAGATCGCCGGCGGCGTGATGACGACGACGAGACGCCAGCTGCGCGAGATCGGTATGGAGGACCGGTTCGAGGCCCTCGTCGAAGAGGTGGAGCAGGTTCGTGCCGAACTCGGCTACCCGATCATGGTGACGCCCTTCCCGCAGATGGTGGTCTCCCAGGCGCTGTTCAACGTGATCGGTGAGCGCTGGTCGAACGTGCCCGACCAGGTGCTCCGCTACGCGATGGGCGGCTTCGGACGGCCCACTGCGCCAATCGCGCCCGACGTGCTCGACCGGATCCTCGACCGCCCACGGGCGCGTGAACTGCAGGCCGAGCCGCCGCCACAGTCGCCGGCCGAGCTGCGGCGGACGTTCCCTGGTATGAGCGACGAGGAACTGCTGCTACGGGCGCACATGCCGGCCGAGCAGGTCGACGCGATGGTGGCGGCCGGCCCGGCGCCGCGGCACTTCAACCCCGAACTCGCACCGGTGCTGACGCTGCTCGGCGAGCTGGGATCACGTGCGTCGGTGCACGACCTCGCCATCAGCAAGCCCGGCATGCGGCTGTCCGTGCGCCGCGCCGCTTCGGAGGGGACCCGCAGTGCCTGAGGTCGACCCGTCCGTGCTGCTCCGGCTGCGCGAGGTGCGGGGGTTCGTGCTCGACATGGACGGCACGCTGGTCCTGGGCGACCGGAACAACAAGGCGCTGACCCTGTTGCCGGGCGCGCTGGACTTCATCACCACTCTGATCGAGGGCACCCTGCCGTTCTGCGTCTTCACCAACGGCACGGTGAAGACGCCGGAACAGTGCGTGGACGCCCTGCAGCAGGCGGGCCTTCCCGTCCCCGACGGTGCGGCGCTCACCCCCGCGTCCTCCGCGGTCGACGTGTTCCGGCGGCGGGGACACCGGCGGGTCATGGTGCTCGGCGTCAAGGGCATCACCGAGGTACTCGAGTCTGCCGGGATCGAGGCGCTGCCACCGCTGCGCGGAACGGCCTGCGACGCGGTGATGGCTGGCTGGTACCGCCAGGAGTGGACGTTCGAATCGCTGGAGGCAGCGGTGGAGGCGGTCGCCGCAGGAGCGAAGTACTACAGCGCCTCGCAGTCGCCGTACTTCGCGACGTCGGAGGGCAGGTCGCTGGGCTCGTCGCGGGCGATCAGCGCAGTGGTCCGCGACCTCACCGGCGCACGGGTGGAGGTCGTCGGCAAGCCCTCGCTGCAGGCGCTGCGCACGTCGGCCAGGTTGCTCGGAGTCGAGCCGTCCGAGCTGGCTGTCGTGGGTGACGACCCAGAGCTCGAGGTGCCGATGGCACATAAGGGTGGCGCGTTTGCCGTCGCGGTTCACACCGGAATCGGCCACTCCGAGTCGTTCACCGACCTGCCCGATAGCCTGCGCCCGCACCTGGACCTGCCCGACTTGGGTGCCCTCGCCGATCTGCTGAGTCGGCGGCCATGAAGCGTCTGGCGTTCACCCATGTGACTTCCCGGCGACGAACAATAGAGTCCATTGGTGATCCCACGGACGATCCGTTCGGATGGGCACACGCGAAAGTCGGCGGTTCGCTGCCCTTGCCCCCGCGTCGCAGAGGGCGCCCGCTCGCTGGACACCGATTCTTCCGTCTGCCGGAAGGTCCCTATTGCCCTGATGGTGGCGGCGGTCACCGTGGGGGGCAGTCCCCAAGAACCGACTCAGGAGGAAACCGATGACGTCGATCGTCCGCGACCAGTGGTACGTAGCGGCCTACGGACGGGAGGTGGGCAGGGAACTCTTCAGCCGCACGATCTGCGGTGAGTCACTCCTGTTCTGGCGGACCGAGGCGGGGTCCGTCACCGCGATGAGCGACCGTTGCGTGCACCGCCGCTTCCCGCTTTCGGAATCTCCCAGCCACCTCGTCGGCGACACCGTCGTCTGCGGTTACCACGGCTTCACCTACGGGGCGGACGGCGTCTGCGTCGCCGTGCCGGGGCAGACGCGTGTCCCGCGGACGGCGCGGCTGAAGGCCTATCCGGTCGTCGAGCAGGACAGCTTCGTCTGGGTGTTCATCGGGGACCCGGACCGTGCAGACAGCACTCCCGTCCCGCGCGCCCCCTGGCTGGATCGGGAGGGCTGGACCACCGTGTCCGGTATGGAGCCGCTCGCTGCCCGCGCCAGCCTGCTCGTCGACAACCTTATGGACCTCTCGCACGAGACCTATCTGCACGGCGGCTACATAGGGACGCCGGAGGTTGCGAACACCCCGACCACCACCGAGGTCGACGACGAGGCCGGAGTCGTCTACGTGAGCCGGCACATGGACGACGCCGAGTGCCCGCCGTTCTACGCGAAGAGCACCGGGATCCGGGGCCGGATCGTGCGCTGGCAGGACATCGAGTTCACCCCGCCGTGCCTCTACAAGCTGCACAGCCGAGTGGCTCCTGTCGGTGTCCTGCCGAATGGGGACGGCACCGACCCTGGCGGCTTCCACGTCGAGGTCGTGTATGCCATCACTCCGGAGACCGAGTCCACCACGCACGACTTCTGGGCCGTCGCCCGGGACTTCGCACTGGACGACGAGTCGGTCTCGGACTTCCTCCGGGAGAGCAACCGCAACGTCGTCCTGCAGGACGTCGTCGCGCTCGACGTCCTTGAGCAGGTGCTGGCGGGGGAGGCCGACGGGTACCAGGAGCTGTCAATCAACATCGACACCGGCGGGCTCGCGGCGCGACGTCTGATCGCGCGCCTGGCGGAGCGCGCCGATGGTGCCCCCACGTCCGTGCCGCCTGCCCGCACTCCGGCCGGCGCCGGCCGGTGAGCGCCGGCATGACCCTGCCGCCGCCCCGGGAGGTGCTCGAGGGCGAGCGGGTCCTGCGGGTCAACTGGTTGCCCGGCTCCGACCGGCTCCGGGGTCGGTGCCACTGCGGCGTCGAAGCCGAGGGTGAGGACCCCGTCGGCATGTGGGGGTGGTTGCTCGCCCATCCGGATCATCCGGCGGCCGGACCGGGGGCACCGCAGTTGACCGCCGAGCTGCCGCCCCCGCCCGCGCACGTGGTCACGGACCCCGCGGTCATCCGCCGCCGTCCGCCGGTCCTCCTGTGAACCGGCTGTCCCGAATCGGAGGAGATCCCGTGCACGGCACCGCGGAAGAGGTCGACCTGCGCCTGCGGGTCGACCGGCGGACGACCGGCGCCGAGGGCGTCGTCGTCCTGGATCTGCGCGCGGCCGACGGTTTTGACCTGCCGGGCTGGTCCGCCGGCGCGCACATCGACCTCCGGCTCCCCGGCGGCCTGACCCGCCAGTACTCGCTGTGCGGAAACCCCTCGGAACGAGACGTCTGGCGGGTCGCCGTCCTCCGGGAGCCAGAGAGCCGCGGGGGCTCGGCGCACGTGCACCACGCGCTTGTCGAGGGTGCCGACGTCGAGGTCCGCGGCCCCCGCAACCACTTCACCCTGGTGCCCGCCCCGCGGTACGTGTTCGTGGCGGGCGGCATCGGCATCACGCCGATCCTGCCGATGATCGACGCCGCCGACGCCGCGGGGGCGAACTGGGAGCTGCACTATGGCGGTCGCAGCCGCCGGTCGATGGCGTTTCTCGAGTCGCTCGACGCGGCAGCCGGTCAGCGCGTCACCTTGCACCCGCAGGACGAAGTGGGGCTGATCGACCTCGACCAGCTGCTGGGCACGCCCGCGCCCGACACCCTCGTCTATTGCTGCGGTCCCGAGCCGTTGCTGCTGGCGGTCGAGGAGCGGTGCGCCCGGTGGCCGGAGGGGACGCTGCACATTGAGCGGTTCGCTCCGAAGGACGTCGGCGCCCCGATCCTCACCGACGCGTTCGAGGTGGAACTGGCGCTCAGCGGACTGTCGCTGACCGTGCCGCCGGAGAAGTCTGTGCTGCAGGTGGTGGAGGACGCCGGCATCAGCGTGTTGTCCTCGTGCACGGAAGGGACGTGCGGCACGTGCGAGACGACGGTCATGTCCGGCCAGGTGGACCACCGGGACTCCTTGCTGACGCCGGCGGAGCAGGCAGCCAACGACACGATGTTCATCTGCGTCTCGCGGGCCGCGTGCCCGAAGCTGGTGCTCGAGCTCTGACCGGCGGCCGACGGCAGGCGGCAAGGTGCTCGGCGTGCTCGTTGCGTTCACCCGCGACCGGCCGGCCCCGTCGCTGTCCGACATTTCCCGCGCCGTGGGCGTTCCCCGGCTCTTCAGATTTGTCGGACCGTAGTTGAGGCTCGTGGCCTCGCCATGCTGGCTGTCTCTCACAACACGTCAGCTGAAGAGGCCACGAGCATGGACGACGGTACGACGCTACTGTTCGGGCTGGATGAGTTCGCCGTCGTCGACGTCACCAGGGTCGGCGATGGCGCGGTTCGGGTGGTGATCGAGACTCGGGCTGGTGAGGGCGTCTGCCCGGAGTGCGGGGTGCTGTCGTCCCGGGTGAAGGACCGGCCGTTGTGTCGCGTCAAGGACCTGCCGGCGTCAGGGCAGCGGGTCGAGCTGTGGTGGCGCAAACGGCGGCTGGTATGTCTGCCGACGGCCTGTCTGCGCCGCTCGTTCGTGGAACGCGCGACGGCGATCCCGCACCGGGCCCGGCTCACGACCCGCCTGCGTGAGCATATGGCGGAGGCGTCGCCGGGTCGAATCGGGCGGTGTCGGACGTGGCGCGTGAGCATGACGTGGACTGGCGCACCGCCCACCGGGCGTTGGTCGCGGCTGCCGCGCGGTGGCTGCCCGAGCCGGCTCCGACAGCGGTGTTGGGTATTGATGAGACCCGGGCCCGCAGCGTGCGCTGGCTCAAGGCGACGGCGGGCTGGCGCAGGTCGGACCCGTGGCTCACCTCGTTCGTCGACGCCGACCCAACCCGCCGTGGGCTGCTGCTCGGCCTGGCACCAGGCCGTTCCGGTGGCTGTGTGAAGGGCTGGCTCGCTGAGCAGACCCCGGCCTTCCGGGCCGCGGTGCAGGTGGTGGTGATCGACCCGTCGGCGCCCTACGTATCCGGCATCCGCACGGCGCTGCCGCACGTGAGGATCGCTGTCGACCACTTCCATCTGGTCCGCCTGGCCAATGAGATGGTCACCGACGTCCGGCAACGCGTCGCGCGTGAGCAGCTCGGTCGCCGGGGCACCACCGCCGACCCCACGTGGGTGCACCGGCGGATGCTGCTGGCCGCCGGGACCGGCTCAGCCGCCGCCAGCTCGCTGCGGGCAGCCGAACACCGGTTGCCGGCGTGCTTGAGTCGAGCGGTCGCCCTGCGCATCCGGCAGGGGGCACTACCTCGCGATGCTACTCAACCGACTCACCGCAGCCGGCTGAGTTCTATTCGTCTCGACAACCCAGGAGCACCCGCCCCTGGAAGCGGCGCACGGCCGACGCCGGAAGAACTGTCACACCCGAATGCTGAAATCGACCGGCAGCGGCACTGCACTCCCGAACAGCACCACCCGGCAAGATCATGAGATTTCGAGGCTAGGCTAGTGAATCCTAATTCGCTGAAGGTCGTGCCCGACCGTCACCCGACCATCGTAGCCTGCATGGGTCCACCGCTCCCACTTCCGGACATCGATCGGGTCTTGGCCGACGTCTCCGATATGGCTGAGTACTAGCCTGTCCGCTTTCGCGGTTTGAGCGATGCTACCGACCTTCTGTACCTCGACATGTGAGGTCAACAGGTGGTTGAGAAACGCGGGCGGGACTTTGGATCCTTTGAGATTGAGCGCCTCGTGCACGAGCACGTCGGTGTCCTTGGCCAGGAGCGGGATGTTGCTGGTATAGGTCGTGTCACCGGAGAAGGTGACCGAGCCGTACTCGGTGTCGAAGCGGAAGGCGAAAGCTGGGAACACTGGCCCGTGCGGCACGAGGATCGCGGTGACCCGAACCTTCTCGTCCTGCATGACGAGAAACGGGCGCATGGCTGGCGCCGTGTTGCGATAGCTGGCTCCAACGCCAGGTAATCTAATCTCGTGAACGTTGGCAAGAGAGCGGATGTCTCTGACGCCGCTGTCACGGGTGAACAGGTTGCTGCTGTACGCGTATGCGTCGTGGCAGGACTCAGTCAGGTCCTTGATGCCCGGCGTCGGCAGCTTGGGATCGACGGTTGGGGCCACGCCCCCACCGAACTTCGGGGGTAGTCCTCCAGCTCGTCCTGGCCCGTAGACGTCGATGCCGTCAGGCAGCGTGTCACCCAAGGCGTTGGGCACGCTCCCGCCCAAGAGGAAGAAGTTGTAGTAGTCCGCCACGTGATCTGCGTGTAAGTGCGTGATGAAGATTGCACGCATCGAGGCGAGGGTGAGGCCTGCGTGCACGTACTGGGTGACGGCGGCTCGTCCGCAGTCGATGACGTAGGTCACGCCGTCAACGACAAGAGCGCTTGCCTGTCCCGCGCGGAAGGGGTCAACTGGTGGCCCCCCCCGCGTGCCTAGCAGGACCAGCTCCAGATGAGCCGGCCGCTTGGACGAGTCGCGACCTGGGGCGCCCGCCTCCGTGGCACTCGCGCTCTGACCAGCGGCGAGGGCCGCGGCGAAACTCAACACAGCGGACCCCGCTGTACCGCTCAAGACCGCCCTTCGGCTGACGGCACGTCCGACGTCCTTCACAATTCTCGGCTCGTCGTCATGCATGACCGGCAACTCGCAGCTGCTACACATAAATCTGCTCCCTGGCTAAATGAGCGAGTAAGACGAGCCGGCCGCTGCCATAGTTCGGCGCTTGCCCGCGGGCGGCGTCACGCTGAGTCGATGCGCGGCATCGAGAGGTACGCGGCGACCCCGGGGCCGGTACTGAGTGTCTGAAGGCCACCGAACACCGACGCCGGCCGGTCCGTCGGATCGTTGTGGCCGGTGAAGCCGACCCCGGCCGCGCTGCGCGAGAAGTCGTGCCCGAGGACGGTGAGCTCGAGCCGTGACCCCCGGGGCAGGTGCAAGCTGGCGGGCCAGATCTCGACCTCAAGGTCGAAGTCTTCGCCCGGCACCAACAGCTCTGCCCGGTCGTGGGAGTGGAAGGGTCGCAGGAAGCCTGAGCGCCGGGGGTCCACCCGGCGATGGGAAGCGCGCAGCCACCCCAGGGAGACTGGTGAGTCGGGACCACTGGCCGCGTGAAACACGGCCTCGGCACCGTCCGGGCCGTATGCGCGCAGGGCGACAAAGACATCGGCGTCGTCCGTGGAACTGGCAAGGCGCAGGGTGAGCGAGATGGGCCCCGCAAAGGCTAGCGGGTCTTTGATAGGCGGCGTGGAGAACACCGCCGACCCGTCGACCGCCGAGTAGCTCGACCGCGCGGAGGTTGCAGGCTCATCGGGGCTGAGCGTCATGGTCGCGCAGTCCAGGTGCAACCGGTACTCGTCGCTCTCGGGCAGCGGCCAGTCCGTTGACTCGATGGTTCGCTCGACTCGGTCGTCGATGCTCCGGACGGCGACTTGCACCGTCGGTTCGTCGCCCCAACCGGTATCGTCGTCCTTGAGGAATCGATCGAAGAACCGCCGTTGGGTGTCGATGTTGTCCGGGTGGTAGAAGGACAAGAAATACGAACCGCGCTGCACGCGGAGCCACTTCTGCTTCGATGCGATCCCGGTGAAGCCGAGGATGGTTCCGCGCAGATGGACCTGTAGTCCGCCCCAGTTCGCGCCGACCAACGTAGGGATCTGTATCTTGCTCAGATCGGCGCTGCGCGCTTTGTACCAATCGTCCTCGAGCGGGTGGTCGAGAACGTCCTGGAGGTAATCCACTCGGTTGGCGGCCAGTTCGGCCTGGGACAGCGGGGGGCCTGTGTTCGTGAGACCGGTGAAGTAGTCGTTGTACCGCGAGTCGCCTTTACCGTGTTGATTGGTGTAGACGGATTCCCACCAGAACTCGACGAAGCCACTGCTGAAGATGCCGCCCTGCCGCGTTCGATCCCGATAGAAGTCACTGGTGCCCTGCCACGGCTGTAGGGCCGCCAGGTGCCGCGGGCGGTGTTGGGCGATCATCCATTGCTCGGCGGCGTAGTAGGAGATGCCGAGCAGGCCCACCTTGCCATTACTCCACGACGCGCGACCGGCCCACTCGACGGAGTCGCAGGCGTCAATAAATTCTTACGGCGAGTTGGGCTGCAGCCGGCCAGGCGATTTCCCGGCTCCGCGCGAGTCCACGCGGACGACTGCGTAACCCAGGCGTGTCCACACCTCCGGGTCCGGCGTCTCAAAGGCCAAGTGGCGCAGCGACGACTGCCCGGTGATCTCGGGATGATGGTTGTTCAGCTCCTCGAACAGCTCGGGCCAAAAGTTACTAAAGTGCACGTCCTTGCCGTAGGGGCTGTAGTTCAGGATGACCGGAAACCTGCCTTCTCCGACCGGCCGAAAGACATTGGCGACCACGTACGCGCCGTCTCGCAGCGGAACCGAGACGTCCTTGTCAATGACCATGTCCTGCTCTACGAACTGGGGCACCGGACTTCCTTTCTGACGTGCGGCGACCTGGCGGGGGACGGGTCATGTCGGTTTTCGTGGTCAGACGGGGGGTGGGATGAACAGTCCTTTGTCGGGGTCGTTGAAGGATTTAGCGGCGACCAGTTCGTCGACGGGGTTGGCGGTCCCCCATTGGTCGGTGACTTCAGGGTTGGTCATGAGGTGGAGGGAGGGGTGCCAGGTGTCTTCGTCGACGGTCTCGAGCTCGGTGGTGTACTCGACGGTGTTGCCGACGGGGTCGAGAAAGTAGCTGAAGGTGTTGTCGCCGGCCAGGTGGCGTCCGGGGCCCCAGACCTTCTCGATGCCTTGGCGCAGCATCCGGCCACTGCCGCGCATGTATTCGTCGATGCCGCGCATCTCAAACGAGGCATGGTGCAAGGCGACGTGCGGGCCGCGGGCGATGGCAAAGCTGTGGTGTTGGGGGTTGCAGCGCAGAAACCACATGAAGTCGCCGCGGCCGGGCAGGCTCAAGGTGTCCGAGAGCCGGAACTGCAGATGCTGGACGTACCAGTCGACGGTGTCTTGCGGGGTGGGTGAGTTGACCACGATGTGCGACAGCCGCACCAGGATGGATTCGCGTTCCTCGATGCGGCGGTGGGCGCGCACACCCACCTCGGCCGACACCTCCACCACGCGCCCGTCAATGTCGAAGAATCGCACGCCGTACCCGCCGCCCGGGGTGCTCAGCGCGCGCGGTTCGTGCACCAGCTGCACCCCCGAGCGGGCCAGCCGGTCGGCCAAGGTGTCCACGTCGGCCGGCGAGCCCGCCCCGAACGCGATCAGGTCCAGCCGCTTGACATCGTCGCGGCGCAGACGCACCGCGTACTGCTCCGGCGAACCCTCCGCCGCCAGGAAATGCAGACCCGTGTCGGCTGCGACCTCGGTCAACCCCCACAAGTCCCGGTAGAACGCCACCTGCGCGTCCACCTCGGGCATCGCAATATCCACATGACGCAAATGCGTGATCAAACCACTCACGAACGCCGCCCCCTCACGACCTCGGCCGTGACCTCTTCTCGACGTCACGGAAGCTACGACCGCAGAGCCGGTGCATCTGTGCTCCTTCGGCTTCGGCGGTCAACCACGTCGATGTTGAACGTAGGACCGGCCGGAATCCGACACAAACAATTATTGGCGGTTTAAGGCATCGACTGGGTCGATAGGTCGAGTGCTACGGCTAGCGCTTGGTCGACCGGCAAGGCCGCGGCGGGTTGGCGGCGTCAACGGCGTCGACGAGCTTCTTGAGAACCGAGCCGACATACCTCGTCTCGTCGCCGGTCATGTGGTCGAAGATGTTCTCCCGCACGCTTAGCAATAGGTGTGGGTACGCGCGTTTGACGGTCGAGAAGCCTCGGCGGGTCAACGTCGCCAGCATGCTGCGGCCGTCGTCGGGGCAGGGCTTTTTGGTGGTGAGTCCGCGTTTGACCATGTCGTCGACCACGCGCGTAATCCGGCTGGCCGACAGAGCGGTTCGCTCGGCGAGATCGGACATCCGCAGCTGACGGCCCGGAGCCTCGGACAGGTGCATCAGCACGTGATATTCGGTCCCGTTCA
>JAABUO010002579.1_pt1 | contig 22000 bp, 24 predicted proteins | sample 5559291 | NCBI WGS metagenome assembly JAABUO01 (sample SAMN10711878, study PRJNA513372) | rock metagenome | isolation source: Antarctica rocks | place: Antarctica: Victoria Land, Finger Mt sud
CCGTTTGGAGCGTGGCCGTTGCTGACGAGATGTTCGCTGCCGCAGTGAGCGCAGCGCGGAGCCGGGATAAGCATAGGCTCATCTTACCCGCTCAGACCAATTTGAGCCACTACCAAGTTATTTTGGTTCTGCCGAGATTAACGTCCGGCAAGGCTGGGGTCATACTGCGTTACCGACTGGGAGGCCTGGCCTGCCGGCACTGCCGGGGCGGGCTGCCCTTGATACTGCTGGTAATCAGGCGCGTACTGCTGAACGTCACCCGCCGGCACCTGCACCGGCTGGTTGGGAACGGTCAACCAGGTGACTTTCTGCGGGTTCTGCGGGTCGCGGTAGTAAACGCCGCCGTTGCTGGAGCGATAAAGCTGCGGCTGTGCGCCGCTTCCTTGTGTTCCGGCCTGCGCCTGCTGCGCCGCTTGATGCTTCTTATACAGGTAATATAGCAGAGCCGCGCCAGCCAGAATAATGACTTTGTTTCGCGTACTCATGCCATGCTTGACGGGAGCAGCGGTTTGAGTATTCGCCCCAGACATCGCGGACGCATTCGGCGCGGAAGCGTTCGGCGCAGTGGAAGCGTCAGGCGCGACTGTTCCGGTGCTGCCGGCCGTCTGGCCTGCATCCCCTTTGTTGCCGCATCCCGCCAGTCCGGCTAAAAGTGGAACGCCCATCAGAACCGCCAGCGTCCACGCCAGCAGGCGCGGCGGACGGCGCGTTTGCAGTGTTTGTATCATTAGCATCCTTTCGTGATGAAGTACGTGCTAAGCGTCTGAGTCGCCAAATTGCCCCAGCAGAATCTTCCATTGTCCGAGACAAGAGTACCCAAAACTGCCGTCCGCAAACCCGAACCGAGTTTCCATACAGACGCTGGCAACGCCGCTATGGGGTCACGACTAAAATCCCGGTGCGTCCGAAGCACAAGTTCTAGAAGTCTTTGGGTATAATACCGAACATATGTACCCAGACTATGGGTGGGATACCCGACAGAAGGAGCAGCGTTGAAATGCCAAAAGAACCCACAGACTTCGAACTCGAAATGATGAATCTCTTAGGAAGACATATCGTGTCGTTACGGGGCATTTACCGAGCGCCGAATGGAGTGGCAAACACTGCAAATAACACACCCTTCAACTTCTCTGGTTTTGTTTTCAATGTTCGCGAAGACTGGTTCTTACTGACAGCGGGGCATGTGTTAAAGAAGATTAGTGACGTCCGTGCTGAAGGTTATTTTGTTGGAGATTTCTACCTTGATGATGCATATGCTCCCAGTTCCCCGTTCAAGGAGTCAGATGCGTTGATTCCATTTGATTTTGATGGGGCAGCGAAAAATTTCGTAGACCAATCGGAGTTCGGAGATTACGCTGCAATCTACCTTCGTCCATACTATCGCGATTTGTTAAAAGCAAATAATGTTGAACCATTCTCACCAGCAGAAACAGTTGCCGCTACCAACGGTGTGGAATTTGAGGCTTGTTACTTGATCGGACTGCCTGACGAACTAATGGACACTGATAGCGAAGGAGATATTGTTCGCCAAAAGAGCCAGCTAGTCACGATCAATGTAAACCCTTTGAGTTTTGATGAACTGCCCACAGCAATAAAATCGCGTGTTCAAGGTCAAGGGTTGTACAAAGAGAACTTTTTCGCTCAAGTACCGGGTGCTAACGAATTGACAAATGGTGATGAACCTGGGCTTCAAAGCATTGTTGGAATGAGCGGCGGCCCAATTATAGGATGGCGACGAAATTCTGCTGGACGTTTGTACTATGGTCTCGTCGCCATACAAAGCACGTGGTGGGAGGAAAGCAGAGTTTTAATGGCTTGCCCCGCAGCACGGTATATCTCTGCACTTGATCACACTATTCAAAAAGCAAACGCAATGTTAGCAATGCTCTCGGCTGCTGGCGCTGATGAGCCTGAACTCTGAAACTGTCACGGAGTTCAGGCTCCTTAAGCCGCAGATGAGAAACAGCGGAAACGGCACGAACTTTCCAGTAAACCGTTCATGCCATCTCTTCGCACGTTGGTAGGGATAGCTTACTCTTTGGCCCAAAACATTTCGCCCGGCTGTTCGGTGATGACGGAGGCTTTCAAAGTTTCCATCGCTTTGTAGAGGCCTTCGCGAGTGGACATCAGGCTGTCTTCATGCTCGATGGAGAGCACGTCGTCGTAGCCGATCATGCGGAGATTGGAAACAAAGTCGCGCCACCAAGTCAGTGTGTGGCCGTAGCCGACGGCGCGGAATGTCCACGCCCGGTGCAGCACATCGCCGTAGGACTTGGTATCCAGCGTGCCGTTGATGCTGGCGTTGTAGGGGTCAATGCGCGTGTCTTTGGCGTGGACGTGGAAGACAGCTCCAGCTTCGCCCAGAACGCGGACGGCGGCAATCGGGTCAATGCCCTGCCACCAGAAGTGGGATGGGTCAAAGTTTGCGCCGATCTGGGTGCCGGCAGCATCGCGCAGCTTCAGCAGCGTTTCGGGGTTGTAAACCAGAAAGCCGGGATGGGCTTCAATGGCGAACTTGATTTTGTGGTCTTTCAGAAACTTGTTCTGCTTGCGCCAGTGCGGAATGGCGACTTTTTTCCATTGGTAGTCTAAAATCTCGCGGAACTCGTCGGGCCAGGCGCAGGTAACCCAGTTCGGGTACTTGGCACGGGAATTATCACCAGGGCAGCCGGAAAAGCCGTTGACGACTTCTAAGTCCAGCGCCTCGGCCAGCAGGACAGCGTTCACAAACGCTTTTTGATGGTCATCAGCGATGGCTTTGTCGGGGTGAAGCGGGTTGCCATGCACGGACAGCGAGTCGAGGGTCAGGCCGCGGCTTTCAATGGCATGGCGCAGCTTCTTTCGTGCGCCTGCGTCTTTAATGAGCGTTTCCACGCCGCCGAAGTCGTCCAAGTGGCGGCTGCCGGGATAGCCGCCCGCGCCGATCTCAACGGCCTGGATGCCGGCTTCGGCGATCAAATCGAGCGCTTCTTCGAGCGGCTTGTCTCCAAACAGCGCTGTAAATATTCCGATCTTCATTGGGGATTTCCTTTAGAGTAAGCTGAGGGGCATTTCGGCATTGAAGGGCGTTTGTCCTGCTCACGCGGGCCAAGATGCTGCGTTCTGTGCCCGGAAATCAGCAACCCGAAAATAATGCTTGACTTCTACCAGGCAATCGCTTATAATGGCCTCACAGACCTGTTTTACTCCTCTGCCCTGTCCCAATCCTCTGCCCGGAGCCTGACCTGCCCCCACAAGGTTGGCCCGACCGCACCCCGCAAGCCATCGCATCTCTCTTGATGAGCAGTCATCAACTTTGACCTTCAGACGAAAGGCAATTTTCTTTATGAACAGCACTCTTCTCAAAACGGCTCCTCTTATGCTGGCTGGCTCCCTTGCTCTCTTCGGCGGAAGTGCCGCCCATGCCCAGGGGTTTACCTTCACCGCGCCGGCAACCACGACATTTACGGCACACCCTGGAGACGATATTGGTTTCAGCGGCACATTTCAAAATACGGCGTTTGCGGACTTTATGAACGTGACCATCAATCTCGGTCCTACCCCTGGGAGTTACCCTGGCAAGTTTATATTTACTTCGTCATCCTCCGCATCAGATCTGGGCTATGGATCAACCTTTAAGTTCACTGGGGTGCTGCATATCAGCAAGACGGCAACATTCAACTCCTCGACATTCTATCTGGACGCCAATGGGACTCAGGACGACGCTGGGACAGGGAACCCCCAGCAAGCTGACTTGACTTCCAACAACTTCACGGTGAAGTTGTTGCCGAATGCGCCCTCTGTTCCCGAAGCCTCTTCACTGGTTTCCACGGGCATCCTGCTGACGCTGGGTCTCGGTGCATTCGCTCTGCGCTCCCGTAAGCGTACCGCAAAGATGGCAGGTGCCATCGGTTAACGCAAAAATCCCTGGCCTTTCTCGTCAGCAAGGCCAGGTCTCTGCTTCCGCTGGAACTTTACGGGCTGCAATTCGCGTTTCAAGCATGGTACAATACTCCTGCCCATGCTTTGCCTGCGTTCTCAACCGAATATTCACCGACGCCTGACAGCCTGGCTGCTCCTGCTGGTCTGCGCCTGGATGGGCACCGGCGGCGTTCTGCATCACACGGAAGCGGAAGGCGCGTCGCGGCCTGCGTTCCAGGCTGCTACAAGCCTGCTTCCTGCTGCCCTGCACCATCTAGCCCCTGTGCCGGACGACACTTGCGCGGCGTGTGAATGGACACAGGGGCTGCAAGGCCGGACGCTGGCGATCTGCCACATTTCGCTTCCACTTCTTTCTTTCGCGCCCCAACCGCGCCCCGCGCTGCCTGCCTTGCCGGCCCGCACACCCCGCTGCCGCCCTTCTCGTGCGCCCCCGGTTTCCTCCGCTTTCTGCTGACCGCTTCTTCACTGCCTGAACCTGCTGAGGAAACCCCTATCCCATGCTACGATTCCCGCGCCGCGCACGTCTTGCGGCGGCTGCTCTCTTGGCAGTCCTGCCGCGCCTTGCCGACGCGCAGGCGGCACCGACGCCGCCTGCGCCTAACACGAATAGCTCAAATACGAATATCTTTGACCCAAACCGCGCTCCGCTGATTATTATCCGGATTGGTGCCCGGCGCTACCTTCTCGTGCCGCGCACGGAAGGCAGCGCCACGTCTCTCGGCGCATCGGCCATCGAAAGCAAGCCGAACAACACCAGCTTGAACACGATCATTGCCAGCAGCGTTGCCGGCGCGGCCTCTGCGCCGAGCGGACAAATCCATATTCGCGGCTCGCACGGCCAGTATTCGTATTATTTGGACGGGGCACCGCTGCCGTCGAATGTCTCCGGATCATTCAGTGATTTGATCAACCCGAAAGACATCCAGACGCTTCGCATCTACACCGGCGGCTTCCCAGCGGAATACGGCGGGCAGCTTGCGGCCATCTTTGATGTCTCAGCAAAGGCCGGGGCGGGAAAGCCGTCTGGGTTCTTGCAGCAGATCGGCCAGAGCTACAGTGACTACCAGTCCACGGCGCAGATTGGGGGCGGCAATTCCCGCTTTTCCTACTTCTTATCCGGCATTCGGAGCAGCAACAACTTCCGGCTCAGCCCGCTGACCCAGACGCCGCTGCATGACGCGGGCCTGGAAAATGTCGGCTTCGGCAAGTTTGACCTGCAAAGCGGGCTGTCCAACCGCTTTACGCTGGATGTCGGCACGAGCGGCGCGACCATTCAAGTCCCCAACGAGGCGCTGCGCCAGGCCGCCGGCCAAAACGATTACCAGAAAGAAAACGGCGCGTTCGCCAATTTGATTTGGAGCCATCTGTCTGGAGCCGACAATCTGCGCGTCGCGCTCTATTCCCATAAGTCCCAGCTTCGCTACTTCGGGAGCTTGCAGGACCTTCTGCCGGACCCCGGTGCGACGGATACGTCGGGGCTGGCAACCACAAGCGAGAACCAGCAAGCCACTTATTTGGGCCTGCGAACAGACTATGTTGCTCATGCCAGCAAGTCCCATAAAGTCCAGATTGGCTTTGACGTAAACGCCGTCAACGGCCACCAAAACTTCAACTCGTTCGGCGTCCCGCAGGCCGACCCGGCAACGAACCAGCCGACGATCCTAGACGACCGGCATCTGTCCGGCGGCGACAAAAGCGCCTACGCGCAGGACGATTGGACGACGGGGCGGACGCTCATCAACTACGGCCTGCGCTACGACGTGCATCAAGCCGACATCACGACCTCTCAGCTTTCGCCGCGCCTCAATCTGACCTACACGCTCGGCAAAGATCATCTCCATGCTTACTACGACCGGCTGTTTCAGCCCGTCGCCATTGAAGACGTAAAGCATCTCAGCACCAGCGCGGCGTCCATCAAGCCGTTCCAGCCGGAGCGCGACGACTTCTTTGAGGTCGGCGAGACCCATACCCAGTCTAGCACGTCGGTCTCTCTAGACGCTTACTACCGGGCCGAAAAGAACACGATTGACGACCAAGTATTTGGCGCGACCCAGATTGACATCCCGATCAACTTCTCCAAAGGCTACACGCGGGGCTTAGAAGTCGCTGTCGAGGGGCCGCTCGTCAAGAACGTCTCGTACTACGCGAACTACGCCCGTTCGTGGGCCAAAGGAGCCGGCCCAGTCAGCGGCGGCCTGCTCGGAGAATCGCCTTCCAACTACTTCAATGCTGACCATGACCAGACCCACACGGCATCGTTCGGCCTCTCGTACAGCCGGCACGGCTCCTACGCCACGCTGGACGGCGAGTACGGCTCCGGCTTCCCCTACGGCGAGATTGACCGTTTGGACGCCAACGGCAACCCGGTTTTAGATGCGTCGGGCAATCCGTTTCCGGTCACCATCAACTACCAGCGCGTGCCGGTGCATACGATCCTGAACTTCGGCATCGGCACGACGCTCGGTTCCATGCAGCTTGCGTTTACGGTAGACAACCTGCTGAACCACGGCTACGTCATCAAAGAAGCCGGGCCGTTTTCTAATGTGGAATGGGGCCAGGGCCGCGCTTACGGCGTCAAGCTGACGCAGAGTTTTTAGGAGATAAACATGAATGCTTTCGTAACCTATCTGCATCAAGGCGGGTTTATGATGTACCCGCTGATTGCCTGCTCGATCCTCGCCATCGGCATCATTTTGGAACGCGCCTACACGTTCCGCAAAGCCACTTCCATTGACCCGGAAGAGCTGCTGGAAGAAATTAAAGAAACGTATAAACCCGGTGACCACGGCGCAGCGGCGGCGCGTCTCATGGAGGACGCAAAGACCCCGTACTCGCGCATCTTTGCACGCGGCCTGAAAAACGCCGACAAGCCCGCAGAAGCCATTGACATGGCGATGTCCCAGGAAGCGGCGAACGAAATTCCGGCATTAGAAAACTACCTGCTGGGCCTGCGGACGATTATCAGCATCGCGCCGCTGCTTGGCCTTTTGGGAACAATCGCGGGCATGATTACATCGTTCAAAGAAATCTCGCGCTCCGGGCTATCGTCACCCACCGCCGTTATGGGCGGCGTCTCAGAAGCGCTGGTGTCCACCGCCACCGGCATCGGCATTGCCGTGATTGGATTAGTTTTCTACAACTACTTCGGTAACCTCGTGAAGCGTTTTACGGAAGACATGGAATACTATGGCGCGGAGCTGACGAACTTTCTAACGGGAAGGGTGGCGTAAATGATGCGAGTACGCGCCCGGCGTCAGCCGGAAGAAGCGGAGATTATCATCATTCCGATGATTGACACGATGATGTTCCTGCTGATGTTCTTTATCGTCGCGTCCCTGGCGCTGGCGGTCCAAAACGGCCTGCCGGTCAATCTGCCGAAAGCCGCTACCGGCCAGAAGCATTCCGCCCAAAATGTCACCATTACCATCAGCGCCGCAGGAGACATCCATCTGAACACCCGGCCCATCGCGCTTGCCGACGAAACGGCAGCCCTCAAAGCGCTAGGCGTCACAGCGGGAACACTGGTCGTCATCAACGCCGACAAAGACTCCAAGCACGGGACATTAATTAGCGTCATGGACAACGCCGGCAAAGCCGGAGCCGAGCGCTTCGCCTTTGCAACGCAGACGTAGAACAGATGGAATGCCGGGGTTGTAGAAAACCCCGGCAGGAGATGTCCTTCGGACAAGGATGAGGATAAGCCACCGCCGGCATGTTCTTCGTCCGCAGGACGTTTCTTTGCCGGGGTTTTCTACAACCCCGGCAACCTTACATATAGGAACCACTTATGCGCCGACGGCGAGAAAAAAACACGCTGCTGCCGAAGATGATCGGGCTGGCAGTCGTCATCAACGCCATTCTGCTGCCGATCTTGGCCCAGATGGGCGTCTTCAAGAATATCGGCGGGCAGAAGCTCACGCCCGTGGAGATCATCAAGCTGCCGCCGCCCGAGAAGCGGCCAGCGCCGCCGAAGAAAACAGCAAAGAAGGCCACGCCAAAGCCGAAAGCGGCAGGCCGGAAAACGGCTGCCCGCCCATCGGCGTCGCGCCGCGCTCCCAGCGGTCCGCCGCCGGTGCGCGTTGTCGCCCAGGGGCCGGCGGCAGGCGCGAATGGAAGTGGGGGGGATGCCGGCATCACCGGGTCGGGCAGCGGCCTGACCCCGCCTCTGCCTGCCCTACCGCCGCCTGCCCCGCCGGCCAGTCCGCCGCCACCCCCCACACCGGCACCTCTGCCCCCGCCTGCTCCCACGCCGAAGCCCGTGCCGCCTCCGCTGCCTGCCCCGCCGCCGGCTCCGGTCCAGGCTGATGCCGTAATTGTGTCGCAGCCGAAGCCGGTTCTGCCGGATGACGTCAACTTTGATGACATTCACGGCAGCTTTTTCGCGCTCTTTACGATCCATGCCGACGGCAGCACCGACGTAAAGATGGTTTCCTCAACAGGCGATAGCCGTGTTGATCAAATCGTGCTGGACACGGCGCGTCAGTGGAAGTTCCGCCCGGCCACGCTGGGCGGCAAGCCGGTGTTAAGCTACAAGCGGCTGGAAGTGGAAGTGTATCCCGCTTCGTAACTAAAGCAGGGTGAAGTTATCGGGGAGTAGGTCGGTGATCGTGTCAGTGGCGGATAGGCCGGACTCGGTGGTCGAGAGGATCATAATGGGGCTATCAGCGCGGGAGAATTCGGCGATGACCTGGCGGCACGCGCCGCACGGCTTGCAGAGCTTCGGGGCGGACGTGACGACGCCGACGGCGACGATGTCCATGCGGCCTGCCGTGACGGCATGAAAGATCGCAACACGCTCGGCGCAGACTGTCAGGCCGAACGATGCATTTTCAATGTTGCAGCCTTTGTAAATGCTGCCGTCGGACAAAAGCACAGCCGCGCCGACCGCGAAATTGGAGTAGGGGGCATAGGCTGAAAGCTGGGCGTCCCGTGCTGCCGCGAGAAGCGCGTCTTTCGCCGTTTCGGTGAGCGTGTCATTGTCAATAGTCATGTTACTCCCCAAGCCGCAGATGCAGCAGGAATTCTGTGTTGCCGTCACTGCCTTCAATCGGGCTGACCGTGCGGCCCGCTTCGCGCAGGCTAAGTGCTGAGGCTGCGCCTGCAATCCGTTCAAGCGCCTCAGCCCTAGCCTTCGGGTCACGCACGATGCCGCCTTTTCCTAGATGCGCTGCGCCTACCTCAAACTGAGGCTTGACAAGGCAAACCAGGTCGCCGTTGGGCGTCAGCAGTGGCGCGAGCGCGGGCAAAATCAGCGTCAGCGAGATAAACGACACGTCAACTACGATGACATCAAACAAGTGGGGGAAGTCGCTGAGGCTGAGCGAACGCGCATTCACGCCTTCCCGCGACTGCACACGCGGGTCAGCTTCAATCTCAGGAGCCATCTGTCCATGCCCGACATCAACGGCAATGACGGAAGCAATACAACGCCTAAGCAGGCACTCGGTAAAGCCGCCGGTGGACGCGCCGACATCCAGCGCTTTCCTGCCGGCCACGTCAATCCCGAACTGCGTCAGAGCCGTTTCCAGCTTGATCGCACCGCGCGACACAAAGCGCGGGCCAGTGTCGTGCCGGACCAGCACCGCGCCTGCGGCAGTCTCCGCACTGGCTTTCAGGCCGCGCCGCCCGTCTACGGAAATTAAATCGGCGTCCAGAAGCGATTGCGCCTCAGTTCGGCTGCGGCAGATGCCCTGCGCCACTAACGCTTTGTCCAGGCGCATGTGTTCAGGACGCATAAGCCATCAGCGGCGCAAGGTGTGCTGTGTCGTTTTGGGCCAGCAGCTCGGCGGGCTGGTCTGGGTCGAAAGCGTGCAGGCGCGTGACGCCGCAGTTGTCTGAGAACGGTGGTTCTTCGGTGACGGCTGGCACTCGCAGGAACGCTTCGGTCAGGCGTCCTACCGTTTCGGCATGGGAAACAATCAAGATGTGCTCGTCCGAGCCGCCGTGCAGGGAAATCAACGCATCACGGACGCGCTGGGCGCGGGCGTACATCAACTCATCGTTTTCCAGCTCCTGCGGCCACCAGCCCGCACTGCATGGGAACGTCTCGCCGAAGTAGGCAAACGGGAACTGGGACGTGATTTGCTCGGGCGTCAAGCCAGGGAAGTGGTGGTAGCCGGGCCACTTGGCGTTGAAGTATTCGCAGATGTCCGCATAGACTTCCGCCTTCAGGTGAGTCAACTCACAGAACGGAGCGATGGTCTGAAGAGCACGGCGCAGCGGCGAAACATAGGCGCGGGTGAGGCCGGACCGGCTCAGATACTCTGCCGTGAGGTCCGCCTGCTGCCGTCCCAGTGCGGTCAAAGAACTGTCAAGGTGCTCGGTCAGGCCGGCATTGGCTTCGGACTGACCGTGACGAACGAGGGTAATCAGCATAACGGACACCAGTATACCCGTTAATAGGACATTTAGTGCGGCAAATTGCTGACTACCAGCTCTTCCAGGCCGACACGATTTGTAATGAGTATCTTGCGCCCGAGGAAGTCAATCAAACCTTGCCGTTTGAAGTCGTTCAAAATCAAAGTCGTTGTCTCGCGGGTGCTGCCGATGACATTTGCCAGCTCCTGATGGGTCATTTTGCCGTTCAAGGGCTGCCCGGCCCGGCCATTGCGCCCGCCCTGGCTTTCATACAGCCGCAGCAGGAGCTTTGCCAGCCGCTTGGGGACTTCTAAAAATACGAGATCGGCGACCTGGTTTTCCGCCAGTGACCGCCGGGCGCTGACCAGCCGGAGCAGCTCCCGCGTCGCCGACAGCGACTGCTCCAGCGATGCTAGAATATCGGCCCGCCGAAAGACAACCACCAGCGAGTCTTCCAAAGTCTCGGCCACCAGCTCATACGGCTCATCTTCGCCCAGCAGCCCGGTTTCGCCAAAGATGGCTCCATCTTCCAGCAGGTACAGGGTCAGCTCCCGCCCGCGCTCGGAAACACGGGCGATTTTAACGCGCCCGGTGCAGAGCAGATACACGAAATCGCCCGGCTGGTCGGCAAAATGAATAACCTGGCGGCGGCGATATTGGCGCTGCTCCGCGATCCGCTCCAATCGCTTCAGAGTTTCTTCCGGCAGCGCCGCCAGCATCGGCACCTGCTGGAAATACGAAAGTATTGAGTTCAAATCTTCACAAAGCACCTTTCCGAATGCGTTCAGCCTTACACTTTTAAGTATACCAGCATTACGCTTGTTTGCTTCCGCCAATTATACGGGGATTTTGCGGTTTCAAAGAAGACTGGTACATTTCCCGTGCAAAACGACAAAAGCCGCTGCCAAGAACACCGGACATCGTTATGTATTCCCGCAAAAGCGAGTAATAGCCAAGCTGCAAGTTACAGCAAGGTTACAACGCTCTCCTTTCTACTGATGCAGAACTTATGCCAAACGGAAGTTTGCGCGGAAAACCCGCATTTTACTGAGGGTCAGAGGCTGTAGGAGTGGATTGCTGGGACTTGCGGCGGGACAGGGGTGGACCGAGGACTTCCTGAAGAATAATCGCCCGGACAAGGTCATCGGTGCCGCCGAACAGGCTGTTCACCGGGGCAGACGGACGCGTAGGGGATGAAGTAAGCGGAGTGCGAAGCCCCGACGGCTCCGCACTGAATAGCTCGCGCTCCTGCCGCTCCAGATCCTGCCGGGTGGCTTCTTCGGGAACTGCCGGACCGCCGGCTTGCGGCTGACGCTCCCGAGGGCGCGGCGGGTCCAGCCGGGGCGCTCGCGCAGGCAGAGTTTGGGAGGGCGGCGGCGCTTGCAGCCGGGCCGGTTGAAGTGTGGCCGGAGGCTGGAACATCGGCGGAACTTGCCCGCGCGGCACTGCCTGCGATGGGGGCGGGGCCGTCAAAGCGGGCGGGGCAGGGGTCGCGCCGGTCTGGCGCAGCAGCCATTTGAAGCCTTTGATGAGGCTTGAAACGACCCAGATCAGCACCACAATCCCAATTCCGATGGCTTCCAGCATAAACTTACTCGTTCTCGGCGTGCGTCAGAATCGCCCGCGCATTCGTCAAATCTTGCCCGGCAAACGGTATATTGTTCGGCGTCCACAAATTAAGTGGTTCAAGCGTTGCGTCTGGCTTCATCGCCTTGACATGGCCGTCGGTAAATAGCAGGTTCAGCGTACCGAGCGGATGCTCATAAAAGTAATGTGAGGGTTTGTGCGTATACAGTTCACTCCCGGCTGACGGCAGAAAGGCCGAATTGGTGATGTCCCAGTCCTCGCCGTCATAACCGCGTGTGTCTGTTACCAAAACTGTGGAGGACGCTAGGCTGAACACTGTCGCTTCCTTTTTGCCGCTGCTCAGGCAAGCTATGTTCGCGGCGTAGGATTTGGGTAGGTGGGTTGGCGCGTCTTGATTGCCGTTGCGCCGGTCGTCCGGGCAGCGGTAGACGCCCGTGGATTTGACGAAGGGATAAACCGCTTCCCGCCATCCGCTGCTTCCAGAAGATGCCTTTTCCGGCAGCAACTCGTCATTGTCCTGTGCGTATTGGACAAGCGCAAGGCCGAGCTGCTTCATATTAGATTGGCAGCCGCTCTGGGGACGAAACGAGTTCTCAGGAACCCTCTGAAACATAGGGAAAAGGGCTGCGGCCAGAAACAGCAGGCCACAAACGCCCAGCAGTATTCGCCAGAAACGTGCCATCCGCTGCCTCCTAACGCTGCCTCTATACCACCGGCCCCGTGCTGCCACCTGCGCCGCCGTTTTCATCCGCCCCGCCGGTGGCGCGGCTGATGCCGCTCCGCATGGCGGTGTCGGCCTGCAAATTACGCAGGTTGTAGTAGTCCATCGCGCCCATGTTGCCGCCGCGCAGGGAGTCGGCTAGGGCCATCGGGACCTGAGCCTGGGCTTCGACGACTTTGGCCTGCATCTCCTGCGTGTAAGCCTTCATCTCCTGTTCGCGGGCCACAGCCATGGAGCGCCGCTCTTCGGCTTTGGCCTGAGCGACTTTCTTGTCCGCTTCGGCCTGGTCGGCTTGCAAACGCGCACCGATGTTCTGCCCGACCACAACGTCGGCGATGTCAATGGACAGAATCTCAAACGCGGTGCCGGCGTCGAGGCCTTTGGCGAGAACGGTCTTGGAAATCGCGTCGGGTTTCTCCATGACTTCCAGATGAGTCGCCGCCGAGCCGATGGTGGTGACGATGCCTTCGCCGACCCGCGCAAGAACCGTCTGCTCTCCCGCGCCGCCGACAAACTGGGCGATATTGGCCCGGACAGTCACCCGCGCAAAGGCCTTCATCTCGACGCCATTTTTAGCGACGCCTGCGACGTTCGGCGTCTCAATGACTTTCGGGTTGACCGACATCTGCACGGCTTCCAGGACGTTCCGGCCCGCCAGATCAATCGCGGCGGCCCGCTCAAACGGCAGAGGAATCTGGGCGCGGTGGGCGCTAATCAGCGCCTGCACGACCCGGTCTACGTTGCCGCCTGCGAGGTAGTGCGTTTCGAGCTGGTTTAAGTTGACGAGGACACCCGCTTTCACGGCGGCGATCAGCGGCAGGATCACCCGGTCCTGCGGGACGCGCCGCAGCCGCATTCCAATTAAAGAGCCGGGGTTGACCCCGCTCACTCCGGCGGAGATTGCCGTAATCATCAATCCCAGCGGCACATAGCGCAGGATTGTCGCGAAGACGACGATAATCAAAACAACGGCGATGACGACGCCAATGAGTGTAGGCATAAATAGTGTTCCTTATGTCTTTATTATAGCATATTTACAAGGAAACTCAGGAGGTTTCGCCTAAAGTAGCAATCAGGCGTGGGGTGAAGTGGAGGCGGTCGGCGGCGACGCACAAAGTTCGCAGGCCGAACCAGCGCTCGGGCGGCACGGAGTCGCGGCCATTGAGGTGCAGATGGCCGTACAGCACGGTCTCGATACCATGTGCTTTCAACAGAGGAACAAAGGCTTCGAGCGGCGGGTAGTGGATCATTGCCAGCTTCACGGGGCAGCCGGAAATCGCCTCCAGGCGGCGGGACAGGCGGGAAACTTCGCGGGCGATTATCTTCTCGCACTGCGCTTTTTCGGCATCTGTGCTGCCGCCTTCGGGCAAGTACCAGCCGCGCGTTCCGGCAATGCCGATTTGCCCGTCATCAGAGATGAACGGCGTGTCGTGCAGGCCGGGGAAGCCGAGGGCGCGGTCAGAGTCCCACCAGTGGTCATGGTTGCCCTTGCAGACCACTTTGATGCCGGGCAGCGCTGCAAGCCACTCCATATCCATCTCCGCATCGCGCCGCTTCAGCGCCCACGACAGATCGCCCGGCATGAGCAGCAGGTCGTCCGGCTCTACAACGGCCCGGCAGGCGGCGGCGATTTTTGCCGGGTGATCGTGCCAGTGCGTCCCAAAAATGTCCATCGGCTTGGGCTTCGCAAACGATAAATGCGTGTCCGCCAGCCCCCAGATTCGTCGCATGGCATCTAGTATACCCTGCTGCCGCCTTGCCGTTTCTGCGGCTTTCGTGTAGAATAAGACCCTATGGAAATCGCCGCGACACCCAATCCCAACCTTGATAACTATTACACGACCCTCAGCAAGTATTCCGACCTCGGTGTGACCCATGAGCAGGGCATTCGCAGTGCCTTCCGGTCCCTGCTGGAAGTCTATGCCAAGCCTGCGGGCTGGACTCTCGTGGAGGAACACACCCTGCCAGGCAGCCGTAAGCGGCCTGACGGCACCCTGCTGGATGGTTTTCGCATTCCGCGCGGCTACTGGGAAGCCAAAGATACAAAAGACGACTTAGACGCCGAAATCCGTTCCAAAATCAAGCTGGGGTACGATCTCGGCAATACGATTTTTGAGGACACCCGCCGGGCCGTCCTGTACCAGAACAAGCAGCGGGTCTTTGAGGCCGATCTGACCCAGCGGGACGCGCTTGCCGGCCTGCTGACCCGCTACTTCAATCACAGCCCCGCTGAGATTGAAGAATTCCACCACGCCGAAGCTGCATTTCGCGAGCGGATACCGAGCCTTGCCAAAGGGCTGACCGAGATCATCGAAAAGGCGCGGGAAGACAACCCGGTCTTCATCAAGGCGTTTCAGGCGTTCACCGACCTGTGCCGCACGTCGCTGAACCCCGGCGTTACGGCAGGCCAGATTGAGGAAATGCTGGTGCAGCATCTTCTCACCGAGCGCTTGTTTCGGAACGTCTTTGACAACCCGGAGTTTACGCGCCGCAACGTCATCGCCGCCGAGATTGAAAAAGTCATTGCCGCCCTGACCAGCCAGTCATTCAGCCGCGAAACGTACCTGATGCAGCTTGACTACTTCTACACAGCGATTGAGAACACGGCCCGGACCATCACCGACTTCTCCGAAAAGCAGGGGTTTCTCAACACGATCTACGAGCGCTTTTTCCAGGACTTCAGCACAGCCACTGCCGACACCCACGGCATTGTCTACACCCCGCAGCCGATTGTAGACTTCATGTGCGAAAGCGTCGAAGAAGTCTTAAAATCCGAGTTCGGCACGTCCTTGTCCGATAAAGGCGTCACGGTCTTAGACCCCTGCACCGGCACGGGAAACTTCCTCGTGAACCTCCTGCGCCGCATCTCGCCGCTGGATTTGGAGCGCAAGTACCGCCAGGAGCTGTTCGCCAACGAAGTCATGCTGCTGCCTTATTATGTCGCCTCGCTGAACATTGAACACGCTTATTTTGACCTGCAACACCGCTACGAGACCTTCCCCGGCCTGTGCTTCACGGACACTTTGGATCTCGCGCAGGGCAAGCAGCTTGCCATGTTTGCCGAAGCCAACACGGACCGGGTGCAGAAGGAGCAGGACGCCGCGATCACGGTCATCATCGGCAACCCGCCCTACAACGTCGGGCAGCAGAATGAGAACGACAACAACAAAAACCGCAAGTATCCTGTCGTGGATGGGCGCATCAAAGAAACATATGTTAAAGACTCAAAGGCGACGAAGACAAAGCAATATGACGCTTACAAGCGGTTCTTCCGATGGGCGACTGATCGCTTACAAGGACAGGATGGCATCATTTGCTATGTGACCAATAACTCGTTTGTAGATACAATAGACTCTGATGGAATGCGGAAGCACTTGCAAGAAGACTTTACGCAGATTTACCATTTGGATTTGCATGGCAATGTCCGCCAGAACCCAAAACTTTCAGGGACTACTCACAACGTGTTTGGCATTCAAGTGGGGGTTGGAATTACGATAGCGATTCGCAGAGCTGGTGCGGAGAAGTTTTTAAAGTATCATCGCGTTGCTGAAGATTTAACCAGATTGTCAAAGACCGCCATGCTTACTGAATGGCGGTCTTTGACAGGAGTTCCCTGGAATGAGCTAAAACCAAACACGAAAAATGCCTGGATTACGGAAGGCTTGCAAGCGGACTTTGAGAACTTCCTGCCAATCGCAACTAAAGAGGCTAAAGCCTCCAAAAGCGGAGAAGTGCAGGCAATTTTTAAGACCTATTCGTTAGGCGTCTCAACCAACCGCGATGGCATTGTGTACGGTTACAATAAGCTCACTTTAGAGAAGCGGGTTGCTGAAGCTATCACTAATTTCAACGATGAGGCAGAGCGATGGAAGCAGGCAAAGCGTCCGGTTGAGTTAGACGCTTTTCTTGACTACGCCAAAGTCAAATGGAGTGAACACCTTAAGAATGAACTTAAACGGGGAATACCCGGCGAACTGAATGAGCCTCGCTTCCGCAGGGCAATGTACCGCCCTTTCGACAAAGAATGGCTGTACTATGATGCTCTGCTTGTTGACCGCCCAGGTGGATTTGACAAGATTTTGCCAGGTGCAGCCGACAACATCTCGCTTTGCCTTAGTAGTCCCGGCAATAGCAAACCCTTTCATGCCTTGCTAACAGACTGTGTGCCTGACCTACACTTGACAGGCGACACTCAATGCTTCCCGCTTTACACCTACGCCCTGGACGGCAAGATACGGCGGGACAATGTGACGGATTGGGCGCTGGCGCAGTTTCAGGCGCAGTACGGGCCGGACGTGACCAAGCGGGACATTTTTCACTATGTTTACGGCCTGCTGCACTCGCCGGAGTACCGGGAGCGGTACAAGGAGAACTTGAAGCGGGAACTGCCGCGCATTCCGCTGGTGGGCGGGGCAGGGGAGGATGAAGGAGGGGAGGCCCCCACCCCCGTCGCTCCGCCGATACGAAGTAATGCCGTCTTCGGCATACCCCTGCCCCCGCAAGCGGGAGAGGGGTTAGGAGAAGACGAATCAGGAACACAGGCGGCAGGCTCTCCTCCTAATCTTCACTCCTCTCCCGGAACGGGGGAGGGGTCGGTACGCAGTACCGGGGGTGGGGGCCTCTTTCGCCGCTTCGTCGTCGCCGGGGCCGCACTCGCCGCACTCCATGTCGGCTACGAACAGGCAGACGAATATCCGCTGACGGCGCTTGTCAGCAAAGACGTGCCGTTCTCGTGGCGGGTGACCAAGATGCGGCTGAATAAAGATAAAATAGCGGTGATCGTGAACGAGGCACTAACGCTGGCAGGCATCCCGCCGGAGGCGTTTGACTATAAGCTTGGCAACCGAAGCGCTTTGGAATGGGTGCTGGACCAGTATCAGGTCAGTACCGACAAGCGCAGCGGGATTGAGACCGATCCGAACCGGGCGGACGACCCGGAGTATATCGTGCGGCTGGTCCGGCGCGTGGTGACGGTGAGTATCGAGACCGTGAAGATAATCAAAAGCCTGCCGCCGCTGACGCCAATGCCGGCCGTCTTGCCTTGACAACCGGCGCGGCTTGACCGTATACTGTACGCCTATGGCCTCTACGATTATTAAGCCGCCAAGTAGTTCTACGCCGCCGGGGGACGGCGGCGGCGGAAAGCCGTTGGGCATTGCCGGTGCCACTGGGCTGATGATGGCTATGGTGCTGCTGTCGCGCATTCTCGGCTTTGTACGGGACGCGCTGATCGCGAAGTATTTCGGGCGTGGCCCGGAAACAGACGCCTACAATGCGGCGTTTACGGTGCCCGATCTGCTGTTTTATTTGCTGCAAAGTGGGGCGCTGTCGTCCACCATTGTGCCAATCATCACCGAGTACCGGCAGCAGGGCAAAGACAAAGCTGCCGATAAGACAGTTTCTATCGTCGCATCGGCCATCTTTGTGTTTATCGGCCTCTTGATTTGCATCATGTGGATTAACGCCCGTGCGCTCACGATTGCGCTGAACTTAGGCTTCAGCGACTCTACTGTGGATTTGTCGGTTCCACTGACACGAATCTTGCTGCCGGCCCAAATGTTCTTCTTTCTAGGCGGCCTGATGATGGGCGTCCTGTACTCGCGCAAGCAGTTTTGGATCCCGGCGCTGGGGCCGGTCATCTACAATGCCAGCATCATCTTTGGCGGCGTCGTTCTGCGCCACTGGCTTGGCCTGTACGGACTGGTTTGGGGCGCGATTGCGGGCGCGTTTGTCGGAAACTTTCTGATCCCCTTTATCGCCGTCAGCCGCCTCGGGGTTCGGCTCCGGCCTTCTTTGGACATTCGGCATCCCGCCGCGATGAAAGTCTGGCGGATGCTGCTGCCGATTGGCCTGGGGGTTTCGCTGCCGAGCATTGACCAGATGGTCAACAAAGAGTTTGCGTCGTACCTCGCGGCGGGCGACACCACAGCCGTGATGAACGCTTACCGCCTGATGCTGCTGCCTATCGGCATTTTCGCGCAGGCAATGGCCATGGCCGTGTTCCCGACCCTGTCCGGGCAGGCGGCGGAAAACAATAAGCTTGCGATGCGCCGGACAATGAACCAATCTCTTCGCAATATCCTGTTCCTGACAATCCCCGCGTCCGCGCTCATGTTCCTGCTGGCCGAGCCGGTCGTGGCGTTCATCTACCAGAGCGGCAAGTATACCCATGCCGACGTTTTAGTGACAGCGTCGGCCCTGCGAAGTCTCAGTTTAGGCATCTTTGCCTGGTCCGGCCAGTCGCTTTTGACGCGCGGCTTTTACGCCCTGCAAAACTCCAAAGTGCCGGTCATTTCCGGCGCGGTCGTGTCTGTGCTGTTCATCGCGATGAACGTTTGGGTCGTCCGCCCGGTCATTCAAGTCCAGGCACGGGTGGCTGCGCTGTCCCAGCAGACAGCCGGCCTTCGGGCCAATCTGGACGCGCTTTCGGCCCTGTCCGCGCCCAGCCAGGACGCGATGGGCCAGATCAACAACGCCCAAACCCAGCTCGCCGGTGCGCCCGGCAGCCGGGACGCGGCGTCCAGTCTCGGCCCAGCGCAGGATAGTCTGACCCGGCTTGCCGCGCAGGTGGAAAGCGAACGCGCCGCCGCGCAGTCCCGCCTGGACGCCCAGCAAGCGCAGATGGCGTCCCTGACTGCTCGCCTGAACCGCCTGGCGAACCGCGCGGTGTGGGAGCTTGGCCTGACGACCAGCATCGCCGCGGCAATCCACATGACGGCATTGTTCTTCCTGCTGCGCCTGCGCCTCAGCGGCCTGAACTCCCGGCGCTTAGTGGTCTCTGTCGCCCGCACCCTGCTGGCGACAGCGGCCCTGTGCGGCGTGACCCTGCTGCTGAAGGCACTGTATCAAACGCTGGTGCTGGACAGCGACCCGCTGATGGCTCCAAAGGTCAGCGCCGTTTGCGTGATCCTTGTCGCGGGCCTCGGCGGTATTGGCGCTTTTGTCGCCGCCGCGCGTCTAACTCAGATGCCGGAGCTGCAATCTGCGATTGACCTGCTGCGCCGCCGCCGGCGAGCCTCCTAGAACTTCTGGCTAGGAACTTCTGAGAGGGATTTGTCATGGACATCTTTGAGCGCTTCAATTCCAAGTTCGGTTCCTGGTACGAGGGCCTGTTCGGCGGGGACGGCGGCGAGCTGCGCCCGAAAGATGTCCTACGGAAGCTGACTGCTGCAATGGAAGACAACCGCAAGGAGGGCCTGGACGGCAAAGTTTATGTCCCGAACAAATATGTGCTGGAACTTGCCGTCGGCGACCCCGACGAGCGCGATTACCTGCTGTCGTTTTTAGACGAAGAAGAGCTGGTCGCCGTGCTGCAAAAGTTCATGGCCCAGAACGGTTACAACGTGCGCGGCCCCTTAGACTTCACCATCGCCGAAGTCCCCGAAGCCGACCGCGCAACCCGCACTGAAAAACTGCGCGTCAAAGTGCGCTACGAAAAGGCCGAGAAATACGAAAAGGATAAAGAGGCCGCTGCCGCCCCTTCTGCCGCCCCTTCGCTGCAAGAGGCTGACGACCTCCCCACCGTTGCCTCCGTTTATCCCGAAGACGACGAGCCTGGCACCGTTCCCGCCGTCGCCTGGGCCGCGCTTGCCGTGACCAGCCCGGAAGGTCGCCGCAGCCATTTTTCATTGACCAAGCCGTCCGTCCAAATCGGGCGCTCCCGTAATGCCGGAAACGATCTAATTTTAGACACCGACGGCATGGTCTCCAAAGCCCACGCCCGCTTGGAGCGCGAGCGCGACGGCTTATGGACCGTTTATGACCTCGGCAGCACCAACGGCGTCAAAGTCGGCGCGTCCAAAGTAGACGGCAACCGCGCTCTGACTGACGGCGACGAGATTACCATCGGCGGAACTACGCTCGTGTTCCAGCTTGCAGCCCATCCAAATGCCGCCGCTGTCCCCGCGTCATCGCCGCCCCCATCCTCTGCGCCGCCGCGCCGCGCCCGGCTGATCGGGCCGGACGGCGAGGCGTTCGTGCTGGCCTCCGAGACATTGATTGGCCGGGCCGTCACCAGTGACATCATTCTTTCCGACCCCTCCGTCGCCACCAAGCACGCCCGCGTCATCGCCCCCGACGCCGCAACCTACTTCCTGGAAGACCTCAGCGGCCACTCCGAAACCCGTGTCAACGACCGCGTCCTGTTCCCCGGCCAGCGCTTGCAGCTCACTCAGGGCGACATTCTCTCCTTCGGCGCAGTCCAAATGCGCTTCGCCGCCGGAACCGCCGTATGAACATCGTCCTGGGCCTCCTGCACTACGCCTTCCTAGCCCTGCTCATTCTGCTCCTGCTGTATATCTTGTTCCTCGTCAAGCGCCACTTGGATTAGCGGGTACAATTCAGCCATGAGCCTCTTGAGCGATGCAAAGATGGACAAGACAAAGCTGACGGTTGCTTCTCTCCATGACCCCTCAAACGAAAATGAGTATTGGCACCGGCAGACGCCTGAAGCTCGCCTGGAAGCATTAGAGCTGATGCGGCAGATTATCTATGGCTACGATCCCTCTGCCGAACGACTCCAGCGAACTTTGACGGTGGCACGGCACAATCCGCACTGACACAAAATTATGGACTTCACCGCCGAAAGTTATCGAGCTGCCGCCCTCGAACATATGGAAAGGGCACAAGAATTTCATGCCGAAGGGCGCTATTTCTTGGCACACTATTTTGCTGGTGTTGCGGTGGAGTGTTTGTTAAGAGCCTACTTGCTGCGGATCAATCCTGAATTTGACTCCCGGCATGACTTGTATCAACTCGCACGCAGTTCAGGTTTCTTCAACTTGGTTCCTTATAATCTTCAGCCGGTGTATAGCAGCAAATTTGCGGTTCTGAACCTGCGCTGGCGGAGCAACCATCGGTATGCCACAGAAGAACAGTGGCGGAGCTACCTTTCAGGCTTGAAAGCAGATTTCAGTATGAAGGGCGAGCGGGTGAAGAACAACAGCCGAACCGTGCTGAATATCGCTTACGACATTGTAAGTCTAGGAGACAAGAAATGGAAATAGTAGAACAAGTTAAAGCATTGTTACAAGAGCGATTTCCGGGTGCAGACGCGATACTTGAACCAGATCCTTATTCCAAGAGAGTAATCGGTCATCTTGTCTGGCATGGCTTTGAAGACTTGGAGCAAATTGACCGACAGGACCTCGTTATCTCCTGGCTGCGTCAGCAACTTGGAGCCGAAGCGAGGCGTGTGTCTATAATTCTCACTTACAGCCCCAATGAGTACCGAGCAATGAGTTTGGCATGACGCCTCCCGAACACCTGTCCGGTTTGGGGGTATAATGACTGCATTATGGCAGTTTCTCCGACACTTGACGAAAAACTCAAATCGCTTCCGACTTCGCCCGGCTGTTACCTCTACAAAGATGCCGCCGGCGAGATAATTTATGTCGGCAAGGCGGTGAATTTGCG
>JAABUO010002580.1_pt1 | contig 21994 bp, 20 predicted proteins | sample 5559291 | NCBI WGS metagenome assembly JAABUO01 (sample SAMN10711878, study PRJNA513372) | rock metagenome | isolation source: Antarctica rocks | place: Antarctica: Victoria Land, Finger Mt sud
GCTCACGGTCGTCCAGCGCTCCGTCGCGGCCGGCTGCCGCCTCAACCGCCGCAAAAAGAAGCCTAACACCTATCAACTCCTCCTTGAGCCCGCCTTGGCAGGATTAGCTTGATGCGAGTGCGCGACGACGCGGCGTGCCCCCTCCGCCCACGGGATCGTGTAGCGGAAGCCCAGGTCCCGGTGCGCCGCGGCCGTGTCGAAGATGTTCGTGTACTGCAGATCGAGGACCGCCGGGCGCGCCCGCTCCGGCGCGACCATCGCCAGCAGGTCGGTCGGGATATGGACCAGCGCCGGCTCCGGCGCGCCCATGGCGGTTGCCACCGTCCGGTGGTAATAGTCCCAGGTCATCCACTCCTCGCCGGTGACGTTGTACGCTTGCCCGAGCGTCGTCCGCTTGCCCAGCGCGCCGATGAAGCCGCGCGCCACGTCCTCGGCGTGGCAGGCCACCCAGAGGGACTGCCCGTCGCCCGGCACGATGATCGGTTTGCCTTTGCGCAGGCGGTCGAGGTAGGTCGTCGCGCCGCCGAACGTGTGGATGATCCCGTGCCCCTCGCTGTAGGTGCTGCCGGGCCGCAGGATTGTGACCGGGAGGTCGCCCCGACGGTGCGCCTCCAGGAAGAGGTCCTCGCACCGCGCTTTCTTGGCGGCGTAGTCGCCGACAGGGTGGTCGCGCGGGGCCTCCTCGGTGAGCGGGTAGCCCGCGCCTGCCTTGTTATAGACGGTCACAGAGCTGCAGAAGATATACTGCTCCACGCGCCCCTGGCACGCGCGGATAGCGCTCTCGGCCTCGGCGGGATCGAAGCACACCATGTCGATGACGCTGTCGAGCGGACCGAGCGCGGCGAGTTGGTCCTCGAAGCGCGCGTAGTCGGTGCGATCACCGCGGATCACCGTGATGGTGTCGCCGTCCACGCGCAAAGGGGTGTGCCCACGGTTGTACAGGATAAGGTCGTCTCCCCGGTCCACCACCTGACGTGTGATCGCCGTGCTGATGAGGCCGGACCCGCCGATGATGAGCGTCTTCATGTCCCTCTCCTTTGACATCCGTATGGGGTGGCGCGCCCGACGATGGCGCACGGCGTGGTGAGGCGGCCGGCGTCGTGCCGGCGCCGGCTGTCGTCCGCAGGGGGCCGAGGCGATGCTGATCGACAGCCGACGCGCGGACGTCGGCCGCTGGCGCGGCTTCGCGCGCGACCGCGTGTCACAACCGGAGTGTAGCACCGCGCCGGGGGACAGGTCAGTCTCGGAAGAATTGGTAGGGTGGGACCCGGTCTGGCCGGGTCCCACGCGCGGGTCGTGATACGGCTCTACGCGCGGACGCCATGGACGCGCCCGCGCCGGCACGGGGCACAAACAGCGGGCATAGGCCATGCGCCATGACAACGGATAGGCCGGACGAGAGGTTCTGGGAGGGGACTGCGGGGATGCACGAACAGCCTCCGCCGATACCACCCTCAGGGCCGTCCCCACCGGACGCCGACGCGCTGTGTCAGGGGTGTCCAACGGGGGACGTGCCGGACTCATACGCGTCAACGGGGTGGCATCACTACGCCATGTACGAGTATGTCGGGTCATCCCTGCACGATCCAGCAGAACCGGCGCGACGAGGCAGACGAGGGGTCCCGGCGGCGCGGCGTGACCAGCGGCCATGCACAGGTGACGCGACAGCGACACCGGAAGCCGCTATTTTCAGGGGGACGTGTGGCGATACGACCCATCATCGTGAGTCGCGGGACCGGCACAGGACAGACGCGGACGACGTTGTCGTAGGGGAGTAGGGGAGGTATGCCGATGGGAGACAGACGCGACCGGCGCAAGATCATCTGCGGTGCGTGCGGGGAGCGCGTCCCCGAGGAGAAGGTCAGGGACGCCTACCGCACGACGGGGGAGGATGGGTTCATGCGCTTCCGGGATCATCCCGTCCCGGAGAGCACGCTGACCCACCTGTGCCCGGACTGCTACCGTGACTGGGACGTGGAGACAGATGGCGTCCCTCTCGCGTGAGGTGGAGCGTTGATCGCCACCCACGCGCGCTCCATCGTACGCCTCCCAGCATCGACCATCGGGGCGATGGCGGGAGGTATGACGGCGACCGTATCCGTGCCCGCTGTGACCCCACGGCGTCGCAGTGTCAGGGGTAGGGATAGGGAGGGCGGCGTGGGACGGGCGACGCGACAGCGAAGGGGGCCTGGCGCTCGTGGATATACGAGGGGTGCGCACACGCGTCCCTACTGGGTGCCGGCGAGGCGGGCCACGTACGCGCGCTCATCGGCCCCGAACCAGGATGGCTCCCCGGCCGCCGCGTTCTCCCTCATGCGACCGGGCCGCGAGGTCGCCGGGATCGCCACATGGCAGCGCGGGTCGCTCAGGCCCCACTTGAGCAGCGCCTGGGTCCACGTCTCCACACCCCAGTCCCGCAGCGGCGCCAGCATCTCGGGGGTAGGTGGCCGCCGCATCAAGCCGCCTTCCGCGAACGGGCGCATCACGACGACGCCGAGCCCCAGTTCGTGCGCGAGCGGCAGGATCTCCCGCTCGACCGCGCGCTCCAGGGGTTATAGGGGACCTGGATGGCCGCGATCCGCCCCGTGCGCATCACCTCCGCTAGCTCGCCGAACGCGCTCGCGCTGTAATGAGTCGCGCCAATCGCCCCCACGCGGCCCTCATCACGAAGCCGTTCCAACAGGGGCAGGTGCGTGCGCCAGGCGACGAGGTTGTGGATCTGGTACAGGTCGACGTGGCCGCCGAAGTAGTCCAGCGCGCGCCCGATCTGCGCGCGTCCCTCCGCAGCGTCGCGGGTCCACACCTTGGTTGCGACAAGCACAAGGGGACGGTGGGTCGCCAGCGCCTGGCCGAGCACGCGCTCCGCCTCGCCGTACATGGGCGAGGAGTCGATGAAACAGGCACCCACGGCGAGCGCCTCGTCCACGATCGCGCGCGCCTGACGCTCGGCCGTGACGCCGCGCACGTCGAAGGTGCGCCAGGTGCCCATGCCGACAGCGGGCACGATGAGCCCACTCCGCCCCAATATCCGCTCATGCATACTCGCTCCTCCTGTCGGCCCGGTATCCCTACGCTCGACGGAGCACCGTGCTTAACGAGTCCGCTGCACGATGTAGACCAGGGAGAGGAGAGCTAACAGAGGTGGTGGTACAATCGGGACTGGAACCAGATGATCGAGTGTGCCACGAGGGCATATCGTTCGGTGGGCGCTGTCGGGTCTGCCGGCACCAATGTGTCCAGATGAACGAAAAGGGACCTGCGATGAGAGCGGTTGGTTGACAAGGAATGCAAGCCGTGTTGCTACCGCCTCGAACGAATGCTCTTCAGACATCCCTACGCCTTCCAGCAGCACCGAGGTGCGCAACACACCATTGTTATACTTAGGACAGCATGGTTGAGTGTTTATTTCGATAGGAGCCCTACATGTCAGTCCGACCTCTGTATGATGTTATCGGTCTGCTGTTCGGTGCGGTGGCCGGGGTGGTTGGCAACTTGGTTGCCGCCGGAATCCAGCAGCGTGCCTTCCCCGGTCCTTTCAGCCACGAGGCCATCATCATTTTAATTCTCGTTATGGTGGCGTGTCTCGTCGTGGCGCATTGGCTGGGCGGCCCACAGCAGGTGGTCGGTCACGCCAATCCGTCCGTGCGGAGCCATGACTGTGACGTGGTGACGGTGACCCGTTTCCGTGCCATCTTTTCGGCCACGACGTTGCGCGGCCGGGGCATTCACATCGGTGACAGCACCGCGTTCGGTTCCAAGATTGACATTAACACCCGAGATTGATGGAGCCACATGACGTACGCGGTCATCGATTCGGACCACCCGATTGCCCTCTTTCACGAGTTGCTACGGCCCGGTAGCGCCTACAAAGTGCTGAACCTGCTGGGGGCACCCAATATGGGCAAGAGCCATCTCCTTACTAAAGTCTTCCCCGTGCTCGCACGGTCACAGGCTCACTGCGCCATGTTCGACCTGGGGCGGTCCGCATATACTGGCACGGATGCGCTACGCACCACGCGCCATCAACTAGCACCCGTTGCCGGCTGGCCCAAATACCTTGCAGCGGAGCAGAAGCGACTCGAACGGAACAGGGTGCAGTATACCAACAACATAGCTTTGTTCTCGCCTACGACGATAGACAACAGCGGTGGCGTCGAGGATAGCCAATTCTGGGATGCTCACCTGACCGAAGAGTTCGTTGCCGATCTCGCGCCACTGAATGATAAGCCCGTGGTGCTCCTGATCGATGCCGTCGATCAAGCAACCGAATCGACACAAACATGGCTGATGGAGACGTTTCTGGTGCCCTTCTTGGCCTTACCGCAGGCTCGCGCGGTCCTGGCTGGTGGCGCTGTGCCGGTGCCATCGGGTAGTTATTCGGCGAGGTGCCGTGAGTACACGCTACGGGCGATTGAGGACGCTGATGCCTACATCGCGTATTGTAGGCAACTGGGCATGCACCTCGTCGATCAATCGATCCGCGACATGGCGCATGCCTGTGATTACACGCCAGGTCTGTTCGTCAATCTTGTCTATCCTAAGTTCGTGCCATCATGACCGACGCAGCGCTCCATGGACTACGGGCAACTATTGATCCCGCGCAGAAAGCAGCCATCGTCGCTGAATTTGTCCTTGATGACTTACCGTCGACTGTGGCGGCGGTGGTGCGAGGGTGCGTTATTCTGCATTGGTTTAATCTCGACGTGCTGACCACGGTGGCGCGTGGTATCACAGCAATCGAGGATGTGTCGGCAAGCGCGTTGTACGATCGCCTTGCGTCACTGCCCTTCATCGCGTCGACTGCGTATGGCCTCACCTTCCATAAACAGGTGCGCGACAGCCTGCTATCGCGTTATGCTGACACGCGCCGGAATGAGTTGATCGTTACAGCCAGGCTAGCGAATGCTGTCTATGAACGGCGAGCGAACGATCCGATGCACGCGGCTGAAGCCTTCTTCTGTCTCCTGGTCTCGGGCGACCACACCCGTGCGCGCGTTGTAGCGGATACGCTGCTGCGTCAGGCGGCAGCCCAGGAGGACTGGCAGTATGCGAGCGCCCTATTGCGGCTACAGGATGAGGCCGAGGCCCTGCCCTTCGTTTCGCCCCTCCCGCGCAATGCATTCGAGTGGACCGTTCGAGGGCTTGTCCTCCTCGCCGAGGGAGATGCCAATCTGGCGGTAGCGGCCTACGACGCGGCCCTAGTGCTCGACCCCGCCTATGCCCCCGCATATCTTTTTCGGGGCAACGCTCGCCGCGCAGCCGGCAACGACATTCAAGCAATCCGGGACTATACCTCTGCCCTGCACCGGGCGAGCGATATGCCCTTGGAGTATCTAGCCCGGATGAACCGCAGCAATGTCTACGCCCACAGGGGAGAGCACGAGAATGCATTGGTGGATTTGACCGCCGCTATCGAGTTGAACCCGGAGAATCCCGGCGCGTATATCAACCGGGGGGTGGTGCATCATTCAATGGGGCAACACGAGCGCGCCATCGTCGATTACACTGCGGCCCTTGCGCTCAATCCCGGGCTCGGGGTGGCCTACACGAACCGTGGCCTCGCGTATGAGGCGCTCCACCGAGAAGATGAGGCGTTGGCCGACTACACGCAGGCCACGCGGGTCGACCCGCTCTTGCCGCAAGCGTACAACAACCGTGGCTATGCGCTTCAGGGCCAGGGTCGGTATGACGAGGCGTTGCGCGACATCGAACAAGCCATCAATCTGGCACCCACCTTCACCCGTGCCCACTTTAACCGAGGCCATGCGCTCGCGGAACTAGGGCGAAACGATGATGCACTCGCCGCTTATGACCGTGCTGCGGAACTGGGTCAGGATGATGTCGATCTCCACTACAATCGCGGGCTTATCCTGGATCGGTTAGGCCGCTATGATGCCGCCCGTGCGGATTTCGGGCGCGTGGCCGAACTGGACCCAGGCAACGCCAAGGCGATCAGCGACCGCGGCTCTATGAGCGTTAGACTCGATCGATACGACGACGCCTTGACCGATTACAGCAGAGCGATGGAGCTCGACCCAACCGTTGCGGTGATCCATTTTAACCGGGGAGTTGTGAACACAGCCCTGCAGCGCTACGAGGATGCCTTGGACGATCTGACGGAGGCGCTCCGCCTCGATCCCTCACTCGTGCGCGCCTACCGAGAGCGAGCCCTCGTCAACCAGAACCTGGCTCGCCACGACGTGGCCATCGAGGATTTCGCGCGCGTCATCGATCTTGGCGAGGGCGACGCGGTAACCTACTATAACCGTGGGCTGTCTTACGTCGAACTGGAGCGCTACGAGGAGGCGGAGGCCGATTTTGCCTGGGCGTTGGCATTGAATCCGGATTTAGCCCTCGCCCACGCCAATCTTGCCTTCATCTATGATCGTGGGGGACGCCTCGATGATGCTTTGCGCGAATTCACCGAAACGATACGCCTAGATCCGATGGTGGCGGGCGTCTATGCAAATCGTGGAGGGATCAACGCGAAGCTTGAACGGTACGACGATGCACTGGCCGATCTCGCGCGTGCCCTCGAGGTCAACCCTGATGACGTAACGGCCTATTCAAACCGCGGTGCCGCCTACTACAGAATGGGACGATACGAGGATGCATTGACAGAATTCACGAAGGCTATCTCCTTCGATTCGACGAGCGCCATGTTGCATGGCAACCGGGGTAATACTTATGGCATGTTGGGCAGATATACAGAGGCGTTGGCGGACCAGGATATCGCCATTCATCTCGATCCAGGCAAGGCCTCGTATTATGCCGATCGCGCCTACACCTATGAGAGGATGGGGCACGGAGAGGAGGCCGAGGCAGACTACGCATACGCTCGCGCGCTCGATCCCGCTATCAGCCGGGATAACGAAGCAAGGTAACTGCACCTATCATTCGCGTAGCCATAGCTAACGAACAGGGTGAATGGACTATCGGCGCGATTGACGGTGGAGTGCTACTCCTCCAGAGGTCCGCATCCTTAAATGCGCCTGGCTGCATCTCGATCCACTTGCTGCGTCTTGCATGTGGCTTAAAGGTATCACTCGCCATACGCCGGGTCAGCGCCCGCGCCACGGCCCGCGTCGGTCCCGCCCCCGCTCGCGCCGCCAGCCCCATTGCGGCCAGAGCATGCAGCGCCTGACGCGCCACCGCCGCGCCGTCGCCCCAGAGTGCGTCCAGCCCGCGCGCGTCCAGATAGGCGAGCTCACCCTCCCCGTCGGCGGCCTCGACGAGCGGTGATACGTCGGCGAGGGCGCCGAGCAGTGTGTCCCACAGCAGGGACGCCGCCGCGTGGTCCGGCGGCAGGACGCGGAGGTCGGGGCAGCGCAGGCGGGCCTGCGCCGTGCTCTGGCCCGCCGCGACCCCTTGCGCCGCCGCCTGCGGGCAGGCGGCCAGCACCAGCCCGCCGGGCGCGCCCACAACCAATGGGTCCACGCGCGTCACGGGTGCGGCCTGCCAGGCGGCCTGCACGAAAAGCGGCGGATCCAGGAGGACCGCGACGATCACGCCCGCGTGAACGGGGGGCGGCGCGGGCTTCGCCGCCGTCCGTCCCGCCACTACCTGCCCCGTCACAACTTGCCCTGTGGCAGACCTGGGGCGTCGTCCGCGCGCGACCATCAGCGCACCACTCCCACCTGGTGTGACGGTGTCTGGCGACGGCCCCAGGCCGCGCGAACCCGCCGCTCCACGTCGGCCTCGAGGTCGTGATCGGTCTGCATTGCGACTGCTGCGCGTTCCGGCGTGCGCCCGAGCAGGCGCTCGCCCATGACCAGGCCCAGCGCGGTCTCCGTGAGGCGCCCGGTTAGCAGGCCCAGCGTGACGAGTTCGGCAGAGCGACGCGGCCCCGACGGAATGATATCCAGGAGGAAGGCCGGCTCACGCGGTAAGCCATGGTGCTTGACCACGCGCGCGAGGGACCGCAGGGCGACGACATCGCCGTGTGGGCCATAGCGTAGCGCCCGCCGGTCCAGTGCGAGTCGGAGGGTCGCCACCTGGGCAATGGTGGCGCGTCCGAGTGGGACGCGGGGTGTCGTAGCCGTGCCAAGATCGTTCGTGAGCAGGAGCGCGGTTCTCCGCCCACGGAGCGCGGTCTGGAGCAGGGCCAGCCCCCGGTCCGGGCGATAGGGCCGCACAGCCCCCGGCAGGGCCAGGAGTCCGGGCAGGGAGGCGAGGACGACCAGGCGCAGGGCGTCGGTGCGGCATAGCGCGAGTGCGATGTCCCACGCCTCGGCGGCGGTCGTCGGGCAGGACAGCAGCAGCCGCTCGATGTCCACGCCCACCGTGACGAGGCTGTCGGGGTCGACCGCCCCGTCGGCGTCGATGAGCAGCGCGAGCCCACCGTCCCGCTGGCAAGCCGCGAGCGCCGCGAGCGCGAGTGTCCCCTTGCCACTGCCATCCAGACCCGCTAGTTCGGTGATGCCGCCCCAGGGCAGGCCACCCGTGATGAGATCGAAGCCGAGGGACCCGGTCGAGAGCGGCGGCCTGTCGCCCACATCCAACGTGGGCCAGGCCGCGAGGTCCGCGCTCCGGCGAATGATGTGGGGACCGTAGCGGTCGCGTAGCGCGGCGATGACGGCGTCGAGCCGCGCCGAGCGGGGTGCGGGCGTGGCGGACGTAGTAGGGCAGACCATCAGACGATCCAACTCTCTATCTATTAGGACGCATGTACTATAATAGAGGGATGTGGGACGTGTGTCAATGAGATATAGGGTGCTGTCTCTCATCGGGGGACGCCTCCGATGGGAGAGCAGGCCGGCCGCCAGTCAGAGGACCGGAAACGGCCCACCCCGCGACGCGGGTATAGAGTGGCGCGATGAACACGAGCGTGTGCCGGCCGCCAGCAGAGATCGTTCGGCTGGAGGCGGATAGGATAGACGGCCACGTTATCCACAAGCATCCACAGCATGTCCACAGGTTGTCCCAAAGCCCTATGTGTGAAATAGCGTGGAGGGATGGATAACCTATCCTGGCATCTGCCATCAGCCGCTGGTACTTTGCGCCAAGCTGTTGACGGTTTTTGCGCGAAGGTATTGACACGTTGCGTGAAGGTGTTGACATAGGGCTGTTTGGATAGCATCGTGAGCGTCGGCGGGGGCGAATCGCCTCGGAATAGTTTCACTGCCGTGTCCGGTTGCGTCGGCGTGGGCGTGGTCATTGTGTCAACATCTTGGCACAAAGTACCAGTCGCGTGGCGCGTCGCGCGGCAGTGCTGCGTGGGCGGATGTACGGTCCGGCCTCTACGGAGGCACGCTCCAGCGCCTACCCCTGCTCTCCAACCTAAGCGCCAGGATGTCGATAGTACTCCCGTGGGGCAGGAGGCCACGCCCGCCACCGGCGGATGCTCCTCCCTCTACGCGTGTGTCGTTTGCGTTGTACAACACACGCCCAGCGCCGTCACCAATGACGTCATGACGGGAGGAAGACTACGACCATGATGTCGCTCCTGCTTATCGTTGCCACGACGTTCTTCGTCGGCCTGGCAGTCTACGCGGTTAAGACGCGCGGCGTTCGGCGCGGACGCTTCCTGGTCGGCCTCCTGGTGCATCGGGGCGCCCATCATGTGGTCTGCGCGTTGACCGCCGCAATCAGCCCCATGATATAACCCGTGGCATAGGCCCGGTCGCGGTGGCCCCACGTCGTATCATCGCTGAGTCGCGGCACATGGTCATCCAGGATGAACCCGCCGAAGCCCACCTCTTTGAGCGCTCGGATCGCCGCCACCACGTCCACGTTGCCTTCGCCCAGGAAGCACTCCGTGAAACACGGTTCGTGGCCCTGGACATCGCGGACATGCACGTAGACGATCTTCCCGTGCTGCCCGAAATAGCGGATCGCGTCGATCACGCCCGGCTGTACACGGCCCGCTCTCTGACGCCATCTCCGACCAGCAGCCCATGCAGAAGTCCAGGCCGCTGTTGGGGCTCGGGATCTCCTCCATCGCGCGCTGGAAGCCGGCGAAGGCGCCGAAGATGCGCGCCACCCCGCCCAGGGACGGCAACGGTGGGTCATCGGGGTGCAGAGCCAGCGTGACGCCCGCCTCCTCCGCGACGGGGAGCACCGCCTGCATGACGTAGCGGTCGTTGTCCCACATCTCCTCCGCCGTGATCTCCCGCCCCTCCAGTAGCGGATGCGTGGCGCGGCCCCAGACCAGGGGCTGACGCGTGACCGCTGCGAGGTCGAAGGCGCTGGCGAGGGCGCCGCCGCGTCCCGGCTCGTAGGAGGTGCGCCACACCTGCAGCGGCATCCAATGGTAGCCGAGCACGGGAATCCCCGCCGCGCCCAGGTGGCGAATGGTCGCCTGGTAGTGCGCAATCTGCTCGTCGCGCCCAGGCAGGCCCAGCATGGCCTTGTCGTAGAAGGTGATCGGTGTGTTCTCGATGGCCTCGAGGCGCAGGCCGTAGCTTTCGCAGCGCTGGCGTAACCAGCGCAGGTCGGCCACCTCCCACCTCTTTTCGCCCGGCAGGATGGGGGTGTTGAGTTGGATGCCGCTGGCGCCGAGTTGGCGGGCGAAGGTCAGGTCGTGGTGGCTGAGCTCGTGCAACTGGCCGAGCGCCACACGCATGGGTAGGCGGGGGTCTCTCTCTTCCATCGGTCAGACGTCTCCTCTGCTCTGTCGTCTAGTGTACAACGCGCCGGAGGTGGGGGGGGGACGTCCGGACGGGACGGGGTGCGGGCATGGCGACCGGACACGGTGGTGACACCTGTGGACCAACACGCCTTGCGGAACGGCCTGCCGATGCCTGCGTCCGCGATCGCGCGTACAACGCGCCTCGCCCCGATGGATGGTGATGGGCCGTTCCCTCCCCCGAGAGGACGCCCGGTCACAGGTCGTGCCCGCCGCTCACGGGGAGATAGGCGCCCGTCACGAAGTCGGCGAGGGGCGAGGCGAAGAAGAGCACGGCTGCGGCCACATGTTCCGGTCGCCCCTGGTATCCCAAGGGTGTCTCCGTGATCAGCCGATCGATGGCCGCACGCGGGGCGGTGTCGGCGCGTGGCGTCGCGATCCACCCGGGGGCGACGACGTTGACCGTGACGCCGGATGGACCCAGTTCGCGCGCCAGGTTGCGCGAGAGGGCGAGCATGGCCCCCTTGCCCGCCGCGTAGGCGGAGAAGCCCGGACCGGGCCGGCTGACGGCCTCGCTCGCGATGTTGACGATGCGGCCCCACCCGTTGGCCTGCATGGCGGGGAAGGCCGCGCGACCGGTGTGGACCACCGCGTGCAGGTTCAGGTCGAGCATGCGCTGGTAGTCCGCCTTGGTGAGATCGAACGGCGCGGCCACCGCCTCCTCGCGTCCCGCGTTGTTGACGACGATGTCCACCGGCCCCAGCTCCCGCGCGGCCCGCGCGACCATCGCCTCGACGGCGTCCGCGGCGCTCACATCGGCCTGCTGTGCGATGGCGCGGCCCCCGTGCGCCCGAATCGCGGCCACCACCGCCTCGGCCGCGCCCCGATTGGTGGCATAATTGACGACGACGGCCGCGCCCGCCTCCGCGAGCGTGCGGGCAATCGCCGCGCCCAGCCCCCCCGAGGCGCCGGTGACCACGGCCACATGCCCCTGTAGATCGATGGTCAGCATTGATGACCCTCCCTCGTCATGTGCGGCAACCTCTGCGCCGTGCACGCACGCAGCGTCCTCGCCCGTCCCCCACCACCACGAACGGATCAGCGACCGTCTCCCTGTACTGTAGCGGGTCGCCGTCGTCCGTGCTGGTCCCGGCGCCGCCGCCCGACGCCCGATTCACGTCTGGCGCCTGCGCACCGGGGACAGTGGGGGCCGGATCGCGCCTGGGTTGGCCTCCACCGCCATACCAGGCGGACCCTCATCCATCACTGGACAGGGGAGAGGGACGTTGCGGGACCCCGCGGTGGGTTGAGGAGCGCCGCGACGACGACCAGAAGGGTGCGAAGGTGAGAAACACATCATTGGCCGAATTGTTCAGTGGCGTTACACTGCGCGTAGATCTGGTCGCGGTGCGGTCACGGTGCTGACGTGTGTCCCGCGAGCAGCATGCCGGGTGACGGGTGAGCGGTAACGGGAGGACGACGAGGGATATGACACGCGCGACGATCGTGTGGGCTGCCGTGGCGCTGCTTATTGCCGGTATGCCCCTGCACCTGGCCGCGCAGGGACGGGCCAGCGCCTCCGGCACGGCCCTGTCTATCAAACCGCTGCGTGACGCGACTCGTCCGCACCTGCAGACAGTGGTCACCCCCGCTAGCGGAGCGTGGCTGACCGCGACGACCACCCCCGTGCTGACGCCCACCTCAGGGCCGACGATCACCCCGTCCCTGACGATACCTCCGTCAGCCCGACCCGCGCCGACGGCCACGCCAGCCCCGGCAGGGCCGACCGTGTCGCCGACGCTCACGCCGACGCTCGACCCCTGGCTGAGTCCCGCCGCAGGCTTTGTCGTCACCGGCGATCGTCTCCATCTGGCGGTCCGGTTCCCGCCCCTCCCGCCGCCCGCGGCCCCCATCGCCCGCGTGCTCTTCATGGCCACCTGGCCGATCGCGCCGCCGGGCCGTCCCGTTGTCGCCTGCACCACGACCGTCCCCGTCACCAGGACGGTGCGCACCTTTGCTTGCGACTGGGCGGTGACGCGCGCGGCGGTGCCTAACGGGCCGCTGACCCTGCGCGTCGCCGCCTACGATCGCTTGGGGCGCCTCCTCCCTGGCGGCCCACCGCCACGCTCTGGCGTGGTTCGTCAACTGATCCGCCGGGTCGTCGTGCTCGTGCAGGGAGTCTGTAGCACGGCACCGGCGGGCAGCAGCAGCGCCAACGGCACGTTCAGCGATCTCCAGGCCCTGTTGCAGGGGCCGGCCTACGGGTACCACGCGGGTGACATCCTCTTGTACAGTTACACCGGCGGCACGGTGGACACGGCGGGGGTGTGGCAGCATCGCGCCTACGGGCGCTTCGACCCGGTGCGGCACGATTACCGGACGACAAGCCTGCGCGCCCTGCGCGACGACCTCCTGGGGCCGTACCATGCCGCCCATCCCAACACCACGTTCGTCCTGGTCGGCCACAGCCTGGGCGGCCTGGTCGCGTTCGCGGAACTGCGGGCGCAAGTGAGCGCGTCGGGCAGTGGGCCAGGCTTCCTCTCCGGGGTCGTCACGGTGGACAGCCCCCTCCACGGCGTGCGACCAGCCGAGGCGCTCTTGGGCGTGCTGTTACGCCGCTATCCGGGGATTGGGAGCCGGCTGGACTGCGTGACGCAGGGACCGGCGACCGCAGCGCTGGTCTCCCTGCACGGCGACCCGCACGCGGCGTCCGATCTCCAACGCGTGGCGGTGGGTGCGCAGCGGCGTCACATCCTGGTCGCGACGATCGGGAATGCGGACGATTGCGTGTGGTCGCCGGATCGGTGTGGGGGGCCGTTGATCGGTGACGCGCGGACGCAGTGGCTGTATGCGCCCGGCGTCCGCACCACGATCTTCCATATCGCGCGCCCGTGTCGCCGGCTCGAGGAGCACTGTTTTCTGGGGACGCATGGCGCTGTGTTCTGGGGACGCATGGCGCTGTGTTGAGCCGCGCCGACGGCCCCGATGCCCTGCACGCGATTGCCGCCGCCATTGGCCCACAAGTGCGCTAACCAGACACCACAGACACGGGCGACGGGAGGACGTCAGCGCGGTGTGGGCGTTGGAGGGCACGATCCCGATGCGACGAGCGCGCCCATCGATCCCTCGGCGTGACGCCTATGGTATGAGGGCACGGCGTGCAGCGCCGCGGTGTTTCTTATCGTTCCGCTCGATCCGCAATCAGATTGTCCTCCAGACAACCGTGGCGCAGGGATTCACACCACCGACGGAGCGTGCTCATGTAGAAGTGGACGGTGCTCACTTGATGGTACCGAGGACGGGCGATTATCCAGGGATGACGCATACATTCGTGGTCCCACCTACCTCGACGTGGGCCGAAGCGCGCCCTCCTGGTGACCTGTCCACGTCTACATGAGCAGACTCACCGACTGGAGTGAATCCCTGGGGCGCGTGCGGCATGCATGTTTATGCAGTCACCGACGCGGGGCTCGGGCGAGCGCCACGTCTGCCAAAGGGCGTGACCGCATCACAGGAGCTGATGCGTGGCATGCGAGATCGTCCAACGGGCAACGGTCAAGGAATTATGGCCGCGCGTGTAACAGGGGCGTGAGCTGGCCTGGCTGCGCTACGATCGCATGATACGCCCTCGGACCTCCTCAGCGAGCGGCGGAAGCCAGGCCGGCAAGACCCTGACCCTGCCGAGCGGCTACGGCCACGAAGGAGAGGATGTAGGCGGCAATGACGAGCAACAGGAGCAGGTGGTAGCCGAGCTGCAGCGAGGCGTACTCCAGCGCGCCGCCCAGGAAGGCCCCGAGCAGGTTGGAGGCCAACGCGATGTCGGGCGACACCGTGTCGCCGAACAGGCGCCCGAAGATCAGGTTGGCCATCAAGATCGGCGAAAACAACACCGCACAGCCCAGCGCGTAGCGCAGCGCCAGGTTCGGGACTAGTAGCGTGTGGAACGGCAGCAGCAGGTTGAGTGCCAACGTCGCGGCCAGCCCGACGTAGAGCCAGCGGATGTCCAGCCGCAAGTGCGAGCGCGCGTTGACCCCGTTGGCCAGCAACACCGTGAGTAGAATGCCGATAATCACCAGCGCGTTGACCAGCCAGGTGACGCCGAAGAGCAGCGAGAAGTTGACGATGCTTTTGGACTCGAGCAGCAGGAAGGCCAATCCGGTGAAGAATAGGGCGGGGTCGAAGCGCCGCAGCGCGCGCCTTCCCGTGCTCAGGAATACAGCCACGATCGCGATGAGCAGCGTGACGGCCACGCCCTGCAGGTAGATCGTGGGGACGCCGCGCTCCTTGAGGTAGAGGAACGGCCAGTCATCGGTGGCGTTCTCGATACCGACCTGGCGCGTGACCGTGTGCGCTCGGTACAGCGCTGGCGATAGCTCGCGCAAGCGCGGCCCGTCCATCAGCACGGCGGCCGACGCATTCGAGTAGAACCGTCCATAGGGGGCCTGACCGCCAAAGGCGTCGGTGAGCATGCCCGCGATCTTGTGTACGATCCAGGGCTGGCGGTAGTAGTTGTAGAGCACCAGCACGCCGTTGGCGCTAAGGTGGCGGCGCGCGGTCGCGAAGGACTCCTGGGTGAACAAGTAGCTCTCCAGGCGCAGGTTGGCGAAGCTGGAGGTCAGGGCAAGTGAGTCGGGCAGGGCGAAGACGATCAGGTCGTAGGTGGCGTGGGTGCGTTCCAAGAAGGCGCGGCCGTCGTCGAGCACGACGTGGACGCGCGGATTCTGGTAGACATGGTCGGGGTGGAAGTCGCGGCCCAACCCATAGATGGTGGGGTCGAGTTCGACGCCGGTGACGCTGCCGATGCCGTTGTGCACGGCCATGTCGGCGTCGGTGCCCGAGCCGGCGCCGATGATCAGTTCGCGCGTGGACGACGGGAAGTGGAACGTGTGGAACGGCGCCAAATAGAATGGGCTGCGTGCGCGCGCCGCATAGGGTCCCATCGCCTGGTGGCCAATGTTGTTGACAAAGATGATGCGGCCGCCGTCGGCGAACTTCTGTACGTCGATGCGGTAGTAGGGCGACCACAGCGAGGAACTGCCCAACTGTGTGGTCCACACGACCACGCCGAGCAGGATGGCCGCGTTGACCACGCGGACGGAGCCGCGCCGCTGTGGCAACGCTAGCGCGGCGAGGGCCGCGATGGTGAACCAAACGCCGGGCGGGGAGCCCAGGAAGGAGATGAGCGCGAAGAGGGCCGAGCCGGCGATGGAGCCGGCCACGTCCAGCGTGTAGGCCGTCAGGGGCGGGCGCACCGCCGTGAGCAAGCGCCCCAGGTTCTGCCCCAGCAGGGCGAAGATCGCCCCCACACAGGATAAAGACGAGCGGGACGAGGAAGAAGGCCTCAGTGCCCTGTGCCTTGATGGCCCCGTCCTTGAAGAACACCTCTTGCGTGGAGCTGGCATTGAGTTGCAGCTTGAAGGTGGCGACGATGGCGACGAGGATGGCCAGCGCAACCGGGAAGAAGGTCTGGAGCGCGAGGCCGCGGCGCGCTTGCAGGATGCCGAGCCCGATGCCCAGGAACGAGGCTAGCAGCACGAAGTTGGTGAAGTAGCCCAGGTAGCGAACATAGGACGGTATCCAACGAATCAGGGCGAGCTCGACGAACAGGATGGTGAACGAGCACAGGAACAGGTTGAAGCGGTCCCGACAGGTATCCATCATATCATCCCCTTCTGACAACTGGCTCCGTCTAGCAACGGGCACCAACGGCTTGGCATCTGGCATGATACCAGCTACCCCGTCATATCGCGTGCCACATGTACTGCGCTCAGGGCTCGTGACGTATCGGTGCGAGAGCCTCTTGGAACGTGGCGATCTGCTCCTCGTCCGTGGACACGCTGTGCGGGTCAGGTTCAACCTCCAACGGCACGGTGCGTATCGCCCGTATCGACGAGGCTGTGATCCACGCGGCGGCCACCACAATGCCGAGCGCGCCACCGGTGAGGGTGGCCGATAAACCCACGCGTTGCCCGAGGATACCGCCGAGGATCGCACCGAACGGCCACGCACCCGAGGTCAGGAAGGCATAGCTAGCGTTGACGCGCCCGCGCAACCGCTCCGGCGTGACCGCCTGGCGCAGGCTCGTCTGGGTACTCCCTGAGATCGTCAGCCCGACGCCACTCAAGATTTGCCCCAGGACGATCAGCGGGACCTCGACCGGGCGGACGACACCGGCCAGTGGGAGGCAGACGGCTCCGAGCGCAAGTGCGGCGAGCGCCGCCGCGATTGACAGTCCGAGGCCGAGGCGTCGCGCCACCCATCCCGTCAACGCCGCGCTGGCGACGCCACTCACGCTCCCGACCATGAAGACCGCGCCTCGGGGCGCTGCGCCCTTCTCGTTGACGCACTCACTCGACGACAATGGGGCCGCACATGCACATCCGTTGTGGTGCGCTGGCCGTAGTGATGCCGTGACACTGTGCGTGTTAGCGCCCATCGGTGGGTAGCTCCGGGAGGACGCCCCGCGCCCGGAGGAGCTGCTGGAGTTGCGCGTAGCCGATCCCGTGCCGCGCGGCGATGTCGGAGGCGTAGCTGACGCCGCGGGGCGGCCCCGGATGGACGCGGAAGGTGCGGCCGTGGAGGCCGTCCTCCCCGGCCTCGCGCTCAGCGTCGGCGACCAGGCTCCCGACCATGCCGTCGCCCGCCGTCCGCGCATTGATCTCGTCCACCCGCTCGGCGAGCTCGTGCACGTGGGTCACGTAGATGGCACGCGCGCCCAACAGGCGCAATCCCCGCACCACGTCGACGGCCAGCCCCAGGGCCTCGGACGTGCTGGTGCCCGCGAGCACTTCATTGAGCAGGATCAGGCTGTGCGGCGTGGCCCGCTGGAAGATCGCCGCCAGTCGCGCCGCCTCGTCGTCGAGCCGCCCCCGCCCCGGTGTCGCGCCCTCGGGGGCGGGGAAATGCGTGTAGAGCGCGTCGACGGGGCTGATCCGGGCGGCACGGGCAGGCACGGGGAGGCCGGCTTGGGCGAGCACCTGGAGCAGGCCAACGGCGCGAATGTAGGTCGTCTTCCCGCCGCGATTGGGGCCGGTGAGGACCCACACGCGGCCCGCGGTGTCGTCGAAGGTCATCGCGTTGGTCACCACGGAGGCGGCGGCGTTGGCCGTCGACGGGTCCGCCTGATTGAGCAGACGCAGGGCCAGGCCCAGGTGATAGCCCTCCTGGACCGCGCAGACCCGCGCGTCACGCGGGGCCAGCACGGGCCGGCACAGGGGCAGGCCGGCGTCCCGCAGGCGCAGCGTGAGGGCCGCCGCGTCGAGCAGGAAGGCGAGCTCGGGGGCGAGGCGCGCGAGCGCGGCGGGCGCGACCGCGGCGAACCGCTCCAGCGCCCGCTCCAGAGGGTCGATGACGCGGTCGAGTAGGCGGCGCAGGTCGCCGAGGAGGCGGTTGTCGGGGCCGAGGTCGCCAGGACGCAGGGGCGTGAGGCCCTGCTGGCCGCCCGTCCGGCCCAGCAGGCGCGCCAGCAAGGTGGCCTGTCCCGCGACTGGCTCCGCATGGAGCGCGAGGAGCGCGGCCGTGGCGGGTTGCAGGTCGTCGGACAGGTTGACGCCGATGGTGACGCTGCGCACCTCGCCGAGGCGTTGGCGCACGGCGGGCAATGCGGCCTGGAGCGCCGCGAACGCGGGCGTCTCGACGAGGGCCTGCAACGAGGCGTACACGGCCTCCAGGGCAGCCGCGCGGCGACGAGCCGGCGCGAGCGCCTGCTGGAGCTGCCGGGCGGCGTCGACGTAGAGCTCCAGGGCGTACAGGCGCTGCGTCAGGCGGAACAACGCGCCCTCACCGGATCGCGGCCGGCTCGTGTCGGCCAGGGCGTCCAGGGCGGGCAGGACGGCGCGCAAGGCCGCGCGTAGGGTGGCGTCAGCGAGTAGGTCATCCAGGGCGTCCGCGCGATAGGTGATGACGGCGGGATCGGCGCAGGGCGCGGCGAGCAGGTCGCGGACGAAGCGCTCCCGGCGCGGCTCCCCGCTACAGAGGGCCTGGATGACCTCCGGCAGATCGAGGTCGGCCATCACCTGCGGATCCAGCCGCACGCCCCGGCCCGCGCCCGGGTCCTCCCCAGGCAGCCAGAGGAGGCTGGGGTGCGCCCGCGGGGCACCCGGGCGCGACGGGTCGGGGGATATGCCGTCCATCAGTGCCTAGAACCGCGGTCGGGCTGGCCGACGATGGTACACGGCCGGGACAGGGAGACCCGTGGCGCCTCACATGGTGGCAAGACGCCCGTGAGCCCCCGGTCGTTCTGCGTCCCCACTAGCGTGGGACGAGCGGGACAGGAGTGATGTCGCATAGGTGTATAGTGCCAGGTTTCCCTGAATCGTGGGCGTGCCGCAGATTGGGTCGTATCACCCGCACACCCCCATCGGTCACAGTCAGGACCCATCGTCCGGCGCGATCGGGACGCAGAACGGGCCATCGGGCGGATAGCACCAGGGCGGATACGGATCGCAGAGGGGGCGCGCGAAGGTCACGTCCGCCGCGATGCCGCTGTCGTGGGCAGCAGGATCCGTTAGCGGGGGCGGCATGAGACGCGTCTTGCACGTGGGACACCGAAATCCGGCCGCCGGCTCGATCAGGGCCAGGGGGATAGCGTCAGGCCGCGGACTGGCCTCGTACAGGCGGCGGACGGTGTGGGCGACATCGGGGTGGTGGGTGACACCGGACCAGAGCAGCACGCGCGCACCACACATTGCACGAGGGACGGCGTCCGCGCGTGCGGCGACGCGATACACCCGACACGGCGCGCCACAGGACGGACACACCTTGTCATGGAACGCGATATCCACGACGTGCTGACCGAGGGCTGTCCGGTGAGAGCGGAAGGCGATGCGGCCGCCCAGGAGCGCGCCCACGACCTGCCCGAGAGGATGGGCGTGTCCGCCGACCTGCACACGGTAGCCATCGCGGGTGCGGTCCGTCGTGAGCCCAAAGAGGGGCAGGTCCTGCCGCGCCTCAAGGGTGGTGTCTCCGCCAGGACGTCGCACCTCATGGGGCGGATAGCGGAAGAACCAGCAGTCGCGTACGCCCGCCGCCCGGTAGCGGGCCTGCCGCGCCGCCGTTTCCGCCAGCGTCTGCCGGCTCCACTGCACCTCGAAGGCGACGCGCTGGCCGCCCCGGTCGGCCAGGATGTCGGCGCGCCAATCGTCCTCCGCATGCTCGATGTCCACGGACCAGCCGGCCTCAGCACAGGCGCGCGCGATTGCGACCTTCGCCCGCAGGTGCGCCATCGTTTCAGCGCGGAACTGGCAGGTCGGCGCGGGCGCATGGGAGAAGTGCTGGATGCGTGTCGTCCCCGCCCCACCACGCATCTGCACGGCGCGATCGGGACAACAGGGCAGCACGAGGCGGTAGCGCTGGAAATACAACGCGGCCCAGGCCGTGTCGCCCAGCAACGGGGCGAGGATCGGCTGGCCGTCGAGCAGGGCTTTGAGCGGCATGGCGTGTCGATCTTTCGGCGGGTTGTGTTTTCCCCATCGTACCGTACCGATAAACTCCACTCCACTGATGATGCCCATTGTCGCGCGTTATGCCATGCGAACGAGGATCATGGCCGGCGAGGAGCGCCTCTCGCCGGTCGCGCCGATTCGCGTCACCACATGGCCCAGGGTGGCGTCGCGTCGGGGATGTTATTCTACGGCTATGATCTCATCCACGCCCGTCCCACTCGCCACCCTGGAGGCCGTCCTCGAGCGCATCACCTACGCCAACGAGGAGAACGGCTACACCGTCGCCCGCGTCGCCGTGCGCGGGAGCGCCGACCTGACCGCGGTCGTGGGCAACCTGCTTGGGGCACAGCCGGGCGAGAGCCTGCGTATGCGCGGCGTCTGGAAGAGCCACCCCCAGTTTGGGCGCCAGTTCGAGGTCCGCGACTACACCACCGTCCTCCCCGCGACGATCCAGGGAATCCGGCGCTACCTCGGCTCGGGCCTCATCAAGGGCATCGGCCCCAAAATGGCCGAACGCATCGTCGGCCACTTTGACCTGGACACCCTGCGTGTGATCGAGGAGGAGCCGACGCGCCTGATCGAGGTGCCGGGTCTCGGCCCCAAGCGCATGGCCATGATCGGGCGGGCGTGGGAGGAGCAGAAGGCCATCAAGGAAGTGATGTTGTTTTTGCAAGGAGTGGGCGTCTCGACGAGCATCGCCGTGCGCATCTACAAGACCTACAAGGACGCCTCGATCTCCGTCGTCAAGAACGAGCCGTACAAACTGGCCGGCGACGTGTGGGGTATCGGCTTCAAAACGGCGGACAAAATCGCGCAGGCGCTGGGCATCCCCCACGATAGCCCGCAGCGGGTCAAGGCCGGCCTCCAGTTCACCCTGTCCGAGGCGAGCGATGAGGGCCACTGCTACCTGCCCGAGGCCGAACTCGTCACAAAGGCCACCGAGATCCTCGGCGTGGAGGCGACGTTGGCAGCGGCGTGCCTGGAGGAGTTGTCGCGCGAGGAGGGCGTCATCATGGAGTACCTGCCCGGCCCCGACGGCCAGCAGATGACGGCAGTGTACCTCGTGCCCTTCCACCGCGCCGAGGTCTCCCTGGCCAACAGTCTGCTGCGCCTGCTGCACGCGCCGAACGAGCGGTTGGCCGCCTTCGCGACGGTCGACTGGACGGCGGCCCTGGGCTGGCTGCAGACGACGACCGGGAGCGCACTAGCCCCGCGCAGGAGCAGGCGGTGCGCCTCGCCCTGACGGAGAAGGTGGCGGTGCTCACGGGTGGCCCTGGCTGCGGCAAGTCGTTCACCGTGCGCTCGATTGTCGCCCTGGCCAAGGCCAAACGCGCGAAGATCGTGCTAGCGGCGCCGACGGGACGGGCGGCCAAGCGCCTCTCCGAACTGGCCAGCGTTGAAGCCAGCACGCTGCATCGCCTGCTCCAGCTCCGCCCCGGCGGCGACGCCGCCTTCGACCGCGACACCCCGCTCGATGCCGACCTCGTCGTGGTGGACGAGGCCTCGATGCTCGACGTCCTGCTCGCCAACACGCTCGTCAAGGCCGTCGCGCCGGGGGCGCATCTGCTCTTTGTCGGCGACGTGGACCAACTGCCCAGCGTCGGCGCGGGCGAGGTGCTGCGCGACCTGCTCTCCTCCGGCGTCATCCCCCGCGTCCGCCTGACACACATCTTCCGGCAGGCCCAGCAGAGCGGCGTCGTCACCAATGCCCACCGCATCAACGCCGGCCAGATGCCCGTCACGCGCGGCCTCGACGACTTCTTCCTGTTTCCCCAGGATGACACGGAGCAGGTCGCCGACCTCGTCGTCGATATCGTCGCCAATCGCCTACCGCGCAAGTTCAGTCTGGATCCTCGTCGCGACGTGCAGGTGCTCTGTCCGATGCACCGGGGGCCGGCGGGAGCGGGCGTGCTTAACGAGAAGCTGCAGGAGGCGCTGACGCCGGCGCGACCGGGACAGCCCGAGCGGCGCGTGGGTGGGCGGG
>JAABUO010002581.1_pt1 | contig 21994 bp, 16 predicted proteins | sample 5559291 | NCBI WGS metagenome assembly JAABUO01 (sample SAMN10711878, study PRJNA513372) | rock metagenome | isolation source: Antarctica rocks | place: Antarctica: Victoria Land, Finger Mt sud
GCCATCAAAGGCAGCGGTGAGCTTCTTGCGGCCAACGGCTGGCAGCGCGAACGGTAGGGCCGTATCGTCGGGCATGGCGGGTGTGGCTCGGCGTGACGGCGTGAATGGAGGGCTTCGACACCCAATCCGTAAACGCGATCAGCAGCTTACGCGACACCCGCCGTCGAATCCCTGCCATGCCGTGAATAAGAGCGGCTAGACATTCCGGGCCGACACCGCCTTGCCCCGGCAGGCTGCGCTTAACCCCCCACCATCCCGGAAGGTGGGGGCGTCTCTATGTCGGTCCTTGCCATAGATCCTCAGAGTGGGGGGTTAAGCGCGGCCTAGTTTCTCACGTCGCTTGCCAATTGGAGGGGCGGAAGGATGGAGTACTATCCCGGCATCGATGACATCCACAGTTGCCTCGGGATATGCGGCAAGGGCGGCTGATAGAGCGTCGATGAATCGAGGTTTAAAGTGCCGCAGGTGTGAGTAACCGTCTCCGAACTGCCCGAAGAGCGCCGGCCACGAAATAGGTGTGCCTTTCTCGAGAGTATGGAGGCGCCACGCCATCCACACATAGAGGTCCAAGGAAAGAGACCGGTCCCTGAGCTGTCTCACAGCTGCCTCTAGTAAGGGAACTGGGTGCTTCCGAAGTGCTTGGTAGAACGTGTCATCGATTTGGACACGATCATCCCAGAGGTTTTCCTGGGCCTCGTCGTGGGTCAGGGCGTGGAAACTCAGTCCGGAGTTTACGATCCGGCCAGCACTCCAACCCTCACCGCCCCTCGCTTCATCCTCCCAGAAGAACTTTAGACTACAAGCTGATATTCTTGTTGCTTGTTCTCTGAGCGACTTAGCGGTTTCGCCGCCATATGTGATGCCCATCCTCTCAAGCCAAGCTCTCATCGAGCGCCCTAACTCGATCTCGCGCGAGCAGGTACGAACTGCTTGGGTTTGAAGATAGAGGAGAATCATCCGAGCGCGAGCACCATAAGGGACCCCATACAGTGTCGTCCGGCCCCTGACCTTCAGGCGCCCAGGTTCCACAAGCAGTGAGACTCGATGGCCTTTCTTTTCCCATGGTTGATCGTCGGCAAGCCGCTTATGCGGCAAACTCGTTAGGCAGAACCCTGTGTAGCTGATGCCGATCGCCTGAGCCTCGTCCGCCATCACCTCAGCAGCGATGTCGACAAGAGCACGCTTCTCTTGAGGTACCATAAATTTGGCCCTCTCTCGACCATGCAGCAGCACCAGTCGATGAATGCCGGAAGCTTCTTCCGTCATGAGATGGTCCCTTTCGCCTACAGTGACCATTGCGGACTGTACGTAGTGATGTCAACTGGGAGGTTAAGCGCGTCGATTGGGGGGTTAAGCGCGGGGAGCTAGTAGAGTCTAGTTGATCTATTAGTTGTACACTGCGCTTCTCCCCCCGGTATAACCCAATCTAGCCTCTTCTCCCCCCAAAGCCCGCGCTTCTCCCCCCGTGACAAGCGACGTCGGGTGTGGACGAGCGGCCGGAAGAGAGCTCCGCGCGCTTCACCCCCCGGGCTAACTGCCGCTCACTTAGCGTGAACGGACCCCCGCGCTTCTCCCCCCAGCCTTGGAGCGTTGGACCAAGGACCTGACGCTTCTCCCCCCACCCTGTCCCGCCCGGCTCACGAGTACAGGCGCGGCATCGGATAAACTGCTCAGCTGACTATCCTAGGATGTCATCAATCTGCAAGATATCAAGATTCCATCCAGAAACAAGATAGACCGTAGATCGTTACCAGAAAGTCGGATTAAAGATAGCGGTGGGATTTACTCAGGGAGGAACGCATGGTGGCGGTCGTCGCGCTCGTGAGCCAGAAAGGCGGGGTTGGGAAATCAGCACTAGCGAGGACGTTGGCGCGCGAGGCTGCCGCCGCTGGACTCAGCGTCAAGCTGGCGGACCTCGATGTCCAGCAAGGTACCTGCACGGACTGGAACCGAGACAGGAACGCTGCTGGGATAGAGCCAGCTATTAGCGTCGAGTCGTACCGTAGTGCGACGGCTGCCTTGGCGATTCGGGACAAGGTCGATCTCCTCATCCTAGATGGTCCAGCTCGTACCAGCGCGGCTACCCTCGAGATCGCTCGCGTAGCCGACGTCATTATCCAGCCGTCAGGACCATCGGCCGACGACCTAAGGCCTGTGGTTCGAACATGGCGTGAGTTGGTCGAAGCCGGCATTCCCGCGTCTCGGCTGGCGGTCGCGCTTAACTGTCTTGGCAGTGATGCCGAGGAGGTCGACGCGCGCGGCTTCCTGAAGAGAGCTGACGTCGTCGCTCTCGGACATGCTCTCCCTGAGCGCGTCGCCTATCGGCAAGCTCTAAACGGCGGGAGAGCGATGACCGAAACGCGGTATCCGGCTTTAAACAAGCTTGCATCAAGCCTGATTCAGGACATCATCCAGAAGGTTTCGTGAAGGAAAGTTAGCTATGAGCGATAGCTTCGATAAGCTGAAAGGCAGGCGATCGAGGCTGCCCGATCCTCCTCCAGACACATCCGACAATCTACGAGCCCCAGAGAGCGCTCCAGCTGCGGCACCAGCGCCGATATCTGAGACCGCGGGGCTGAACGATCGTCAGGCAGGGCCGGAGACACCGGCCAGTAAACCGCGAATCGACGGTCGCGCTCGCCTCCGGAAGGATCGCACCGAGGCGCTCTCGACCAAGATAAAGCCCCGTCACCGTGAGCTGCTCGTCTCTTTGGCCGACGCTTACGAGCTGACGCTATCCGAGACGCTGGAAAGGGCGATCGACACACTCGCGGCCGAGGCACGGCACGAAGGCAAAAGTCTTGCATGACAACGGCGAAGAGCCACTGCATGACGTCTGCACTCAATCAAGCTTGCTTCTGGAATCCATCCAGAAGCAAGAAGGAAACGGTAATGTGGTGTTCCCTCCGTTGTCTTTAGGGGGGAGAGTGACTCTGTTGCATGGACCCCCGCGGCGTTGGCTGAGGTAGGATGATGCGGGGGGCCGTCCCTCGTCACTGTCTGGGGTGGGTTGTCGTGCCGTTCAAAGCCAACGCCGAGCGTCGTCATCATATTCCCAAGCAACGGCACCGGGCCACGAATTCTGCTGCCTACGATGCCGCCCTGCGGCAACGTGGCAGCCTGACCGTGTGGTTTACCGACGCGGCGATCGTGGCGTGGAAGGCTGAGCCGCGAACGACGCGAGGCGGCCAACCTCGCTACTCGGGCCTGGCGATCGCGACGGCGCTGACGTTGAGAACGGTGTTCCGCTTGGCCCTGCGGCAGACCGAAGGGCTGATCGGCTCCATCATCGCCCTGCTCGGTCTCGATCTCGCGGTGCCGGACCACACGACCTTGAGCCGGCGGGCCGAAAGCCTGGACGTGGTTCGTCCACGGCCAGGCTCCGGTCCCGTGCACCTGCTGGTGGACAGCACGGGGCTGAAGCTCTGCGGCTCAGGCGAATGGCTGCTCGAGAAACATGGAACGAAGACACGCCGGGATTGGCGCAAGCTGCACATCGCCGTGGACGCCGACACCGGGCAGATCGCGGCGGCTGCGCTGACCACCAGCGACGTCGACGATGCCTCGCAGGTCGGGGCCTTGCTCGATCAGGTGGATGGCCCGGTCGCCTCGTTCACCGCCGACGGGGCTTACGATCAGGACGGCGTCCATGGCCAGGTCGCCGCACGTCATCCCGAGGCGGCCGTCATCGTCCCTCCACGCTCCAGCGCCGTGCCGAGCGACACAGCCCAGACGGCGCCGACGATGCGAGACCGGCACCTGCAGATCATTGCCGAGCGCGGCCACATGGCCTGGCAGAAGGCCTCCGGCTACAACTGGCGTGCCCTGGTGGAGGCTGACATCAGTCGCTTCAAGCGGGTCATCGGCAATGGGCTGCGATCCCGCACCGATCGGCGTCGAGCGACCGAGGTCGCCATTGCCGTGGACGCACTGAACCGGATGCTGGAACTCGGGCGTCCGGAGTACGTCCGCCTCGCGTAACGGGAAGACGAGATGGCCGGGCTGCGGCAGCCCGCTGATCCGTGCAACACAGTCCCTGATCGCGTTGAGGAAGGCGGCTCGCGTCAGGATGTGCGACGGGCGCAGGTCCTCGTGCGCCATCTCCACGATGCGCTTTCCCGTGCGGTAGGCGATCTGGCCGCGCTCGCGGTACGGCGCGGAGATGGCGGCGCACCCGGTCAGCGACATGCCCAGCGCCTCGGCCAGCGCGTTCATCGTCGACGCCGTGCCCATGGTGTTGCAGTGGCCGAGCGAGGGCGCGCTGTCGAGCGCCGCCTGCAGGAACTCCGCCTCGGTGATCTCGCCCGCCGCCAGCTTGCGCCGCGAGCGCCAGATCACCGTGCCGGAGCCCGCCAGCTCCCCCTTGTGCCAGCCGTCGAGCATCGGGCCGCCGGACAGCACGATCGCCGGGATGTCCACGGTGGCCGCCGCCATCAGCGAGGACGGCGTCGTCTTGTCGCAGCCCGTCGTCAGCACCACCGCGTCGATCGGGTAGCCGTAGAGGATCTCCACCAGGCCGAGGTAGGCGAGGTTGCGGTCCATCGCCGCGGTCGGGCGCTTGCAGTTCTCGAAGGTCGGGTGGGTCGGGAACTCGATCGGGATGCCGCCGGCGTCGCGGATACCGTCGCGTACCCGGCGCGCCAAGTCGACGTGGATGCGGTTGCACGGGTTGAGGTCGCTGCCGGTCTGCGCGATGCCGATGATCGGGCGGCCCGAGCGCAGCTCCTCCGGCGTGGTGCCGTAGTTCATGAAACGCTCGAGGTAGAGTGCGGTCATGTCCATGCGGTCGGGGTCGTCGAACCAGTCGCGCGAACGGAACCGCCGGGGCGGGGCGTCGGTCATGGTGTGGGGTCTCCGGACAGCAAGCAAGGCTGGGCTCTGCCCAGACCCGCAAAGGGCCGTGAGGCCCTTTGATCCCTTGACTTAAGTAATGGATTCCAAAGGCGAGCCTTTGGCGGAGTTTGAGGCAGAGCCTCAACCCTGCTTGCTGCGCCGGTCACAGCACGCCCCGCCCGCGCAGGTTGGCGATCAGCGCCAGCACGCCGAACTCCCACGGCGCGATGCGGTCGCAGCGGTCCACGCGGTTGGTCAGGGTGCCCAGCTCCGGCGCGGAGATGCGGACCTCGTCGCCCAGCTCGTGGGTGAAGCCGAGGCCGGCGCCGCGGCGGTCCCTGGTGGGCGCGAACATGGTGCCGAGGAACAGCATGAACCCGTCCGGGTACTGATGGTTCGGCCCGATCGTCTGCGCCACCAGCTCCGCCGGGGCGCGCGAGATCGCGTCCATCCGGCTTTCTCCGCCCATCTCGAAGCCGTCCTGCCCGGTCACGGACAGGCTGACCACCAGGCGCTCGACCGTCCGCAGGGTGAAGAGGCCGTCGAACAGGCGGACGAACGGGCCGATGGCGCAGGACGCGTTGTTGTCCTTGGCCTTGCCGAGCAGCAGGGCGGAGCGGCCCTCGAAGTCGCGCAGGTTCACGTCGTTGCCGAGCGTGGCGCCCAGGATCTCGCCGCGCGAGGACACCGCGAGCACGACCTCCGGCTCGGGGTTGTTCCATTCCGAGCCCGGGTGGATGCCGACCGCGGCGCCGGTGCCGACCGAGGCCATCGGCGACGCCTTGGTGAACACCTCGGCGTCGGGGCCGATGCCGACCTCGAGGTACTGCGACCACAGGTCCAGGCCCTGCAGCACCTGCTTGACCCGCGCGGCCTTGGGCGATCCCGCGCGCAGGTCGCGCAGGTTGGCGCCGACGACGGGCTCGAGCCTGGCGCGGATCGCAAGGGCGGCGGCGGGGTCGCCCTTGGCGCGCTCCTCGATCATGCGCTCCAGCATCGAGTCCGCGAAGGTCACCCCGGCCGCCTTGATCGGCTGCAGGTCGCACGGCGCCAGCAGCCGCCCGGCCGGGCCGCCGTCCTCGCCGAGGAACGCCGCCAGATCGCCCAGCAGCGGGAACGCCTCCGGCTGCGTCAGACGGGCCGGCAGGTCGGCGAGTTCCAGCAGGCCGGCGAAGGTGGGCGAGAGGCCGGAGAGGTCGCGCACTTGGCCTCGCTCGACAAGCACCGGACAGGGGCCGCCCTGGGTACCGGACCAGACGCGGCCGACCAGCAGGGCGTCAGGGTCGCGAGGCAGGAGGTCGGACGGGGTCGTGGGCATCATGGACGCGATCCTTGGTCGGGCGCCTCGGGGAAGCAAGACCGGGCCCCACCTGCTGTCCTCAAGGCCGCAGCGCCCCGATCGCGTTCACGTGCAGCGAGTACACCGACGTGCTCGCCGTCATGAACAGCCGGTGGCGCTTCCTGCCGCCGAAGCACAGATTCGCGCAGCCCTCCGGCAGGTGGACCTTGCCGATCAGGGCGCCGTCCGGGGCGTAGCAGCGCACGCCGTCCTCCGCCGGGTCGGCCCAGCCCATGCTGCACCAGACGTTGCCGTCGAGGTCGGTGCGCAGGCCGTCGGTCATGCCCGGCGCGAAGTCCTCCGCGAAGATGCCGCCGCCGGTCAGGCGCGCGCCGTCGACGTCGAAGACGCGGATGTGGGCGGGGCCGCCGTGGGTGATGCCGCTGTCGACGATGTAGAGGCGGCACTCGTCCGGGGAGAAGGCCAGGCCGTTGGGGCGGGTGAAGTCGCCGGCAACGATGGCGGCGCGGCCGCTGGCGGGGTCGAGGCGGTAGACGTTGCGCGGCAGCTCGGCCTCCGCCGGCGTGCCCTCGTAGGGACCATCGATGCCGTAGCCGGGGTCGGTGAACCAGACCGCGCCGTCGGCGGCGACGACGACGTCGTTGGGGGCGTTGAGCGGCCGGCCGTCGTGGCGGTCGAGCAGGGTGGTGACGCGGCCGTCGTGCTCGGTGCGGGTGACGCTGCGGGTCTCATGCTCGCAGGTGACGAGGCGGCCCTCTCGGTCGCGGGTGTTGCCGTTGGCGTGGCGACTGGGACTGCGGAAGGTGCTGACGTGCCCGTCCTCCTCCAGCCAGCGCAGGATGCGGTTGTTCGGGATGTCGCTCCACAGCAGGTAGCCGCCGTCGGCGAAGTACACCGGCCCCTCGGCCCAGCGGAACCCGGTGGCGATGCGCTCGATCCCGGCGTTGCCGACGCGGGCCCGGAAGCGCGGGTCGAGCACCTCGACGCGGGGGTCGGGGTAGCGGGTGCCGGGCAGGTTGCCGAGCGGCAGGGCTTGGCGGTCCGTGGCGCCGGGACGGGCATGCTCATGCATCGAGACGTCCTCCTTGTCCGGGCGGAGCATACGCCAGGCGGGTCAGGTGCCGGCCTTCCGGCCGCGGCCGTAGAGCAGGAGCATGCCCAGGATCACCAGGCCGTAGATGATCTGCCGCCCGGCGTCGGGCATCTGCATCACCGCGAGCACGCTCTGCAGCAGCACGACGAGCACGGTGCCGACGACGGTGCCGGCGACGCGGCCACGGCCGCCCATGATGCTGGTGCCGCCGAGCACAACGGCCGCGATCGCGGGGAGCAGGTAGGTGTCGCCCATGCCCTGGTAGGCCTTGCCGGCGTAGCCGCTGAGCAGCAGGCCGCACAGCGCGCACAGCATGCTGTTGGCCATGAAGCACGCGACCACGATGCCGCGCACCGGCAGGCCGCACAGGTAGGCGGCGCGCTCGCGGGTGCCGATGGCGTAGATGCCGCGGCCGAGCGGGGTGCGGCGCAGCACCAGGGTCAGCAGCAGCGACACCGCGACCCACGACCACACCGCGTTGGCGACGCCGGGGACCACCTGGCCGGTCGCCAGCCAGCCGGCGAGCGGCGGCGCGGTGCTGGGCGGCGCGGAGCCGCCGGTGTAGAGCACCATCAGCCCCTGCAGCGCCGCGTTGACGCCGAGGGTGAAGATCATCGACGGCACCCGCAGCCTGGCGACGCCGAGGCCGTTGACCAGGCCGATCGCGGCGCCCACGGCGAGCGCGATCGGCACGCCGAGCGCGCCGCCGGCCGCCTGCCCGCCCAGCCCGGTAGCCAGCATCGCCGAGGCGGCGATGGTCCAGGGCACGGACAGGTCGATGTGGCCGAGCAGGATCACCAGCATCTGCCCCGACGCCACCAGGCCGAGGAACGCGGCGACCTCGGCCTGCTGCAGCAGGTAGCGCGGCGTCAGGAAGCTCGCGTTGATGCTCGATCCGACGAGCAGCACCGCGAGCACGCACAGGCTGGAGACCAGCAGCGGCAGGTCCGCCCGTGCGAGCGCCCGGCGCAGCGCGGGCCACGCGGATGTCGGCGCGGCGTCCGGCGCCTCGTGCGGCGCTTCGTGCGGCGACGGAACCATGGCGTCCGGGCGAACCGCATCCGGGCCGGCGATGTCCGGCGGGGGCGTGACGGATCCTGCCCAGGGCGTGCCCAGGCGGTTCACCGGTACAGCTCCAGGCGGTTGCGCACCCGCAGCAGCGGCAGCGCGCCCAGGCTGATCGCGGCCAGCAGGATCAGGCCCTGGAACAGCGGCTGCCACAGCGGCGGCGCGTTCAGCACGAACAGCAGGTCGCCGATGGTGCGCAGGATGAAGGCGCCGAACACCGAGCCGATCGCGCCGCCGACGCCGCCGAACAGCGACGTCCCGCCGACCACCACCGCGGCGATCGAGTTCAGCGTCAGGTCGCCGGCCTGGATCATGCTCGCCTGCGCCGATTCCGCGACCAGCGTCAGCAGCAGCCCAGCCAGCCCGGCGAAGAACCCGCCGAGCACGTAGGCCACCGCCCTGGCCCGGCCGACGCGCAGCCCGGACATGTAGGCCGAGACCTCCGACGAGCCGACGGCATACAGCCCGCGTCCGGTCACCGAGCGGCGCAGCGGCACCCAGACCAGCAGCAGCACCGCGGCCAGCAGCACCAGCGTCACGGGCACGCCGCCCGGCAGAGTGTCGGTCATCGCGGAGGCGAACTCGTCGCTCACGTCGCCGCCGGGGTCGGGGCGCAGCAGCAGCGATAGGCCGTAGAACACCGAGCTGGTCGCGAGTGTCGCCACGATCGGCTGCAGCCTGCCGGCCACCACGGCGAGCGCGTTGACGCAGCCCGCTGCCAGCCCGCAGCCGAGCACGCCAGCGACGCCGAGGGCTACCTGCAGCGGTGTGCCGGAGACCAGGGTGGAGGCGAGGCAGTTGGCCAGCACGACGATGGTGCCGACCGAGAGGTCGATGCCGCCGGTCAGCACCGGCAGGGTCTGCGCCACAGCGATCAGCGCCAGCAGCACGCCCTTGTTCGACGCGGTCACCAGCAGGCCGGTGGTGATCCCCTGCGGCTGCATCGCGAGGTAGAGCCCGAACATCAGGGCGAAGGTCGCCGCGGCCAGCAGCGGCGCCTGGTTGTGGCGCAGGAAGAAGCCGATGCTTCGGCTCATGCAGCCGCCGCCGGGCCGGCCTCGTCGCCGCGGATGTCCAGCGACGCCGAGATGATCGCCTCCTCGGTGATGGCGCCGCCCTCCAGCTCGCGCACCACGCGGCCCGCGTAGAAGATCAGCACGCGGTCGCACAGGCCGATCAGCTCGTCGTAGTCGGTGGTGTAGAACAGCACCGCGGCGCCCTCGTCGGCCAGCTCGCGCAGCAGGCGGTAGATCTCCTGCTTGGTGCCGACGTCGATGCCGCGCGTCGGGTCGCTGAGCAGCAGCACGCGCGGGCCGGCCATCAGCCACTTGCCGATCACCACCTTCTGCTGGTTGCCGCCGGACAGCGTGGCGACCGGCAGCGCCGGCACCGCCTTGATGCGCATGCGCCGCACGATCTCGTCGACCGCGTGGCGCTCGGCGGCGGCGTCGATCAGCGGGCCGCGTCGGCGGCGGTCCAGCGTCGCCATCGCCAGGTTGTCGCGCACCGACAGCGGCAGCATCAGCCCCTCGGTCTTGCGGTCCTCGGGAATCAGCGCCAGGCCCAGCGCCGGCACCTTGGCCGCAGCCGGCCCGGACGGGCGCACCGCCACGCCGTCGACCAGGATCTCGCCCTCCACGCCGGCCAGCCCGCCGAACAGTGCCAGGAGGAACTCGCGCTGCCCCTGCCCGTCCAGCCCGCCGAGGCCGACGATCTCGCCCGGCCGCAGCGACATGGAGATCCGGTCCAGCCGCGGCGCCCAGGACAGCGCGCGCGTCTCCAGCACCGGCGCGGCGGCGCGCGGCGACGCGGCTGCGGCTGCGGATCGCCGTGCCGGGAACACCTGGGTGAGCTCGCGGCCGATCATCATGCGCACGATCTCCGCCTCGCTGCGGGTGCCGGCCGCGAAGCTCTCGACGTGGCGGCCGTTGGCGTAGACCGAGCAGGTGTCGGCCAGCTCGCGGATCTCGTGCATGCGGTGCGAGATGTAGAGCACGCACAGCCCCTGCTCGCGCAAGCCGCGGATCAGCCGGCTGACGGTGGCCACGTCGTCGGCGGTCAGCGCCGAGGTCGCCTCGTCGAGGATCAGCAGGCGCGGCGAGCGGCCGAGCGCCTTGGCGATCTCCACCATCTGCTGGCGCGACAGCGACAGGTCGCGCACCCGTGCCCGCGGGTCGATGCCCTCGCAGCCCACGGCCGCCAGCAGCCGCTCCGCCTCGCGCCGCTGCGCCCGCGCGTCGATCAGCCCGAAGCGGCGCGGCGGCGCCGTGATGCAGATGTTGTCGGCGACGCACAGGTCGGGCAGCAGCGACAGCTCCTGGAACACGCAGACGATGCCGCGCGCCTGCGCCGCCGCCGGGCCGTCAAGGCGCACCGCCTCGCCATCGACCAGGACGCTGCCGCTGGTCGGCTGCACCACGCCGGAGACCACCTTGATCAGCGTGCTCTTGCCGGCGCCATTCTCGCCCATGATCGCGTGGATCGAGCCGGCACGACACGACAGCGCACCGTCCACGAGCGCGGCCACCGCGCCGTAGCGCTTGGTGACGGCGCGCAACTCCAGTAGCGGAGGCGCGGCGTTCATGGCGCCGCAGCGAAGGCAGGAAGCAGGCAAGGCTGGGCTCTGCCCAGACCCGCCAAAGGCCAGAGGCCTTTGGAAACCCATCCCTTAAGTAGAGGATTCCAAAGGCGAGCCTTTGGCGGAGTCCAGAGGCAGAGCCTCTGGCCTTGCCTGCCTGCCGGGCTCACTCGGGCTTCGCCTGCCCGGTGATCTGCGCGGCACTGAGCGTGATGTCGCAGGGCGGGAAGTCGCTGGCGGCGAAGAACGTGTCGCTGAGGTCGGGGAAGTAGGTCTCGCCCGCCTTGAGCGTCCTGTAGTTCGCCTCCGGGATCGGCACGCTGATCGCCTGCGGCATCGCCTCGCCCGACAGCGCCGCCAGCGCCGCCTTCAGGGCGACGGCCACCAGGGCCGGCGACTGGCCGGCGGAGTCGCCGAGCAGGCCGTCCTTGCCGTACTGCGCGATCTGCTTGCGGAAGCCGTTCTCATCCTCGCCGCCGACCGGGATCATCTGGTGCGCGTCGAGCAGCGCGCGCACCGCGCCGGTGCTGCCGGCCTGCACGTACATGCCGTCAAAATGCCCGTTCACCGCGAGCGCGTCGGCCACCGCCTTCTGCGCGGTGCCGTCGTCCCAGTTGCCCACCACCTCGGTGAAGCGCAGCCCTGGGGTGGCGCCCAGCACCGCACGGAAGCCCTCGTGGCGGTCGCGGTCCACGCTGGTGCCGGACACCCCGCGCACCTCGAGCACGCGCTCCTTCTGCTTCATGGTCGAGTCCAGCCAGTGGCCCATCATCCGGCCCATCTCGACCTGGTCCTCGTTGACCTGGATCACCGGGTCGTCGGCCGCCACGTTGTCGAGCACGTTGTCGAACGTCACGATCAGCACGCCGGCCTTCTTCGCGCGGCGCAGCACGGGGCGGAACGCCGTCGGGCTGCTCGCCTCCAGCAGGATCGCGTCGTAGCCGGCGTTGATGAAGTTATCCATCGCCGCGATCTGCGCCGAGACGTCGGTGCCCACGCTGACGGTGTGCAGCTCCTTGATCCGCTTCGCCACCTCCGGCTCGGCGGCGTAGGCGGCCAGGGTCTGGATCATCTGCACCCGCCAGGAGTTGCCGACGAAACCGTTGGCGAACGCGATCCGGTACGGACCCGGCTTGGCGGCCAGCTTCACGACCGCGGACCCGCCGGGCTTGAAGCACTGCGGCAGGTAGGTGTCGGCGGCGTGGACCGGCTGTGCGGCCGCAAGCATCAGCGCGGACGCCGCAACGTATCCACAGGCACGGCGGAGCAGAGCAGACGCGTCGGGTTTCCCGATCATCGTGGCGTTTCCCCAGGTTTGTTTTGCAGGCATGCTAGTCGCGGAGCACGGCGACGGCCAATCGTTTCTCCCGTGGCAGGAAGGGCCAGGACTTCGCCCCGGACCCGCCGGGGCCTGAGCCCGGGACCCGCACACGCAGGACAACGCGGCCGTCAGCCGTGTCGGGCGCCCCTGTCAGGTCAGGGCTTCCAGGCGCCTCCTGTCGGAAGCAGGAAACCCCTCGCCGGGTCCGGGCGTCGGCATGGCGCGTCTCAACCCTGCATCGTGCCGTCGACCAGGCGCGGCACCCGGATCGTGCTCTCCCGGCGCAGCGCCTCGGGCAGCAGGGCGTCGGGCATGTCCTGGTAGCACACCGGGCGCAGGAAGCGCCGGATCGCCAGGCTGCCCACCGACGTGGTGCGCGAATCCGACGTCGCCGGGAACGGACCGCCGTGCACCATCGCGTGGCCGACCTCCACCCCGGTCGGCCAGCCGTTCACCAGCACGCGACCCGCGCGCCGCTCCAGCGTCGGCAGCAGCGCCCGGACGTCGTCGGTATCGCCCTCGTCCATCTGCAGGGTCGCGGTGAGCTGCCCCTCCAGATGCTCCAGCACCGCACGCATCTGCCGGGCGCCGCCGCAGCGCACCAGCAGCGCCGAGGCGCCGAACACCTCCTCGCCCAGGCTGCGGTCGGCGAGGAAGGCGTCCGCGTCGGTGGCGAACAGCGCGGACTGGCCGCGGTTGGCGCCCTCCCCCACGCTGCCGCGCGCCAGGGTCTCGACGCCCGCGGTGCCCGACATCCGCTCCACGCCCGCCTGGTACGCCTGGAAGATGCCGGGGTGCAGCATCGTGATCCCCGGCCCGGCCTCCAGCGCTTCGACGGCGGCCGCCACGAACCCGTCGAGCCCCGGCCCGGGCGCGGCCAGCAGCAGCCCGGGGTTGGTGCAGAACTGCCCCGCGCCCATCGTCAGCGAGCCGGCGAACGCGCGGCCCAGCGCCGCACCGCGCGCGGCCAGCGCCGCCGGCATCAGCAGCACCGGGTTGATGCTGCTCATCTCGGCGTAGACCGGGATCGGCTCGGCCCGCTTCTGCGCGATGCCGACCAGGGCCAGCCCGCCGGCGCGCGACCCGGTGAAGCCTACCGCCCGGATGCGCCGGTCCGCCACCAGCGCGCCGCCCAGCCAGTTGCCGGTGCCGAACAGCAGGGAGAACACGCCCTCCGGCATCCCGCAGTCGGCCGCGGCCGACTGCACGGCGCGGCCGACCAGCTCCGACGTGCCGGGGTGCGCGGGGTGCGCCTTGACCACCACCGGGCATCCCGCCGCCAGCGCGGAGGCGGTGTCGCCGCCCGCCACCGAGAATGCGAGCGGGAAGTTGCTCGCCCCGAACACCGCCACCGGGCCGAGGCCGACCATGCGCAGCCGCAGGTCGGAGCGCGGCAGCGGCGTGCGGTCCGGGAGCGCGGGGTCAATCCGCACGTCCATCCAAGCGCCGTCGCGCACCACGGCGGCGAACAGCCGGAGCTGGCCCATGGTCCGCGCCCGCTCGCCCTGGATGCGGGCCGCGGGCAGGCCGGTCTCGGCCACGGCACGCTCGACCAGCTCGTCGCCCAGGGCGGCGATCCGCTCGGCGATGGTCTCGAGGAAGGTGGCGCGCGCCTCGGGGGTGGTCTCGCGGTAGGTGTCGAACGCGGCGTCCGCCAGCGCGCAGGCGCGCTCCAGCTCGGCCGCCTCGGCGCCGGCGTAGGACGGGGGCAGGGTCTCGCCGCTGGCGGGGTTGGTCGCCTGGAACGCCTCGCCGCTGCCGCGCAGGGCGGAGGCGCCGATCAGGAGGTCGCCGGTCAGGGTCATGGGCACGGTCCTTGGAAAAGGAAGAAAGCAAGGCCGGAGGCTCTGCCTCTGGACGTAGCCATAGGCTCGCCTTTGGAAACCATCACGGTAGAGTCCCTATGGATGCGGGTCTGGGGGCGCTGCCCCCAGCGGGATCAAAGGGCAGAGTCCTTTGCCTCGCGCGCGTCACATCACCGCACCGAGCTGCCACGGCACGAACTCGTTGTCGCCGTATCCGGACTGCTCGCTCAGGCTCCTCTCCCCCGACGCGACCGCCAGCAGGAGCGCGAAGATGCGCCGGCCCACAGCCTCGATCGTGTCGGTGCCCGTGACGATGCCGCCGCAGTCCAGGTCCATGTCCTCGCGCATCCGCTCGTACATCGGCGTGTTGGTCGCGAGCTTGATGCAGGGCGACGGCTTGAACCCGGAGGTCGAGCCGCGCCCGGTGGTGAAGCACACCAGGTTGCAGCCGCCCGCGACTTGCCCGGTGACCGCGACCGGGTCGTAGCCGGGGGTGTCCATGAACACGAAGCCGCGCGCGGTGACCGTCTCGGCGTATTCGTAGACCGCCTCCAGCCGCGCGCTGCCGCTCTTCGCCACCGCGCCGAGCGACTTCTCCAGGATGGTCGTGAGCCCGCCGGCCTTGTTGCCGTGCGACGGGTTGTTGTTCATCTCTGCCCCGTGGCGCGCCGTGTAGTCGCGCCACCACGCGATGCGCTCCACCAGCTTCGCCGCCACCTCCGGCGTCGCGGCGCGGCGGGTCAGCAGGTGCTCGGCGCCATAGATCTCGGGCGTCTCGGCCAGCACCGCGGTGCCGCCATTGCGCACCAGCAGGTCCGAGGCGTGGCCGAGCGCCGGGTTCGCCGAGATGCCGGAGTAGCCGTCGGAGCCGCCGCACTCCAGGGCCAGCACCAGGCCGGACACCGGCTGCGTGGTGCGACGCGCGCCACCCACAACATCCAGCATCGACCGGACCGCCTCGATCCCCGCCTCGATGGTCCTGCGCGTTCCGCCGGTACCCTGGATGGTCATGGTCCGGAAGGTCTCGCCCTCGACCAGGCCGTGGCGCTCCAGGATCTGCGGGATCTGGTTGGTCTCGCAGCCCAGGCCGATCATCACCACGCCGCCGACGTTGGGGTGCGCCGCGAAGCCGGCCAGGGTGCGCGTCAGGTAGCGGTAGCCCTCGCCCTCCTGGCTCATCGCGCAGCCGCCGCCGTGGCTGAGCGCCATCACCCCGTCGATGCCCGGGTGCCCGTCCAGCCCGCCGCCGCGGTTGAAGTGGTCGGCCACGGCGCGCACCACCGTCGCGGAGCAGTTCACCGAGGAGATCACCGCGACGTAGTTGCGCGTGCCGACCCGGCCGTCGGCGCGCAGGTAGCCCTGGAAGGTGGCGCGCCCGGACTCCGGCAGCAGGAGCGTCGGGTGGGCATCGGCGCAGAACTCGTGGCTCAGGCCCAGTTCGCTCATCGCGGTGTTCTGGGTATGGACGTGCTCGCCGGCGGCGATGTCGCGGGTCGCGAAACCGATGACCTGGCCGTACTTGCGCACCGCATCGCCGGCCGCGATCGGGCGCAGCGCCATCTTGTGCCCGAACGGCACACGCTCGCGCGGCCGCGGGCGGTCCGCGCCGGCGGACTCCCCGGGCTCCAGCGCGCGCCGGGCGACCGCGACGTTGTCGGTGGCGTCGAGCAGGATCAGCGGCTCGGCCGGGGCGGTCAAGGCAGCGGCCTGCGTCCTCGACGCCATGTCCATGATCATGATCCTCTCCCTCCGCATGCCGTTGGCCGGCGTGTCGGCATCGTGGGGCGCCGACCTCCGCGTGCAGCACGAGGCTGCGGGCGGCGGTGCGGCCCGCCCGGACTTAGCCATGCCTGTCCCGGGGTGGCCATCGCCGTCTGTGCCGCGAGCCATGCGCATTCCGGTATGCCCGATGGCCACAGGCGTCAGTCCGGACCGGTCCGGAGGCACTGCACGGCGGACCGCGCGGCCCCCAGCAGCAGGCCGGCGTCGGTGTCCGGCGTGACCAGGTCGAAGCCCAGCCGCAGCATCCGCGCGGCATAGGCGGGCGAGACGCAGTGCACGCCGGCGCGCTGCCCGCGCCTGTGGGTCGCGTCCAGCACCGTCGCGTAGATCGCGAGGATCTCCGGCTCCTCGCGGTCGAGCAGCGGCGGCAGGCCCATGCTGAACCCCAGGTCGCTCGGGCCGATGTAGACGGCGTCGACGCCGGCGACGTCAAGGATCGCGTCCAGGTTCGCGACGGCCTGGCGGGTCTCGATCATCGGGATGCACAGCACCTCGTCGTTCGCCGTGGCCTGGTAGGCGAGGCCGCCGTACATCCCGGCGCGGATCGGCCCGTTGCTGCGCTGTCCCTGCGGCGGGTAGCGCATCGCCGCGACCAGCGCCGCCGCCTCGTGGGCGGTGTTGACCATCGGGCAGATCACCCCGCAGGCGCCGGCGTCGAGCACCTTGCCGATGATGCCGGGCTCGTTCCACGGCACCCGCGCCATCGGCAGCACCGGGCGGGCCTGCATCGCCTGGAAGCACGCCACCATCGAGCGGTAGTCCTGCACGCCGTGCTGCAGGTCCACGGTGATGCTGTCGAAGCCGGCCAGCGCCATCAGCTCGGCGGAGAAGCCGTCGGGGATAGCGAGCCAGCCGTTGATCGCGGGCCTGGCGTCGGCCCACAGCGTTCGCAGCGCGTTGGCCATGATCTCCCCCGTTGCCTTGCGGCCGTCAGCGTGCCGCCGAAGCGGCGATCGCGGCAAGCGGCGCCGACAGAAGCGGGCGAGGGCCGGCCGGGCCCGCACACGAAGGGCCTGCCGCCCCTGCAGGGTCCCGAGGCGGAGCCTTCGGCCTTCAGGGCGCCCCGAACAGCGCCGCCTCGACCGCGGAGAACACCAGCTGCGCCGCCGGCGAGAACGGCCGGTCGCGCTGGTGGATCAGGCCGAACGGCTCGACCTCGATGCGCGGTGCGTCCGAAAGCGCAGGCAGCCGCCGGATCGGGCCCTGCGGCCCGAACATCGCGCCGACAGAGGCGCTGAGCACGGCCACCGCGTCGCTGCGCAGGATCGAGGCCAGGGTCAGCACCACCGAGAGCGTGTCCAGCACCCGCGTCGGCGGCGCGAGGCCGGCGGCGCGGAACGCCAGGTCGACGCGCTTGCGCAGCAGCGTGCCCGGCGGCTGCAGCACCCAGGCCCAGCCGGCCAGATCCGCAAGCGCCAGGCCGGACCCGGCCAGCAGCGGGTGGCCGGCGCGCACCAGGAACACCAGCTCCTCCTCGGCGACCTCGCGGTACTGCAGGGCGCGGGCGTCCAGGTCGGGCGGGATGCGCGCGAGGGCGAAGTCGAGACGGCTCTCCAGCAGGGCGAGGATCAGCGCCGGGCTGGTCTCGACCTGCACCGTGACCCTGAGCTGGGGGTGGGTGCCCTGCAGCGCGGACAGCACCGGCACCAGCGTGTCGAGCGCCGGGGCGGTGACGGCGCCGAGCGCCACGGTGCCGCTCTGGCCGGAACGCATCTCGTCGAGCTCGGCTGCGGCCAGCGACAGCTCGGTGAGCGCGATGCGGGCGCGGCGCAGCATGACCTCGCCGTAGCCGTTCGGGCTCAGGCCGCGCGGCAGGCGGTCGAAGATCGGCACGCCGGCGATCGCCTCGATCTCGGCGAGCTGGCGCGAGGCGGCGGGCTGGGTGGTGCGCAGACGCTGGGCGGCGCGCGCGAGGGTGCGGGTCTCGTCGAGCGCCACCAGGAGCTGCAGATGGCGCAGCTTGAGGGGCGTGCGGGCCAGGATGTCGCTGCGCAGCATCGCGTGTCTCCCCATGGCATGCCAAAACTGGTATGCCTGATGAGGAACACCGATGTTTACACCGGAGTTGCACCCCCGTAGTCCCGTCGCAACGATCGCCCTGCCGGACGGGAGCGACGAAGAGGAGACGAGGCCGTGCCCGATAGCGGGAAGCCTGCGACCAAGCCGCTGCGCAGCCAGGCGTGGTTCGGCCGGCAGGACAAGATGGGCTTCTACTACCGCTCGTTCCTGAAGAACCGCGGCTTCCCCCAGGACCAGTTCGAGAACCGGCCGGTCATCGGCATCTGCAACACCTGGTCCGAGCTGAACCCCTGCAACGCGCATTTCCGCACCATCGCCGAGCACGTGCGCTACGGCGTGCTGGACGCGGGCGGCTTCCCGCTGGAGTTCCCGGTCTCCTCGCTCGGCGAGGTGACGATGCGGCCCACCGCGATGCTGTTCCGCAACCTCGCGTCGATGGACGTGGAGGAGGCGATCCGCGCCCATCCGCTCGACGGCGTCGTGCTGCTGATGGGCTGCGACAAGACGACGCCGGCGCTGATCATGGGCGCGGCGTCCGCGGACCTGCCGACGATCGGCGTCTCCGGCGGGCCGCAGCTGCGCGGCGTCTATCGCGGCCAGATCATCGGCTCCGGCACCAACATCATCTCCATGAGCGAGCAGCTGCGCGCGGGCGAGATCACGCTGGCGCAGTTCCACGAGGCGGAGTCGGCGATGAACCGCAGCGCCGGGCACTGCATGACCATGGGCACCGCGTCCACGATGGCGTCGATGGTCGAGGCGCTCGGCGTCGGGCTGCCGGAGAACGCGGCGATCCCTGCGGTCGACGCGCGGCGTAACGAGCTGGCCCGCATGGCCGGGCGGCGCATCGTCGAGATGGTGCGCGAGGACCTGGTGCTGTCGAAGATCCTGGTGCGCGAGGCGTTCGAGAACGCGATCCGCACCCTGGCCGCGATCGGCGGCTCGACCAACGCGGTGGTGCACCTGATCGCGATCGCCCGGCGCATCGGCGTCGACCTGTCGCTGGACGACTTCGACCGGCTCGGGCACGGCGTGCACTGCCTGGTCGACCTGATGCCGTCCGGGCGCTACCTGATGGAGGACTTCTACTACGCGGGCGGCCTGCCGGTGGTGCTGCGCCGGCTCGGCGAGCAGGGGCTGCTGCACAGGGACGCGCCCACGGTGAACGGGCGCACGATGTGGCAGAACGTGTCCGACGCGCAGTGCTGGAACGACGTGGTGATCACCAAGCCCGACCTGCCGTTCAAGCCGGAAGCGGGCATGGCGATCCTGCGCGGCAACCTCGCCCCGGACGGCGCGGTGATCAAGCCGTCCGCCGCCTCGCCGGAGCTGATGCGCCACACCGGCCGCGCCGTGGTGTTCGAGAACGTCGAGGAGATGCACGACGGCGTCGAGGACGAGGGCCTCGACATCGACGCGAGCTGCATCATGGTGCTGAAGAACTGCGGGCCAAAGGGCTACCCTGGCATGGCCGAGGTCGGCAACATGCCGATCCCGGCCAGGCTGCTGCGCGAGGGGGTGCGCGACATGATCCGCATCTCCGACGCGCGGATGTCGGGCACCGCCTACGGCACCGTGGTGCTGCACGTCGCCCCGGAGGCGGCCGCCGGCGGGCCGCTGGCGCTGGTGCGCAACGGCGACCTGATCACGCTGGACGTGGCGGAGCGCTCGCTGCACCTGCACGTCGAGGACGCCGAGCTGGCGGAGCGCCGCGCCGCCTGGACGCCGCCGCCGGCGCACGCGCAGCGCGGCTACGTGAAGATGTACGTCGACCACGTGCTGCAGGCCAACGACGGCGCGGACCTCGACTTCCTGGTCGGGCGCACCGGCTCGCCCGTGCCGCGCGACAACCACTGAGGAAGCCTGAGATGCACGCAGGCCCGTATCGCGGCGTCTTCCCCGTGGCGCCCACCGTGTTCGACGCGTCGGGCGCGCTGGACCTCGACGGACAGCGCCGCTGCGTCGACTTCATGATCGACGCCGGCTCGCACGGCGTCTGCATCCTCGCCAACTTCTCCGAGCAGTTCGTGCTCTCCGACGAGGAGCGCGACCGGGTGATGCGCTGCGTGCTGGAGCACGTCGCCGGGCGCGTGCCGGTGATCGTCACCACCACGCATTTCAGCAGCGCGATCTGCGCCGCCCGCTCGCGCCAGGCGCAGGACGCGGGGGCGGCGATGGTCATGGTCATGCCGCCCTACCACGGCGCCACGATCCGGGTGCCGGAGCTCGGCGTGCACGGGTTCTTCCAGACCGTGTCGGACGCGATCGACATCCCGATCATGATCCAGGACGCCCCGGTCGCCGGCACGCCGCTCTCGGCCAGCTTCCTGGCGCAGCTCGCCCGCGAGGTCGAGCACGTCGCCTACTTCAAGGTCGAGGTGGCGCAGGCGGCGGACAAGCTGCGCCGCCTGATCGAGCTGGGCGGCGAGGCGGTCGAGGGGCCGTGGGACGGCGAGGAGGCGATCACCCTGATGGCCGACCTGGAAGCCGGCGCCACCGGGGCGATGACCGGCGGCGCCTACCCCGACGGCATCCGCGCGGTCACCGACGCCTGGTTCGACGGCCGCGCCGACGACGCCGCGGCCGCCTACGCCCGCTGGCTGCCGCTGATCAACTTCGAGAACCGGCAGTGCGGCCTGCTGGCGTGCAAGGTGCTGATGGCCGAGGGCGGCGTGATCGCCTCGGACGCGGTGCGCGCGCCGCTGGTGCCGTTGCATCCCGCCACGCGGGCGGGGCTGCTGACGATCGCGCACAGGCTCGACCCGCTGGTGCTGCGCTGGGGGCGCTAGGCATGGCCGCGCGGCCCCGCCCGGGCGGGACGGCATGATCCGCCTCGCCCTGGTGGGGCTGGGCAAGATCGCCCGCGACCAGCACCTGCCCTCGATCGCCCACACCGCCGGCATCGAGCTGGTGGCCGTGGCCAGCCGCAACGCGGCGCTCGAGGGCGTGGCGTGCTTCCTCGATCTCGCCGCCCTGCTGGCGTCCGGGATGGCGGTGGACGCGGTGGCGCTGTGCACCCCGCCGCAGGGGCGCCACGCGCTGGCGGCCGCAGCGATCGCCGCCGGCTGCCACGTGCTGCTGGAGAAGCCGCCGGGCATCGGGGTCGCCGAGATCACGCCGCTGGTCGAGGCGGCGGCGCTGGGCGGGCGTACCCTGTTCGCGACCTGGCACTCGCGGTTCGCCCCGGCGGTGGAGCCGGCGCGGCGCATCCTGGCCGGCCGGCGCATCCTCTCGGCGCGCGTCACCTGGAAGGAGGACGTGCGGGTCTGGCACCCGGGCCAGCAGTGGATCTGGGAGCCGGGCGGGCTCGGCGTGTTCGACCCCGGCATCAACGCGCTGTCGATCCTGACCGCGATCCTGCCGCGCCCGGTGTTCCTGACGGCAGCGGAGCTGTCGTTCCCCGCGAACCGCGCGGCGCCGATCGCGGCCGAGCTGGCGTTCTCCGACGCCCACGGCGCGCGCATCGAGGCGGCGTTCGACTGGCGCCAGACGGGCCCGCAGAGCTGGGACATCGAGGTCGAGGCGGAAGGGGTCACGCTCGCGCTGTCGGAGGGCGGGCGGACGCTGACGCAGGACGGGCGGCTGCGGCTCGACGCGCCCAGCGCCGAGTACGACGCGATCTACCGGCGCTTCGTCGAGCTGGTGGAGACGGACGCTTCCGACGTGGACCTGACGCCGCTGGTCCACGTGGCGGACGCCTTCATGCTGGGCCGCCGGTGCGTGGTGGAGGATTTTGCCGACAGCTAGCCGTTCTGCCGCTATAACAAGATCAAAACACCAGGGAGAGAAACAATGAAGGCTCTTGTCGGGTTCCGGGGTGGTGAGGGGCACATCATTCAACCAGCCCCGCGATGAGGGCGCTGAGGAGGGCTCTGCCTCTGCGGCGTGCGGTGTGCACGAACTGGAAGAAGCCGAGATAGTCCGGCAGCTTCTCCTGCGAGATGCCACGGTGTGGGCGAAGCCATGAGCGCAGCAGTGACCAGAAGCCCTCGATCGTGTTGACGTGGACCTCGCAGAACCCATCGCCATCCTCGTCGCGGGCGTATTCGCCGCGCCCATGGCAGACCGTCTTATACCAACCGCCCTAATCCCTGACCGTTGCCCAGGTGCGTTCCGTGATTGACCTGACCCGTGCGATGTCACCGATGAACGCGTTCCACGCCGTGCAACAGGTCTCGACGATCTCGTCGTAGCT
>JAABUO010002583.1_pt1 | contig 21992 bp, 30 predicted proteins | sample 5559291 | NCBI WGS metagenome assembly JAABUO01 (sample SAMN10711878, study PRJNA513372) | rock metagenome | isolation source: Antarctica rocks | place: Antarctica: Victoria Land, Finger Mt sud
CATGTTCACTGATTGTGCATACGTGCTTGATACATTGCACAGCTGTACCTCTGTGACAGATTGCAGCTTGTGTGCTGCTGGTATATCAGAAGACAAGCAGGTGCCTGTCTGAGCATCCTCTCTTGATGGAGACGTGGCAGTAGAGCTGGTACCAGCAGAGGCAAACTGCAAGCCCCCAGTAAATGGCTCAGCAGAAGGGCTATTCAATGCGTCTGCTTTGAAAGTAACGGGACTGCCTGTTTTTGCATCTGCCTTTTGACTGCCTCCCCTGCTGTTGCCTGCAACTGCCTGAACTGCTGCCATGTCAAGTGCTGCTTGCCCTGGTTGCGTAGATGCAATCACAGCACCTGTGTTGACTTTTGGTGGCGCAGATTGAGCAGGAGACACTCTGGATGTCGTGCCATCAGGCTTGAGGCCTACATGGGCAGCTTCAACAGGGCTTCTTGAGTCTGTCTGTATGACACTGGGCACAGCCTGAGGCACCTGCCAGTGCCTTGCATTGGCTCTGCCTGAGCCCTGAGGCTTGAGCTCCAGCAAGACCTTGACCCTCACCCTCGCATTACCAAGGTGTTTGGATGCAGGGTGCACCAGCAGATATGTGCCACTCAGCCATCTGCTGTCTTCTTCTTTGCCTTGACCCCTACAACCCATGCAATGCAGGTTGACCATTTGCGGCGAACTAGATGTTTCCCTTGACAGGGTTTTGCATTGCCAATGTGCAGCCGGTGCTGTCTGCAACAGAGCGAGTGCAGATGGCCGTAATTGCCAAATGACTGGCTCTGCTGTCATGAAAAAATTGCTTCATCTAGCCCAATCTGAGCTGTATACTGCTTTCTGTACAAACAGTCAATGCAGCCAGTGAATGCAGCCAGTTTGGAAGTGCTTCTGTTCAGTTACGACCACATGTGGTGCGTGGTAGACATTTTACAATTGTACATCCCTGCCTTATAATCTTATAATTGTACATCCACTCACATACACTTGTGGTCATGCAGGCATGACTCATGTAAGTCATCAGATGACTCATGCGAGCTGCCGGACGAAGGAACTTAGCCGTCAGCAACGGCACAGGACTATGCTGGAATCAGAAAGAGAGGATGTAAGCTTCAGCAGCGGGAGTGACAGGGTCAGCATGCTACCTGGTGGCAAGCAGGGGAGATAGGTCCACTTCTGCTGATCCTATTGGCACTGCAGCAGCTGCAGTTGTCACTGCTGTCTTGCCGCTGCTGCGGCTGTTCACAATGCTGCCTTGCTTGTAGACAGTCAGCACCAGGGAGTGCACTTGCAAGGCATGAGCCAAAGACGCATCAGCTGTGACCTGAACAAGAGGCACGGCGGCTTTACAATCTAAGCACTAAACACTGCGATGCAGCCTTGATCACAGTAAGCCATGTGGCATCTTGTAAGGTCTGTCGGCTTGAGCAGCAGTATGTGCAATGTGTGTGGCTGGAGGCTAGAGGTACAATGAAGTTTAGGCTACAAAAGCTGAAAAAGCGCCCTTCTGAGCTATAAGTATCAACAAGACAAGGAGAAAGACAGTAAGAAGCAGATCAGGGGAAGCAGAAGGGAGTTTTTCATGCCAACCACCCAGCAAAGGGGAAAGCACAGAGAGCCAAAAGGGACAGCAAAGGAAAGCAGTCAATGACAGCAAGCAGCTCCAAGAACCTCAAAAGCATAGCATTCAGGAGCAGGGGGTGAGCAGCACAGGCCCTTTTGGATTCCCAACTTGAAAGTTACAAAAATTGAAAACATCCGCTGCTAGTTGTCTAAAGTTTTGAGTTACCTTGCTTGAGGTTTTTCACCTGATTTCGGACACCAAACAAGTTGTTTTTCTCAGCAACGACAAACAAAGCTCAACAATGAGTAGCACAGGGCGTACCCAGTGGATGCCACAATGACCAAGGGCGACCTTGAAAGCCCCACAGGGCCCGTTGGCTGCAGCTACTGCTGTGGCAGCCTTGCTGGCTGAGCGTTCCAGGTTGGCACTCCCTGGCAGCCTATTTGGACAAGGCACAAGCTCAGACACACACATAAAGCCAACAAAGATGCAACCCAACCAGTCAAGGCTCTGTACATCATGCTTCAGGACTTACCTTTGTGGGTAGCAAGACTGTGACTGTCTTGCTAGCACAAACTGCACTGTAACGGAAAGTTCGTTTTTGGACTGCACGCAGAGTGGCATGCAACTACCAGCTGCAGAATGGAGGGCAAGCTAAGCTACAGCTTGTGCTGATGTGACTCAAGTCTGTAGCCGATGTTGATTCAGAACTGCCCAATCTTTGCATGGTCAGTACCTGTATGTGGCGTAATACATCGCAGACTTGGGCCGTGACTGCACACTGTCCTCTGCCTGTGGCAGCATGACATCTTCTATATACACAGTGCCCCTGGCTTGTTGCCCCTCGATCCCCCCAAGGGAGAAGGGGCGAGCCTGTGGGGAGGCTTCAGGAGGAAGAAGTGTGGTCAGCTCAGGTATGGCAGCAAACACTGACCTGCAATGACACTGGACTCTGGTCGGCCCTCAGCATGCTGCAGACGTGCACACAGAAAGACTCGACCACCCAAGGAAGGATGCTGATGCTGATTGATAGTGCAGTTGCATGAAAGCTAATACTGTCAATAGCTGATGTATCAACATATCATTCTTGATGTACTCATGGAAAACATGTAAATGGCAGTAGACTTGATAGGAACTACTGGATTCTATAATACTGCATTATTTGGGTTCTTCACTTTTGGGGTTTCAGGGTTCTTCATGTACTAAGCTTTCCCTTTGTTGATTTGTCAGCAGAGTGAGGAACAGGTCACACGCACGACACACCTGCAATCTTGCCGGTGTTGTCTCTTGAGCTGCGTGAGACTGACTTTGATTTGGACTGCCCCTACAGGCTCTCCACGTCGTGACTTCAGACCCACCCAAGTGTTCAAACCCTGCAACCCAACAATTGCTTGGGCTGTCACATCAAATCAACACTGTCTGTGGTTTCAATGAAAATATCACTTGCTACCCACAACACTGACGAATGACCATTCTAAAAATAGCCACATGGCCTGCACAAGGAGCAACGAAGTGTGTGTATAATGCTGTAGCATTCAGTAGGGAAGCATTTGGCTGATTGAGCCAATGGTAAACAATCTTTCTAGTTGGAGCTGCTGGCAATGCCATTACCTGAGGTTTATTCAGCAAGGCATGCAGTGGTGCAAAGCCAGAGCCAAGGAAGACATCGCGGTACTTGAGGTCGCCCTGGGAGGTGCTTGCCCCTTGTGACAGAGCAGCAGCCACTGCCTGAGACCTAGGACAGTGATGCCAAACTTCCAACACCAGCTCCTGTAATACAAACAGCATGGCATGCTATGTTGTCATGGTACATTTTATAATGTGCACAGCATGCGTTGGTGCATGCAGCACAGCACAAGGGTGACTACACCTGCAGACATCTCAAGGATACCGCCAAGCTTGGGCAGTCCACCAGGAGTAAGCTCAGGCAGCAGTGAGGCAAGGTCACAGCAGACACAACACTTTATGGCAGGCCTTCAGCAAGCACACGTGGTGCGGTGGGGAGACCTAACAGATGCAGACGCCCACAGCAATGAAAGGTGCCTGCAGCATGCTGCAAGTCGCTCAACCTGTGTGGCTAGCTCTCTGACCATGCGGGCATCAATCTGCAAGGGGAGCTGGCGCCGGAAGTGGAACTCAGGGCAGAAGGTCTGGGCCTGGAAGGGGGTCTGCAAGGGGGGAAGGGCCACCTCCAGCTGCTCATTGGCAGGGAAGAGGGAAAGGTGCACAAAGGAGTGAGGGCCCAGCTGCTTGGCCCGACCAAGCACACTGCTGCCTGTGCACATACAGCCACAAATGAATGGATGGATGGATACATGGAAGGAAGGTTGAATGAACTGACGTATGGACAGATGAATGAATCGATGATTGAATAAATGGATGAGCAAGCAAACAAACAAACTCATGAAGGAATGGTGAAACAAATGAATGAATGCTGCCTGTATGGAGGAGTGGATGAAGCATGTGCAAGAGCATGAAGTTTGAACTGTGCCAGAGCAATGGTATCTTCTAGATGTACAGTGAGTGGAGGTCTCTATGGTATCCTTGCAAACATCATCATGGCTCAGGCCTGGCAGCATCAGAGGGGCAGCCGGTTTGTCCATAATGCAATATACCTCTAACATCTGTCAGGCATCTCTGGCTCTACATCACACTGTAAAGGGCAATCCGCCAGCTGCACTGGCAGTAAGGCCTCATCATCAGCAGCAATACCATTGCAACACAGCTTTTTTCTGCATTCAGTGACTGCCATGGCTGCAAAGGGGTGGGATGTCTCATGGCATTGACAAGGAAGGCTAGGGTGCAGAGGGGATTGTACCTCCCCCCAGCCAGATGCTGGCTTCGTTGACAGCTGCCAGCAGCCCACATGCCCGGATGATCTGGACACACATGACGGCATCCACTGGCGGTGGAGGATCCAGCTGCATATCTCCTTCGTGGCCGGCACCTTTAGCACCACAGCATGGGTCAGACACGTAATACGTGTGCTCAATATGCACACTTGTGTGAAGATAGTACATGGTGTGATGGTAAGGTAGCCATGATATGGTGTGGTTTGGTACTGTGGTAAGCAAGCATGTTTCTGGTGCCTGTGACAGTGTTTCCTCAAGATTTGCAAATAGCGCTTTATCTACTCTGTAACATGATCATTACAGATGTCAATCATTCCATGCAGACAGATGCTATTGTACATGAAACGCCGTGATGATGTAAATGCCATACTGCACGATGGACCTGCAAATGGCAGTTCCAGAGCCAGACCGGAAGGGTCCTGTCGTCATGCTGATCAACCACATTGAGAGAATGCATGCAGCATGACACATCACAGCAGCTCAAGCAGCTGCTGCTTCCTTACCTGTTGCAGAACTTGCAGCATCTTCAGTCTGAGCCAGCTCTGCCAGCTTACAGAGCACAGCCTGCTCCTCTTCATCACGTGCTGCTTCTGCTGCAGGCTGTGCAGCCTCCTTGCTGTCTGCAGCAGCCTGATAAGCAGCTGCCATGGTGATTATGCCAACAGCTTTGCCTTGGAAGACGTCCCAGATGTGAAACTGGCCTGCAGTGACGGCAGGCTTTGTGGATCGCCTGACAGTATCATGCTCCTGAACTGAGACATATTACTGCTTTTGTAGCCTGTGTTTACTGCACCAAAACACTTATAATTCATACCTTGCAGAGCAAGCTCTGCTGCTGTTCATGCCACTTAATGCAGGCACGAGGGATGTCGGCAAGCGAAGATGAAAACCATGAATGGCAGACACAAAGGCGACACACCAGGAAAGGTAAGCAGAAAGAGACAGGCTCTGAGCAGGCAGATCCTCAGCAGGCAAAGGAACAGGCACACAGGTAGAGACAGACCTTTAGCAAGAACTGTTGGCGTCTCTATGGCAGCTGCTGTCAAGGGAGTAAGGTTGAGGGGCACTGTGACGATGCCAGCAAGTTTGAGACCTGTCTCAGTCTCTGCACCATCATCATACCAGACCTGCAACAGGATTGAATGTTGGCTGCACCTTGCATGCCCAAAGCATTTGGGCCAGCAGATCAACGTATCTGCTTGCATACTGAAGAGCCTGTGCTGAAGTGTATGACGTCATTATTGGCAAGTTGCGTGCAAGCTGAAACAGGAATAGCTGCAAAGCATTGGGAGCCTTGATCTGACACCGCAAAAGGTTTGTGCATCCAGCTAAGCACAGCCATCTGGATACGATCTGGAGAGCATGAAGCTTATTGACAACCATTGACCAGGTCTGTATGTCAACCTACTGCTGCAGATAGCTCTGCCAGGCAAGAGTATTACTGAGTATTATTTAGCATTACCGAGTTTTACTGAGGACTACTGAGTATTACTGGCAGGCAAGAAAATTACCTCCAGGACCAGAAATATCTCTTGATGCAGCTGTGCTGCTGAGATCAAGCAAGCTGGAGCAGCTACTGATGCGACTGCCGGCAGCTGCTCCTCCAGCTGCTGTGATGTGCGATGCTGCAGAATGGCGACATCTGAATGCCCTTTGCACATGGCCTTGAGAGTGACGCTCCACCTGAAGCGTGTACAGAGGTTACATGAGGTTTTCCGATGACTGCTGCGCTGGTTACTGCAGCGCTACAATCGATGAAGCACATTCATGCAGCCTGCTTGGATACAGGCTGAATATTGTCCAAGCTTTGTCATGCGTTTGCATGTGATTCATCTAGGATTGTGAACCAGGTATAGCCTTCCAGAACAAGCTCCAAATAGCAACAAGCAACAGATCACAGCATACGTCTGAAATTGCTAAATCACAGCATTGACAGCTGCTTCAGGATTGTTAGGACACTGCAATGGTAGCAGTAGCCTCTGATACTTTGAAGGTGCCATGCACCTTGCACAGACCTGATCAGTTGATACTTGTTTTGGGCATTTGCTGCTTGCACATCAACCTTCTGCAGGGTGGCTTGAATGTGTCCTTCAGACAAGACAGGTGTGCCATCTGCTTCAGCAACTTCAGCCTGTCTTGACTGTGGTTTTTGACTGGCAGGACTTGTGCTGCGCTGAGCTTGAAACAGGTCATCATGCCCGGCATCCTTGACACACTCAAGTTGCTGATGGGCTTCTGTTGACTCTGCTTGGTTGGCGGCGGGAGACACAACTTCAATTTTTGCTAAGCTGCTGTTGCTATCCTGCAGCATGGGAAATGTTGAGGCAGGGCTGTTTTCAAGCATGTACAGTGAGGAAGGCTGATTTGCTACATACCAGTGAGTCATGCTTTGGGATAGACTCAGTATCACTTGGCAAAGAAGGAGTGCAGCATGAGGTATTGTCTGCACAACTCTGCTGGCTGAGAGCCATGCTATGTTGGTGCATGGCTGGTCTGAAGCTATAGCACCTACACGTAACAGGGCACTTTGTGCACTGGCCATGCTAAGCATTAGGCGGGTGCTGCTCTTGCCTGTTGCTGCACTTGCAGCTGCTGGAAGAACAATTCTCCCAGTAGTGCATCTTCCACCACAGCTGCAGGGTCAGACTCCACTGAGCTGCCATCATCACTCATACTGTCCACTCTCCCTGGTCTACCACACTGCCAAGATTGTGCTGCATCTGAAGCAGCAGCAGGAGGACCAGCTTCAGACAAGGGACGAGCAGCCATCCTGCCTGAAGAGGAGCTGACAACTGCAGTCAAAGGTATCTGAGGCCAGCTGGAAACTTGCCCAAAGCTGCCTTTCATGAAACCATATGTATCTGCTGTGTATAGAGGCAAGCTTGGTGGCGGTTGGCTCAGCTGTGTCAGCTGGACGTCACTGTTTTGGGGCAGTGTCAAGTTGGGCTGGCTTGTAGCCGCTGACGTAGGCGCTGGGTGGTCACCGGCATTCAGCAGTGCGCTTGGGTATGCAAGCAAGCTGGCAGCTGAGGTCTGCAGTGGTGAAGCCAAAGGGACAGGAAGAGTGAAAGGTGATGCAAAGCTTCCTGAAATGGGCAAGACTTGATTTGAGATTTGGGGTGCAGATGGGGCTGAACTGACGGGTGCAAATTGAGCCCAATTTGGTACTGCAGGAGCTGATCTGGAGGTTGGAAGCCTGCATTGGCATAAGCCTATGTCTGAGAGCCTGGACAAATACAGACCATACAAGTCTCTGTTGGGGTTTGGATGGCAGAAATTTAAGACCAAGATGCAGAGCCTTGCAGACACGAGCCAAGTGCCAATGTGCATAGTCATGGCCAAGCATGCCTTCCTTACACCTCACAGCGGTTGCAAGAAGCAGTCATGTCAGAATTTGCTGAAGCGGCAGAACATCACTTCACCTGCTGGCCTTGCGCTCTGCATGTGCATCAAGCTGCTGTTTCAGCTTCTGAGCTCTTGAGATGAGCTGCTGTAACGCGTTGCCTGTTGGAACTCCTGTAGCCTGCTGTTGCCCAACAGCATCAGAGCTGAGCCACTCCTGGCCTCGAGGCTGCCCTTGAGCTTGCCATGCAGTCTGCCCTTTGTACTGCACTTCGGCCTGTCCTCTGGTTTGCCCTTCAGCCTGATCTGCAACTCCCTCTTCAGTCTGCCCTTGATCATACCCATCAGCCTGCCTTTGGGCATGCTCTGATTGAGCAACGCTCATCTCAAGCTGGCCTGACTCCTGTCTGTGTTGTGCATCCGTGTCTGCACAGGTGCCTTCCACTGGAGGAGGATTGCCAGGCCGGGCAGAAACAGCCTCTACAATGGCAATTCTGGCGTCAGCATCCTGAGCTGCTCCAGCAAGGAATGGCTGCAGGACGGGCGCTGACGCACCCACTGGGATAGCCTCAAGGGTTGCTGGCTGCCTGCCAGGCACCTTGTCAAGTACAGCAGATGCTGCTGGGGAAACTGCATGGGCGCTTGACACATGTTCCTGCTCTGGCAGTAACTCTTGCTGACCCGAGACCAGCAGAGGCTGCGTGCTCAGGGTGCGACTGAGACTCTGCATGGTGTGTTGCACCAGCTGTGTGTGAGGGATGCCGCTGACATGAGCATCTAAGCTGCTGACAGGGAGGGGAAGCTGGGCATGCTCAGACCCATGTGTACTGTCCTGTTGAGGGCCAAAGCTTGCCTTGACAGCTGACAAGTCATCCTTGGGTGGTGCTACGTCAGCATCAGGCTGTTTGCTTTGCTTGCCAAAGCGTTTCAGCCTCTCTGTTCTGCTGCCGCCGCTGCTGTATTTTTGCGTATCCACCTTGTGGCTCTTGCAGCCAGACGCGCCCTCTGTAGCCTGCACTCTGCTGCTTGTGGAATGCTGCGCTTTGCGCTTACGCGAGACCTGAGGCAGGCTGGTAACTGCTACCGAGCCATGCCGGGCTTGCTTTGGCCGTACCTTGGGAGCGAAGTCTTTACCCTGTGACATGCAGCATGCTTGAGCAGTACGCATAGCCACACGCACCTTAAGCTTGTAGGGAAATGTCAAGGCATTGCATGAATGCCAGCATGCAGCATGACGTGTAGCTTAGACATTGCACAACAATGCAGAGGGATACTGACCGGGTACGCATCTGCCTGCATTGCCCAATGCAGCACTGCCTTGATGTCCTGCATCAAGAATGATTGTTCATCAGCTAAGGTAACAGAAGTTGAAGGACAGCAGGCAACTTTTACCAACTGTGAATCATGCTGCGGAGTGTTGGTCACCATACAATGTTCAGTCAATCTGCCAGTCTGCTGTCATTTACTCTGGTTGTTCCTTTGCTTGAATCACTATGCCACTCAAGGGCACACTGTGTTGTGCTGTAGCATACCTGCATGTGGATGCATGCATATGGATGGCACTCGCAATACAGCCTCCAAAGGAAAGTCTGCACTTCTTGAACCGCAACACCTGGGTCCACGTGCTTCAGCAAAGAAACCTGCAGAGCAAATGAATAGTTTGAGGCCGTGATTCTGCCTGTAACCTGGCATATGCATGTACATCATCATGCTTCCAGAGACCCTGTCTCTGCTATTTTTGTCTCATGGTGGCGACATGAGTAGTGCAGTCCACTTATATGTCTTATGTGCTTGAGGAACAGCACAAGCAATAGTTCATGTCCTGTGACACAGCGCATGCACAGCAGCACAGGGCTGCATACCAATTGGGCAGGGGTGATGCCGCCATTTCCGTGCTCGTCCAGATCTGCAAATGCCTTCTGGACGTCCAGCTGTCTCTGGGTGAATACCAAAGCCAGACGCAGCAGGTGACTGGCAGGACCCTCTTCGCTTGCTTGAGCCAAATCTTTGATCACAGATGCAGTGCCCCTACGGTGGTGGTAGGTGTGGTTTTAAGTCCTCGGCCAGGAAAAGACAAGGTAACTCGCAACATACCGCATAACACAGGCAGTGCCACTTACAAAAAGTTGACAACAGGCTCAAGCTGACAGTGCTGGCTTCCCAACAGTACTATGCAGGTGTGTGTTCATGACATATAAGCATGATCAACAACGCTTGGGAATCTACACTGATAAGCATTCCAAGCCCTGGACTGAAGATTATGCACAGGTGTGCACGGGATAGTTGTGCAGATAGGTTGTGCATAACAGAAAAATAACTTACTTGGCTGCTTGTGCAAGCTGGCTCCATGTCAAGCTGTCACATCTTTCACCAGCAATCAGAGCTATCAAGAAACTTGTCTGAGCAGCTGGCACCATAATGCCTAGTACTCTGCATGAGTCATCATCGATTATCACCAGCAGTCATCTCCATTAGTCATCAATATCAGTCAGGAGTGCTGCTTTCATCTCAACAAAGCATAAGACAATGCATGCATCCAAGTTGGGATCAAGCATGCCTATTTGTGCTTAGGCTCTAATGCAGAACCAGACACTGCATGGTGGCTTGCAGTCGATTTGAGCAATGTGTGCACAGCATGCAAGATTGGGTAGCATACTCTTGCAGGAACTTGTGCAGGCTTGCTGGACCCAGCTGACCATCTTCACTCAGCTCCTGAAACAGGCTGCAAGTATTGCTATCCTCCCTGCATCATGGCAAACCAGTATACGCTGAATCAGATGAGGGTGTATGTACCCAGACTAAGGAGTACATGTATTCCCAACAAGGAAAGACAAGAATGACTGAGCATGTTTGCAAGCAGAGTTACGATCAGATGGTGCGTGATACATGCAGGTCACTGATGAGGCTCAGGCAGAACAAGCTTCTTAGGAAATGCTTGCATGTATACCAAGTAAATATGACGAAGGTGGGTACACCACCTGTCAATGAGCTGCACCAGGTGGTCAAAGGCAAGTGCCAGTGATAGCTCTGGCTGATCAGCAGCGCTCAGGGCGGCTGACTGAGGAGAGGTGCTGTGAGCAGACTGGTGCTGAAAGAGCGGGTCAGCCAAACTTGCAAGGGAAGCGGCCACAGGCGGTGTGTTGTTGCCAGCCTGAAGGTTGAGCTGCCTGAGGGGTGTCGTAATCCTGTTGCTCCTTGGAAACAGTGGCATGCTGTGATCAACAGACGCCAGGTGCTCATTCATCTCAAATGAGGAGACCAATGGGGTGTAGGACATGCTGATGGTAACAGCAGCTGTACCAAGCAAGCGGCCATCTGGAGATGTGACAGCTGTTCTGGACTGAACAGGTGTACCATAGCTTAGTTTGCAGATGTTCACAGCCTCCTGAGCCACACAGTCTGTTTTGCCATGCTGGACTGTAAACTTGATGTTCAGGCTTTGCATGTCTTGCAGATAGCGGCTGAAGGCCTTGGGTCCACAAGCAACCGAGTAAACAACGCCCACATCTGTGACATCTTTCAGGGACACTATCGTGCTTGGATAGCTCTGACCCCACCAAGTTAATGTAGCATGCTTTCTGCCTGGTGCTGAAGCCTGCGTACTACGGTGCGCGCTGGTCCATCGGTACAGCAGCAGAACTTCTCCTTTCGCAGGTCCAGCTATGCCAGGCGGAAGCAGAGTATCGGATCTCACAAACACTGAGTTTCGACCATTTTGCATGCTTGTGCTTCAGTCTTGACTTGCCGTCAACAATGGCAGGCTGCCTGAACAGTATGCGGCAGCGATAGATGTATCGAAGCAGCTGATCAAAGCACATGTACGTGCTTACAGTCCAAGCCAGTTCTTTGCCGGAGAATGTGGCAGCATCTGACGTCTGGGAGGCTGTGCAGGATCCAGCGTAGCTTGGTGGACCAAATTCATGCTGCGAAGCAAATAGCAGTTGCGTTGACTCAGCAGACGCGAAGCATGAGCGCAGAGCCCTGTTTGAAGCCACCTGAGCCACAATCAGCGATTCACAAACAGGCTTCCGCCGGAAGCCTTCCGGCATAGACTTGAGACATCACTTGCGTGTCTTTGACAGCGTAAGAGTATCTCAGACGCAAGCTGATCCGCAAATTTCGACAAGTGAAACAAGGAGTGCGTTGTAAGGTGGACTCGTCCCGCATGGCTCTACGAGCATACACAGGCTTGAGGCCTTGTCGAAGACATCTGATGCCAAGTCACAACGCTCTCAGGCAGTCCATACCTGCTGCTATTGTCCCAAGCCGAGTGCGTGACATAGGGACCAGCGCAAGGGTATGTTTTGTACGCAAGCATCGTTTTGATCGAGTGATCTACGCAAGCAGCACGCTGAATTGCCGGCCGCCTGGCGAGTTCAGGGTGCACAAACACAAGAAGCCAAAAACACCCGCAGCAAGTACAAGCTTGAGAAGGCTGCCGGGAAGTCACGATATGAGGTGGCACCTGGACAGAGGATAGCTGTAAGTCTTGGCTTGATCAACACCTGAAGCCCTCTCAAACAACGCGCAGCCATAGGATTGAACAAGCCAAGAAACTGTCTGCAGACAGCCACAGCAGGCGTGCCAGCGTTTGTTAGGCTGGGCACAGCAGCTTTTGTATCAGACAACCTCAAGAATTTCAGGAATCGCCCTAAGAAGCCCATCGAGCTGTACGAGTTTGAGGGCTGCCCATTCTGCAGGAAGGTATTGAGCTTAGGGTTCATGTCTGGCCGCCAATAGGGACACTGTTGCCATTACTGCACCTGCCTGCTATATTGTACATCATGAGACCCTTTCAGTCCTCCTGCTGCAGGTCAGAGAGGCCTGCACTCTGCTGGATATTGACGTCTTGTTCTATCCTTGCCCCAAGGGGGGACCAACATGGAGGCCAAAGGTAACCCTGCACAACCTGTATTGTCTGCTTCAGCAGGAGCAGGTACCTTATCATCACAGCATGGATTCATGTCAACCTCATGTTCAAGTCTTTTGATATGCTTCAAGCAATTCATGGCCAATTTGCAGCTTTGTTTGTAGGCGGTGCAGCTGAGTGGGAAATCACAGTTCCCGTACATGGTTGACCCCAACACCAGACAGCAGATGGGAGAATCTGATGACATCATCAACTACCTTTACAATGAGTATGGAGATGGCAATGTGCCCCTGCTGCTGAAGCTAGGTCCCCTCACGGCTATCAGCAACACCCTAGCTCTGCTCCCCAGGTAAGCATGAACAACAGTATGAGGACAATGACACTGGGTCATTGTAAACATGGCCACAGCTTGTCTTTAGGACTTCTGTACAGCCCCGATTGCACAGCTTGCGTTGAGCGACGGTGGACTATATGAATCACATAAGGGCAAAGGCAGTTGCAGCCTTTGTGCAACCCTGTGTGTAAGCTCCAGGGCAGCTTTGCCTGTCCAACCACATCTGCGTCCTATGCTAATGCAAAGAAGAGTGCAGGTATGAGTTGTGCATTGTTTGCAAGCGTACTTTCCTGAATTGAGAGTCTGTTTATGCAAGGCTTTATGTCTTTGGTGGTTGCATGCAGGATCAATAGGGGCATCAGCTACCGCAAGTCAAAGCTGCCCAAGAAACCAGTTGATCTTTGGGCTTATGAGGCATCGCCATTTTGCAAATTGGCTCGCGAGGTGATTTGTCGGATACATTTATGAATGGCAAACATGTGTTTGCGCTGCTTATGAGTCACAATGTGAAATTGTGGTCATGACATATCAGCACATGCGCTTGTGAGCTTCAGCTTGCATATTATAGGCCACATAATGCATGATGAGTAGTTGCATGCAAATGCGGCTGCTTGCGTGCAGGTGTTTGTTGAGTTGGAGATCCCTCACATCTACCACTCAGTTGCCCGCAACAGCCCTAAAAGGCAAGAATTGATAGACAAATGGGATGTTTTCCAAGTTCCATACATTGAGGTGAGCCTGAAGCTTGAGCTGGACATGTTGCTAGCTGCATACTGCGCTTCGTCAGTCTCATGCTGCTTGTCTCAGCTTGTGAGCTGTACTCATGGGGCAGTATCTGCATCGTGCTTGTCATCATCACTGTCCGTCTATGTGAATTTGATCACAAGCTGTTTTTGACTTGTGCACAAATTGCTTGTGGCAACCCCCTTCTATGCAACAGCAACAGCTTCTCTGAGGCAGCATCTGCATGTTGCATAAACCACTGCAATGCATGTATGCATGAACAAATTTGTACAAATTGATTTTAAAATCCACATCGTCAGTGTGGCCATGGAGTATGCTGTGATAAACCTTGCTGGCATGATGATGCAGGATCCCAATACTGGTGTGGCCATGTTTGAAACTCCTCAGATTATTGAGTACTTGGAGAAGACATATGCTGTGTAACAAGAAAGTGCATATGCTGTATAATAACAGTACGTAGCGCGCTGTAAAAAAAATCATGCACTGCGGGTTCATTTATGTGCTGCTAGAATTGTAGTGAGCAGATGCACAGCAGTGTCCAGTGCCAACCGCTTTTGGCAGATGCGTGATCCTCACTTGGGCCGTCGCGCAATTGCATATGTATGTATATAAAGCAATGCAGGGAGCACACTCAGGTAGAGTGGGATTGGGGCACAACAGGTGAAGGCGACACTACTAGAGATCTGCCTGTCCAAGTTGTGAGCTAATTGTGCACAGGCATTGTACTCAATGATTTAAGGTGCTCAGCCATGGCCATTGTGCTATCTGTGTTCACGCCTTGTCAAAAACTGAGATACTTATTCAGGACATCTAGTCTCAGCTGCTACAATTTGCGATCAGTGTGCTCGTGTTATCCACGGATCTTGTGAAATTGCTCAATTGCTCTACTGGAGTATGTGGTTCTGCCTGCAGGCCATGACCAGGTCCTGCTGTAGCAGTTCATATGCTTGCAGCTTCTCAGATGCTCCTCCAGCAGACTTTCACTTGAAAGTCGGCCTTCGCAATGGCATGCCAAATGATGAGTGTGCTTCAAGCACAGGTCCTGAGCCAGACTAGCGTTTCAAAGATGCAGCCAAAGTTACTGTATTCAGTGAATACTAATTCAGGCATGAATTTCAAATTTGGGCGTAACGCCTGTAGCACCTTGCTTGCTTGTTGAATTGCACCCAGCGTAGCATTGGTGACGTGCTTCTGCGCATCGATACATGTGTATGAAACACGAACTGATAAACATATGGGTCTAGTGCGCTGCCACACATTGCGTTGTGAGTAACAAACGCGAGGTCACATGTCTCTGTCAGCCGTTGAAGACCCCTTTTTCAGAGCCGAGTACGAAACTGAGGTAAAGGGCGTTTTGCGGCTGAGCGTCGCGCAGTACTCAGAGCCTAGTTGCGCATGTTTGGAAGCTGACCAGCAAAACTGGTCGTGGTGCAGCTTCGACTCAAGTACCCTGGGCCTGATGACGACTACTACACGGGGCCAGGGTCCCAACATGACCTCGGCGTGCAGCATGGGTTGTCACAGCAGCAAAAGCAGTCCAGGTCAGCACATGTGTCGTTTTGGGACGTATTCGACCGGGCCTTTGACAGCATTGAACACACTCAGTGAGCATACTCAAGTCCACTTAGTATGCATAGCCAAGTCCACAGGCTCAAACATTGTTTGATTGTGTCCAGGCATGAACGGAGACACATGGAGGCTGATACACAGCAAGTAAAGTCTTTCTGGATATTGCTGGGCCCTGCAGAGCGCCTTGCGGAGAAGGATAACTCAACAATGTGCTTCTTGCAGTTGCAGGCTGACCAGATATGGATATTGCAGTCTCAGCTGGATAGAGCCCGTAATGATGCAGCAGCATACAAAAAATGCTGCTTCCAGCAGACTGCTCAACTGCAAGCGTCAGGCAAGAATTTACTTAAGTTGCAGCAAGATCACAAGCTTGCCAAGAGCCAGATGACCAGCTTGCAGTCAAGTAGCATGGCAGCTGCAAGTGAGACTTGGCAGCTGAAGCTCAGCAAGCACAGAGTAGCCAAGGACTTGCAGGCATCAAAGGTACCCTACACTACAAGCGGCTTTTGTGCGGATCTGCACTGCTGCAATGTATCAGGATGTACAGTACTGCTAGCACACATAGCTCATGATGGGACTTATGTCATTCAGATGTACTGATGTAGCGTTGAATCTGTAGGAGGAGATTCAGCGGCTGCTGAGTGACGTCAGTGGTCTTGAGCAAGCAGGGCAACGCCAGCAGTCTCAGATGTTGGCAGCACACACACAGCTTGACAGTGTTCAGGTCAGCACATTGCTCCTGGCTGTTGCCTCTCAATCATTGCTGCTCACTGATGCGCAGCTCATCATCATCTTAACTCTTCAGTGTACAGCTCAGGAGATCTGTCTGGTGCATAGTACCAAAAGTATTGCTTGTCTGCAGGATCAATGCGCTAGAGTGCAGTCTGAGCTGAGACAATGCACTGCCAACTACTGTCAACACTTTGCTGAGCTTACCCTCCAGCTTGAGAACGCCAACAAAAAGCTCTCAACGCTGCAAGTGAGCCTTTGCTACCTTGTCGTCAGCAGTCGGCTTGCTTGTTGCCTCTGCAGTGCTGCTCAACATTGTCCAGCAATGTGTATAGAGCTACAAGTCTATGCTGCAGCATCTACAAGTCTATGCTGCCACATCGACGCAGACTTAGAGTATGCACCAAGATTCACTGTGATGCTCGCGTTTGCAGGGGACAAGGTCAGCCGAGTGGCTTGGCCTACAAGCTGACCTGAAGGCAAAGGACGGCCAGCTTGAGGCCAGAGACCCGCAGCTGTCGGACTTGAGGGGCCAGTTGAGCAAGCAGCATGGCCAAGTTGAGCAGTTGCAGGCACAGGTTGACAGTCAAGCCAACAGCATCAAGGTTGGCTCCAGCTTTATGTCTCCAACATATGCTGTCATCAGCCGACAATAACGCATCCTTGGTCATGCATTCAAGGCAATCTGCAGCTAATGTTGGCACCGCTGCTGCAATTTGAACACTCAGTAAGTGCATGCACAGCTTGTGTTGTGATTGTCGTTGCACATGACTAGGTGCAGCCAAGATGCTACAGCCTGCTCAGAGTGTTTACCACTGCCAGCCGTAAGGCATATGTTGGTGGACAGGCGTATGCTGCCTAGCAAGCATATTTCAATGCTCATGTAGGAGCTGGAGCACAGCCTGGATGCAGCTCAACACCACTTCTCCCACCAGCTGAGGTCCAGTAAACAAGACTGGACAAAGGAGGCCAACAGCCTTCTGGCTGAAGTGTCCTCCCTGCAAGAAAGCTTCAGCTTGCTCAGGGCTGATGCAACAAAGGTAAGAGTCTCCACACAGATGACAGCACTCATGCCCCTTGACTCCTGCTTCTACACACATTCATACTGTGTCAATATGTCAACTAGCTGTCCATGGCTGGTGTTTTGAGGGTTGCCTGACTCTTGTACGCCATTCCTTGTGCTTGCAGGCAACAGCAGCTGCTGATTGGGATGGTCTGCAAGCTCAGCTACACCACCAGGAGATTCAGCTTCAGGCCAAAGACCAGCAGCTGGCAGCCATGGAAATGCAGTTCCATGAGCAGAATGGCAATGTCAGCCAGCTACAAGCACAGCTGATCAGTCAGGGAGATGGTGTGCAGGTCAGCGCAGTCTTTGTGCTGCAACTTTTTTTGAGTCAAAAACACATGAAGAACAACATCCTTCAGGTTGTTCAATGTATAGAAGGGTGATCCTGAATTGGGCCCAAGCTTCCCTAGGTTTTTCAGCCAAGCAGGGTGATAGGTGTAGGCGCAATTTTGTGAAACACTGTGTCTTTCAGCTGCCTATTGAAGGATCATGATCACCAGTCAGTTCACGCTGTGGCACCGCCTGTATATGGCAGACCACAATCTATCAGGCCATCTTTGGCAACATGCACCACATCACATCATGTGTCCAATGTCCACCTGGACCTGTACTTTTCCTACACTCCCTCAAATGTCAAACATGTGTTTTCTTCCCTGGTCATGTATGGACAGCCCTGAGTAGCTCCCTGTATGAGGCTCCTATTGTGGCAGTCAGCATACCACAGCAATGACAGGTATCAATGTGGTCTATCTCAACCCCACCTATACTGGCTTCTTCACGCTTGGACTGACATTACAGTGACTATGTGGCTTTAGGGGCTGGAGCAAAGTCTGGTTGCCACTCGCATTGAGCTGCACAACAAACTGGGCATTGTCACAGATGGCCTAGCTGAGAGCAGACAAGCTCTTCAGGCAGAGGTGTCGTCCCTGCGAGCAAGCCTGGGCATGGTCAGAAATGACGCAGCAGAGGTGAGCGCCACCCTTTGATTGTCAACCAGCACAGCTGCCATTCTCACACATTTTGTGCAGCCTGCTTGCCATTTTGTATGCAGTAGCTGAGCATGACACCTGAATGCGCTGCCAAACATAATCATAACAGCTCCATGAGATGACCAGCACTATGCTAGTTCCAGAGCAGCACTATGCCAGAGCAGCGCTACAAAATTTGCATACAGCGCTGCATTCCTTGCTGTTACGAGTTGAAGACAGTCTTGGGGGCAAGCTTTCATGACGCTCGACTGGCCACCGTGCGCCCTCCTTGATGTACATGAGCCATGACACTGCATGGTACAGGCTGTGAATGCGTTCCAGCATGCCAAGGCCACGCTTGACCGCCGGGCTGCTGAGGCTCAGCAAGCTCAGTCTGTGGCAGAGGCAGAGCTGCATGACAGTCAGCACCAGCTTCAGGAGGTCACCTTGCAAAGTACCTCCAGGCTGCAGGTGAGACCCTGGTTCCAGTCACGCTTCCTGCTTGTGGACCGTGCAACCATGGCTGCTCCTCCTTGTAGCAACATAGCGCCTGTTGGGGACAAAGAAGCAGTCAGCGTTGTTGCTTGGCTCCCCGGGCCATGTTGTGCTGTTTGACGCATCTTCCATGTAGTCTGATAGGCGCCTGACATCTTGTGGCAGTCTTGTCTGTGAGTCACTGTGTTTGTCATCCTGCCAATGCAATAATTGTCAGTTTTTGCTGCAGGACTTGACACAAAAGCTGGCTGAGAGTGAGACAGAGGTTATGGGTCTCAAGGCAAGCTTGGCTGCCAAAGAAGCTGCCCAAGCCCAGGTAAGCTTTGTGAGTCATGTGTGGTTTGCACACCGCAGAGCTCACCATTCCAGCTGGGTTTATAAGGTCACCCTGATCAGAGTGTCATTCTGCTGGCCCAGACTAGGCTGATGCATTATGTCTTCTATGATGAATGAATAGTAATGTTCACGCTTTCCAGCTCATGATGACCTAGGTACGTGCAGGACAAGTCTTGTCTCTCCACAGCAGCCTATCTTGTGCGTCCCTGTCAGGCTGACTAATGTTAGAATCCTGACAACCACATAAAGCAACTTAATTGAAATTAGATGTAGGGCGGCCAGGTGGACGAAGCCACCTTGACTTTATCAAACAAAAGCTTCCTGGGCAATCTATTGTTAGGCATCCAGTGAAGCTCACACCATGCTGCATCTCACATACTGCACCCATCATTCACTGGAGATAGTGCAACCAACTTTTACATGACACAGTGCGTTCAATGTTCGCTTGACACAGTGCAATCAACACTCACATGACAGAGTGCATTCAATATTCACCCAACATACACCACACAGTTGGTCGCTCATAACAAAGCCTCTGTTACATTGTCATGTACTGCCAATCACATCCCATTACACAGCCTACCAGCACAGCATCCTGAGAGTGTGCTCAAAACACCTGTGTTGCACATCTCATCAGTCAACTTCTGGCTGCTACAGGAAATTTGTAGCCTCCAAAGCCAAGTAAAGTCTGCTCAGAAAGCTGCGCAAGCAGCCAGGCAGGAGCAGCGCAACGTGCAGAATTGCCTCAAGAGGGATGCTGCGGCTCATGATGCAGACTTGCAGGTGTGTTCTCACAGCAGATGGTAACTCCCTGACATCATGCAGTGCCAGCTCAGCAGCATGATGTTTGTATCACATGGGTCTAAAGGCATGCACAGCAGCTGGCGCTATGCTATTGACAACATCCTTGATGTACATGAGCCTTGACAATGCATGGTATGGGCCGTGAATGCATTTCAGCATGGCCACGCTTGACTGCCGGGCTGCTGAGGCTCTGCAAGCTCAGTCTGAAGCAGAGGCAGAGCTGCATCACACTCAACATCAGCTACAGGATCTTCCCCTTGCGAAGTACCTCCTGAAGCTGGTCTTGACTGTGACGCAGCTCTGCCTCTGCTTCAAACTGAGCCTGCAGGTGAGACCCTGTTTCCAGTCACACTTCATAAGTACCTGTTGGGGACAAATAAGCAGTCTGCACTGACTTGGCAAAGTCATGCTGTTTGATGCATCTTCCATGCAGTCTGATAGGCATCTGACAGCTCGAGGCAATTACGTCTGCCCGCCATTGTATTATGGGTTGTGTTTGTCATCCTGTCAACGCAGTAACATGTGAATGCTGCAGGACTTGACGCAGAAGCTGGCTGAGAGTGTGGCAGAGGTTATGGGTCTCAAGGCAAGCTTGGCTGCCAAAGAAGCTGCCCAAGCCCAGGTGAGCTTTGTGAGTCATGCATGGTTTGCACACCGCAGAGCTCACCATTCCAGCTGGGTTTATAAGGTCACCCTGATCAGAGTGTCATTCTGCTGGCCCAGACTAGGCTGATGCATTATGTCTTCTATGCTGAATAAATAGTAATGTTTACGCTTTCCAGCTCATGATGAGCTAGGTACGTGCAGGACAAGTTCTTGTCTCTCCAGAGCACCCGCTCTTGTGCATCCATGTAAGGCTTACTAATGTCACAATTCTGGCAATCACATAAAGCAACTTAATTGAAATTAGATGTAGGGCAGCCAGGTGGACCAAGCCACCTTGCCTTTATCAAACAAAAGCCCCCTAGACAATCTATCGTTTGGCACCCTGTGAAACTCACACCATGCTGCATCTCACATACTGCACTCATCATTCACTGGAGATAGTGCAACCAACTTTCACATGACACATTGCGTTCAACGTTCACTTAACACAGTGCAATCAACATTCACATGACATAATGCGTATCAATATTCACTCCACATACACCACACAGTCGGGAATTCATGACAAACCCTTAAGTTACATTGCCATGTACTGCCAGTTACATCCCATCACACAGCCTACCAGCACAGCATACTAAGAGTGTGGTCAAAACACCTGTGTTGCATATCTCATGAGTCAACTTCTGGCTGCTACAGGAAATTTCCGGCCTCCAAAGCCAAGTAAAGTCTGCTCAGGAAGCTGCGCAAGTAGCCACGAAGGAGAAACACAACATGCAGAATTGCCTCAAGAGGGATGCTGCAACCCGTGATGCAGACTTGCAGGTTTGTTCTAGAACAGCAGATGGTAACCTCCTGACATCATGCAGTGCCAGCTCAGCAGCATGATGTTTGTATCACATGGGTCTAAATGCATGCACAGCAGCTGGCGCTATGCTATTGAAAACACCCTTGATGTACATGAGCAATGACAATGCATGGTATGGGCTGTGAATGCGTTTCAGCATGCCAAGGCCACGCTTGACCGCCGGGCTGCTGAAGCTCAGCAAGCTCAGTCTGTAGCAGAGGCAGAGCTGCGTCACACTCAACATCAGATACAGGATCTTCCCCTTGCGAAGTTCCTCCTGAAGCTGGTCTTGACTGTGACGCAGCTCTGCCTCTGCTTCAGACTGAGCTTGCTGAGCCTGCAGGTGAGACCCTGTTTCCAGTCACGCTTCCTGCTTGTGGACCATGCATCGAGCAACATAACGCCTGTTGGGGACAAACAAGCAGTCAGCACAGGCTTGTCCCCCCCAGGCATTGTCATGCTGTTTCATGCATCTGTCATGTAGACTGTTAGGCATCTGACATCTTGTGGTAGTTATGTCTGTGAGTCACTGTGTCACAAGCTGTGTTTGTCATTCTGCCAATGCAACAATTGTCAGTCTTTGCTGCAGGACTTGACACAGAAGCTGGCTAAGAGTGTGGCAGAGGTAATGGGTCTCAAGGCAAGCTTGGCTGCCAAAGGAGCTGCCCAAGCCCAGGTAAGCTTTGTGAGTCATTGTGTGGTTTGCACACTGCCCATCACACTGCCCATCTCACCACTCAAGCTGGTTTCACAAGCTCAGCCTGATCATATTGTGCTGCTGGCCCAGACTAGGCTGGTGCGTCATGTCTTACGTTGAATGATAGTAGCAATCTTGACTTTATCAAATAAAAGCTCCTTAGGCAATCTATTGTTAG
>JAABUO010002587.1_pt1 | contig 21977 bp, 23 predicted proteins | sample 5559291 | NCBI WGS metagenome assembly JAABUO01 (sample SAMN10711878, study PRJNA513372) | rock metagenome | isolation source: Antarctica rocks | place: Antarctica: Victoria Land, Finger Mt sud
TGCCTGCTTGCTGCATGTTTTCCACTGAGTCTGTATCAATCTGGTGAAGCAGCTGTGCGGTATGAGAGCGCGCAGGAGCAGGCTGTTGCAGTCCTCCTTGTGAGATATGCTGCGGCGGCAGATGTACAACTCTGCTGTCAAGATTTGATGGACAGGTGGTGTCTGACAGCTGAATGTGTGATGCCAGATGCGCTGTCTGTGTAATGCCTGAGATGTGTTCAGAGCCTGGGATTGCGCTTTCATGCTGCAGTGACTCCATTTGCATGACAGTTGACACCTCAGAGTGTGACTGTGACTTACTATGCTGCTGATAGCAACCAGCATGGGGCCTAGGTGCTGAGGGGGTCTGGAGGCCCTGATGCCTGCTGTGGTGCGTAGGCATTGAGTAGGCAGCTGCAGAAGGGGCAGAGGAGGCAACGAGAGGCCAAGTGCCAACAGGGAGGGGCTGCCAGGATGCTTGACTTTGGGCCATCTTCTGCCCTAGGCTGGGGATAGGGTCAGTGCCAACAACAGTCTCCAGACTAGAGCTGCCATTAGCAATAGCCCCTTGCATCCCAGCACTATAGGCTGCAATAGCTCTGAGCTTAGAGGTGGGGTTGTTGCTGGGGACGGCCCCTGGGCAGGGGACAGGGCTGTTGCCAGCAGGGCTGCCTGCTGTCAAGCTCCTTGACTGCACAGAAGATCTCAACTTGTGCAGAAAGCGTTGGCTCAAGGTGTCTTGTGAGTCCTGTTGTTGGCGCTGCAGAGCACCGGAGAAATTGGTCACCGGCTTCCTTTGCACACCTTCCTGCAGAGATGCTGGTGTCGCTGATGTCCTGCATGCAGTTTTTTGTGTTGCTGGCTGTCCAGTATGCGAGATCTGCCACTTGTGCGTGGTGCAGAGGCAAAACAGCTGTGCAATGGGCGTTTGCTATGGGCAGCTTGCAAATGGAGTGTCACAAAAGGCAGCATCAATGCCTTTGTCACAGCCCAGGCAGCTACCACAGTGTAGCACAAGCCTTAACTGACACATCACAACCTTTGACACAGTCTCCAGGCGCAGACTGACTAGAGATCAACAGATTGAGCATTCACCTGGTGTGCAAGTCCTGGTGTGCTCTCAGCAGGAGCAAACTCTTGCCTGTTGACAGTATGCCTTCAACAAGGGGCTGCAGAAAATCTGGGCATGCGACGTCCCCTGTTGCTGTCCGCCGCAATGTGAAGGCTTCATTCCAAAAGTAAGGAGAGTCCACTGACACGTTCTGATCTGCACAAACCATTGCTGAGAGCTGCTCACAGGAATGAATGCAGCAAGTGTTCTGCCAGGGACCAAGCACTGCAACCTCGTGAATGTTAAGCTGATAGCTGTGGCCCATGTTTGATTACACAGGGGGTGCTATCACAGTTGCTCACAGAAGCTTCACTGCACGCCCTTCAGATTATACTGTTGCATGGCTAAGGCATACATTTATAGGACAAGTGTCCCCTGACTGTGACAACCTTGCAGCACTGTAGAGCGATGCAGTGCAGCTTGCTCTCACCTTCACATATGAAGAAGTTGTGAGGGGAGCCCTGCAGCAAGCCATCATACAGCCAAGCCTGTAGTGCAGCAAGTAGAGGCTGCATGCTCTGTTTCCAAACGCGCAGTATCACAGCCGCCTCCTGGCTGCCTGTGGGTGACAGAGAGCACAGTGGATGGCAGCAAGTTTGCAGGCTATGCTTAAAAGGCTGCAGCTTGATGAAGGGTTTATGCTGTATGGCTAACGGTTTGTGCTGCATGAAGCAAATAAGGATCTGTAGCACTGCTGCTGCCTTGCAACCATCTACGCATGCGCCCATGATGTACAGCTGGTCTGTGTCACAGACAAGCTCTGCTTGCTGCCATGCTGCTAGCTAAGGCAACAATATCCTGGTGAGTGTCACAAAAGCTGGTCCTCCGCCCTTGTGGAGTATATGCTGTGTTGCTAGTGCCAGCTCTTCTGCAGAATCACCCAATACAGAGGCATGCAGAGGTTGGCGGCAAACCCACCACGTGGACCCCCCTGAAGACTGTAATGGTGCAGCATGCTCTTCAGCTTAGTCAGCAGGTCACAGCTCAGCTGGGCTGCAGTGACAGGGCAGTCTCTGGAGGGGCCCTCTGTGCTCAGGGCCTCCTCCCACACATGCTTCAACAGCCCAATGCGCAGCAACACGCCCTGCTTGCACAAGCATCTTCCGGTTGACTGAATTGGCCTTGCAAACAATACCAAACATCTTCCACTTGACATGCAACAACAGTATGCAGAACATGCAGATGCACCAAGCAAGCAATGATGGGGTTGCATGATTGAATCAAAGGTTGGTACAAAAGACTGCAGCAGTTGGTAAGGTCAAGGTGGGCTCGGAATATGAAAGTCTGCAAGGATCAGTCACAGGCGGTTTCTGTGCATGACTTGCAACTGACCTGGAGCTGATACTCCAGCTGCAACAAGGAGGCTTTGATTGAAGTCTCTGGTATCCCTAGAGACTTCTCAATCTCCACCAGCTTAGCCCACATGGGATGCATTTGATCAGCCAGGGCAGCTGCAAAGGCAGCTAGTGTAGGGCTGACTGAAGACTGGGCTCTGGACGCTTGCCAAGATTGGGAGCTCACTGCAGATTGGACTTTGTTCACAAAGGTCTGCAACCTGCATTACTGTCGTGACGCTGACGTCATTGCATGAACCAGCTTCAGATGCAAGCGCATAGTGCATACAAGCTAGGTTGCCAGCAAGCAGAGCTCATAACAGCTACTGCACCGTTGCATTGACCAATGGCCGAAACTCTTGCACTAGATCTCAACTCCCAACACAAGTGCTAACCCCAAACCCTGACCCTCAACCCGAAACCTTTACGCATTTGCTCACTCTGAATCCTAACCCTCAACACGTGCTCACAGCAGGGAATGCAGTCATGCAAGGGGAGTTTGAAAGCTTGCATGTGCTATCAACACATATGCAGTTACTTTGTGATCATGTACCTACCCCACTGAGTCACATTACACCGTAAAAGTCAAGCATAGGATGACAGGCAGCAAGCAAAGCTGCTGATGCACGGTGTTGCTTGCCAGCAGCACCAGAATAGCTGAGCACAGGAGGGCCTACTTGAGCAGGTCTGTGCCAGCAGCTGCAAAGCTACCCAGCATGTGGTGCAGGCTGCTGTGTGACAGGTGGGGAACATGACTTTTTGAAATAGCTGTGAAGCTGCCAGTTCTCCTATCCAGGCGAAAGGCAGGCCCAGGATCCTGCGCACCTCTGAGCATGCGTATGACCTACATAGCACTCAGCAGGATGACCAAAACCAGCAAAACACACAAGCAGGTTGAAGTGTCCAGCTAACCAATTTCTGCATCACCGCTGTTACATGCCAAATTTGAGGCCCGTGTGGAGTGGACCATGGCCTTGAGACACACAGCTTGCTCAATGCTCAGCAACTTGCATGTCCTGGTGGCAGTGCGCTACTGGGAAACATGAAAAATGAGTATATTGCAGCCGGTACATGTGCAAACCTGGTGAGCAAGCTCTGCTTCAGTGGTGCAGTGAGTGGCTGGAGGGAGGCTATCCTCAGAGCCCTGAGCAGCTGCAACACTCAGCAGCAGGCACCCCTTGTGAAGTCTGCCCATCTGCTGTGGGTTGGGCAGGTGCACAGCCAGCTTTTGCCTCAGCTGCTTGATCAGCTCCAATGGAGAAGAACTTTGCGGTGCTTCAGCATCTGTGGCAAAAACAGTAATGGTGTGGATGAAGGGATAAAAGACATTGTTGTGACAGGGAATGATGCAAAAAGGTGATTGTACATGCAAAGGTCGACATAAGTGGCTTGTGATAGCCTGCTATTTCAGCATGCATATGCCCTGATGTTTAGATTGCAAAGGCTCGTCTTACCTGCAGCTGTTTGCGGTACAGCCTGGCTGTGAGACTGTGAATCTGTGTAAGCTGCATGTGAGTCCCTGAGCTCCTCCCAGTCTGACAGCTCAGAGTCACTGCTATACACTGCTGCATCGTTCCCCCAATCAGACACATGGTCATCCTCTGATACCTCAGACTCTGGTGAACCTGCAACCATAGCACAGCAGAGAGCTTGACATCCAACTTGAAATACCAGGATGTGCTCATCAAAAGGTGGATCAAGGGGCAGAAATGTCAAGTTGTGCTGACCTTGGTTGTATGCTGCTTTTGCCTGAAGTGATCAGTTGCAGACTGACTGATGACAGTAGCTGTCAGTATTACCAGTGTTGCTTTCAATGGGAACAAGGAAGTATCATTAGCAGACCTGCATAAATGTCGCTGGCTTCTTCTGAAGGTATATATGCTGACTCCAGAGGCCGCCGTGCAAGCCAGTACACCAGTGACAGTAGATTATGGTGAGGCTCTACTTGCTGGGAGTCCAGCTTACAGGCTAACAGAGCAGCAACCAGTTTTTGAAGGGCCCTTTGTTTCTGTAGCTGGGAGTGACTTCCCAGCCTTTCGCTGAGACTGCAGGTGCAGTACAAGCAGCAGCACATCAGGTACACACTTACAATTCATGCACTCAAGTGAGCTCATTTTGCAGCAAACGCATGAAAGACAGCTTACCCTCCATACAGGCTTTCGACTGACGCTGGGTCAACGTCACCAAACCTGTGCCGCTCCAGATTCTGCAAGCAGTAGTCCATTGCAAGCCCATGATTGCTGTCTTCAGCCTGCAACCCCACACTGAGATTACATTAGTCCCTTGCAAGCTGTAGCTTCTTGTGACGCAAACGCAAAAGAGGGTCCACCTGCACAGGGAGGAGTTTACAAACAAGCCTTGAACAAAGATCCTCTCGATCTGCTTGCATCTGCCAGCCAAAGCTGGACAATGCACTCATGCTACCCGACTACAGCTGTTCCTGATAGGCTGAAGAGATCGAGTTTGCCTCCGTGATCACTAGAGTGGTGTCGCCGTGTAGGACCTCACGAAAGCTGAGCATGACATGCTGAGGTCCTCGATCACGACGGCAAGTCCGTGCTGAGCATCGTGCTTCGGCCGACGATTTAACGCTCAGATTGTGCGTCTGTTGACAGTAGCTGCGATCTAACCGCAGCAGGAGCTGAGAGACCTGCACTTTGGACACCTTATTCTGCGTGAGTCTCAGGCAGGAATAATCAGACACTCGTCCAAGGCTGCATCACGGCGAGGCTTTGAGCGCTTGACAAACTGCACATCGAAACCAAGCGGGCTTGTTGTCATTCACGCGTTGCGTGTACTACCACTCTTCTTCTGATGTGATGAAGTTCTTTGGAGGCTTCCACTGATGCATAGCCACGAGTGGGCTTCTGTACTGCACCCGACCTTGCAATAAGCATAGAGTGCCAATTACACTGTGCATGATCGTTGTAGCAAGCGATACATCGATATGTCTGTCCAAAGCTCGCTGCTTGGCACCAGCCTTCACACAGCGTCACTGTCTCGGAGTGCCAAACGCTGCGCGCAACAGCCCACACGCTGCTTCAAGGCGTCTGACACAGGCATACAGAGTCAACAGACAGTTGCTAATGATCAGCTGCCAGCCGAGTCAAGCCGGTACGACCCCTAGTGGTTGCGCTATATACGAAATCAGTGCAGTGATCACCGCTGTGCGGCTCTGCACTTTGCTCTGCTGTTGCGCACACCCTCGGCGGTCAACACTGGCAGCATGCTGCACGTAAAGATGACGTGTCAACGTACATACGACAGAGCGCCTCCCAGTGATCACTGGAGCACTGCTGCAGACCAGCAAGTGGCTGACTCAGCGTGCTGCATTTGCAGGGCTGGCAGGGGAGCAAGCTCGCGACTGGTGCAGACGCTTCAGAAGCAGGTGGACTGCAGATGAATATGCCTGGCAACGATGCAAAAATGAGCTTGGTGCAACCTAACCATGTGATTTCCGTTTTAGGTGCAGAAGGAGACAGTGCCATGGTTTCAGGGCATGCTGCAGCCATGGCTAGATGGTGTTCCTCCACCCCTCACCGATACAGTTTCCCCTGAGCAGCTAGCAGATTTTGACAGCAAGTTTGTCACAGTGGATGGTGTCCGCCTTCATTACAAAGAAGCAGGCACAGGCGGCCCTGGCAAGCCAACTGTCCTCCTCATGCATGGTCTGAACGGATCCACCTTCAGCTGGTGAGCCTCGACGAGTTGTTCAAGATGCTAAAGCATGATATTGGCATACACTAGGCACAGCTGCCCTTTTGAGGTCATATGTAGTCCTCGTGCATGCATGCTATACTGCTATGGACAATTGCTTGGCTCAGCTTTGTGCATATGCAGGCGAGATGTGCTGCAACCTCTGTCTGAGCAAGGTGGTAGTAAGGGCTGCAGAGTAATATCCTTTGACAGACCGCCTTACGGCCTCAGTGAACGACCTTTGACCTGGCCAGCAGGCCCAGAGGGCAACCCATACACATCCGAGGTAAATGTCCCAATTCTTACTGCATATGTGTCGCCATCAGTAGCAGTGCCAGGAATGATGAGACATATGGTGGTTTTAGATGTTGTCTGATTGAAACATCAGCATTGCTGCACAGGAGCTGCTGTTTCCTTGCTGCCTCATTCATTGTTGGACACCGGACACCGCTGCAATACGCATCTTACATTGACCCAAGTGCACAGATGAATTGGCACAGACACAGCCCCGTGACTGCCTTCTTATATTCAGCAGCAAAGTAGAGCCACACACATTGCTTACGTAGGCAGGAGCAAGATATGCAGAAGGTCTGTTGAAGGCACTGGGGATCCCACAGGCCATTGTGGTCGGTCATTCTGCTGGTGCTCTCACAGCTATGGAGCTTTTCAAGAGGTGTGTGCTCCTGCTCATCTTTGCATGTTGGGACAGACAGCACCCATGTGCATAGTGTAGGCCGTCAGGCCAAGTCTCTGTTCGCATGACCAGTGATGAAGGGCGTCATATGTAACCCACACAGATCAAGCATAGCATGCTTTGAGAGTAGAAGCAGTATCTTCACCTGTCATGCTAGCTGGTGCTGAGCGCTCAGCAGGCATCAGCACCTGTAGCATGCCATGCAACTGAGGACTTTGTGCTGACCAATTCTGAGCTGCAATGATTGACGGTGCAAAAACCCGTCTGAGAAGCAATGCTGGGTCTTGCAGGAACCCAAGCATGATAAGTGGCTTTGTCTTTGTTGCTCCAGCTTTGCCTTCAACCTCAACCAAGAGGGTCCAAGATGAGCAGAAGAAGAAGCAGGACAGCAAAGACAGTTTCATCTGGAGGGCAAGCCTAGGGCAGCAGCTGCAGCGACTGTACATGCGAGCCCTGCTGCAAAATGAGAATGCAGGCCTGAACTACATCAGGAAGAACTTGCAGAAGAGACGAGATGAGGTGGCTCTGGGTAAGCTGCAGGTGTATGCAGATGCTGAGCAGGAGGTGAAGCAGGTGATGCTTTGTGTCTGCACCATATTCACAGGTTGTGAACTGCCTTCTGCTGCATCAGCGCAGTAAGCACATTGAAACTCAAGCTGGAGACGTTTCAGCGTGCACAAGGGTTTTACAAGGAGTATGCAACAATGTTCATGGCTTGCTTGCATATGTAGCTGTCCCGAGTGCATGCATGCCTGTAAGGTCTGTCAGTCAGCTTATGGATGGCAAGGCATGTGCTGTGTGAACGCATCAGCCACCAGTATGTACAACTACAGAGGAGCCTTGTAGCCGCACTCTCTGCTGCTACCTAGCAGTCCTGCTCATGACCAGCTGCTGCTACTGCAGTCCAGTCATTGACAAGCCATGCCTGACTCTTTTTGCCATCTGTATCTTGTTGGTAGTTGCCAGACAATGTTCATGTGGCCAGAGCCATAGAAAACATGACAGGCAGCAATATGACTCATGACCCCTGATTGTCTTGTTCAAAAAGTGATAGAGCAATGTGTCATGCTGCAGGCAGTGATTGAGGGGTATCTGAGGCCAATGCTAGCAGACAACTGGGACAGAGGGAGCCTGTACAGCTACAGGGCTTTCTCCTTCCCTTCAGATATGCCCTACGAGGAAATTCGGCAGCCTGTCATGTTCATCACTGGGGAAAAGGATGGTGCCCTCACGCGAGGAGCCAAAAAGGTTTGCACTCAACAGCAGATCCCCTGTGTCCGCTGCACATCACAATCATGCTTTGGAAGCCACGGCTACCATTCTATTCAGTACTTTGCATGCTGCCAATGCATTTGGTACTTTGCTCAACCTGTTCAGACCTGGGACAGCCTGTTGTGCAAAGTTTGCATTTGCCCTTGCTCTTGCTTGCTTGTGTCCTCCAATCTCAGCAGAGTAATTTTGACAGACAAACTGCCTTACAGACAAGATTCTGCCTCTTTGCTTAGCGCTTTTTCTCAGTCCCCTCCTATGCGATGGTCCTGCAAAAGCAGAAATTGGACAACATCAAAAGGCCCAAGAAGAATGTGGGTTGCTTACAGACTGACTGATTGTTTGGCGTTTTACTCATGCACATCATCTCCTGAGATTTTGTTGGTGTCTGGTTGCTGTTGACAGTGCTCGACGTTGCAGGTTGCTGACTTATTAAAGGCTGAAGGGCAATGCAGCACAGAGTATGTGGAGTATGAGAGGTGTGGGCATGTGCCCATGGATGAAAGGCCAGCAGAGTTTCTGCATGATTTGCAGCGCTTTGTGACTGATGTTAGCTCAGAAAGGCAGCCTACACCAGATGCAGATTCCCTGACTGATGGTGTGGATGATGCCCCTTTGCCATTATATCCACCCTCAAAAACAGCGCCAGTCGATGGATGATTGTGACTGATGCAGTCTTTGCTGCGAGGACTGAATGTGCAGGGTTTTGTTCTTTTTACACATGTGTGTCTGAATCACGGTGCTCCAAACTGGTTTGTTGGTGTTCTGCCTGTAACATAGGGATGATTAGGGCCTGCTGTGCTAGGTCTGGGTCTGTTTCAGACCAGTTGTGCTGTCTGTCCCAGATCATTTGTGTTTTCTGCCTCAGTTTACTTGTATCTGTGACATGCTCGTATGTCAGAGCAGGACACGCCTTATATTGCATAAGGGATGCTGTCCTGTTACCATGGAAGATAATTGTGCAATGTAGCCATGAACGTATGCATCATGTAGGATTGATGCTGTGCAGTCACAAATGTGTTTTAACTCACAGCCAGTGTGTTGAACTCGAAAGGATACTCAAATGTCAGAGGCGGTGTTCACGCCTAGGGTGTTGAACAGGAAATGTGTTACAAACTTGCTGTCGTCTTCTGACCTGTAGCTGAGTCAGCTGTCAAAGATGGGTGTTGACAGGTGCCAGCCATAAGTCTCACTTACACGACTGGGACGAGAGAGCTGTTTATTGTGGCCAGCAACATAATGACTGCTACAGTACTTGATCCTGGAAGTGGCAACTGTCATTACATACACTGCACTTCATATCCAAGCCTCTCCTGGATATACAAGGAGTTCCATGGCGCTACAAATGGCTCATCTGATGTTTATTTGGCTGTCTGTATACACTGGAGCGTTTGCATGCTAGCATGAAAGGGTATAATCAGAACTGGTTCTGTCTAGCTTGCTGAGCCAAGGAAATGCAGTTGCATAAGCGCAATTTGCCAATAACAGCAGGTGTATCAGGTAGCTACAACAAATCAAGAGGTTTCAAGCAATGCAGCACAAAGACCAATACACTGAAGACAAGAACTGACTCATTTGTATACCCAAAATCATACAGGAAGAATCATTTGTATCTGTTCTACAGCACTTCCTTGACACTGGGCTAGGCAGGCGTGCCTTGAGGCAGTGCACGGGCATTACTGGTGTCATAACCATTGGCGTGCTCAGCACCATCATGATCTGGTGAGCGCTTCCTCTTGTTGACAGCATGATGGCCTTTCGCATCGCCTGTTCCTGACACAGTGCAATATGATGCTGAAGCACCATGCTCGTTCAATTGTTGAGCACCATGACTATCACCATTGGCATGAGCCAATACACCATTAGCATGCATACCATCTGCTGCTCCTGCAACGGTGCCATCAGGTAAGACCTCACCATCCTCAATTTCACCATCTTCTAGACTATCGACATCATCGTCAGCTGTGACACTCTGATGGCCATTCTGGTATTCATGAGCAGGCTCTGCCTCATGCTGCTGATGGCTTTCAGGATGGGAGCTGTGACCAGTTGTCTGAGGAGCTGCTGGATATATGCTGGATGGTCCACCCTCGTGTGGCAGGGGCTGTGGTGCAGGGCGCTCAGAGGCACCAAGGTGGTTCTTGAAAAGCCCTGGCTTGTGAAATGGTGTTGCAGCTGCCCCACTGTTACTTCTATCAGAAGCTAAGACAGCATCTGCTGGGGAACCTGATCTGGGCCGCAATGTGGCATCTCTTGCAGGCAAAGCTCTGACAGGATATGCTGAGGAGGGCTGATCAATGTGGGCAGGTGCTCCTGAGGCAGTGCCAGCTGTGGCCATAACAGGTCCAGCACTGCCATTGGCTGTGGCAGCAGGCGGCTGAGCTGTGGCAGTTGTGGCAGCAGGTACATCACCAGTACCAGTGCGTGGTGCAGAGGCACCTGTATCTCTTGCGGCCTCAAGAAGGCCTGAAGACTGTCCTTGGGAGCGTACAGCATTGTCCATTGGAAAATCAGCTGCTGGCACATCTTGAGAGAGATTGGCAGGGTCTGCTGATGCAGGTGCAGGTGCAGGTGCAGGGGCCTGAGCAGGTGCATCAGCCTGTGCAGCGACTGGTGCTGCAGCTTGTGCAGCTCCAGCTTCTTCCAATTTCCCTGCAACCACAACCACATAACAACAAGTATAGCTGCACATCTCCAACTGTGCCACAAGTGAGCGGGAAAGCAGCGTCCCTAAGCAAATAAACGAGTGACCACTCTCACATGTGTGACTGCCAACCCAATCTCTTTGCATGCAGATTGAAATTTGGCGGGGACTCCTGACAGGCAAAGCTGCCACCAACACCCAATGGACGAGGGAGCTTACGTTTATGGACTCTGCAAGCTTTGCAGCCACAGTGTTCGCCAGGCAGTTTGCCACTGTCTTTAACGGCAGCTTCCAGAGCTTTCTGATCCAGCTCTACAATCAACTGCCAATGTATGTCTTCAATGGACTCTGGAGTGGGCGGGGGGAGAGGGAACCTGTCTTGCTTTTCTATGGGCAACCTTTCCCACCATTCAAGGCCGTTTTCATCCACTGGAATCTGCATGTATTGCTTTGCAGTGAACAACGGTGCACCTTCTGCATAGTGGATGGTAAGCAAAACAAAAGCCACAAGCCTGCAAACATGCAAGTCAAAACATATGGGCAAGGGTTTGCAACCTGGTTGCTGCAGCTTGATAAACGCTCTGGATCTGTTATGGCTCAACTGCCATCTGAAAATTGGAAATGCTTCCTCAATGCAAGCAATCCACGCTCAGATGGCATGCAAATGTCACAACCCCAGCATCTAAACCGAACACAATGCAAATGAATGCATAATTCACATGTTCAGCTGAACGCCTACCTCACCAACCTCCACATGCTGTGCATACCACAGGGCAACCACAGCCAGCGTAGATGGTGGGTATTGCAAGCAAAGTGTAGTGACCTGCCCAGCTCGGTTGAGCCAAGGTAAGGCTTGATCTATGCTGTTCAGCTTGTATGCGCTGTTGTACTTGAGAGCATAGGAGTATGGGTCGCCTAACCTGAAGTCAAATGCAAGACAGTACAGCAGCGCACGCTCTGCCATTAGCACCTTTTCCTGCAGAATTGGCAAGGTGTATCAGGGCGTAGTGCTCATTTCTGTTTGCCTGTATTCCCTGTGCGGTCCTGCATAGTGAACTGCCTCGATTCCATGTGGCACAAAAGTGGGCATTAGCATTGGCTTGAGGCACACAACATGATGAGAGGCACACTTGGTCTTTTGACCTGAAAGTTCCTTGGGTGTGTCATGCGCTTGTGCAGAAGAGGGTTGTCTGCACCTTGAACTCAACAAACACCATCAAATCGTCAATCTTTTTGCGCTCAACCTCTTCCCGTGTGAATCTCAGCCTGTAAGTCTCCTTGATCACTTTGTCCAGCGACCTTGGCAGATCGCTTGCTTTGCAGGCCATGTGGATGCATGCTGTTGCAAATACCACTGCTGTGTTATCTCTGAAGGAGTTCTGTGTGAAGTAGCGCTGGAAGTAGAATTGTGCAAGCCAGATTGCATCCAGCCTCAGATCCAGTGGAGTGAGATTAATGCTGGCAATGAGCTTCAGACTGTTTGTCTTCACTTTCTGGATTTTTTTGAGACTCCACTTGGAGCCATTGTGCAAGTCCGGGTAGCCTTTGTCTATATCAGCACGTGATCTGTACTGAAACGGATCGCGAAACCCCATGAAGTGTTGCCTAACAGTAAGCTAGGTAGAAAGTGAGACAGCCTAACACATCTTTGTACAGACTACAATGAGCTGCTAATGTAGGTGTCCACCACAACAGATCAAGGCTGTCAAGAGATCACGTTGACAGACGCAGAAACAGCAATGCTGTGCTTGTGGCTTGCCAGGCCCGCAGCAAGAAGGTGACTGTATGTCAGCCTGTACAAACAGATCCTTCATATCCGCAGAAAGTGCAGGATACGCGGCCAAGATCGACTGCATTGGCATGTTCACCTGTCTAGCAAGACTTCGAGACTGCCTTGGAGGGCTCGTATCTCGATTGTTCTCAAACCGCCTGGCAGCTCAGACTAGAGTATGGCGGACAGGCAAAGTGGTGTGAGATTACGCGGTCGGCCTAAAAGCACAAGAAGGACGGGTTGCAGTGATGTATCAAATTGCCGTTACACTGGCGCGATGTTACAGCCCTGGCGATGCTATAGCCTGCGGCTTGTAGCTGCCTGTCGCAGTCATTCATTCGGTCATACATTCTATCATTCGTTCACCCATTCGTTGATTCCTTCCTTCCTTCCTTCCTTCCTTCCTTCCTTCCTTCCTTCCTTCCTTCTCATTCATTCGTTCATGCATTCATCCATTCATCCGTTCATCCATTCATCCATCCATTCATCCATTCATCCATCCATCCATTCATTCATCCATTCATCCGTTCATCCATTCATCCATTCATGTGTGTTGAAGCAAGGACGTCACGGCGGTCTTGTGTAACCAGACAGAATCATTACAGGACTGTTTCACTCACTGTTGTTGCTGCTATCACTCTGTTATTAGGCCGCTGAACTCTGTACATTAGCCTGATTAGCTGATCAGCTAATCAGGCTAATGTACAGACTCATGACGGCGGGACGCTGGTATACGAAACTAGTCATAATAGAGACACATGACCCAACTATGACTAACCAGTTCATGAATGACTTGACTGAATCAATTTAAGTGCCTAGCACAACTCAACAATGTGTACAGAAAATGATGCAATCACACTGCTCCTACTAGGCTATGCTGAAAAGCTATTCATAACTTGGGGATGTTGCGGAGCTACGTAGTTGTATACAGAGGAAGACAGCGTAGGGGCTGATCCCCAGAAGATGTCAGTGAACCTATTCCTGATGGCGCATTCTGAGTATGCAGAGCCGCCAAACAGAAAGTGATGCATCAACGTGTGCTCATATGGTGCTGCACCAGCATCACAGACAGGGCAATGCACATGGCGTTGTCCCCAGCACCTGCTGTGCAGCACTACAAGCATGCAGTATCCACATGTAGACATGAGAAGGGCTTAAGTTTCAGCGTCTAGACCATGACACCCACTTTTGAAGCTGCTGGATTTTAATCTGCAGACTGCTGAACGCATTCTCAGCTGCTTTCAAAGTCAGCATTTCTACGCACTGTGACGGTAAATGTAGCCTCCAAGATGCATTTCAATGCATTTCAGTGCATCGCGCATTACACAACCTTGCATACTGTATCTGACACAATATCTCTATGATCCAGGCATTTTACCAGGCTCAGCACATCAGGGGAACGTGTTATCTGAGATCCGATCTAGATAGATCTATCAAGGAAACTGGCTGGCACCGAATGTGACTATGACATGTACGAGTATGACTAAATCAGTAATGGAATCTCAGCACGGCAATCATCTTCATCACAGCATTCCTCAGCACTTCCTCGGAAATCACGGTAACATCGGCATCACATCGTGCCTATGCACCTGATGCTTACACGGACTCAAGGTATGTTCAAGTCAGAATTTAGAGCTGCCGAAGAGGCCTGCAATCTCCTCTTCTACTTGCCTAAGGTCGAACCCATATGAGCGCAAGTCTACAGGATCCGGCCAAGCTTGGCGCCGTGCGTTAGTCGCATCCGTGTGCGGCCTGTCGTGCTCCTTGATCTTGCTGAGCGGTAGCCGCAGCAGCCAACTCAATGGATTCTGTGGAAGAGGAAGGATTTTCGGAACAGTTAGGCAGCGAACAGGACTGGAGCGACGACGACATTCCTATCGAAATGGGTGGGCTCATCGCTGATTTTCTGTGCCTTAGACAGCGCATCACTTCCCTCTCGGCTAAGCTGTAATCGAGTCTGGACTAGAAGGACTGCTTGATCACTGGGTGTACTTGAGTGCTTCAGGTGCAAATGACTCTGGCAGCGCATTCCTAATGGATGAGTTGTTGTCAGAAAGCATCGAAATGTTTGGCGATAGGATCAACTACAAGCCTGAGAACGGCCATCTAGACCTGAACTTTGACACCAGCACAATGCCTCTACCTGTGAAGCAGGCTCTTGGTTTGGCAGATGTAGACAAGATCATCATTGATGTCATTTTTGAATCCAGAACATTTGGCGCTGGCATGCCTCCACGTTCTGTTCTGCGCCAAGTCAGACATCAAATTCCACCGGCTGAGCTAGTTGCAGCAGCTGTGGAACACACAGCGGCCACTGAGCCAGTATCAACACCCGTCAGTCCAAGGCAGGAGGATGAAGAGGTTTCTCCTGCAGCTCCAGACAGATCAGACTCTGAAAGTGATGAAGAGCTGACACATCTCCCCAAACAATACAAGCGGCCTGTGGTCACTGCTGTAGCATATCAGTTTGCTAACATCGCCAAGAAGAAGCTAGCTGACGACTGGCCAGAAGCAAAGCATGCAACTTGGAAGCAAGCAAGGGGTTGGATCCCAGATTTGTACAGCTACTTAGCAATGAGACTTTTGAAGCTTGGGGATTACTGCATCATCTGCGATGATTTGCAGCTGGTGTCAGGTCAGTATTTTTCCAGCATTGCTATCTGGGTATTTTTGTAATGTTTGAGTATCAACTTGCAAGGTCAAGTACATTTTATCGGCTTGCTGCTCACAGCTTTTGTATAATTTTCCTGTGCAGCCCGCTTACTTGCCACACATTTTGCAAGCTTCAAGCTGACACTTTGCCCAATTTGCAGGCATCAAGCCTGTCGCATGCAGCAAAGCCCTGTGCAGTCATCAGTTTGATGAAATGGGCTTCGGCGCCTCTATGGACATAATCTACAACTTCCCCACAGTCGCTGATCTGCTCATTTCCATGGCAGCAGCAGCAGCAAGCAATCCCAACCGGCAACACAGACAACGCTTCTTTGCCTGCCCCAACCCCCCTAGCGACTTTGTTGCTGAGGACCTCCGACACAGCAACAGTAAAGACCTGAATGACAATATGGGCATCAAATGGCAGGAGCTGCAGCAGGTGTGTGCAGCTTTGCTGCAGAATAGCTGCTTTTGCATTTGTGTCGCTGCTCACAGATGGTGACAATCACCGCACTGGCAGGATTGCAACACTCTGTACCTGCAGCATATGCCTGCGAGTTGCTGCAAAGCTGGCCTGGTCCAATTTGCAAAGAGTTTTCGAACCATATGGCTTGCTGCAGATGGGGCAATGTTGCATGTCCCAGACCTGAAAACAACCACAACTGCTGTGTGTTGCAGGTCCTGACTGACCTCCCTGCTGTTGAGAAGATGGCAGCTGCAAAGGATTTGCATGCCTTTCTCAACAAGTATCACAAACACGCGTATAGACTGGTACTGCCCTGTGCATTGCAGTGTAACTTGCCTGTGCAAATGTGGAGGATGCGCATGCTGCCTGTTGCAGACAGTGCTGATGGCTGTTCAACCTTTCTTGTGCGTGGGCTGTGCTCAAATCAAACAGAGGTTAGCGCACAATGCCTGCTAATGATGGACTAGGCAGGCTGGCTCTGTCTTTTTTTTGTCCAACGCGCAGTCTCTGGCTGTGCAGGTACGCTGGATACTGTCTACATGCCGCAGTCACATTGTTGAGCTTGATGCGACAGAGCAGATCCCTGGAATGAAAGGTGTGCCCCTTGCTTCATCATGTCTGTATGCATTCTGCCACACACTAGCCCACACACCATCAGGCCTCCATTGTGCCTGTAGCTGAGATGTGACTCTCACAAAGAAAGAGCCTTGGATGGAGGGTCCAAATTGCTACATGTGCTTGAGTAGCTTGACCGTGCCTCACTGCCATTGCTGCTTGACATCAAGCATGTCTCACCATTCTAGCTGCCTAGCTTAACCACATCTCAAGTCCGTGCATGTCTGCAGGCCGCCAGTTCAAGCTGTTTACCAACACCTTTGAGCGTGAGGTGGCCTTTCAGAAATTGAAGCAGGAGCAGCAAGGCAGCTGCTTCCTCTTCCATGGGTCCCCCTTCATGAAATGGCATTCTATCATGCGCACCTGCCTCCAGAACTTCAGCAATACCCAATTCATGACTTCTGGCGCTGCACATGGGGGAGGTGTCTATACAGCCAAACAAGTAGGTTCTGCTTGTGCCAACAATGTTCCTTGAAACTCGCATGGTGGCTAAGCAAGTACCCAGTGCTTGCAAGCACACTGCTTTGTACGCACACTGCTTGCAAGCACAAACATTTTGACGTCTGCTTTAAGTCCGCTCCCACATGAACAATAGTTACATAAGCAGCATTTCGTCATCTGTGACAACATCATCAGACAGCTTCAGCTAGTCAGAGGCCAAGGTTACCATGGAGCTGATACTATTCAGGTATTGTTTTGCTGCAGGCAAGTATTAGTTTGGGCTACTGCACAACAGCACACTTTTGGGGAGCAGCTGAGGATGCAGGGCTGTATAAGGGCTACAAAGCTAGCATCTTTGGTGGATCAGCAGCATGCCTAGCGTTGGTTGAGGTTGCTGGCAAAGCAGACACAGCTCGCTATTCTGGTATCCATGTTGTGCAAAATCATGACGGCGTGGTAGCTCGATACTTCTTTGTGTACAGCAGCAGCTCAGAACTTCCCCAGTCAATGAACACAGACACTATGCGCATCCCTGCTTGGGATGCATGACGTTCCAGCTGTTCTGCACTCTCTGTCCTCTAGTGACTTTTGAGCACCAGCATTGCCAAGGATTTCAACGAAACGTGATAGTTCAGTGTTGATGTGTTTCACTGATCTCAACTCCTCTATGCAATACATGTGTCATTGCAGAAACATCAAGTATGGCTAGGTAGGGTCGTCAAGATTCTTTTTTTTGACTGTGGCTGTTTTGAGGTAGGCGCATCAGAATGACCTCCTACCCCGATTGTAGACAAAGCCAGGGGTTATGATTGAGGCCAGGCTACACAATATTCAGACAAAGGACCAGCAGTGTGCCTGCACTCTTGAGCTGCACATATCATGCTCTTCGGCGGGTGACGTGGTCATAAATGACTGCTTGTATGTACTCTTCTGTCTGCAGTTCAGTCCTGGTAGAATTGTCGCCAGGCACAGCTTTGGGATCAACGTTGATGACCTTCCTATCCCGTTTGTTTTTGAACAACAGGCCCTTTTCATTCTCAGCAATCACCTGAAGCATCAAGCAATTTTTACTTGAGCGTGAGAAGTGCCAACTACGCTGCTTGACCCTCATGGCATGACCTGCTGTTACATGCAGCAAGACAACAGCATCTGGTCAAGCGGGCACAAAGTCATGTAAGGTGTTCATGATGGTGCTCACCTGAAAATTAGCCGTTGCATTTGACATGGAAACTTGGGTATCCCAGTTATAGAAAGACAAATCTGTTGGTCTAGGCAACAGCCGCTTCTTACGCTCAAATACTGCCTCCATCTGCTCGGCTTTCAATCTACATCAATAGAAGATTGCATGTGGGTTGCCCATCAAACACTCCTTGACCAACAATGCTGACAGATGGCTCATGGCGCATTGCCACATGCTTTCTTGGACAACTTGAGCAGTCACCAAGAGCTCCACTGTTTGAAATACTGTGGCAAGCTCAGCTTCAGGTCCAATGCGTGCTGAGGGTGCATTACAATACACACGAAACATCAAGGACACCTCGTAAGCAATTCCTCTGCTGTTGGTGTCATAGCAACTGCATTTGCTCATCATGTTCCATGAGCTCGGCCATCTAAGTATGAGGACGCTGTGACAGCAGAAGCTACCTGCCTGTGGCCATAGTCAATGTAGCCAGAAACCTCTTGTCCCTTTGCATTCTTGTCCCTGATGAAGATAATGGTCGTCAGCTTGCCATTGCGGACTGGTTCCTCCCTTTGCTGCAATGCCTGCAGCAAAGCATGTCACCAGTGTGCTCCCTGCAATGTGCGGTGCATTTTTTTGTACATGCACAGTTGCACGATGGATCTGTACATGAGAAATGTGCTGTTGGCACTTGATTTGATCATGTTGGGCACAGGCTTTCTTGACGGTAGATGATTGCTTCACAGCAATGAAAAGCAGGACACCTAGCAGATGAGGTGTGTTTGACAACACTGTACAGTCACAAAAGCAACCTCCACTTTTCATGGCATAAAAATCACCTATCAGTCAGAATCAGGCAATGCTAGTTTCTGAAATAAGCTATCACCTGAGGCATGCAACGCATGCTTAATGACCACGGCACTTCACATGACAAAAATTCATATGATAATACGCAAGACGACACCTGTAGGACTGGAAGCCCGTCAAACTTCTTTCCTGCGCTTGCCAATCTTTTGGCCTTAGTGTTGAGCCGCGCTAACTGCAGCTCCTCAGCAGCTTGCTTGCGCTGCGCAAACTCCTCACGTCTGATCACCTCCCCGTTGCCATGGTATCTGTAAAGCAGTGCCCAACTGAGTCTATCTGCAAGATAGTGTGTTGCAGTAGTGCACACCGTGCACTCACCCAAGCTCAACAAGCTGCCGGGCTAGCGACACGTCCTCCAAATAGAAGATGTCTGCTGCGGTAATTTGCTTGTCTAGATACTCTTCATACCTGTCAGTAAAATCGCACGATATCAGACACCTGCAGTAGTTGAACCAGAGTACTCAAGAACTCACGTCTCAAATTGCTCAGCAATAGGATCAACACCGGATCCCAGAAGCTCCAAGTCGTCATCCATTGTCGCTAGGCTTCGGTTCCGTCGCGGCAGAAGGACTAGGACCACCATTGCTGGCGTTATGAAAGCCTGTTTGGTCAGATTCCCCATTTCATCTATGCCTGGCACCAGGGACGCAAGATCCACTGTATTCCGCCGCGTGAGTCTTCGATACAACCTGAGATCTGGAGATTGACTCGAATTTGCTACGCACAAAACGTCATTGTGAGTTGGCTGTGTTCTACAAGTCCTGGCACCAGCGGTCTCCCGATCAAACATGTCTGCGACAATGAGCATTCCCGCAACAGTTCCTGCAGGGCTGAGCAGACGCACTCTTGAGCCAAGTACGTCTGACGTACTGATCTCGCGTGCAACGACCACACCCGAGCTGTAGCTAGACGCGTTGACTTAAGCAGGATTGTTCTTGCACGCAGGAAACCCTTTCCGCACGGCGCAGCCTGTCAGGTGCTTGCGGCCTGTTGTTTCGCGACAGAACAAGCGCGCTGCCCGATTAGCCGTTGTTGTTCAAGCAGCACGACAGGCGGCCGGCGTGCAAGCAGCCAAGGTTGGCAACAGCTACAGGTTTGTTCCCACCTGGCAGGACTTTTCCGCTATAGCTATTAGCAATTTCCAACAGAATCGTACTTTGCGCCTACTTCGTGCAGCAAGGTCTTTGGCACAGAAGAAGCTCAGGCAGATTTGAGGTTTGCAGAGCTCTTGGATGGGACAAACAAAATATTGGTTGTCTGTGCTGTTGCGCCTGGCAGCAAAGCAGAGAAGGTTTGTAGAAAGGTCGGCTTGCCGCACACATTTGCTCAGAGCTTTGATGCTGGTGTCTGCCCTGACAGGAAGGGGTGAAGGTAGGACAGCAGGTACTTGCTGTTTCTGACCCAGGGTATCAAAGCCAGATGTTGAGCCTGAAAACCAAGCCCAGCAAGATGGCACTGACCCGTGCGGTAAGCCATGAAAATGTTTGTCATGTTGTTACGAGCACAATGGGCCTTGTGAACGGACATGTTGCTATGCACGGGATACTCACACCCCTTTGATCTCTTTAATCTCTTGGTTTCTCACCTGCATGTCCCCCCTTGCCCCAACACTGCATCTGGTGCAGTGGACTGGAATGCCAACTTTTTCAGTGCTCTCAAAATGAGATGACTGGATTAGGATGCGCTGACATAACTCACTCTTGCTCATGCTGCAGATGAACTTGAGAAACTACCCTGAAATTGAGATGGAGTTTGACGCAGACATTGCTGGTGTTGCTGCAGAGATCATTGAAAAGGCAGGAGGTAGGCACAACAGCCTTTCATTTTGCTTGAATGACCATCAGGGCTGTATGTATTCATCTAGTGCCATATCATGCATGCACGTGTGTTAAATTGAATGTCTGCTGCTTCACCAACACCCAGGGCTAGTGCTTGCATCTCACATAGACAAGCTAATTGCAATGATGAGCTTGTCATGCCTTGATCATATGTGTTGCATCGAATGTTTAATGCTTCATCAACACGCATAACTAGTGGTTGCATCTCACTTAGACAAGCTAATTGCAATGATGAGCTTGTCATGACTTGATCAAAGGTTGTTGATCACTGTCGTCACAAATGACTGTTGTGCAGCGCCTCCTTTTATGCTCTTGCTGGATTTACTTACCATTGGCAAACTCATGTTTTTGCTGCAGGCTCTGATGTGCGTAGAGCTCTTGAGGCAGCAGAGGTCAAGACTGATGCTCAGGAATCAACTTCTGCTGTGCGCAATGAAAGGAAAGGAGACTACATGTCTTCACAATTTGCAGGGAAAGAGTCGGATATCACCAAGGAGAAAACCAAAAACAAAAACCAGTTTGCAATCATTGCTGGGATTGGCTTTTTTGTCGTGCCCACTCTGTTCTTGGCTGTGGCAATCCTGTCAGGTTACCTCAAGAGCCTTGGAGGTCCTGGGCAGCAATTTTAGAGTGCATAATCAATGTAAATCACGTGGTCAACAGTATGCAGCATCTTTATTTAGTGTTGTTGGACCAAATGCGTCACACAATGCAACAAGTGTGAGTTGGCCAAGTGTATGTTGAGTGGGCTGTAGTTCTATGTGTCATGACAATGTATGTCATGGTGTGGCGAGGTGTGTCCACATGCTGCGTGCCTGTTTCGGAATTTTATGTGTTTTAGCGATGTTTTGCAAACATTGCTTAAATTTCAACGCTGCTGGGTGAGGCTTCATTAGATCTGTATGATGCGCTGCCAGAGACGCACAGACACTTACATGTTTCATGTTGTCTGTAAACTTAGCTAAGAGTTTGTATGTGGTCGTGCTGAATGTCATGGACGGAGTGCATAAACACACAAATTAAAGACAAAGCCTGATGTACGGGTGGTGCAACGCTGCCTTTGCTGTAGGCTCCTGTGGCAACACACAACCCCAGGGATCAGACAGCTGCTGCAGGGTGGGTGTTTGAGCGGAACACCTTTGCTTGACCTGTCCTCTTCTTCATGACTTTGAGTAGTTTGGGCTGTTGGATAGCTAAGTCAAAACTGTTAGCTACATTAGCGCCCAGATAAAAGTCTATTCCAACAGGGCATCTTTCTGCTGCAGAGTTCTTGTGCAATGTGTGTCGATATGCCGGGTGGAAATCACACACATTACATGACAGATGTACAAATACAGGTGGTGCATTGCACCTTGAGTGTAGGCTCCCATGGCAAAGCACAATCAGGTAGCAGGCAGCTGCTGCAAGCTGGCTCTGGATGTCT
>JAABUO010002590.1_pt1 | contig 21969 bp, 19 predicted proteins | sample 5559291 | NCBI WGS metagenome assembly JAABUO01 (sample SAMN10711878, study PRJNA513372) | rock metagenome | isolation source: Antarctica rocks | place: Antarctica: Victoria Land, Finger Mt sud
ACTTTCCGTCTGTCCAGTGAGGAAGCGGAGATGGTACAAGTCCCGCGCGTTCTCGTCGAACGCTTCACCGAGACGCTTTGCTATGTCGCCTGATTGGGGAAAGTCGAGCTTAGTCGCTCAACAAGATCACGAAGGAGTCGTATATGTACATCGCGCCCGCTCCGCTTGCCGCTGCTGCCGCCGATTTGCGTTCCGGCGCGTTGCCGCTCGATCAGTACATCAATGACAAGTGCGCGTGGCTGGAATCGGCTGATGCGCAGGTGCATGCGTTGCTGCCGGAGTCGAACCGGCGCAGGCGATTGCTGCGGGAGGCGGAGGAACTGGAACGGAGGTGGCCCGATCCGGCGTCGCGCCCGCCGCTCTATGGCGTGCTCGTCGGGGTGAAGGACATTTACCATGTCGAGGGGTTCGTGACGCGCGCGGGGTCGGAGGTGCCGCCGGAACTGTTCGCAGGGCCGGAGGCGGCGGTCGTCGGGCTGCTGCGGGCGGCGGGGGCGCTGATCCTCGGCAAGACGGTAACGACCGAATTCGCCGGCTTCGAGCAGAATGGTACGCGCAATCCGCACAACCTCGGCCACACGCCGGGCGGATCGTCCAGCGGGTCGGCGGCGGCGGTTGCGGCGGGCTTCTGTTCGTTGGCGCTCGGTAGCCAGACAGTCGGCTCGGTGATCCGGCCCGCCGCGTTCTGTGGCGTCGTCGGGTTCAAGCCGACCTACGACCGCATCCCGACCGCCGGGATCGTCTACTTCTCGCAGTCGGTGGATCACGTCGGGCTGTTCACGCAGGATGTCGCGGGGATGGAGATTGCCGCCTCCGTGGTTTGTCGCGACTGGCAACCGGCAACGGCGAGCGGAAAGCCCGTCCTCGGCGTGCCGGAGGGGGCCTATCTCGCGCAGGCGTCGCCGGAAGGGTTGGCGGCGTTTGCGCGGCAGATTGGGAAACTTCAGCAGGCGGGATACACGGTGAAGCGCGTTCCGGCGCTCGATGACATCGCGGCGATTGCCGAACGGCATACCTGGATGACGACGGCGGAGATGGCGGCGATGCATCGGGATTGGTTCCCGGCGCACGAGGCGCAGTATCGCCCCGTCACCGCCGAAACCTTCCGCAACGGGCAGCAGGTGACGCCGGAGCAATTGGCGGCGGGGCGCGCGAGTCGGATGCAGGTGCGGGCGCAGGTGCAGACGCTGATGGACGCGCAGGGAATCGACCTCTGGGTCTGCCCGCCCGCGCCCGGCCCCGCGCCGGAAGGGATCGCCTCCACTGGCAACCCGGCAATGAACCTGCCCTGGACGCATACCGGTATGCCCGCGCTCTCGGTTCCTGCCGCGGTTGCGGAGAATGGCCTGCCGCTCGGCTTTCAGTGCGTCGCGCGGGCGGACGCCGACGAGCAGTTGCTGGCATGGGCCGCGCCGATTGCTGCGTTACTCGTTGGCGACGGGCTGTAGGGAGAATTGCAGCCAAGCCGCCACGAGAAGGACTTAACGCAGAGGGCGCGGAGATCGCAGAGCGCGCAGAGGAGAGAAAAGAAAATCACCCTCTGTGCCCTCTGCGTTCTCTGCGTTGATCGGGTTTCGTTAGGCGGTGTCGAAGTAGAGCGCGCCGCGCGCATTCGGGTTCGGCGCGTACTGGAGCCAGATGATGCGGGCGTTGGCAGGGACGGAGAAGACGAGGACACCCTTGGCAATCGCGTGGGGCGCAACGGCGCCACCGGTCGGCAGTAGATCGCCAAATCCGGTGACCGCGCTGGCACCGAAGTCGGCAGCCGGTGTCGTGTGCAGTTGCCACTTGCCGAGCGTCACCGGCGTGTCACCGAGATTTTCTACCTGCACATCAACAGCGATGAACTTGTAGCCCGCAATCGGTCGTGCGGATGCCGTCGTCGAGCGCGCGTCATCGGTGATGCCGAGTATCGCGACGCGCTGGCCGCTGAACACGCCGGTATTGCTGGCGGAGAGCGGTACGCGGAAGTCCACATTCGGGGCGGGCGTCGGTGTACCTGGTGGCGGCGTCGGAGAGGCGGGCGGTAGCGTCGGTGTGGGCGGACGCGGTGTCGCGGTCGGCGGCTCCGGCGTGTATGTCGGCGTCGGTGTCGGCGCGAAGGCTGCGACATTGACGAGCGCGACGGTCATCGGTGTCGGCGTGCCATCACGTTTCGTGTAGCCCGTGCCAATTGCGATCACCGAGGCGAACGCCGCGCAATAGGCGATCAGCACGATCCCGAAGATATACGGCCACAACGACCACTTCCGGCGTCGTCGTCGTGTCGTCGTCGGCATCATGCGTTCGCCGTCAGATTGCGCAGGCTCCATTCCGTACTACTCTCCGAGCGTTGGCGTTCAGCGACTGTCACAGCGTGCCCCGAGCGAACGATGGTGCGCCGGATTCGTCCGCCAAACTGGTGGGCCAGGCAGGATTCGAACCTGCGACTAAGAGATTATGAGGCCGGTTTCCAATCGTCTGTACTGCCATCTACTCTCTGTGGAGGCAAGTATAGTGGAGAATCTTTGCGCGCTGTTTGCCGACGTTCGGCTGCTACTTCTCCACTTGGCTGTCAGTGTGGCTGTCAACATAGATGTGTGTAGTGAACCCCTGGAGTTACCCCGCTTTCGTGACAGTTCCATGTTAGGCCACTGATCGGTCGTTGTCCATCCCTGGAGTTATCCCGCTTTCGTGGCTCTTCTGACGTGAGCGGGGACGACAGCGGCGGATCGGTGGCTCCGTTGCCTGTTTGCCAGCGCATCAGTTATCTGCGGCATGACCCACTAGCGTGCGATGATTGCGAAGGTGCGCTATCGTCCCGTAAAGGTCGGTTTCGCCTTCTCCAGAAATGCCTTATAGAAGAGCCGGTGATCCTCACCCATCAGGAGGAGCGCCTGGGCCTGCGCTTCGGCTTCGATGGCGGAAAGCAAATCCATGTTCCACTCGTTGTTCACCATCCGCTTGGTCATCGCGAGGCCGAGCGTTGGGCCATTCGCCAGCCGTGCCGCCCATTGGTATGCGGTCGGCAGGAGGTCTTCCGGCGGCAGAACGCGATTGACGAGGCCATAGCGCTCCGCTGTCGGTGCGTCAATGCTGTCGCCGAACAAGAGCAATTCGAGCGCTCGTCCCTGCCCGACGATCCGGGGAAGCAGATAGGCCGCGCCCATGTCCGCGCCCGTCAGGCCGACGCGTGTGAAGAGGAAGGCGATGCGTGCATGGTCGGCGGCGAGCCGGAGGTCGGCGGCGAGGGCGATCACCGCGCCCGCTCCTGCTGTCGTGCCATTGAGGGCGGCGATGATCGGTTTGTCGAGGAGCCGCATATTCGCGACAACCGCGCCCGTCATCCGCGTGAATTCGAGGTGCGCCTTCATATCCCGCTTCAGCAACGCGCCGATGATCTCATGCACATCGCCACCGGAGCAAAAGCCGTCGCCGCTCCCGGTCAGGACGAGCACTTTCACCGTATCGTCGTAGCGCAGCGCTTCGAGCAGATCACGGAACTGGGCGTAGACCGCGAAGGTGAGCGCATTCAGCACCTCCGGTCGGTCGAACGTCACTGTCGCGATGCTGTCTTCCACGCGGTAGCCGAAATCAAACGTCATCCCCTTCTCCCTCTATCAGTGCTCATTCATCATAGGTGCTCGCGGACGATTCGATCTATCACATTCAGCATAGACTCTTGGACGATCTCCACCGTGTAATCTCTGGCCAAGCACTCGAACGTCGAGTCCCAGAAAAGCAGAATGAAGTGCCGTAGCTCCGAATATCTCTGATACTCGTAGTACACACGATCCCGGTCCTGTTGTTCCAGCGATGCAATCCATGAACTGTTCTGCACTTCTCCGGCGTGTGTAGACACACACTCTTTCAGCCCCCGAGTCCAAAGACGATGGTTCATCCGGATATCTACGTACGGATGTCCAAAAACGGCAACATGGCAACCTATCCATTGGATGACACCGATAGGTCGTATCTCTGAATCTCCGGGGCTAACAACACGCACCCAAGATCCATCCCACGAGGGGTCTCGGCTATCCAATGAGAAGATCAGGAACGCCTTGCGCTCGTCTTGCAGCAATATTGGACATACGCCACTGCCGCCCGCCATTCTCACGCCGAGATCGAACGGGATCACGGTTTCATTTTCCCCGACGTACCCGACGACCAAAGATTCCTCCTTACAAGGAAATGCGTACTTATCGATGCGGTGAATTGAACAGGCAGAGATCGGCGCGCCCGGCGGCGAGGAGCGTGTTCGCCTGGCCGGTCGTCGTCGTGTAGGCGGTCGCGAGCGTTGGGATGCCCGCATCGTTGCGGATCACGTCGCTCTGCCCGGCGAACGCTTCGAAGTCGTAGACGGCTTGGCCGGCGAGTGTCGTCTGCCCGGCGTGGACGGCGATCAGATCGCAACCGTGCTCCTTCAACGTGCGGGCGATCGTGACCGCGTCCGCGAGTTCGTTTCCGCCTTTCGCCCAGTCGGTCGCGGAGAGGGCGACGGCGAGCGGCTTTTCGGCGGGCCAGGCGGCGCGGACGGCATCGAAGAGGGCGAGCGGGAAGCGGAGGCGATTTTCCAATGAGCCGCCGTACGCATCCGCGCGCCGGTTCGTCAGCGGCGAGAGGAAACCGGCGAGCAAGTAGCCATGCGCCATGTTTAGGTGCAGCAGATCGAATCCGGCCTGCGCGCCCTGTTCCGCCGCCGCAACGAACGCCGCGCACGCCGTCTCCATGTCGGCGCACTCCATCATTTTGGGCGTCTGGTTGGCGAGGCTATACGGGATCGCGGAGGCGGCAAGGAGCGGCCAGTTGCCGTCGCGGAGCGACCTGTCTAATCCTTCGGCGCGCGGCCGCGTCGAACCCCGGCGTCCGGCATGATTGAGGTGCAGCGCGATCTTCGCGGGTGAAGCGTCGTGAATATTCGTGACGATCCGTGCCCACGCCTCGGCGTGCTCAAGACGATAGATGCCGGTGTCGCCGGGCGTGATCCGACCGTCTGCCGAGACCGCAACGGGTTCGGTGAGGATCAGCCCCGCGCCGCCGCATGCCTGCGCGATCAGTCTCTCCGCGTGCCGCTCGGTAGGAACGCCGTTGGTCGCATCATAATGCGAGACGGGCGCGAGGACGAGCCGGTTCGCGAGTGTCATCTCCCGCAAGCGGAGCGGCGTGAAGGTGGCGGGCGGAGAGACGAGCGGGGAAGCCGCGTCATCATCGCCATTTGCTGCGCGTGCCGCCGTCTCGAACCAGCGTTCGACATCGCCGATGAAGAAGGGATCGCGTTGTCGGAGGCTGTCGTAGGTGATTCGCCCACTGCGCGTGAGCAGATTGAAGGCGAATGGCAACGGCGCGAACTGGCGATACCGGCTGACATTCTCGAAGTATCGCTGGCTCTCCGCCGCCGCCCGCTGGATCGCCTCGACGCGCGGCTTGCGGCCCAATCCGTACACCCGGAGCGCGGTCGGCAGATCGGCATGCTGATCGCAGGCGGTCGCGAGCGCGATCGCATCCTCCATCGCCATTTTCGTCCCGGAGCCAATCGAGAAGTGCGCCGTGTGCGCCGCGTCGCCGAGCAGGACGATGTTCTCGTGCGACCAGCGCGCGTTTTTGAGCGTGACGAATTGCAGCCAGTGCGAGCGGTTCGAGTGCAGATGCCTCCCCGCTAGATGCTCCGCGAAGAGCGCCTCGCAGAATGCGACGCTGGCCGCCTCATCGGTCTCGGTCAGACCCGCGCGCTGCCACGTTTCCTCCGTACACTCGACGATGAAGGTGCCCATCGTCGCGTCGAATGGGTAGGCATGGGCCTGGAAGAGGCCGTACACGCTTTCCTTGAAGACGAAGGTGAAGGCGTCGTAGAGTTTGTCGGTGCCGAACCAGATGAAGTGCGTCGCTCCCTGCTCCATCTGTGGCCGGAAGGCGTCGGTGTGGCGCTGGCGGGTCATGCTGTTGACGCCGTCCGCCGCGATCAGCAGATCGGCGCCCTGGCGCAGGGTATCCGGGTCGTCAATAATCGTGTCGAAGTGGAGGCAAACACCGAGCGCAGCGCACCGGCGCTGGAGTATGTCGAGGAGGTGGCGGCGCGCGATCCCCGCGAAGGTATGCCCCTCGCAGCGGATCAACTGATCCTTGACCTGAATGTCAATCGCGTCCCAGATCACGAAGGCGTCGGTGATTTCACGGTAGGTCGTCGGGTCGGCTTCGCGCAGTGCAGTCAGCGTCCGGTCGGAAAAGACGACGCCCCAGCCATACGTCGCGCCCTCGGGATTGCGCTCATGGAGGGTAATCTCCCACTGTGGATGCCCCTGCTTGAGGAGCAAACTCGCATACAACCCTGCCGGGCCACCCCCGAGGACATGCACCTTCATCCGCGCGCCGCCTGACGGGTCGAAACCGATTGAACCGCAAAGACGCAGAAGAGAGGGAATTTGAACCACGAAGACGCGAAGAGTGCGAAGAAAAGAGAAGAAAAAGATTCTCTCCTTTTCATCTTCGTGTCCTTTGTGCCTTCGTGGTTCAATTCCCTCTCCCTTCTTTGCGTCTTTGCGGTTCTCCCCGGTTTCGTCCGATTTCAGCCCAGGACATCTGCGAAGCGGTCGAGTTGGTCGAGATGAGCGGTGGTGGGGAAGAGGACGAGGTGGTCACAGCCCGCCTCGGCGTAGCCTCGGATAAATTGGATAATGGCCTGCGGTGTGGTGAGCAGACCAGCGGCGATCCGTTCGGCGAAGGGGCCGGTGAAGGCGTAGTAATCGAGCAGGTAGCGCGTGCCTGCATCCGCTTCGTCCGCGCCGAGGGCGTAGTAGCCCATCGCCCAGAGGCGCGGCTGGCCCGGTCGTCCGGCATCGGCCCACGCGGCACGAGCCGAATCGGCGGCGAGGGCGAAGGCGCGCGGTGGGCCGCCGCCGTGGATGTAGCCATCCGCGTAGCGCGCAGCGCGCGCATAAGCGCTGTCGTTCAGGCCACCGACAAGCAGTTCCGGCCCGCCGGGTTGCACGGGGTGCGGGCCGATTCGCTCGTCCTCCCACTGCGACCGTAGCGCGGCAAGTTGCTCGCTCAGACGACGCCCGCGTATATGGTAGTCCATCCCGGCGGCATCGTAATCGTCCTTACGCGCGCCGAGGGCGAGGCCGAGCGTCAGGCGGCCGCCGGAGAGCGCGTCCACAGTCGCGGCGGCTTTGGCGAGCAGTGCGTCGTTCTGCACCGGCCCGATCATCACGGTCGTCGCGAGACGAATGCGGGTCGTCAATCCGGCGGCGACGGCGAGCGTCGTCAGCGCGTCGTAACTGTCGTAGACGAGCCGGTCGAAGACGCCGAGGCTGGCAAACGGCCCCCGATCCGCCGCGCCCGCCCATGCTCGCACGAGTTCCCCCGTCGCCCCTTTCAGCGTATTCGGTAGCCCAATCCCAACCTCCATACCGCATGACTCCTTATGAATCGGAAACCGGGAAGAACCGCAAAGGCGCAAAGGACCCAAAGAACGCAAAGAAAATACAAACATACGCCCGATGTGGGTCTGCTCTGTTCCTTATACTCTTCATCTATCTTCTTTCTCCCTCTTTGCGTCCTTTGCGTCTTTGCGGTTCAACCGCTTTCATCCCGAATCCGTCTGGCGGAGGCGGAAGCGTTGCAGTTTGCCAGTCTCGGTATATGGTAGAGCGGTGACGAACGTGATGATGCGGGGGTATTTGTAGGGCGCGATCTCCGCTTTGACGAACTCTTGTAGTTCGGTGACCGTCTCCGGTTTCGCATCCGCCGGGTCGCGCAGTACGACAAAGGCGGCGACGAGGTGGCCGCGCGCGGCGTCCGGGAGGCCAACGACGGCGCACTCCTGCACCTTCAGATGCTCGCGCAGGACATTCTCGACCTCCGGCCCGGCGATGTTGTAGCCGGAGGAGATAATCATATCGTCCGCGCGGGCTTGATAGTGGAAGTAGCCGTCCGCGTCCATCAGATAGACATCGCCGGTCAGGTTCCAGCCGTTGTGTACGTAGGTGCGCTGCCGTTCGGGGTCGTCGAGGTAGCGGCAGCCGGTCGGCCCGCGCACGGCGAGCCGCCCGACGCTGCCGGGCGGCAGAGGATTACCATCATCATCAACGACCCGTGCCTGATAACCAGGGACGGGCGTGCCGGTCGCGCCGGGGCGGATGTCGTCGCCTGCGGCGGAGATAAAGATGTGCAGCATCTCCGTCGCGCCGATGCCGTCAATCAATTTGATCCCGGTCGCTTCCAGCCAGGCGTCGTACGTCGGCAGTGGCAATGTTTCGCCCGCTGAGACGCATTTCCGCAGCGAAGAGAGGTCATAGTCACCGACCATGCTCGTCAGGCGGCGGTACATCGTCGGTGCGGTGAAGAGGATGCTGACCCGATACCGCTGGATCGCGTCGAGCAGGCCGGCCGGGCTTGGTTGCTCGATCAGCACGGTGGATGCGCCGACGCGGAAGGGGAAGAGCACGAGGCCGCCAAGCGCGAAGGTGAAGCCAAGTGGCGGCGTGCCGCAAAAGACATCGTCCGCCGTCGGTTGGAGGACGTGCGCGGCGAAGCAATCGCAGATCGCCAGCACATCGCGGTGGAAGTGCATCGTTCCTTTGGCCCGGCCCGTCGAGCCAGAGGTGAAGGCGATCAAGGCGACATCGTCACTCGCTGTTACGACATTCGCGAAGGTCGTCGGCTTGCCCGCACTGAGGGCTTCGAGGGTGTCGGGGTGATCCCCGGCATGATAGAGGCAGACGTGCGGATCGAGGCCCGCGTCGCTCGCACGCACCTGCGCGGCGGCCATCTGCATCTCGTCCGCGAACCGGCCATCGCAGAGGGCGACAGTGGCACGCGCCTTCGTCATCACGTCGGTCAACTCGCGCGTGCGGAGCAAAGGCATCGTCGCGACGACGATTGCGCCCGCCTTGAGGACGGCGAACCAGGCGGCGACGAGCATCGGGTTGTTCGGGCCGCGCAGGAGGACACGGTTGCCGGGAACGACGCCGAGGTCTTCCGCGAGCACGCGCGCGATCCGGTTCGTCTCCGCGAGCAGGGTGCGATACGAAATTGTCTGCCCCGCGAAATGGAGGGCAGGGCAGTCGCCGTGTGGGCCGGTCGCCCTCGTGTCGAGCAGTGCAACGGCGCAATTCAGTTGGGCGGGATAGGAGAGCGGCGAGGCGAAGTCGGGCCAGTCGGCGGGTGGGGGAAGATTGTCCCGCGCGAAGGTATCCAGATGGCCGGTTTGCCCGAACTGCACTGCCATTGCACGCTCCTCCCTACCGTGTCGGCGCGCGGGGGTTATCTGCTCTCCCGATGGCGTGAGTGTCCGTCAGTTCACGGATTTGTCAAGCGCTCTTCCCACGGGGCGACGCGTGCCCGATGATTGGGACACATACCGTGTCATACGCTGGATCGGGGAGAATGATATGGAATCGCTACAACCACCCGGCTGGCCGCACCCACGCGGCTACGCCAACGGGATCGTCGCGGAAGGGCGCATCGTCTTCGTCGCCGGGCAGATCGGCTGGAATGCGTATGGCGAGTTCGAGACGGACGACTTTGTCGGGCAAGTGCGGCAGGCGCTCCTAAACATCGTTGCGGTGCTCGCCGAAGCGGACGCCGCACCGGACCGAATCGCGCGGATGACCTGGTACATCACCGATACGGCGGCATATCGCGCATCGCTCAAAGACGTTGGCCGTGTCTACCGGGAAGTGATCGGCGCGCACTACCCGGCGATGACCCTCGTGCAGGTGGCGGCGCTCCTGGAAGACCGGGCGAAGGTCGAGATCGAGGCGACTGCGGTCTTACTGCCAACCGCCACGCCTTCGCACGCAAAAATGTGAGACCCCGGCAGCCTCTGCTCCATCCCGTCCACCATCACCTTGCGGCTTCGGTATTCGGCGGATTGCTTTGGTCATCGGGACCTCACCTGATGAATATACAGACTATTCGTACATTTGTCAATGGGATGTATGGGTTCAGTACGTCCGCTACGGATAGATACCGAACTGATCGGCGAGGAAGTCAACCAGCGTGCGCATCCCAAGGGCTTGGTGCGATCGAACGACATTGTACATGGTCTCTCCTTCCTGTCCTGCTCCCCGCATCGTCCGAGTGCGGCATGTGAGGATCGGGTAGACTTGGGCAAGACGGGAACCTCCTGAATGATTGGCGTGAGCACCTAATCACCTTCAGGATCCGTTCCCGTTCTCTATTCCTCCACCCGTTGCACACCTATCTGAACCTATACACGATGCGCGCCCCGGTTTCCTCGAAATCGATCTGGTCGCGCATGGCGGAGAAAGCGCGAGCGGCGAGTATTTACCGCTCGTGCTGACCGACTCGAAGTGTCAAATCTGCGGCCTGCGACCCTGCATGCATTGGCGCGCCGTCGCTGCGGTAGAATTATTCCAGCGAATGATAGCGGCACGGCAGGAGGCGGGAGATGGCGCGAGGCTACATCTTTGTGGACACCGAGGTCGGCAAGGGGCAAGCGGTGTGCGAGCATCTGCTCCAGACACATGGCGTTGTCGCGGCGGACCTCGTAATGGGCCCGCACGATCTCGTCGTCGTTGTCGAGGAACCGACGATCGAGGAAGGCGGGCGCATCGTCGTGCGCGATCTGCACGGCACACCCGGCGTCAAGAACACCATCACGATGATCTTCATCAACCGGGACTGAGAGAACGCTGGCCCGTCAGTCTGCTTCGCTGATGCCAACGCGATACGGGGCGGGGTCGGTCAGACCTGCTTCCGCGAAGCCCTTGAGCCGCAGGAGGCAGGCGTCGCACTGGCCGCAGGCGGTGCCGTCCGGCGCGGGATCGTAGCAGGTGACGGTCTGGCCGTGATCAATGCCGAGCGCCACACCTTCGCGAATAATCTCCGCCTTCGTCATCGCAATCAGCGGCGTGTGGATCGTGAGGCGCTGCGTGCCCTCGACGCCCGCCTTGGTGGCGAGGTTCGCCAGCTCCTGATAGGCGGCGATGTACTCCGGGCGGCAGTCCGGGTAGCCGCTGTAATCGAGGGCGTTGACACCGATGAAGATGTCGCTCGCGCCGAGCGTTTCCGCCCACGCGAGCGCGAACGAGAGGAAAATCGTGTTCCGTGCTGGGACATACGTCACGGGAATGCCCACGCGCATTTCATCGAGGCTGCGACCTTTGGGCACGGCGATGTCGTCCGTCAGCGCGGAGCCGCCGAAGCGGTGCAGATCGAAATCCACGATTGCATGCTCCGCGACGCCAGCAGATTCGGCGATCCTGCGCGCGGCCTCGATCTCGTGTGCGTGGCGCTGACCGTAGCGGAACGTCAGGGCATAAACGGCGAACCCGGCACGCTGGGCAATCGCCAGTGTCGTTGTCGAGTCAAGGCCACCACTCAGCAAGACGACCGCTTTTTTCTCGGTCTCGTTCGTCGGCATCACGCCCCTCTGGGTCTATGACATCCTTTTCAGCGTATCGCATGTGCATGGTACAGTACGGCGCGCAAACGTCCAACGACGATCCGCATGCTGATGAAATGGAGAAGCGACGATGACCGACATGGAGGCGACCGACAGCCACACCGCTTTTCTGACCGATCTGCGCGCGCGTGTCCTACCACTCAGGGCACGGGCGGTCATCCGCAATGACTGGCTCACGCAGCGGCTCGATACGATCCTGCCCGCCGTGATGGCGCGGGAGGGGTTCGACATGTGGATCATCGCCGCCCGCGAATACAACGAAGACCCGGTAATTATGACGATGCTTCCGGAGCCGAGCATGGCCGCGCGCCGCCGCACGATTCTCGTCTTTTCCCGCCGCCCGGACGGTAGTTTGGAGCGCCTGACGCTCGACCGTTATGGCTTCGGAGAGTTTTACACGAAGGGATGGGATCCGGAGGCCGAGGAGCAGGATGCCTGCCTCGCCCGCGTCGTCCGCGAGCGCGACCCGAAGACGATTGGTCTCGACATCTCCGCCACCTTCGCCTTCGGCGACGGCCTGACCCATCACGAGCAGACGCGCATCGCCGCCGCGCTTGGGGAAGAGTTAATGGCCCGCACAACGAGCGCCGAGCGGCTCTGCGTCGGCTGGTTGGAACGGCGCATCCCCGCCGAACTGGAAGTCTATCCGAGCATTATCGCGCTCGGCCACGCGATCATCGCCGAAGCCTTTTCGCCGCGCACGATCCAGCCCGGCAGCACGACGACCGACGATGTCGTCTGGTGGATGCGCCAGACGATGCTCGACGCCGGATTGCAGGCGTGGTTCCAGCCGACGATCACGATTCAGTCGCCCGGCGAGGCGTGGAACACCCTTCAGCGCACGGACGACCGGCGCACACTGATCCAGCACGGCGACTTGCTGCATTGCGACATGGGCTTCTATTATCTTGGGCTGGCGACCGACCACCAGCAGCACGCCTATATCCGCAAATCGGGCGAGACAGAGGCTCCGGCGGGTCTCGTCGCGGCGCTGGTGGCGGGTAATCGCTTGCAGGACATTCTGCGCGGGGCGATGGCAGTCGGACATTCCGGCAACGCCGTGCTGCGCGAAGCCCTCGCGGACGCGCGCGATGCCGGCCTGACGCCGAGCATCTATACCCATCCCCTCGGCTACCACGGCCACGCCGCCGGGCCGACGATTGGCCTGTGGGATCGGCAGGACGGCGTGCCGGGCAACGGCGATTACCCGCTCTACGACAACACCTGCTACTCCATCGAACTGAACGTCCGCCACCCGGTGCCGGAATGGGACGGGCAGGAAGTCCGCATCGCCCTCGAAGAAGACGCGGTGCTCACCGGCGGTGCAGTCTCCTGGCTGGCCGGGCGGCAGACGGAACTGCATCTGATCTGAGCGGAATGCAACTCATCCCGTTCGGCATCCCGCTGTCCGTTATTCCATACGCATGCTGGTAATCGGCTGCTGATGCGCGGGCAGGTTCGCCCAGACCATCCGCTTGCGCTCCGGGATGCGCGGGAGCGGGATGCCATCCACCATCGTCAGCGTGTTGACGAGGCGACGGGTGCCCTGCCGCGCCGTCATCTGTGTATCGTAGTAGGTATATTTCCCTTCCTCGACGCGGAAGAGGGCGATATCCGCGACGCTGCCGGGTGCGATCGTGCCGAGATCGGGGCGGCGCATCGCGGCGGCGGGGCGGCTCGTCGCCCGCTCGATCACATCCGGCAGGCTCATGCCGAGGTGGAGGAACTTGGAGAGCGTCGTCGGCAGGTCGAACATCGGCCCCTGCACGGCGAGTTGATGGATGTCGCTGCTGATGACATCCGGCATGATGCCCTCCGCTAGCGCAATTTCCGCCGTGTCGAAGCCAAATGAGCCGGTGCCGTGGCCGATGTCGAGGATCAACCCGGCCTCGTGGAGCGCGATCACATCCTCCCGCACGCGGCCGTTCGCGCCAATAATGCGGTGCTCGCCCTGCGAGCGGAAGCAATGCGTGAGGATGTCGCCGGGCCGGAGGAGGGCAAGAATCTCGTCGAGCGTGGGCGGGCTGGTGCCGATATGGACCATCAGCGGGAGGCCGACGGTGTCTGCCAGTTCGCGCGCCATTTCTAGTGGACGGATGCCGACGCCGCGCGTCGTGCTCGCGTCAATGCGCGCCTTGATGCCGAGGATGATGTCGCGGTTCTCCTCGACGATGCTCGCCGCCAGCGGGACATTGCAGTACTCCAGCGTCGCCAGTTCGAACGTTGGCGCGATCAAGCCGATGGCGGAGAGGTTAAGGAGGGCGAAGGTGCGCACGCGGTTCGGTTCGGCGATGTAGCGGCGGAAGCCGGGGAACGAGTACGCGCCCGCGCTGCCGACATCGAGCCACGTCGTGACGCCCGATCGCGCGGCGACGGGATCCGCCTCGATACCCCAGTAGGTGACACCCCAGTAGATGTGCGTGTGCAGGTCTATCAACCCCGGCGTGACGTACTGCCCGGTCGCGTCAAAGACCGTCCGGGCGCGGCGCTGGTCGAGATCGGGCGCGATTGCTGCGACCCGCCCGTTCGTAATGCCGACATCGAGTCGCCCGCTGATCCCCGCGCCGGGATCAAGCACTTCTCCCCCCGCGATGATCGTGTCATACCGTGTCGCGTTTGCCGTCCCGGTTTGCACTGTCACTGCCATCCTCCGATCAGTCGTCAGTCGTCAGTGGACGATAGACCGTGAACAGTACGGAGCATGGCACGCGCTGTCAATCGCGCGATCAGTCGTCAGTCATCGTCCCACCCGTTCGCATGAAAAAGATGAAGTCCGTGTCGCCCGGCGACTGGCCGTAGCGGGTCAGGAGTTCCGCCGCCTCGCTGCGATGCTGCGCGCTGTGATAGAGGATGTGGACGAGAACATTCCATCGGATGAAAACGCTCTCCGTCCCATCTGGGCGTTTGCTTGTCAGCATTGCCGTGAAGTCTGCGTCGCTTACCCCGTCGAGGTAGGAACGGAGTTGCGCGCTTTCCTGCGAATGGAAAGCCTGGAAGGCTGCGATCGCGGCAGTCGGCTCGATTGGTGGCGGTTTCGTGCGATCAACCTCGATGCCCTGGCAGAATCGTCCCCAACCCGCCTCGACGATCAGCGTGTGCCAGAGCGTCTGCCGCAGGCTGCCGACGCTGTAGCCGGAGGGCGCGTCCAACTGCTCGTCCGACACCTTCGCGGCGAAATCGAGCAAGCGCACATTCATCACTGCGTTGTAGTCGAACATCGTCGTGAGCATTTCTTTGCCGAGCATCATTCCTCCTTCGTGTCGCATCGCGACGCCTCTTTGACCATGATCCTTGCCATGGTATAGAACATTCGTTCTTTCATGTCAAGCATTCGCTGCGGATTTCGCCGGGTCAGCATCCGTTGCCTGCTATACTCATCGCACGTTGCCCATGTCGTTCGTTGGCCGATGCTTTTGCTACCCATGTGAGAAGGATAATCCATATGGAATCTCCGGGGACGTTGCGGCTGGCGCTGACGGGCGACAGTATCATCACGCGCCGCACAACGGTCCACGAGGATGCGCCGACGCGGGCGCTCTACGACTACATCCGCAGCGCCGATGTCGCGTTCACGAATATGGAGGTGATCCCGAACGATTTTCGCGGCTACCCGGCTGTGGAAAGCGGCGGGTCGCATCTTGCGGCGCATGCGTGGGTGGTGGATGAACTCGTCGCGATGGGTTTCGACCTCTTCGCCTGCGCGCACAACCACGCGCTCGATTACAGCATCGAGGGTCTGCTGGCGACGCTCGAAACGCTCGACCGAAAGGGCGTAACGTATGCCGGGATCGGTCGGACGCTCGCCGAGGCGCGGATGCCGGCCTATTTCGATCACGGCGCGGGGAGTGTCGCACTGATTTCCTGCGCGTCGAGTTTCGCGAAGGGGCAGACGGCGGGCGAGCAGCGACCCGATATGCAAGGCAGGCCAGGCCTCAACCCGCTCCGTTATACGACGACCTACGCGGTGACGGCGGATCAACTCGACGCCATCCGCAGCATCGCGGAAGAGTTAGGGATCGAGCAGCAACGGCAGGATTTGCTGCGGATGGGCTTCGGCTTCCCGCCCGATGATCCGGCGATCTTCCCGTTTCTCGATGCGAACTACCGCATGGCGGAACAGCCCGCCGTCAAGACGGAGCCGAAAGCGAGCGATATGGACGCCATCGCCCTGTGGGTGCGCGAAGCCCGCGCCCGCGCCGACCTGGTCGTCGTCAGTCTCCACGCGCACGAGCAGGGCACGCACCGGGAGGAACCGGCCGCCTTCGTTCCCATCTTTGCGCATCGGATGATTGACGAGGGCGCGGACGTCGTCGTCGGGCACGGCCCGCACCTGCTACGGGGCATGGAACTCTATCGCGGCAAGCCAATCTTCTACAGCCTCGGCAACCTGATCGGCCAGAACGAACTGGTCTGGAAACTGCCCGCCGACTCGTACGAACGGTTTCGTATTGACCCGGCGAAGACGCCGAGTGAGATCTATCGTATTCGCTACGACGATGACCGCAAGGGGTTCCCGGCGGACGCGCGCTTCTGGCAGACCGTTGTGCCAATCTGCCGCTTTGAGGACGGCGCGCTCGCCGCCATCGAGATCGTCCCCGCTGAATTGGGCCATGGTCTCCCGCCGCACCGGCGCGGTCGTCCGTGGCTGGCGGAGGGTGCAATTGCGGAAGAGATTCTGAGCCGGTTTGCCCGTCTTTCGGAACCATTTGGCACGCACATAGATGTATCGGACGGACGCGCGACGGTGCGGATTGATCCCGCATAAAGAAGGGGGAGCAGCGATGAGCGAACGAGCAGCGAGATTGGCGACGGAACTGGAACAGGCGAACGGAGAGGTGATCGCCTTCGCTGAATCGTGTCCGGCGGACATCTGGATCGCGCCCTGCGTGGATGATGGACGAACCGTCGCGGCGGTCGTCCGGCATGTCGGCGGCGCGTACATCGCGCACATGCGCCTCGTGCAGGCGGTTGCAGCGGGCGAACCGATCCCGGCGATGTTCGGCGATTGGGCGGTGATCCATCAGGGCAACGCCGTCTCCGCCGAGAAGTACGCGCATGCGGATCGTGGCGAGACCATCGCATCGCTCCAGCGCAACGGTGCGAATCTCGCCATGACGATTCGTGCTCTCACGGACGCGCAACTGGATCGCACGGCGGTCGTGCCGATCTTCGATAATGGATCGTGGACGACGGAGCGAATCATTAAGTCTGCCGTCATCGCGCACCCGCACGGCCATCTCGTCGGCCTGCGCGCAACGGTCGCGAACAAGTAGCGTAGGCTTCACCTGCGTCTCAGTGTTCTTTGAGAAGGACGCAGGCTGAAGCCTACGCTACCTCGATGGGAGAGGAGGAATCAGCATGGAAAACCGATATGGCGTGACGGGTGGTGGGCCGGTGCTCGCGCTCTTCGCGCACCCGGACGATACGGAGTTCGTCTGCGGCGGCGCACTCGCGCTCTGGGCGGAGGCGGGGCGGCAACTCGTCTACGCTTTCTGCACGGACGGGAGTAAGGGGACGAGCGATCCGACGATGACCGGCGAGCGGCTGGTCAACCAACGGCAGGAGGAGCAACGGGCGGCGGCCCGCGCGCTCGGCTGCAATGAGGTCGTCTTTCTCACCTACGAAGACGCGATGCTCGAATCGACGCTCGCTCTCCGGCGCGACTTCACGCGGATCATCCGCCGCTACACGCCGGAGATCGTCGTCTGCTTCGACCCCGAGGTTCACTACTTCGAGGATTGGTACATCCAGCACCCGGATCATCGCGCGTCCGGCGAGGCGGCGCTGGCGGCGATCTTCCCTTCGGCGCGGGACCGGTTGACGTTCCCGGAACTGCTCGCGGAAGGGCTGGAGCCGCACAACGTCGTAGAAATCTATCTCGCGAGTACCAATAAGCCGAATCGCTGGATTGACATCAGTAGTGCGATAGACCGGAAGATCGCAGCGATGCGGATGCATCAAAGCCAGGTTGGTGACGGCCAACGCGTCGCGACGATGCTGCGCCTCCGGGCTGAAGACGAGGGCCGGTCGCAGGGACTCGCCTTTGCCGAGGCATATCACGTCATCAACATGGATCCCAGCCGACGCTACAAACGTTCCGAACCCGCACCCTAGATTTCCGCTCTGTCAGAAACGCGTTCTATCCAATGCGTCGGATCGGCCAGCAGCGGACATCGAGGCGGCGGGCGAAGTGGAGGAGCGGCACGGTCTCCGGCAGGACGATGCCGTGCGCTTCGGCCATCGTGTTGACGGATATTTCCGCTTCGGCGTCTTGCAGGGGCCAGTGCGGGTGATGAATATCGCCACGATAGAGGCGACCCCGGCGATCCGTCGTGTAGAGGCAGTACCGCTCGGTGAGCCAGTGGGCGAGCGTTCCCGGTTTGCTCAGCGAGATAGGCGCGCTGGGGCCATACGAGGCGGCGAAGGCGGCGGGCGTTGCGCCCCGATCTGTCCGGCGCGAGCGATAACGCATTCGCCCCCCATCCGTCGCCACGGACATCCGCGCGTTGAAGTACGGCAGGTGGAACCACCGCCGCGCCACCGCGACCGCGACAGGGCTGCCCGCGTCGAGGCAAAAGAACCAGACGCCCGGCTTCGTGTCTGCCGTGCCATGTGGCATGACATAGGTGCGCAGATTCAGTTCCGGAAACGCCCCTGCGACGGGTGAGAACGGCGTGCCATGCAGTCGCACACCCGTCATGTGGAACGGCACGACGCCGACCCAGGCCATGCCGTCAAATGTGTCTACATCGAGCGTGGTCGGAATGAGCGGACGCAGCATCGCCGCTGGCACCGGCCAATGCGCGAAGAGCAAATCCCGCCACGTCTGGCGCATCACCCAGCGACCCGGCGGGAGGGGTGGCGTTGGATTCTTGCTCACGCGGCGCCCCAGACCTCCCGCGCGACCGCAGCGACGAGCCGCAACTTCGCTTCCTGATCGGCCTCTGTAAGCAGATTACCCTCCTCGGTCGAGGCGAACCCGCACTGCGGACTGAGTGCCAGACGCTCCAGCGGCACGAAGCGGGCCGCGTCTGCGATGCGTTCATTGAGCATTGCCGCGCTCTCCAATCCCGGTTTCTTGGTCGTCACGAGGCCGAGCACGACAACGCGGTCGTCCGGCACTTCCGTGAGCGGCGCGAAGCCGCCGGAGCGCTCGTCGTCGTATTCGAGCAGGAAACGCTGGAACCGCGTGCGGCGAAAGACCTGGGCGGCAATCGGGTCGTAGCCGCCACTCGCGTAGAACTTGCTCTGGTTGTTGCCGCGGCAGAGATGGATGCCGAAGACGATTCCCGGATGGTCGCCGATCACGGCGTTGTCGAGTTCGATGCAGCGGTCGAGCAGGCGATCCGGGTCATTGCCCCGCTGCCGGTAGCCCGCGCGAATCGCCGGATCGAGCAACCCGGCGTACTGCGGCGCATCGAGTTGAATATACGTGCAGCCGAGACGGACTAACTCGTCCACCTCAGCGCGCAGAATGTCCACGACATCGGCAAGATAGGCATCAATCGTCGGGTATGCCCCGCGCGATTGCTCCGGGTCGTAATAGGCCGCCGCTTGCTGCGCGCTGATCAGCGTCACCTTGGCGGTGCGGTCGGTGCGGGCGCGCAGATAGGTGAATTCCTCCGCGCAGAGATGGCGGCGACGCTTCAGGCGAGAGACGACAACCGGACGCTGAAAGAGGATCTCGTTTCCTTGCTCGTCATGGAAGGGGATCGCCCATCCGCCCGACTTGTCGAACCCTTCGGTGGCCTCGATGAGATGACTGAAGAAGGCGTAGCGCCGCATTTCGCCGTCACTGATCACGTCCATCCCGGCCCGCACTTGCATGGCAATCGCTTCATCTACCGCACGGTCCTCGATCTGCTTGAAGGCGGTGTCGTTCAGCGTGCCCGCCGCATGGTTCGCCCGTGCCTCCTTGAGATAGTCCGGACGCAGGAGACTCCCAACTACGTCGCTATGCAATGTCGGCATGACGGCCCTCCTCCGCATACGTGTGGTATAGCCATCATTCGTATATCACGACGCCCGTCTGGTTTTTCGCGAGCCAATCCCAGTCATACGTCACGCCGAGGCCGGCACCAGGCGGGACGGGGATGCAGCCGTTGCCGTCAATTGCGTCGAGGCCGTCCGCGTAGTCGTCCGCGTAGATCGGCGGTTTCCCGCCCGTCACTTTCGGGTGGACGAGGCCCATCTCATAGTAGTTGGTATTGCGGATCGCCGCCATGCAGGCGCGTTGCGCGGGGCCAGGCGCGTGGAGTTGGACATCCAACCCGAATCCCTCGCAGGCATGGGCAATCTTCATCACACCGGTGATGCCCATGTCGTAGTTCGGGTCGGTGTGGACAAGATCGGTCGCTTCCGCCACCATCAGATCAATGTGCAGTTCAAAGCCGCGCGTATGCTCGCCGATCATGATCGGCGTGCGGATCAGTTGGCGCAGTTTGCGGTACGCCTGGCTGGAGATACCGCCGTCCTTCATCGGGTCCTCCATCCAGAGGAAGTGCGCTTCGTCGCAGGCGCGGCCCACCTTGAGCGTGTCCGTGAAGGTGTTGTACTCGCACGCCGGGTCAATCATCAAATCGAAGCCGTCGCCGACCGCCTTGCGTACGGTGAGGACGTTTGCGACTTCCTGCTGGATGGGCGCGCGTCCCCACGGATGAATCTTCATCGCCGGGTAGCCCATCTCCCGGCACTGCACGGCGAAGGCGGCGAATGCTTCAGGGCTGCTCAGGCCGTCCTGCTGATGATCGCCGTGGTAGGTGCTCGCGTAGCAGGGCAGTGTGGTGCGCCAGCCACCGAGCATCTGCCAAACGGGCGCGTCGTAGAGTTTCCCGGCGAGGTCCCAGAGGGCGCAGTCCACTGGCCCCATGCCCATCCGGTCGTTCTTGCGGCAGGCGCGCTTGATGTCGTTGTGGATCAACTCACGTTCGAGCGGATTGCGGCCAAGCAGATAGTGCGTAAAGATCGGCAGTTGGGCCATCGCCGCCGTGTCGCCGCCATTGTACTCGCCCGTCACGCCCGCGTCCGTCTCGATGGCGACGATGTGGCCGGTGTGGGTGAAGGTCGCACCCGGTTCGTAGACCTGATTGAAGCCGTTGTAATCCACGCCGAGGTTTTCAACGGCGTACTGGTACTGATGGACGCGAATGCGCGTGATCTTCGGCTGACGCATGGCTTCCTCCTCTCCACTGGGCGCGAACGTCGCGGATGCATCGGTCTCGTGTGTCGAGAGCGTACCATATGCGCCCGGTGCGCGGCATGGGGTTGACCGCTATGATAAAAATGCATTTCGTGCCGTGATGAAGATGGCGCGGCAGCGCGGCACGGACTGGCGGCGGAAAGGGAGCGGGCATGGTTGTCATATCGCGTGCGACGGACGGGCGGCAGTATGTCGCCGAGCGGGCGCGCGTTTGGCTGACGGATGACGCTCCGGCGTCTGTCACGCCCACACTGCCGGTGATTGATCTCGGGCGGGGCGAACTCGACCGGCGAACCGCGCCGCATATCATCGCGGCGGTTGCGGCGGCGCTCGACCGGGGCGAGACGCACTATACCGACCGCCCCGGTATCGCGCCGCTCCGTCACGCCCTCGCGGATCGCCTCGCGGCAGAGAGCGGCATCGCCTACGATCCGCACAGCGAAATCCTCATCTCCTCCGGCGGCCAGGAGGGGCTGTTCGTCGCCGTGCAGATGCTCGTCCGCCCCGGCGATGAGGTGCTGCTGGCCGATCCCGGCTACCCAACCTACAACGACGCCGTCCGCCTCGCTGGTGGCGTCTGCGTGCCTGTGCCCGTTGATCCGTCCGCTGGTGTTGGCCTGACTGCTGCCGCCATCGAAGCGCACCTGACGCCCCGCACGCGCCTGCTTGTCATCGTCTCGCCGGACAACCCGACGGGCGCGGTGATCAGCCGGGACGAGATGGCGATGATTGCCGCCCTCGCCGTGGAGCGCGATTTTCTTGTCCTCTTCGACGAAATCTATAAGGCATTCGTGTTCGATGGCGCGGCGCATGTCAACATCGCGGCCTTCCCTGGCATGCGTGTGCGGACGGTGATCGTCGGCTCCTTCAGCAAGGAATATGCGATGACGGGCTGGCGCGTCGGGTACGTCGCAGGCGCGGCGCACCTGATCCAGCCGATCACCGATCTGAAACTCGCCCTCTCGATCTGCTCGGCGGCCCCATCACAGTGGGCGGCGCTCGCCGCCCTCACCGGCCCACAAGACGCCGTGGCCGCGATCCGACATGACCTGGAAGGCCGCCGTGCCGCCCTCCTGCCCGCACTGGCGGCGATGGGCCTGCCGCACGGCAACCCGCGCGGCGCATACTACGCCTTCGCGGACATCCGCAGCACCGGCCGCTCATCCGCCGACTGCGCGCGAATCTTCCACGAGCGTGCCGGGGTGCGCACTCTGCCCGGTCATCTCTTCGGCCCCGGCGGCGAAGGCTATCTGCGCGTCGCCCTCGCCCAACCCGCCCCCGCCATCCGCGACGCCATGGCCCGCCTCGCCCCCCTCGTCTACGATCTTCAGGAGCGCAGGGGATGACAAAGAGTGAACCGCGA
>JAABUO010002593.1_pt1 | contig 21950 bp, 19 predicted proteins | sample 5559291 | NCBI WGS metagenome assembly JAABUO01 (sample SAMN10711878, study PRJNA513372) | rock metagenome | isolation source: Antarctica rocks | place: Antarctica: Victoria Land, Finger Mt sud
AACGGATGCTAACGTGGCTCCGAAATTATGAAGGCGTGTGCACCCGATGTGTTTAATTCTTCCTCTTTTGTAATATAGCAAATTATGGGCGCTTTGTGATTCTCTAGAGCCCTTCCTTTGCGTAGACATCCACATTTTATTATTGGCATGCAGGAAAACTGCGAAGTCGTGAATGAAGCTACAGGACAGAAGCCGGAGAAGAACGGCCAAGCACAGGTGGATGATCCTGTCAAGGCAGAGGAAGGCGACGTTGCTGAAGACGTGAAGTCGGCAAAGGGAGGGGCGCCAGTGCGTAGGTAAGCGGTGAGTTTGCGACGTCTAAGCGCCAGATACTTGAATGAAAAAGTGACGCCCTCCTTGCTGGAAGGGCTGAGACTAGTTGCATCCAAGAGGTATCATGCGAGTTTTTCTGTCTGACCAGTAGACCAGACAATCCGTTGGAATTCCTTGGCAACTTCTTGTTGGAGAAGAGCAAGGCGCAAGGATGAGGAGCAGAGGGCAGGAAGCGCGGCCGCCATGGCCATTGCCTTGCAGATGCTGCGCTGAAGCTGCGCCGATACAACGCTAATGGAAGGAGGGTCACAGGCCATTGTCATATAGATGTTTATACATACAGGAAGCTCGCTATTACGCGACCATGGCAGAGGCCGTGGACGACTCGCTAGATGGTTAGCATGTGTTGCATAAACAGTCTCTTACTATTTCCATGTAGGCGGGAGGACGCCCACTGTCTTGTAGTATCGCGCCAACCGATGAATCCGCGACTCGATAAGAATCAGTCTGAACTTGGAGTCCTTGTCTTTGCGGCTTCTCTCGAGATGCTTCCTCACTGCAACCGCTTTCTTGATCAACATGTAGAGGTCCTCCGGTATCTCTGGCGCAAGTCCATTCGATTTGAGAATGCGTAGAATCTTGTTACCTTATGGTCAGCGGACAGATAGGCGGTAAACATACCAGTCACAAACTTGACCTGGGCAACACCATGGCTGTCTCGAAGGACAACGCCGATCTGGGAAGGTGTCATGCCCTTTCGCGCATACTTGAATATTTGCTCGCTCACTGCCTCTGGTGTCATTTTGAACCATGACGGAGGAGTGCGACTGTAGGGGATCGCCGAGGACGATATTCCCTTTCCATTGCTGTGCATGCGACCCATGTTGGATGGATTTCAGAGGGTTCGATGGTGGTGGTTGAGGTATTGAGATTTAGTCGCTAGGTAAATTCGACCGTCACTATGCCCTAAGTACATTTCTAACCCTAAATCCATGTCGCGTCTCGCGTCCGCCACATCGCGCTCAGAGTGCTCGCCCAGCTTGCCGAGTAGATACCTGTGTAGATGGTCTCCCATGCTGTCCGGCTTTGACTGATCTACCGCTTGACAGAATGCAAGGCTCTCATTTTCTGCAGCGTCACGCATACCCTTGCGCTCTAGCGATCCCACATGCCATTGTATCACGACAACAAGCAAATCCAGAGTAACAATCAGCTTGAACTTTGAGCGCAACACAGCTAGTGCTACAATGCACCCAGCCTGGTCGTTGTAGTGCAGGAAGGATCGAAATACGTATGCAGCATGTCTGCTATCCACCTTGAAGGCACTTGCAGCAGCCATGTCTGCAAACAGTGAGCGCACAGAAGGTCTCCCTTGCCTGTCTGTATTGTAATACGAGTCCTTGAACATGGCGTGCCAGAATTGACGCCATGTCTTTTGGTCCGGTTGCTCTTCACGACGTGCCAACAGAGCGGGATAGGCCCGCCAAATCCGACCATACTGGCGCATAGCAATATACCCTTTCAGAATGTGATTCACCACAAATATAGAGGGTGGTAGCTTGTAGTTCTCCATTAAACCTGCAAAGTGGGTAAAGTCGTTGAAGCGCCGATTGCGAATTAAATGAGAGAGAAAGTACACGTACGAGCCCTCAGGCAGACGTGAGGTTCTTGGCTTCCCAGGCCGGTTTTGGCTTTTCCCCACCAGTGATTGGACGAGAATCGATTCCGCTTCCCGACTCATGCCCTGATCAATGAATGCTCTGACAATTTGGTCCCAGGTCTGAGGTGATAGCTCCGATGGATGCATGAGCTCCGAAAGTTCATAGACCAAGCCAGTCTTTCCAGCCTTTGAAAGAATGAGGAGAAGCTCGGCTCGCTCCTCTCGAGTGCTCTTGTCGGTCTGTAAAGACTTGAAGCGTTGGACAAGATGCTTAACAAGGTTCCTCAAGCTATCATTGGTTGCTTGATCCGACTTCCTTTCTACTTTGAACTCCACGACTAGGGGGAGGATTTTGCGCAAAGGTATGCGATACCCATCTGCCAATGCCTTGACGCACACATCGAACAGAGTCTTGTATGCATCAGTCAGACACAGGGCGGATATCAAATCGTAGTATATCGTGTTTGACATCTTGCCGACACATTGGACCATTTCTTCTAAGCACTCCGCGGCACGCGCCTCACGACCCGCCTTTGCATGGTTGACAATGAGGGGCAGGAAAGACAGTGACGTCGCCACACTCTTGGACTGCAGGCTTCGCAGCGATTGCTCTGCCATGGAAAAGTCCCCGGCGGCTGCGTGCATGCGAATCGCCATATTGCACCAGTCCAGCCCAAGCTCATCCCTCTCCTGCCTCTGCTCGAGAATATGAAAGGCCTTTTCTCCCTCGCCGCTCCACAGGAGTGCCTTGGTTTTTGCCACGTTCATGCAGTCGCAGATGGGCAGGTCGGCCCGCGCAAAGGCCTCGCACACGCTTAGCGTCTGCGCAGAGGTGTTGGAGAGGCGCAGCTCCTGGCTTGCGTAGTGGAGGAGCAAGCGGCTCTTGCCCATCTCGCTCAGGGCCCTGAAGAAGGCTGGGTTGCGGCGGTAGTGGTGCGTGGTCTGCCAGATCCTGGACGCGTCGACCGGCTCCCGCAAGAGCAGCCACTCCAAGCTGTGCGCTGCATCGCTCGCCCTGACCACGGCTCCTCCTGAACGCGCTCCTGAACACGCTGCTCTCTTTGCCCACACGCCAGCCCTCCCAGTCATTCATCCTGTCCGGTCCCTGCGCACGTCCGACGAACGACCAGACGCCACACACCAACACGTCAAACACGCACCACGTCATAGGGTAAATCCGTGAAAAGGCAAATGCAAGCTGGAGATATGAGAGAGGAGTTCCTGCCAGAGTGGAGCCCGGCGCCCCGGACGCAGCAATTGCCGGGATGGAACAGTCAGCTGGCGTCTACGCCGATTGACACCCTGTTGCCAGCTGGGATCGGCGAGGACTTCCATCGCGTCGAGGAGTACAAGGCGGCCGGGAAGCTCAAAGGCCGAGCTGCCTTGATCACGGGAGGCGACAGTGGCATTGGAAGAGCTGTGGCACTGCTATTTGCCATGGAAGGAGCAGATGTGGCCATCAATTATCTCCCCGATGAAGAGGACGATGCCCAGCTCACGAAGAAGGACGTGGAGAGCAAGGGCGGCAAGTGCATCCTCATTCCAAAAGACCTGAGGACCGCAACGGCATGTAAAGAAATTGTCGACACGTCAGTCCGAGAATTAGGGCACCTGGAGATTCTCGTGAACAATGCGGGCACGCAAATGCAGCAGGAACTGTTTGAAGACATCTCCATGTATGTATTGGACGTGTGCAAAGAGCTAACAATGCAGCGAGCAGTTGGACAATACCTTCCAAGTCAACATTATGGCTATGATGTACATCACAAAGTACGCTCTGCCACATCTCAAGCGTGGGGCCTCCATCATCAACTGTGCCTCTGTGAATCCGTTCATTGGCAACCCGTTTCTCATCGATTACACGGCGACTAAGGGTGCCGTGGTCGGCTTCACTCGAGCTCTGGGGAAGCAAAAAGCAACCGCTGGCATTCGAGTCAATGCTGTGGCCCCGGGTCCCATCAACACGCCCTTGATTCAAGCGACATTTTCAGAGGAAAATAGAACGCATATGCACACTGCATGGCCACTGCAGAGGGTTGGGCAGCCTGTGGAAGTGGCCACTGCTTTTGTCTTTCTCGCGTCAAGCGACTCCTCGTTCTTCACATCTCAAGTGCTACACCCGAACGGTGGAGTTCCCATCTAGGTTGGTCACGTAGAATACAAGGAGGAAAAGGTGGTTTGCAGATTCAGATTATATATACTCCCCATCAGATATCTACTGCTCTTTTCATATATGCCGGATGGGGTGGTGTGGCGACAGTGACGTGTATAGCTGGATCAGATGCTGCTGGGGTACAGCATGATCCGTACTCCAGCGCCAAAACTTCTTGCTGGAAGGTGGTGCCTAAACTTTGCTCTCACCAGACCGCTGTTTCCATGCACCTTGGTGGCCTTTCCCCAGATGACTCTCACTTTGCTGCCGCGGATCGCACGATGCGCTTGGTAGACATACGCCATTCTCTTTCCGAGATAGAACTGCGCTTCATCCTTTGTATCACAGCCTTCAATCTAAACATTAGCAAGCGGCCATCGGGGTTGCTTCGCACCTTGATCAAGCTGGTCGCCGGGTTGGTGTTCCTCTTTCCACGCTGGAAGGATACATGTCGGCCTTTGACATACAGCCGGTGTGACTCTGGCATTGAGGATTTCGTTTGTGGGTATTGGGTTGATGCCGACAATTCAACGACCCTCGCGTGACTCGTGGTTGGAGTACGTGGTGTAGCCCTAATAATTGTAAGGATCGGATTAGGGTTAGATTTCAGGGAACCGATCTATACGACAGCTATTGTACATGGAATGCGATGGCACTACCTACTCCATTTCCAATCTCCTCTTGAGACCTCTTGAGTGACTTAAAGGCGGCCATATTATACCCCAGTCGGTTCTTGTGCCGTCTCAATGCCGGCATGATCTCAGTCTTCATGGCCGACAAGATCGGACCCATGCGCTCATCCGCAGCCATGTGCTTGTGGTAGGTCTGCAGAATGTGCGAGAGCATGGTGCACGTGGCAGAAATATTAGCGCCTTTTGTCCACAAGGGAAGAAACTTCAGGAAATCCAGCACAGCGCCATACGGCATGATCATCAAGATATCCAGCATTTGCGTTATGTTGAGGCTTTCCACGACAGAGAGGAGGTAGTCTTCGGCGGAAACATTATTATGTGCCAGAAAGATTGGATCCCTTTCCATGCGAGTGTCGCCCCCTTCCACTGCAGCAAGCGTGGCATGCCGATCATCAACACACTGCTGTAGCGTCTCCAGAAACTTGTCTGCAGAAGACATGGCAATGGCCGGATTAGACGGGCGAGTCACCTCATCCTCATTATCGAGGTTCACTTCTTGATGTGCTGTATTTGAGTCGTAGAGCGCTTCAAGCTCCTTTTCGCGCTCTTCTTCCGTGAACACTTGATCTCCGCTCCGTCTCCAGACACGAAGAGACTTGTCTCTGGAGGATGACACTACAAAATCTGCACTTGAACCAACAGTCAACGCTAGTAAGCCAGCTTTGTGACCCCGTAATGTCGTTATATTTTCAAAATTATTCGCGTCCCACTGCTTGAGCAAGCCGTCCTTGCTGCAGCTGAAAAACACACGGCTTTGAGGAATAAACTGCACTTGCATTATGCTATCATCATGTGCGAGAATGCTTCGATGACAGTCTCCAAAGTCCAATCCCCATATTTTCACAGTCTTGTCTGCAGAACCAGTAATGATCAGCTTGTTGTCATGGGCAATATCCATGGTGGTAACAGGAAGCTTATGTCCATAGAGTGCAAGGAAAAATTTGCTGGAATCAATAAAGAAGGTCTTTACAGTGGTGTCCATCGTTGCCACTGCAAGTAATCGACCATCCGGAGAACCACAGACACTGAGTACCTCGTCCGTGAGTTTTATGATTTTCTGCACCTTGATGTCAATTTTAAATGTCCCACCATTCTCGGGTGCACGAGTCACCGGGCTCTTCAGCGACCAGACACGCGTAATGTGGTCGGCTCCGCCTGTAGCAAAACTTGAATTGTCCGAAAAAAATGTTAAGCTCCATATCGATCCATCATGGGCTTTGTGTTGATACACAGAGGTGGCAGTAGCAAGGTCAAGGACCTCAAGACTACCACTTTTCGTGCCCACAATGAGTTGCTGATTGTTTGGTAAAAAGCGCATGCACAGGACTGAATTGCAGTCCATACTTCGGACGCAGGACCAACTTTTGGTATTCCACAACTTCACAGCGTCCAGGGATGCAGTGGCCAGGAGTGTTTCATCCTGGCTTAGAACTAAACAGCGAACATCACTCCTGTGACTCTGAAAGTCCAGGGAAAGATACTTCACAAACTCCACATGCTGAGTATCAGCAGTCGTTGATTTGCGACCTTCGTCTTTGTATGCTTCGAGACTGTTGGCAGCCAGCGATAAAACAAGTGATCTGCGGTGCGCTCCGTCAGAATTCCAGGCCAAAGACCGAATCTTTGCAGTAGCATGGAAAGAGGTATACAGCGTAAATGAAGCTATGCTTTTGTCATTGTCTGTATCTTCAGTCTTGTGCTTCTTCTTCCGGCGATGGGCAGCACGTGCAACCTCATCACCACCTCGCTTGCGCCAGACTTCAACACTGCGGTCATTCCCGTGACATGCGAGATGTTGTCCTGACGTATCAAAAATCAGCGAAAAGGCACGATTCCTTACAGCTCTTTGCAAGCTGCAACGCGGGCTTAATTTCGTCTCGGAGCTCATGTTTAGATCCCAAATCTTGATTTCGCCATCTCGCCCACTTGTAGCCACGACTTCTTTTGCCTGATCAACACACATGGCCCAGCATTCGTCGGCATGTGCTACACGAGTCTCAATACAATGTCGCAGTTCAAGGTCCCAGATTTTCAAGAAAGAGTCTTTCCCGCTACTGATTAGAAATCCTGACGAAGACTTGTCGAGTTCTGCTCCATCTATGATCGCCAAAGCTGTGACTTGGTCTTGATGCCCGTTGAGCGTGAATAGCCCCTTCTCCGAAATGATGTCCCACAGTGTAATGGATGTATCTATGGAGGCACTTGCTAGGCGAGTGCCCGAGGAGTCGAATACTAGTGCTGATATAGCGGCTGAATGGCCATGAAAAAGAACAAACGGGGTTCTGGATTTCAGATCCCAGACAGCAATAGAGCCATCTGCATGACCCGAGGCAATGATCTCATCATTCGCATCACACTTGCACAGGACTGTGATTTCGGCCTGGCATTTGGAGTCGGAGAGGGAGAAGAGTTCCTCGCCGCGCTTCAGATCCCAGACCGTGATTGCCGACAATGCGGGCACAAACGCCAGCCCCGCCCTGTCCTGGTAGGCGCCGCACAGGATGTTGGAGGAGGGCGACACGACGAGGCCAAAGGTCTTTTCATATTCGTAGCGGTCGTAGGATTTGACCATCCTCCACTCTCCTCGCCTGTGCGTGCTCGATCACTCCTTCCCCAGTCAATCAACACCGGCCATGCTCCAGCTCGACTACCACAACATCCTCGTCCAGAGCATCCTCACAGAGCGGTTCAAGGGCGACAACACGGGCGCCATCGACCAGACGATCTCGGACTTTGATGGCGTCACGCTGCACATCTCCAACCCGGAGGAGAGGACGCTCATTCTCATATCGATCTCGATAAGGTGCTACGCCCAGCTCTGCCAGTATGGGGCGGCAGAGTACTTGCAAAAGATATACGGCAGCTACATTGTAAAAGTGGAGGCCGAGTACGACTTCTCCCTCCAAATCGACCTCAAGGCTATTCCTCAGGAGAGGGAGCTGCAGGACGAGCTCATTATGAGTGTGGCCATGCTGAAGCGGCACATCCTGGCACCTCCGTTTGAGACGGCATTCAGCATCTACGATGACTTGTCCAAGGCGGCAGAGAAAGGAGGCCAGTCTGTACCATCAACGAGCGGCGCTCAGAAAGTGATGGCAATTCCGTATCGGGAGGAGGAGGCAATCTACGTATGCCCTTCCCATGACAGGGTGACAGTCATCTTCAGCACGGTCTTTCGGGAAGAGACAGATCGGGTGTTTGGGAAGGTCTTTCTACAAGAGTTCGTGGATGCCCGGCGAAGAGCCATCCAAAATGCCCCTCAAGTTCTCTTCTCCCCGCGCGAGCCACCCTTGGAGATAAGAGGTGTTCCTGGCCTGGTGGCGTCAGAGGGTATTGCTTACGTCACCTTTGTCTTCTTCCCTCGCCACCTCATCGCCGCTCGACGACAGGACTGCATCTCACAGATTCAGATCTTTCGTGACTACTTTCATTTCCATATAAAATGTTCAAAGGCATATATGCACTCGCGCATGCGCCACAGAGTAAGTGAGTATCTAAAGATCCTGAACAGGGCGAAACCCGAGAATGCAGACAAGGAGCGCAAGACGGCGAGTGGGAGAACATTTGTTGCTGCGAGATAGGTCCTGCTATGAGATACAATGGAGTACAATAGTCCTGGAGTCTGTTTCACTACAATTCTCTAGCAAGACACAATTCGACTTGAAAACCTGCGTTCATGAGAACATCCAACCAAACGCGTTGTGTCTCCGACAAGCGATCATTCGTAGACTTGACCTCTACAAACATGCATTGTCGTTCCTCATAATTCCATAAGCTGAATGTTAGCGGACATCTTCAATGGCTTACAATAGATCTGGCATACCGGAGCATCTCTGGCCATACTCTTCGCACAGTACACGACAGACAGTTGCCAACGCTTGACCTTTCATACACTGAGCCGATTCAAGTAGATCAGTAGCATCATACTCCCAATTCAATCCAATGCATACAGTTTCCTTGGTCCTTTGCTCATTGTCGACCTTTCGGATCAGATCAGGGCCCTCCCCATTGGATATTTGGGCAAGACGTCGATTGACATCGGAAGAGCGTGCTGGGTAGAAGGCATCCGTCCAGAGATCCAAAGGACAAGATTGAAATTCGGTTTGAAATACATTCGGCACAGGTGCAAATAGAATGTCCCAAAACAGCAAAGAAAACAAGCATCTCATTAAGCCTCCTTCACAATGGAATCCTTTCCACCCCATTTTTCGGTAGTGAGACAAACATAGCTCCTCTACGCTGCAATCCTCGCCGCTCAAGTCTCTCCAGATGATTTTCTTGCCAATGACAATCTCCGATAGTCGAGTCCCATGGATCATTCTTTCAGTTGGCTTCTTGAGCTGCACGTGGCTAAAGTCGTGAGCATTTCTCTTTGGAATTCGCAGGTCCTTCTCTAGTCGTCGAATTCTCTTTTGAAGATCGTGATGGTAAATGACATGTGTAAATGGATGTCTTATTCCTTCAATGCAGGTTGTCAATGCAATCTGTTTCCAGTGCCGACACAGCGTAGGATCTTTAACGTCTCCCGCCATGTAGTGTTGCTCAATCAATGCTTTGCGAGTATACCACTCCCCGCGTTTTCCAACTCTATATTGATGTTGAGACAAAAGAGCCGTCAGGATCTCATGTTCACGCTCGTAATGCTTAAAACGAGACAAAACATAAGCACCCCTATGCACCAATCTCGTCCATATGTAAGTGGCATGAAAATGTCTTAGATACAAATCTGTATCTTCGCCATTTTCAATGGAGGATTGCGCTAGTATGATTGCTTCTTGCCACTTGGGCCAGATCTGATAAAATATGTCGAGGACTTTTCTCAGATCATCCTGCTTCGGTACCATGAATTGCAACATTTCGTCCACACCTGCCTCTATTTTCAATGCTTCTTCATACGCTAAAAGCTCGACGCGACTGGCAAATATGTTTGTCGTACGATGGACCTCGTAAGATGGGAAAGTTCGCTTTTGCATTTTGGCCAACACAAACGGGACAAGTGACTTTTCATTGTACTCCGTACTCCGATAAAATACCAGATGGACTCGATGGAATAGAGTAACATGTTCCATTTTCAATTTGATCATTGGACCGACAATCCCTTTGATCTTTTCCACCAGCTTTCCCACTCTTGAGGTGAGTTTTCCCCTCTCATCAAAACTTAATGTCATTTGCCCAGTCTCGATGAGAGAGGATTGGCACGACCCTGACGCGGAGAGCGATGTGACAAGTTGACGCTTTGTAGTGCCCTGACATTTATACTGCTTGGCCAGAAGCTTCAGTTCGTCAAGATTCAATAAATGCAACGCGACTTGTAGATCTGTGATACTGCTGTTGTCGGAAGCAAAAGGAAAATCCCTAGACCAAAGTCCTAGGCACGCCTTGTCTACGTCGCTCAAATCACCATAATAACCCAAACGTGAGATACGTATCCAATGGTCTGATTTACGCATGAACAGACGTACATATAAATATCTCGATTCATCTTTATTAGCCGCTTCGTTAGATTTCTTACATGGCAGGAGCCTATACCTTGAAAAGACATTCAATTCTTCCTCATTAAACAGGTGCGATTCATTTTCGAGGACCACATTCAGGCATGTCTCAAAGGCATTGACGTATAGAGAGTCTTTTCTGGAGTCTTCTACCTCCTCAAACAGTTGGTCCGCAACTACGCCCGAGGATGGGGGAGGCGTCGTATCGAACGACGCATAATCCTCCCGCGGCCTGTCCCCGAATACGTTTGTAGTTTTCCTCTTCTTATTCACGGCCTCCTGCGCATATCCTGTCTCTTCCATCCAATCATGAATACAAATCGACGCGGTGGTCGCGTAGTATGGTTACGGGTGTTTTATCCTAAATGGGCAATGGAGTAACCGTATTAATGCAGGCACATGCTGAACTATGTCTGTCTCTCGAGGTCCTGCACTAATGCTGCGACTCTGTGAGACTTGTTATCTCTGTGTTCCATTCCCCTAGTCGTCGGTGAGATTGAGGCATCCCAATGACCTTATACCTGGGCTCGACTCGTACCCGAAGAAACGATCCTTGGAATCTCACACCAGGAGTCGAGTCTTCAGGAACCAGCAGTGGAATGCGTAAAAGTACAATACGTTGTGTTAACTTACTACATAGTACAATGAAATTTGCCGGTGACTCTCCTATTGCGTCTTTTTGTCCGCCACAGACACTGTATTCGCCTGGGCCCATTTCACCGAACGCTGAATACCTTCTGTAAGGGAGACCAGGGGTTTGTAATCCAGCAGTTCTTCAGCCTTTTGAATATCAAAGTATCGATGCATAGTTGCAAAATTGACTCTGTATCTTGTCATTGCAGCTTCCTTTCCTGTGAAGAATGCAGCGACTTCAGAGATTAGCCCAACTAGATTTGCAAGCGCAGCAGGAATCCTCCATATGCTCCTCTCGTAAACACCTGCAGCTGCCCATACGGCACGGCAAAAGTCCCAAAAGTAAACGGGTTGTCCATTGGTGATGAAGAAAACTTCCCCGCCAACTCTCGATACATCTTCGTTGGCCTTGAGGTCCATGCCACGCTCAGCAATCAATTTCTGGGCGGCGAGAATATGTGCCCAAGCACAATTTCCCACATACGTAAAGTCAAAGATCTTTGAATTGTCTCCAAGTTGATACTTTGCTTGACCTTGAGCACTGACTCGCAAGAGACCCGGTATCAGTTGTGTGTCACCTTCGCCGAGAAGCCCTGCGGGACGAATGGCGCATGTCTGCATGCCGCTGAAGTCGTTTGCCTGCAAAACAGCAAGCTCAGCGATCGCTTTCGTGTCGGAGTAGGCGTCCAGGTTCTGTGCATACGGAATCGTTTCATTCGCGTTCACGACATCGGTGCCACTGCAGACTATTGAAGCACTGCTTGTGTAAACGAGAGCTTTCACGCCTTGCGCTTTAGCCACTGCAACCACGATATTGGTGCCGTCGACATTGACCTTCTTGTACAATGGCGCTTTAAGGCCATGTCCAGGGCTTGCTGTATGAAAAATGACATCTGGTTTGCATGATGATACTGCATGTTCAACTTCGGCTTTGATGCTTATATCGCCTTGATAGTAAGTGACGCCTTTGACGTCTTGCGTCTGGTTCAGATCCAAAACATTCACCTTGACATTGGGAAGTTTCTCTTTAAGAAGCGTAACGATATGGCTGCCGAGCATGCCGCTGCCGCCAATGACTAGGACGGAGTTCATGGCGATGTGAGTGAAGAATCAATCGTCAACAAGCTCTACGAAAATGAAATGAACTTTGTAATCATATATGAACTAGACGGAAATGCGAAGAAGAAGGGACCGAAAAAGGACTTTCATCATCAGTCGACTCCGTACATTCATTTCCGAGGTTCCCCGTCGCTTCGCCTCCCGTCGTGGATAAATCCCCGCAAAATTGGCAAGAAAGAGGACCTCACCTGCCAATGATTGGATAATTATAGTATATGCAACCGCTCCTTCGCTTTACCTCTCGGCAGTCGAGGATTGCTTGGTTGCCGAGGATAAGATGCGTGCAGACGTCAATAAAGCAGGCTCCTGATTCTGATCGACTACTCTTTCCCGGAGCTGTGGATAGTAAATTCACGAATGACATGAAGTTTCTGGCTTCCAAAGACATTCCATCCATCCCTACGTACCGAGTCGTCGATCAAGACGGCGTGGTTCAAGATGAAAGCCACGCTCCTGATGTGTCCCAAGAAACAGCCACAAAGATGTACAAAGACATGGTATCTACTTCGGTGATGGATACTGTCATGCTGGACGCGCAAAGACAAGGAAGAATCTCATTCTACATGGTTGGAGCTGGAGAGGAAGGTAGTGCAGTTGGTAGCGCGGCTGCGCTGCGTGATGACGATGTTATATTCTGTCAATACAGAGAGCACGCCGCCTTGCTACACAAAGGCTTCACCTTGGATGAGTTCATGAGTCAATTGTACGCCAATGAGAAGGATTACGGAAAAGGAAGAAGCATGCCCGTGCATTACTTGTCAACAAGGCTAAACCTCCACCCCATTTCATCCCCACTTGGGACACAATTGCCGCACGCGGTTGGTGCTGCATATGGTCTGAAACTTGAAGGTGGCGACCGTATGGTCATTGTGTACTTTGGTGAGGGCGCGGCGTCTGAAGGGGATTTCCACGCAGCATTAAATATTGCAGCGACCAAAAATTGTCCCATACTGTTCTTTTGCAGGAACAATGGCTATGCAATCTCTACACCTACGATAGAGCAATACAAAGGAGACGGAATTGCAAGCCGAGGTCTGGGGTATGGCATCGATACCATCCGTGTGGACGGGAATGACGTATGGGCGGTCTACAGTGCCACCAAAGCTGCGCGAGAAATCGTGACCAAACAACAGAAACCTGTACTCATTGAAGCAATGTCTTACCGGGTATCTCACCATTCTACGAGCGACGACTCGTTTGCTTATCGAAAGAAGACAGAAGTTGAGGATTGGAAGCGAATGGACAATCCTTTGACTCGTATGCGAAAATGGCTAGAAAACAAAGGCTGGTGGTCGGAGGCCCACGAAACTGAATTTCGCACTAGCATAAGGAAGGACGTCCTGAAAGCATTCTCTACGGCAGAGAAACGCAAGAAGCCTGCACTTGAGAACCTCTTCACAGACATGTACGCTGAAGAGACTGCTGATTTGAGAGAACAAAGGGAAGAGCTCAAAGCGGTGTTGGAGAAATACGGTGACAAGTATGATTTAGGCAGTTACGTAGGAGGCTTAAAGGGGCTATAAACCCATCCGCCACCCATGTACTTTACGATCCCAGTAATCACCCTTTTGCCTTTAGTCTTTACAAATGAACTATCTGTGACGCCTTTTGGGAATACGCTCAAGTTACTGGACGAGGAGCGGAAGTCTAGCTGCTTTCGAGACGCGGCGAGATCACTCGAGCTGGATTGCTCCGCGTTTGAAGGAGCTGACGATACAAACTTGCGTGTCATATACGCCGTGCGCCTCACGATGTGCGAACTACAAGCCTCTCGTGTAGAGGTTCCGACAGCTTGCGATATGAGCCATCTCGAGACGTACGAGGACACCCTCGCGTGCCTCGATGGCCTACAAACACGGGGCCAATGGTGGACCACTTACTCTGGGTACTTTAAAGCCGTCGCAGAAATGTGTCATGTGTCACGTCAAGAGGTGGAGAAGGATGTGCTCCTGGAGTTTCATCGCAACTTGACACTAACCCAAGTGCAACTCGTCGAAACGCTCTACGAACAACTGGACGAGGTTCGCCACCTGCTAGCTGAACGAGAAGCAATGACCAGTATGTTTGACACCTTCAAAAAGAACCTGTTTACATCGTTCGAGAACGTACTGAGCACGCTTAATGAAACGAATGATCAAGCCGTATCGTCAGTCAGTACAACAGTGTCGGGCGTCGTACACATCTTTGAAGATTTTGTGGTCTCGCTACGAAGTGAGAGCAGTGCTCAGATTGCTTCAGCCCTAGAGCTGACTACTGGCATGTCTTCTGCTATTCAAGACATGCGAGGTATGCAGGAAGCTATGGTAAGGCCAAACAGACAAACGTAATTTTAGTCGGTCTTTTCTTCCAGTCTCATGAGTCATCACGAGCTCGTTGGAAAGTCTACGAAAGTAAGTTATTAGCCTTTTGCTAATCAAGCTATTCGATTCCATCGTTGACGACGTGGATATGCTCTCCGCCTCGATAAAGTCGAACTTGGCCCTATCAGAAGACGCCAGGGCCAATGCGGCAGCCACAGAAAACATGACGGCAACCCTCGCCCTCGACTTTGCCGAGACGATTCACAAGGTGGAAAGGTTGCACGTCCTCTTGGATATGACAGAGAGTCGATTGCATGGCTTGGACATTCCTCAAAAACTCTCTATGAAACTAATCATTGTCATCTTCGCCTTTGCACTTCTTGCCTTCAATGCGCGAAATGCCATATTCAACACATGCTTAGGTAAGTTGGACGTACTAGACTTAATACAGACCAGTCCTTCTCTTCATACTCTCCCAATGGCCTGAGATTGTCTGGGAGATCCTCGCGCTCTCCATGAAATACCCTGCCATATCTTGTGCGTCGGCCTGCACGTCGGTTATGCTCACATTCATCTACGCGGTGCTCACAAGGTGAGAGGTCTCACGTCACTAACTCCAGGAACTCGTCGAAATTGAATACGACGTAAGTCCCAGCTCACTTATAGCTCCTGCTCGTGCATTTTATAGGATTTAGGATATCATTTTACGTGCTTCCTCGCTCATCCCTGACTCTGTGCTCACCACCACCACTACCGCCACCACCACCATGCAGCTCACAAAGGTGTGCTTCTTCTGTTCGCTCGCTCTTGGGCTACGGAAGAGGGACTACGTCACAAGAGATTATTATGCAGTAGAGCTTCTGCCCACAGCGGATCCCTGTGCTGTGGCCTCAGCACTTGGGGTTGACTACGAAGAGAGCTTGGGTGAATTGAGGCATCACTTTTTATTTTCATCTTCACGGGACAGTAGGCTAGACGTGAGAGTGAGTGCTTTACGGCGAAGAGGAGTAGGTCTAGATCATGCAGCAGATTCTGTCAAATGGATAGAGAAGCAGAAGCCCAAGCGGCTGGTAAAGAGAGACTTGGAATCAAGCCTGGTCAACACTCCCACAGTGAAGAAAGACCTGCCTACTATAGATACAGTAGTCCAGGCAAGACAACGCATGCTCGTGGACGTGCTTGATATCAGGGATCCAATTTTCGCTGAGCAATGGCACCTGTTGAATAATATCCAGGTAGGGAATGATGTCAATGTGACTGGTCTATGGGAAGCAGGCATTACTGGGCATAACGTCACTGTGGCTATCGTGGACGACGGATTGGATATGGACAGTAATGATCTGCATGACAATTATTTCAATGCCGGATCTTTTGATTTCAACGACATGGTCTCAGAACCGAGGCCTCGGCTCTTTGATGATACGCACGGCACACGCTGTGCCTCTGAAGTAGCTGGAGTGCGAAACGATGTTTGCGGAGTGGGCGTTGCATATGACGCCAAAGTAGCAGGACTCCGCATTCTCTCTGCAACAATAAGCGATGCAGACGAGGCAAAATCCCTAAATTATGACATGCAGGAAAACATGATTTATTCATGTTCATGGGGTCCGCCGGACGACGGACAGTCGATGGAGGCCCCTGGCGTACTCATTCAACGCGCATTTGTAAACGGCATTCAAAATGGTAGAGATGGTAAAGGATCTATATATGTATTTGCAACAGGGAATGGAGCAGCATTCCAGGATAATTGCAATTTTGACGGATACACAAACAGCATTTTCTCGATCACGGTCGGGGCGATTGATCGTAAAGGGCTGCACCCGCCTTACTCGGAGGCATGCTCTGCTCAAATGGTGGTGACGTACAGCAGCGGCAGCGGTGATTTCATTCATACATCTACTGTTGGAGAGAACACATGTATTGCAACGCACGGAGGCACTTCGGCGGCAGCCCCACTCGGTGCTGGCATCATCAGTCTTGTCCTTTCCATTCGCCCAGATCTCACTTGGCGCGATCTTCAGTATTTGTGTAGAGATACGGCTGTGCCCGTAAATTTGAACGAAGACGGCTGGGAGAAGACAAGCGTCGGCAAGCTATACAGTCATCGGTATGGGTATGGGAAACTAGATGCCTGGGCATTAGTAGAAGCGGCCAAAACCTTTGAGTCCGTGAAGCCCCAGGCGTGGCATTTCTCACCATGGCTACATGTCGATCACGATATACCCGAAGGAGATGTTGGTCTAAAGAGCACGTACACGGTCACGCAAAACCTCCTTGATGACTCGAATGTTGCTCGACTGGAGCATGTTACCGTGACTGTGAATGTGAATCATCAAAGACGAGGCGAAGTGTCGATGGATCTGATTAGTCCAGACGGGTTGAAGAGCGAATTGTGTACCACGCGGTCATCGGACTCCAGCACCGAAGGTTTTCAGAATTGGACCTTCATGTCTGTCAAGCATTGGGGGGAGTCGGGTGTCGGAGAATGGACGCTCATTGTCCGCGATACGCAATCGGGAAGAAATACTGGCCGCTGGCTCAATTGGCAGATCAAACTTTGGGGCGAAAGCATAGATGCATCGAGAGCTGTGAAACTACCCTTGCCTGGCTCTGAGGGTGAAGGGAAGGACAAGAACAACCTCCCCACGGCTACGGCTCCTGTCGAGCATGTTTCACTGACTAGCATGCCGACTTCGCACACCCCTACCGAAACCCACCCAAGCCGGCCCATCAACTCCAAGCCGGCAGAGCCTAAGCCTGCGGACAAGGGTGCGCCGGCATACATTCCTTCCTGGTTCCCCACATTGGGTGTGACTGGGAGCAGTGTCTACTGGGTGTACGGGTCCATTGCGGCCATTGTTGTCTTTGTCGCGTCCATTGTGGGCTACATGTGCGTGCGACGAAGGCGGCAGAAGCGCCGCGAGGCCTTTGACGAGTATGAGTTTGCTGCCTTGGACGGGGAGGACGAGGAGGATACGCGGAGGAAGCCGCGCGGACGCGACCTGTACGACGCCTTCCACGGTGACGACGGTGAAGACGGTTACAACGCTGCTGACGACGAGGAGGGTGAGTAATTATATCATCACGTGAGTAACCTTGTCGTCACGTGATCGTATTTCGCCATTCGAACGCCATCATTCGGCCCTTTCTACGTGCGAGCGCGGCCATTGCATCGGCGACCGCTGCAACGACTCGTCTACACACCCACGACGCGCGCATGCAGCATCACAAGGTAGTCATCATCGGGTCTGGCCCGGCTGCGCATACGGCTGCCATCTACCTCTCGCGCGCCGAGCTCCACCCGGTGCTCTACGAGGGCATGCTGGCGAACGGCATCGCGGCGGGCGGACAGCTGACCACCACCACCGACGTCGAGAACTTTCCTGGTTTCCCTGCTGGCATTGGCGGGAGCGAGCTGATGGACGCCATGCGCGCACAGTCCCTCCGCTTCGGCACACACGTCGTCACCTCCACCGTCTCCCACCTCAACCTGCGCAAACGCCCCTTCGAGCTGCAGCTGGAGGAGGAGGACGCTGCGTCGATATCTGCAGATGCGGTGATCCTAGCCACCGGGGCATCTGCCAAGCGGCTGCACCTACCGGGCGAGGAGAAGTACTGGCAGAGCGGCATCTCCGCGTGCGCCGTTTGCGACGGCGCCGTGCCCATCTTTCGCAACCGCGAGCTGGCTGTGATTGGCGGCGGCGACAGCGCGGCCGAGGAGGCGCTCTTCCTGACAAAGTACGGCTCGGCCGTGCATGTGCTGGTGCGGCGGGATAAGCTGCGTGCGTCCAGCATCATGGCCAAGCGACTCCTTGCGCATCCAAAGATCCGCATGCACTATTCCTGTGAAGCGATTGAGTGTCGCGGCGACGGATCGCTGCTCACGTCCCTCTGCATCCGCGGCACCACAGGCGCAAAGGAAGTTACAGAGTTGCCGGTCAGTGGGCTGTTTTATGCTATTGGCCATGAACCAGCCACGCAGCTTGTGCGCGGACAGATTGAGGTGGATGCGGATGGCTACATTCGCACGGAGCCCGGCACGTCACGGACCAATGTGGAGGGCGTCTTTGCTGCCGGCGACGTGCAGGATAAAAAGTATCGCCAGGCGGTTACGAGCGCGGGGACAGGGTGCATTGCTGCCTTGGAGGCAGAGCGATGGCTCAGCGAGCGCGAGACGCCGGTCGTGGTGGAGGAGCGGCAGGCAGTCAATGGCTCCGGGCAGACGTACAAAGAGAATCCGCAGTTGTAAATATAGATACAAACTCGCAATTGAGTATACATACATCACTTTGTGCGCAGCCGCGTGACGTTCATACTCCTTCTTCTCGTGTCCCTCGGTCGACTGTATTGATCACTTTGTGCGCAGCCGCTTGACCCGTTCATACTCATTCTTCTCGTGTCCTTCGGTCGACTGGATCTGGCTGACAAGCTTGGCCATGCGCTCATGGTAGGCAGCGTCCTTGGTCTTCTTCTGCTGCTGCTTGACCCGCGCCGTGAATGCGGCGTCGCGACGCAGTTCAAGCATAGCCGCCTTTCGCTCTTTCTTGTGCTCTGCGCGGAGTTTAGAGCTCTGGGCACGCTCCAGCAAGGGGTCGCCATGGCTCTCGAGCGAGTACTTTTCGTCAAACTTGGGTTGGTGCGAGGGAATGGCGAGGGGTCGGTGATGCTGCAGTTCAAGAGGCCGTCGAGACTTGCGAGCAAGGTCGATCGTCATGTCGAGCTGCTTGATGACTTGCTCTACCTCTCCGCTTCCCTCGGCGAGGGATTTGAGAAGGCGTTGAATGGGCTCAACGATTTCCACGTAGGCTGACGTGCCGATCCATAACCGCGCGTACTCCTCCACCAGCGGTAGTAGCACCGGCAAGGGATTCGCAGAACCATTATTAAATACATCCTCAAAGGAAAGCTTGCTCCCAGTAGCAGGCATCTCGGCGGCCATGGGAAGAGCAAGGAGAAGGAATGCGGGTATTTCAGGGATGTAGCGCTTGGAGAGGCGGATGTAGGTGAGCGCGAGTGTGGCGAGATAGGTGTTTTGCAAGAGTGTCGCGACGGAGGTGGACGTGAGATGTTGGCAGAGGATGAGCAGGGAGGGAGTGACGACGGGGTGACGGTGGTCGGAGGCGGGGAAGATGATGGGGACGATGGTGAGTAGAATCAGGTCGGCCCGTCTAAGTGTTTTATGCTTTTGTGCGTCGCCGAGGTAGTGCAGGAATTTCTCTGCCACAGACGCTGCACGTCGATCGCAGACACGTGCCAGCTGATGGATCTTGACATCGAGCTCCCCCGTCGCTGACTGCAGAATTGTGTCCACAAGATCAGGACTTGCCTCCTCCTCTTCCTCTTCCTCTTCTTCCTCTGACTCTGACTCTGACGCTACGGAAGGCGTGTCCATCTCGTAGGCAAGCCCGTCGTCCAAAGTGTCGGGACCCACCATAATGTCCTCCACAGACTCCTGTTCGTCCGACTCTTCGGGCTGCATGCGCTCCAACCTCTCTTTTTCCTGCAGTTTTGTTCTCTCCGCCAACTCCTCTCGTAATTCCTCCTCCGTCTTCTTCCGATCCGTCGGCGCTGCTCGCCGATCAAAGGCCATCTCTCGGACCCATGTATCATATTCCGGGTCCTTCTCGCCTCCTTCCTCCACTCCCGTTTTCTCTTCATTGATGTCCCTCTCGCGGCGGCGGGGAAGAAGGGATAGCAGCTCCGGGAGGTCCTTGTCCAGAGCCTGGCGGTTCAGCTCGTCTTCTTCCTGCTGGTTCTGCCGGTTGTACTTGTGCATCTTTGCCTTTGCCACCACCTCCTCCATGATCTCCTTCTTGGTACGTGGGCGCAGCTCCTCCTGCCGGTGTCGCTGCTGGCGCTCGTGCGTGAAGCGCTGCAGCATCTTGTCTTCATTCGAGATCTGGGCATACTCACCCCACCGCCTGTCTTGAATGCCGCCAGCCTTGGAGCCGGCTGCTGTGGTGTAGCGTTGCCATCGTCGGGCTTGGTCGGCCCCTCGTCTCATGCCCTTGGTGACTCCATCCTCTGCCCTCTTCGGCTTGCCTCCGCCTGCAACGACATGGACCTTGTCGCGCGTCGTCTTCCTGTCAAAGGGATTGTCGACGGGGCCATCCCTCAGCCGGCGAACCAGCGACGCTGTCATCGAGGAAGGAGGAAGGAGCAGGAAATAAATTACGCCAATGCTACTCGTACAATCGTACTATCGTCACACACTCTTGGTGGTCTCAAGGGAGGATGCGCTTGTACTGCCGGCACAGCTCACAGCGCACCCGCTCGTCGTCCAGGGAGTGGTAGGAGCCGGCAGCCAGGGCGGACTGCAGACACGGCCGGTGGAAGGTGTGCCCGCATTCAAGACTCACGGTGCTCCCATCATGTGTGCACAGCCCGCACGAGCCCATGTCGCAGTCGGAGGCGGGGGATATGGGCGGGCGGTAGGGGTGGTGCCGCAGTAGTGAACGAAGCGGTGCCTCTTGCACGGCGCTTGTGGGGCCGCTGAGGGGCGTAGAGAGGGGAGGAGCGGGAGCCGGAGTCATCGTAGCAGGAGTAGGTGCCCCTTCCCCCTCGGCTGGGAAGGGGACAAAGAGCTGCATGAACCAGGGGAAAGCGGCCGGCAGCTCCTTGCGGCACATCGGACAGGTGTTGTTCTGCTCCAGCCAGTGCGTCAGGCACTCCTTTCCAAAGGCATGGCCACAGGGCATCTCCAGCCTCTCTTCCGGCGCATCAGCCAGGCAGATGGAGCACTCTCCACTGTCCACCTCTTTGAGTCCCTTGATGGCATCGGGGGTGGTCCGCTTGTTGTGCAGGAAGACGTAGACGACCGTCCCGTAGAAGTGCATGTCGGGCGGAGGCAGGGGGAAGCCATGGAGAAAGGGTGGTGGTGCTGGGGGCGGTGTTGGTGTTGATGTGTCCATGACAGCGATCCCTGCCAACTATCCGAGATAGTCCCGAAGTCACGTGCCGCGAAGGTGCTGGAAAGAGATGGAGGATGAGGGCAGGAGGTGGCATGGCGTAGTGAGTCATGAGTCGTAGAGAGTGGACGAGTGCTGGCTGGACCTGAGGTGGGCAGGTCATCCTGAATGGAGGGTCATCCTGAATGGAGCAGGAGACAGAACCAAGCTGTCACTGCCGTCTCCTCCCTCGCTCTTCCCTCTCCCTCCTCCATTCTCCCTTCACTCTCTCCTCCCTCCTCCATCTTTCCCCTCTCCTCTCCTCTCCTCTCCTCTCACTCACTTGCTCCTCTTCACTCTTTTAATAAAATTCTCGTTAAGCCAACCGTCGACGCTGATTGGCTGGAATTGGAGCGATCAACAGTGTCACCCAACCTTCTTCCCTGCCCTCGCCCACAACCCTCCCCCTGCCCCATCCCACACCACCCCCCAATGAATGACTATAATCAACATCAAATCATGTTCAGGGATCCCTGGCAGCAGCACCATCAACAGCAGCAGCAGCAGCAGCATCAGCATCTGCATCTGCACCAGCACCAGCCTCAGCTTCGTCCACAGCATGAACAACACCACGAACAGAAACTGGAGATGGACAATCGCGCCAGATGGGACTACAATATGGCCGTCCGCCGCTTCTCGCTCCCCACACACCCCCACGTCCCGCCACAGCATCCCAACCTCG
>JAABUO010002594.1_pt1 | contig 21946 bp, 21 predicted proteins | sample 5559291 | NCBI WGS metagenome assembly JAABUO01 (sample SAMN10711878, study PRJNA513372) | rock metagenome | isolation source: Antarctica rocks | place: Antarctica: Victoria Land, Finger Mt sud
CCATGGCCCACGTAGCGCTACGTGGTCCATCCGGTAAGTCCTAGTCGCTGATTTTCGCGTCGTCCAGCGCCTTCGGTCGCGGCTTACGAGCGTGGAGGTAGGCATAAGGTGCTGCACGGTCAGTTCTATTTTGCGTGGCTTACTTACCGGACGGACCACTAAAGCTCTTGGGCTCTACGAGCTAGCTTCGTAGGCCGGCCCTGAAGGACCGTACCAAACGATAGGGTCTGAAGGGCGCATCCTGACAAACCTGGCGCCCTGGCATACTTCATGCCTGTACTACCTGCAACCGGATCGCGGGATACGCGGCGGCGCCGCATCGCGCGTCGCCCGCGATGGAAGAGGTGGAGGGACCATCTCCACGATCGCGCCCGGCGGAAGGAGACGACGATGGACATGACTGTGAAGGGGTGGCGGAAGGGAGACGACGCGGACGTGCGGGACACGATCGTCGCCTTGTTGTCGACCGGCGGCGCCGCCGGCTGGACGGTGGACGACATCGCGCAGGCCATCCACGACCCTCAGGCCAGCTGGCTGCAGGACAGCCTCGAGGATCTCGTCGACGAGGGCGTGCTCGACCGTCACGGGATCGGCCGGGGGGCCATGTACACGCGCGCCCTCCCCGGTCATGCGCCCTCCCCGGCCGCGAGCCCCCAAAACCACCGCGCCGACGCGGCGGGCTAAACCTTTTGTTTGTCGCTCGTTCCGCCGCCCAAACGCGGCGGTTACCCCTCTTATACGACGCTTGCACGACCGTCCCCAGACAAGGCGTCACGCGCCGTTGTGACGCTATTACGCGTCCCTTTTCTACGTCAGGCGGCGCGGGCGCTCGACGAGTTGCCCGCGCCGCCTTGTTTTTTTCGACGAATTGTTGAAGAATTGCGACTAGTATGCCGATATAGAGGGTAGGCATCCCGATAGAGGCAGGGCCGCTATAGAGAAGGAGGACGACGTGTCGCTAGTTAAGGCTATCAAAGAGATCATGAACACACGCGGACTGCAGACGGCGGAGGTCGCGCGCCGGCTGGCGGGGGATAAAGACTACGATCGCGCCACGTTCTACCGCCTGCTCAGCGGGGCGACGACCGAGCCGCGGCTCGGGACTTTCATCGGATTATGCGCCGCGCTCGAAGTCAGCCCCACGGAAATCCTGCAGTTGGCCGAACTCTGGCCCTACCGCGAGCGTCCGTCCGACGCGATCGACCTACGGCTGCGCACGGCGTTCGCTCAGTTGCAGGATCTCCCCTCCGCCGAGAAACGGCGCGCGGCGCGCATCGTCGCCGGTATAGCCGAGACGTACCGCGACGACGTACACGTGGAGCGCGTCGCCGAGTAGCCGCCGAATATCCCCCGGCTAGCGGACGTTCTCGGCGCGGAAGTGGGGGTTCTCGATGATCCCGAGGGCGTTGCCGAACGGGTCGGCCACGACAGCCGTGCGGATGCCGCCGCCCACATCCTGGACGGGGACGCGCTCGCCCGCGCCCACCTCGCGTAATCGACGGTACGCGGCATCGATATCCGGTACGCCCCAGTAGGCCACCGGCCCGCCGCCCTCGGCCGGGCCGGGCGAGCCGTTCGGATCGAGCCCCAATTCGAACCCGCCGACCGTATAGCCCACATAGAAGGGCTCATCGAAGTAGGGCTCTTGCCCCAGGAGCGCGCTGTACCAGGCCCTGGCCCGCGTCAGGTCGGCAACGGGATAGATCACGGTGCGTAATCCCTCGATCATCGGTTCCTCCTCGGCGATCGAACGTCGCCACATGTCGTTTCAATCTTCCCTGTTCTGGTTGATTGTCCATCGCGTGCTTTGCGCGCGGACGTGAACGCCCACCACGGCCGCGCCTCCTCGCCGTTGGCATAGGCGACCACCGCCGCGAAGACATCCCGCACGCACGGATCATGGCGCACTCCGTCCATCGCGCAGAGCGCCCTGTACATCTCATCCGCGTCCCGACCGGCCGCATCGTCCAGGCGCGTGATGCCCAGCCTGATCAGATCGCCGGCGATCGCCGGCCCCACGTTGGGGATCGCACGCAGCCTGGCCTCGGCCTCCCGTCGAGCGTCCACGGCGCCCGTCTCGTCGCGTTTCGTATCCATCTCTCCTCCCGTCGCAACCGCCCACAGCCCCGATCACATAAGGAGCATAGCGTACAATGGCGACAGATCATGTCGCCATTTCGGGGTAATCGAGGAGGAGTTGTGGCGCGCGTGGCACGGTTGCTGGAGATGCTGATCAGACTGCGGGGCGCGCCCTGCCTCACCGCACAGGAGTTAGCGAACGAGTTCGGGGTCTCCCGGCGGACGATGCAACGGGATCTGCGGGCGCTCGCCAACCTGGGCGTCCGCCTCGCCGCCGCGCCGGGGCCGGGCGGCGGGTACACCCTCGCGCGCGACCAGCACCTGGCCCCGCTAACGCTGACGGTCGACGAGGCGCTCGGCGTGCTCCTGTCGTACGACGCCTTCGCGCGCTACGCCCCGCCGCCCTTCGTGGCCGAGGGCGCGGGGCTGTCCGCGGCCACGAAGTTGCGCGCCGCCCTGTCGCCCGACGCCGTGCGCGAACTAGAGCGCCTGGGCCGCCACGTGGCCATCCTCGCGCGCCCGGTCGGCGACCCCGCGCCCCTGCTCGGCGACCTGCTGCGGGCCGCGCTCGACAGGGCGCACCTGCGCGTCGTGTACGACTCGAAATCCGGCCGCTCGGAGCGGATCATTTTCCCGTTCGGCGTGTACGCGATGGGCGGGTGCTGGTACTGCGCCTGCCACGACGAGAAGCGCGGCGGTAACGTGTCGTTGCGCGCCGATCGCGTCGTCGCGCTCGCGCGGGTAGAAGGCGATCACGCTCGCCCGCCGCACATCCCGATGGCGCGGTGGCTCGATGTGGTCGAGCGCGACGACGGGCGCGGTTTACCGCTACGCGCGACGGTCACGCCGCGCGGCCTGCTGAGCTACGACCTGCGGGCGTTGTTCGGCCCGATCCGGCCGGATGGACGCGGCGGGGGTGTGATCGAGGGCGCCATACCACGCTCCGAGGTCGCGTGGTATGCGAGCCAGTTCCTGGCGGCTGGACCCGACGTCGTCGTGGAGTCCCCTCCCGAACTCATCACAGCCATCCGTGCCCAGGCCGATACCGTCGCCATGTTGTATCGGCGCCCACGGTCCTAGCCCCACCCTCACCCTGACCCCGATGCGCCGACAGGGGGGTAGCGTCTCAACTCAGACGCGCACGCGCGTACCGTTGCGTGACAATCTGAGCCTGGTCCCCCGAATAGGCTAGTGCCGGGCGCGCGGCGAGCGCGTATACCTATAGTAATAATATTCTAGACATCATCAACGACAGAGGTCGCACGTGCAGCCCATGCCCGCACCACCCGACATGTCCTCCAATCCCTTCGAGATCCTGGGCCTCGACCGGGAGGCCAGCTTCGACGACGTGAAATTGGCGTACCGTCGTCTGGCCCGCCAGCACCATCCGGACATGAACCCGGACGATCCCGCGGCCCTCGATCGCTTCACCGCGTTGCGCCACGCCTACGAGCGCCTCAAAGTTTTCTATCAGGCGCCCGACGAACTCGAATCGACGTCCCTCTCGGTTAAGGAAACGCGCGCGGAGGCGTCGGTCGTCGAGTCCACTTCCGGCGATATCGACGCTCGGCCGAACACTCGTACGCCGATCACCACCGACACCAGCGGCCGCCTGGACACGCCGGGGTCGGGCTCTCTCGACGCAAGCGCCCGCTTCAATGTGGCCGAACCGGGCCTACCCGGCACGGGCAGCCGTCGCGCCTTCCACCGCTCCGGCGCGATGCGGCAGTCCGGCGCCCTCGGCACGGGCGCCCCGCTGGGCGGGGGGACAGGCGCCACGGCCGGGGGGACGGGCGCCACGGCCGGGCGCGCGCACCCCTGGACGGGCTCCCTCCCGACTCCATGGGTCTTCGGCGGCGGCCCGGTCGCCGCGCGCGCCGAGGTCATCACCGGCAGCGTCGGCGTGCCGGCGGGCGACGACCCGCTGATGTACTACGCCCTCGTGGGACTACGCGCCTCGGACCACGTCGTCTTCCCGCGCGTGCCCCTTAACCTGTGCCTCGTGCTCGACCACAGCTCGTCGATGCTGCGCGGCGGGAAGGTCGACCAACTCAAGGAGACCGTGCGCGAGATCATAGATGGGCTCGACGAGGAGGATCTGCTCTCCATCGTCACCTTCGGCGACCGCGCGGAGGTGCTGCTCCCGGCCCAACCGCTGCGCGACAAGGCTCTGGTACATGGGGCCATCGACGCCATCCACTGCCGGGGCGGAACCGAGATCGCGCGCGGGCTCGCGGCCGGGCTCTCCGAGAGCGCGCGCAACGCCTCGCGCGCGCTCTCGCACCTCATCCTGCTGACCGACGGCCAAACCCGCGGCGACGAGTTGGCCTGCCTGCAACACGCGTCAGAGGCCGCCGCCATGAATGTCGGGGTCACCGCGTACGGATTGGGCGCCGACTGGAACAGCATGCTCCTCGACGGCATCGCGGCCCCCACCGGCGGCTACTCCGACTACATCGCCTCGCCCCACGAGATGGCGCGGGCCTTCAGCGCCCGCGTGCTTGGCCTGCAATCGACGACCTTGCACAAGGTCAGCCTCGCGGTACGGCCGGAGGATGGGGTAGGGCTCCAGCGCGCCACGGTCGTGGCGCCGGTCCTGCGTCCGATCCAACCGGGCGAGGACGCGGGAGGGGCGGCCGTCCAGGCGCGCGACGGCGGGACGCGCGTTTGCGTCCTGGGCGACATCGGGGGTACGACGGAGTATCGTGTGCTGATCGAGTTCGTGCTGGGCCCCCGCCGTCCCGGCGCGTCGACCATGGCCGTGGCCACGCTCACTTTCTGCTACGATGTCCCCGGCCTACAGCGGCAGGAAGAGACGCTCGCCATCCCTCTCGTCACGGACATAGGGCCCGAGGCCGAGGCGCCGCCCATCACGGACCCGCGCGTCGCCGCGGCCGTGCGCCACATGACGATCCACCGCCTGCAGCAGCAAGCCTGGCAAGAGCTGACCACACAAGGCAACCTGGACAAAGGCACGCGCCTGCTCACCACCGCGGCCGAGCACCTGCGCGCGGCCGGGCACGCCGACCTGGCCGCGGTCGCGCTGGCCGAGGCGTCGCGCGTCGCCGCCGGTGAGCGGGCCGACGACGAGAGCGTCAAGCGTATCACCTACGGCACCCGCAAGCTCGGCTAACCTCCCGGCCGCCACGCGCTCCACCGTACCCGCGCTAAAACAGCCGCCTCGGTACCGGGGGCGCCGGCATCCCCCGTATCCTCTCCCTCACCCATCGACGATTCACGAGCCGTGGGCTTGACTGTAGCCCCGACTGACCCTATCCTCGCTGTGTACGACATGCGCGCGCTATGCGGCGGCGGCCGCCGCTAACGCCCTTCGACCAGCGAAAGGTCTCGCCCCATGAGGTCTCGCCGCCGTCGTGTCCTCCCGCTGTTTGTGGCGGCGCTGTTCGCGCTGGGCGTCGTGGCCCTGACGCGCCCGGCGCGCCACGAGGGCCCCGTGCTCTATCTGCATCTGACGTTAGGGCCGTACATAGGGCCGGGCCAGCCGCCGATGGACATCCAGTACTGGATCGACGCGGCGGGCGGCCGCGTCTTCTATGCCGAGGCGCTCCCGTCGCCCTTCGGCCCCCGTCTCGTCGCCGACGATAAGCCCATAGGCCGCCTGGGCCAGCCCTGGTACGTCATCTCGCTGGGCCGGAGGCCCGATGGAGCGTGCGGAGTGGCATACACGACGCTCCTCGAGAGCAGTGAGCGGGGCATCTCCTTCGCCTGCGCCAGCCTCCTGGCCCTTAAGGACGTGCGGGGCTTACAAGCGCGCCTGGCGTCCCTACGGCAACGCTACGGAGAGCGGGCGCGCATAGTCGGAGACACGGTCCGCGTGCCCGTCCCCGCCGGGACGAACCCTATTCCCCTCGTGATGGACGACTTCAACATGGGCTTGACCCCGCACATCGCGGTGTTGAACCGGCGGACCGGCCGCACCACGGGCGCCAGGGGTGTCCCAGACGAGACGCTGGCCCCGGGCGTCCTGGCACTCGACCGGCGTAGCGGCCGGCCCCTCAGCGTCAGTGGATATCGACGCGACGGCGTGACCATGACCGAGCGCATCCTGGACGCCCACATGCTACCGCCGAACACCCTGCCCGGCGATTTCTTCGATCCACCCCTTTTCTCGCTGCCCGACCGCGCGCCGGCCGTCTACCAGTGGCTGCGCACGCGCCTCCCATGGCGCATATAGCCCTGCGATAGGTGGTTCTGACGTATCCTGATCTATGGGAGGGTGAGATGCGGACATATCGCGCGGTGTTGATGGGGTTTGGGAACGTGGGGCGCGCCGTGGCGGAGCTCCTGTTGGAGCGAGGAGAAGACGTGGCGCGGGAGCGCGGCGTGGCGGTGTCGCTCGTGCTGGTGGCCGACTCCTCGGGCGCGGCGGCCGACCCCGCGGGGCTCGACGTGCGGCGCCTGCTCGACACCAAGGCGCGGACCGGCAGCGTCCACGACCATCCGGGCGGCCAGGAGGGGATGGGTGGGGTCGCGGCGATCGAGAGCGCCGCCGCGCTCGGGGCCGACCTGTTGCTCGAAGCCTCGCCCACCTCGGTCCGCACCGGCGAACCGGGACTCGCGCACATTCGCGCCGCGCTCGCGCGCGGCATGCATGTCGTCAATGCCAACAAAGGGCCGCTCGTCGTGGCCTACCACGAGCTGATGGACCTCGCGCGCGCACATGGCGTCACGCTGCGCAACGCCGGCACGGTCGGGGCGCCCACCCCCGCGCTCGAGCTCATCGACTACGCGCTGCACGGCGCCCGCGTCGAGGCGATCGAGGCCATCCCGAACGGCACCACCAACTACATCCTGACGCTGATGGAGGCGGGCCACACGATGGAGGATGGGATCGCGGCGGCGCAGGACGCCGGCATCGCCGAAACCGATCCCACGCTCGACATAGAGGGATGGGATAGCGCCGCCAAAATCCTTATCCTGGCCAGCGCCGCGATGGGCGCGCGCGCCGGGCTCGACGACATCGCGGTGGAGGGGATCGGGGAGGTGACGACGGCCGAACTCGTCCAGATGCGACAGGAGGGGCTCGCGCTCAAGCTCTTGGCCACGGCGCGACGCGGCCCCGACGGGATCGAACTCGCCGTCGCGCCAACCCCGCTCCCGCTCGACCATCCGCTGGCGCGCCTGCGCAACGCCGGCATGGGCGTGCTCCTGCGCACCGACCTGCTCGGCGACCTCTTCGTCTCGACCGACGGCGACTCCCCCCTCGGCACCGCCCAATCCATGCTGCGCGACGTCGTCAACATCGGGCGCTGAGCCGGCGGCCGGCGCGTCGCGGGTTCCGTCCCGTTCACGAGCGCTTTAACGCATAATTGGGCTGATAGCACACACAGCCACGAGCAAAGGAGCAGCCGTCATGAGTAACGATAGTAACGATCCGTATCAGCCCACACGGGAGGACCGCTTCACGTTCGGGCTCTGGACCGTCGGCAACCGCGGGCGCGACCCCTTCGGCGTCGAGACCCGCCCGGCGTTGGACCCGCCCTACATCGTGGAGAAGCTGTCCGAACTGGGGGCCTGGGGCGTCAACTTCCACGACGACGACCTCGTCCCCTTCGACGCCACACCCCCCGAGCACGCGCGCATCGTCGCCGCCTTTAAAAAGGCCCTCGCCGACACCGGCATGGTCGTGCCCATGGTCACGACCAACCTGTTCGGCCACCCCGTCTTCCGCGACGGCGCCTTCACCAGCCACGACCCCCGCGTGCGCGCCTTCGCCGTCCAAAAAGTGATGCGCAACATGGACCTCGGGGCCGAGCTCGGCGCCACGATCTACGTCTTCTGGGGCGGCCGCGAGGGGGCCGAGACCAACGCCGGCAAAGATCCGCGCGAGGCGCTCAAACGCTTCCGGGAGGCCCTCAACTTTTTGTACGAGTACAACCTCGACCAGGGCTACGGCTACACCTTCGCCCTGGAGCCCAAGCCCAATGAGCCGCGCGGCGACATCTACCTGCCCACGGTCGGGCACGCCCTGGCCTTCATCCACACGCTCGCCCACCCCGAGGGCTACGGCGTCAACCCCGAGGTCGCGCACGAGCGCATGGCTGGGCTCGATTTCACCCATGGGGTCGCCCAGGCTCTCGACGCCGGCAAGCTCGTCCACATCGACCTCAACGACCAGCTGCCGGGCCGCTTCGACCAGGACCTGCGCTTCGGGCAGGCCGACCCGCGCGGCGCGTTCTTCCTCGTCAAGCTGCTGGACGACGCCGGCTACGCCGGCCCCAAGCACTACGACGCGCACGCCCTGCGCACCGAGGACGAGGAGGGGGTGTGGGCCTTCGCGGCCGGCTGCATGCGCACCTACAAGATCCTCCAGGAGAAGGGCCGCCGCTTCAACGCCGACCCCGCGATCCAGGCGTGCCTGGCCGAGATCAAGGGGCGCGGCGCCGGGGGGCCGTCCCTCCCGGCGGCGTACAGCCGCGCCGCCGCCGAGCAGGTGAAGGGCCTGACGGTCGACGTGGAGAGCATCGGGGCCGTGGGCCTGGGCTACGAGCGCCTCGACCAACTCACCACCGAGTTGCTGCTCGGCGCGCGGTAAGTCGTCCCTGCTCACGCCCGCGCGCCGGCCATCCCCTCCGCGGCCGCTGGGGCCAGCGCGTCGTCGACGGCGGCCTGGGCGTGGATCGTCGTCGTATCGAAGACCGGCGCCGGGCTATCCTCCTGGCCGATGAGCAGCATGATCTCGGTGCAACCCAGGATGATGCCCTGCGCCCCGCGCGCGACGAGACCCTCGATCACGCGCGTGTACGCCGCGCGCGACGCGGCCCGCGCCTCGCCGCGGCAAAGCTCGTCGTAGATAATGTCGTGCATGACCTGCCGCTCCCCCTCCGGCTCGGGGATGAGCACGTCGAGCCCGTGGCGGTGGATTAACCGCCCCCGGTAGAAGTCCTCCTCCATCGTGAAGCGTGTCCCCAGCAGGCCGACCGTCGTCAGGCCCTGTGCGCGGACACGCGCGCCCGTGGCGTCGGCGATATGCAGGAGCGGGATGCCGACGGCCTCCCGCACCGCGTCGGCCATCTTGTGCATCGTGTTCGTGCAGAGCAGCACGAGGTCGGCGCCGCCGCGCTCGACCCGCCGCGCCGCCTCGACCATGAGCGCCGTCGCCTCGTCCCAGCGCCCCTGGCGCTGGAGGGCCTCGATCTCCGCGAAGTCGACGGAGAACATGAGGCTCCGCGCCGAGTGCAGGCCCCCAAGGCGGCGGGCCACCTCCTGATTGATGATGCGGTAGTACACGGCCGACGATTCCCAGCTCATGCCCCCGATCAGCCCGATGGTCTTCATGGCGCGTGTCTGCCCTTAATGGAGAGGGTCATGGGATAAGCCTTTCTGTTAACACCCGGTGGGTTACCGTGATTGTACGACGATAGGGGTGCGACATGCTAACCCGGTGCATGGATGGCCCTGGGCGCCTCGTCGAACGCGGTGGCCGAGCCCTTCTCCTGCCAGGAGGGACCGGGAATGGCGTCGTAGCGCAAGCTGAGCCTCCGCTACGACGACGCGTGGAGCGGTCCATCGAGGTAATCGGCGGCGGCCAGCGTCGCCGCGCCGATCACTTTCGCGTCCGCGCCGAGCGCGGCCTGCACGACGGGGACGCGCGCGCGCCCCATGTCGAGGATAGCGCGCTGCCCACCGACGAGCGCGTCGTCGAGCAAATGCCCAGTGGCCCGCGCCACGGAGCCGCTGAGCGCCACGCGCTCGGGATCCCAATTATCGATCGCATGCGCGACCGCCAGACCGAGGTACGTCGCGGCGCGCCCCAGCAACTCGCACGCCAGCGAGTCTCCCGCCCGCGCGGCGGCCACGATGTGGTCGAGCGTGAGTCCGCCCGGAGCGTCCGCCGTGAGCGCGGAGGCGCGCCCGGCGTCGAGCGCGTCCGTCGCGCGGGCGATGAGACCGCTGGCCGACGCCACCGTCTCCAGGCAGCCCCGATTGCCGCAGCCGCACACGGCCCCGTCCGGCTCGACGATGTTGTGGCCGACTTCCGCCGCGGCGCCATGGACGCCGCGGTACAGCGCGCCGTCGATGATGACAGCCCCCCCGACACCGTACGCGGCGTCGATGACGACGACCGTGCGCGCGCCGCGCGCCGCCCCGTAGGAATGCTCGGCCAGGGCGAGGGCGCGCACCTCGTTGTCGACCAGGACCGGCCGCCCCAGACGCTCTTCCAGCATGGCTCGGATCGGCGCGTCGCGCCATCCCAGGTTCGGCGAAAAGAGGACGACGCCGTCGGGCCAGCGCACCAGGCCCGATACCGCTACCCCGACGCCCAGCACGTCGCGGCTATCGACGCCGCGCAACGCGCGCCGCGCCACTTGCGCCACGGTGTCGACGATCGCGGCCGGCCCTGCCTCCGGCGCGACCGCGGCGCGCTGTACGACGCGCATCCCGCCGCCGAGATCGACGAGGCCCGCCGTGACCTGGCGCATGTCGATGGCAATCCCCAGGGTGACGCGCGCGCCGGGATTGAAAACGAGGCGCACGGGGCGGCGCCCCACGGCCCCCGTGGTCGCGGCGGCTTCCTCGCGCACGAATCCCTCGCGGATCAGGTGGTCGACGATCCCGCTGACCGCCGCGGGGCTCAACGCCGTCTGACGAGCGATCGACGCGCGCGAGAGCGTGGGGTCGTGGCGGATCAGCGCAAGCACCAGGGCGCGGTTGGCCTGTTGCATGCTCCGACCATCGACCTTGCGCGCCACGACGGGACCGACGGTAACCATGTTTGTTCGGCCCTTAAATAAAATAACAACACTCACATCAGTGTACGTGATGCGCCGGGAACGGCAGCCTATCAAGCCCATCACACGAATTCACACGAATATTGACAGCGCGTACAATCCATGTTATACCTGTATTTGTTCAGCCGATGATTAAAATAGGGGCGTGGAGAGACGGTATGGTGGTCGCGGGGGGAGAGGACGTGCCGGGGCGGTTCTTCGAGCCCGGCCGCCCTGTCGTCGTGGCGCGCGCTCCCGCGCGGCTCGACGTGCTGGGCGGGATCGCCGACTACTCGGGCGCGACGGTCCTGGAACTGCCGTTGGATCGTAGCGTCCGCGTGGCCGCTCAGCCGACCGGCGATGGACTCCTCGTGGCCCGTAGCGATCGCACGGATGGGATGGGCGCTAGCGTCGCCGAGGCGCGCGTCCCCAGGGCCGTCGTCGACGACGGCCCTGTCGCCGCTGCGCCCCAACGCCTGCGCGCCGCCCTGGAGGCGGACGGCGCCCACTGGGCGGCCTATGTCCTTGGCCCCCTGGCCGTGCTCTACGCGACCGGCCTCCTCGCCGCCGGGAGCGGTGTCCGCCTCTTTGTACGCAGCGACGTGCCGGCGGGGGCCGGCGTCTCGTCGTCGGCCGCTCTGGAGGTCGCGACCCTGCGCGCGCTCGCGGCGCTCTGGGACATAGATCTGGACCCGCTGGGCCTGGCGTTGCTGGCGCAGCAGGCCGAGCATCGCGTGGCGGGCGCCCCGTGCGGCATCATGGATCAGGCCGCGGCGACGCTCGGACGGGACGGCCATCTGCTGATGCTGCGCTGCCAGGCCGCCGGCGGGCGGCCGGCCACGGCGCTCGGGCAGCGCCGGCTGCCCGCCGGTGTCCGGGTCATAGGGCTCGACAGCGGCGTGGCGCATCGTGTCGGCGGCGGTCAGTACGGCCGCGTGCGCACCGCCGCCTTCATGGGACGGTCCATCATCACCGCACACGACCCCGCCGAACCGGCCGGCGGTTACCTCTGCAACCTCGCGCCCGCGCGCTTCCTGGCGCGGTACGCCCCGCTCTTGCCCCGAGAGATGGGCGGCGGCGCGTTTTTGGCGCGCTATGGCGAGACCGGGGACGACGCGACGCGCGTCGAGCCGGACATGCTCTATCGCGTGCGGGACTGCGCGACGCATCCGGTGTTGGAGCAGGCCAACGTCGCGGCATTCCTGACCGCCCTGGACGGCTACGAGCGTGACGGCGACCCTGCCGCCCTCGTGGAGTTGGGGGCGGCGATGTACCGCTCGCACGAGAGCTACGGCGCGCGCTGTGGTCTGGGCGCGCCTGAAACGGACCTGATCGTGGACCTCGTCCGTGACGTAGGCTCCGCGGGCGGCCTCTACGGCGCCAAGATCACCGGCGGCGGCGCGGGGGGCACGGTAGCCATCCTGGGCGCGGGCCCAGGAGTAGAGGACGCCGTGGAAGACGTGCGCGCGGAGTACGCGCGACGGAGCGGGCGCCGCGCGATAGTGCTCGCGGGGAGTTCCGACGGGGCCTGGGCGTCGCCGGTGCGGCGCGCCCTCGTCGACGAGAACGGAGGGTTGCATGACTGCTAGCTTGCCGCGGGGCGCGGCCTATTTCGTGGCGCATCTACGGGAGCTGGCGCTGGAGATGCGGGACGCGGTCGGGCGCGGCGTGCGCGCCTCGACCGTCGAAGAGCTTTCCGCATCGACGGGTGAGCGTGGCGGAGATACCATCTTCCGGCTCGACGAGCACGGCGAGGGCGCGTTGCTTGCCTACTGCGCCCAGTGGAGTGAGGAACTGCCCTTCTTGCTCGTGGCCGAGGGGCTGGAGGGGGGACGCCGCGTTTTCCCCGAGGGGGCCGACCCGGCGCGCCTTACCTTTACCATGATCGTCGACCCGATCGACGGCACGCGCGGCTTGATGTACGGCAAGCGCAGCGCCTGGGCGCTCTTCGGCGTAGCCCCGCCCCCGTCCGACGACTACGACCCAACCCTGGCCGATATCGCCGTGGCGCTGCAAGCCGAACTGCCGACGGCGCGCGCCGCTCTGGCCGACGTGCTCTGGGCCGCGCGCGGCGAGGGCGTCGGCGCGGAGACGCACGACCTGCGCACCGGGACGGTCGTTCCCTTCACGCCACGGCCGAGCCAGGCTACGACGCTGGCGGGCGGCTTCGCCGCGATCAGCAAGTTTTTCCCTGGCGGCAAGGCGGCGGCGGCGCGGCTCGAGGAAGACCTCTATCGTGACCTGTTAGGTCCGCCGCCGACCGAATCGCCGCAGGTGTTCGACGACGAGTACATCGCCTCGGGCGGACAGCTCTACGAGTTGATGGTGGGACACGATCGCTTCCTGGCCGACCTGCGCCCCCTCTTACACGACCCGTCGGAAGGGACGCCGCGCCTGTGCTGCCACCCCTACGATCTCTGTACCTGGATCATCGCCCATGAGGCGGGTGTGATCGTGACCGACGCGTGGGGGGAGACGCTCGCGGCGCCTCTCGATACGACGAGCCCCGTGGCGTGGGTGGGCTACGCCAACAGGACGTTGCGCCGGGACATCGAGCCGGCGCTGCAACGACTATTAGCAAGAGTGGCGGCCGATTAGCGAGGATGAGTGGATGAAAGTACGCAAAGCGGTTATCACGGCGGCGGGACGCGGGACGCGGCAATATCCCGCCTCGACCACGGTGCAGAAAGAGATGTTCCCACTCGTCGATGTCGACGGGCTGACCAAGCCGACGCTCCAGATCATCGTCGAGGAGGCGCTGGACGCCGGCATCGAGGAGGTCTGCATCGTGACGGCGCCGGGCGACGAAGAGATGTATCGCCAGCACTTCCGTGGCCTGTCCGAGGACCTGCTCCCGGCCTACAAAGGCAAGGAGTGGGCGCTTCAGGAGTCGGAACAACTCGCGCGCATCGAGCGCGCCCTGTCCTATGTCACCCAATCCTCCCCCGAGGGCTACGGCCACGCCGTCTACGCGGCCAGGGATTGGGTCGGCGGCGAGCCGTTCCTGCTGTTGCTCGGCGACCATGTGTACGTCTCCTCCGACCCCGACGGCCGGCGCTGCGCTCGACAGGTCGTGGATGTCTTCGAGCGCACGGGGCGGACGGTCTCAGCGGTCAAGCGGACGCCCGAACGCCTACTGAGCCTCTTCGGCACGGTCCGGGGCGCGCCGGTCGACGCCCCCGACGGCGGACCCGGTGGCGGCCGGAGCGGTGTGTATCGGGTCACGGCGATGGTCGAGAAGCCGAGCCCCGAGCGGGCGGCGCGGGAGCTGCGGACGCCCGGCCTGCGGCCCGACGAGTACCTGTGCTTCTTCGGCATGCACGTCTTCACCCCGGCGTTGTTCGACTGCCTGGGCGAGAATATCGCGCACGACGTGCGAGAGAAAGGCGAGTTCCAGCTCACCTCGGCGCAGGCCATGCTGGCCGCCCGCGAGCCCTACCTGGCCTTCGAGACGTTGGGCGAGCGCTACGATATGGGTGTCCCCTTCGGGCTCGCCGAGACGCAGTTGGCCCTGGCCCTGAACTCGCCGATGCGCGAGGATATGGTCGCGTCGCTTATCCGCATCCTGGCCGATCAGGGCAAGGGCGCGCCGCGGTTGACGACCGCCGCGGGGGCGCTGGCATGAAGGTACTCGTAACGGGCGGCGCCGGCTTCATCGGGGCTCATCTGGCGGCCGCGTCGCTTGCCGCGGGCGACGAGGTCGTGGCGCTCGACAACATGCGCCGTGGCGCCCGCGCGAAACTGGCGCCCGACATGCAGGTCATCGAGGGCGACATCCGCGACCGCGAAACGGTTGCCCTCGCCATGCGCGGCGTCCAGCGCGTCTATCACCTCGCCGCGCAGAGCAACGTGCTCGGCGCCGTGACCGATACGGACTACTCATTCACGAGCAACGTCGTCGGGACGTACAACGTGCTCGTCGCGGCGCGCGACGCCGACGTCGAACGCGTCGTCTTCACCTCCTCGCGCGAGGTCTACGGTGAGGTCGAGCAACTCCCGGTCGCCGAAAATCGCCCCATGGATCCCAAGAACGCCTACGGCGCGAGCAAAGCGGCGGGGGAGGTCTACTGCCGTACCTTCCAGAACACGTACGGTCTCGACGTGAGCGTGTTGCGCCTGGCCAACGTCTACGGTTCGGGCGACCGCGACCGTGTGATCCCAATCTGGCTCGATCGCGCGCGTCATGGGGAAGACCTGGAGATCTACGGCGGCGCGCAGGTGCTCGATCTCGTCCCGGTCGATCTCGTCGTGGCCGCCCTGCGGCGCGCGGCGGAGGCGGGCCTTGGCGGGCGGGTGGTCAACGTCGGAAGTGGGATCGGCACGCCCCTGCGCGACCTGGCCAACCGGATCGCGCGTCTGCCGGCGCGGGAGGTTGGCCTGCGCGTCCTGCCGGCGCGCTCCATCGAAGTGACGCGCTTCGTCGCGGACGTGGCGCGGATGCGCGATGTACTCGACCTCGCGCCACCCGCCGATCCTCTGGAGGGCCTCCCAGCCCTGTGGGCGGAGGAAGATCACCGATAAACAACTAAACAACAGAGGCCGACACCGGCCTCTGTGGGCGAACGAGGCGCCGGCAACCGCAAGCCCTCTACAAGCGATCTATATGTGCGCCGTCGCCCTCCACGCCACGAGCGCGGCCAGCGCGAGCGCGTAGACCAGCGTGAAGAGGGTCTCGCCGCCCGAGCCGGTGCGCACGCGCAGCGGTCGGGGCAGCAGGTGCAGACGCGCCGCCGTGCGGGGAATCAACGGGATCCCCACGCGCGTACAGCCGTCCGAGACGAGGTGGCTGAGATACCCCGCGCAGAATCCGGCCGCGATCCATGGTCCGAGCGGCGCGGCCGTGAGCAGGTAGACGCCGGCCGAGAGCCCAACCCAGATCGGCAGCCAGTGCGAGCCCTCGCGGTGCCCCCCCGCGACGAATCGCACCAGGCGCGAGAGCAGCCGGCTCACGACGTTGAGCACGGCGGCGGCCAGCCCGATCAACGCCCCGGTCAGCAGACCGAGGGGCCGCAGCGGGGTCCAGCGCGTCGTGCGGCGCAGGAGCCGTTGCGCCCGACGCCCCAGGATGCGCGGCGCGTTGCTGATCGTCGAGTTGGGCTCGTCGAGGTCAGGCAGCAGCCCGCCGACCGCCCCCGCGGCGATCCCCTCGGCCAGCGGTAGCGGCCGGACGCCGTGCGCCAGCGCCACGACGGCCGCCGCGCCGACCGTCACGCCGTAAAACAGGTGTGATTTCCCCAACATGATTGACCCAGGAGTCTTTTGTCTAGAAATGGAACGGCAGGGAGAGGAGGGACAGGGCGAAGGCGACCCCGTTGTTGAAAGCGTGCGCCGTGATGTCGGCGAGCAGGTTGCCGGTGCGGTGGTAGGCGAAGCAGAGCACGAACCCGACGACGAATAGCGGCAGGAACTGCGCCGGCAAGAGGTGGAAGGCCGCGAAGGTAAAAGCCGAGAGCACGTACGCGACGGGCACCCCTTTGCGCACAGCCAGCGCGCGGAAGATATAGCCACGGAAGAGCAACTCCTCGGCGACCGGCGCGACGAAGGTGCCGGCCAGGGCCACGCCCCACACCGCCCAAAGCGGCGCGTGCCGCAGCGGGTCGATCAACTGCTTTTGCTGCGCGTTCTGATCGAGGTGGAACGTTCGATACACGCCCAGGCGTTGCAGCAGAGTGTCGACGGCCGACGAGAGCACGAGCGCCACGACGCCCAACAGGAGGCCGATAAGAACGGCGCGCCCCGCCCCGCGTCGCAGATCAGCGCCGAGCCCGAACAGACGCCAGCCCGCGCGCAGCCGCGACCTTCTGTACCACAGCACGAGCAGGACACCGGCGTCGGTCGCCACGAGGGCGGCCAGGGTAAACTGCGCCGATTGCAGCCACACGGTCTGCAAATCCCGCTGCCCTACCGTGGTCGTCAAGCTATGGCCGCTCACCACGAACAGGATCACCGCGCCCACGACCACGGGGATCGACAGGATGTTCGCGACGACGAAAGCCAGCACGAGATCGACGACGATGAAGAGATAGCTCCCATAGTCGCGCCGGCGCGTGGCGAGGCGCGGATCACCGTCGCCGAGCGCCTGTGCGTCGGCCGCGGCGACCTCCGCCCGCCACGCGCGCCGCCACCGCGCGACGGCGCCGTCCGCACCGTCACCGTCCGCGACGACGCCGGCCGCCCGCGTCTCCATGTTGATCCTGCTCATACCCTCACCGTATTGGTCGTCCGCGCTCACCTTTAGGGTCGCTATAGTATAGCCAGCCTATGCCCAAAGATGGCGGAGATGCGCGTCGACGGCAATAGGACCTCTGGCGCATCGGACGCATCGTACAACCACGCCATATTGACAGCACTGCGTGCTCTGTTTTATAGAAACCTCTCAGAAAACCCACGGCGTAAGGCGTGGGATGGGCCCCCGTAGGGGAGGGGGATCGTGGCAACGACGGGCCGCGACAAGCGATGCGTCAACAGTCACCCATGTGTGGTATACTATACATGGTGATCGTTCCTTCGGGAGCCACCGTGACGCCCAACGGCGTCAGACACTACCGCGGGGCACGCGGGAAGTCACGCTTGGGGAGATTGTGTCAGACATCAGCGCCTCCGGGCGACGGTGCAATGGTCGCCGAACCAAGAATCCCACGGCTTGCGCCGTGTGGAGTGTCAAAGTATGCCTATGCCGATGTCCTTGACGACGCCCGCGGTCAGGCCGGGGCGTTGGGCGCGAACGCGTTGGGCGGCGCGGCCCTGCTCGTCTTCGCCTTCTGGCTCGGCGGCCGCCTCGGCCCGCTCGCGGTGGTGGGCTCGGGCGACCCGTTGACCGGCGGCACATGGCTCCCCACCCCCGTCCCGGCCGAAGCCTACATCGGGGGCGCGGTCGCGCGCCCCGGCCTCTACCCCCTCGCGCCCAACGCCCGCCTGGCGACCCTGCTGCGGCAGGCCGGCGGCGCGAGCCGCGACGCCGACCTCGCGCGCCTCAACCCGGCGCGTCCCGTCCACGACGGCGAGACGATCGCGATCCCACACCGGCGACACGGCGCCTGCGCGCGCGACTAATCCCGCGACGTCGCCTCTACGACAGTGAACAGGCCTCGGCCTCAGGGGGTCGCGGGGGCGTCTGGTTTTCTATGAGTGGAGATCACCCGACTAGGGCTACCCGCCCTCGCGTCCCAACAGCCCCCGCGCCGACCGCGCCGGGCGTGCGCGCCGCGCGCCGCTACGTTGTGGCGGCGGCGCGCGAGGCGTGGTCGGCCAAGGCGCTGCTCCTCGCCCTCGCCGCCGTGCTGGGCGTGCTAAATGCTTCCACGCTGGAATCGCGGGATAGAGCGCGCGTGGTAGCCGGCATCTATCCCGCACCTACGTGTTGGAAGCATTTAGCCGGCGCGTGGATCGAGCCCTCGCCGGGCGCCCCGCGTCTCGTCGCACCCGTTGGGCTGATCGCGGCCGTCCTCGCGTGACGGAGACGGCGCCTGTGGCTGCCCGCGTTGCTGCTGACGGCGCTCTCACTGGGTCTGTGGCGGTACGAGGCCACGCGCACGCCGCGCGGCCCTGCTGGGCTGCCCTACTATATCGGGCGCGACGTGACGCTCGTCGGCACGGTCGCGGCCGCACCCGAGATCCTCGACCGCGGCGAGAATGTCCGCGTGTCCGTAGAAAGCCTATCGACGTCGACCTACAGCGGTGGCGCGAGCGCGGCGCGGCCAATAGGCGGGCTCATCCTCGTCCACACCGCCACGCTCGCGCCCCTGGCCTACGGAGATCGCGTCTCGCTGGCCGGGACGCTGGCGGGACCGCCCACGCTGCCGGGCCCAAGTCCGGGGGCCTACCGCGCGTACCTCGCCACGCAGGGGATCGACACGGTCCTGAACTACCCCCGCTTGAGCCGCCTGGGAACGGCCGCGGGCAACCCCTTGCTCGCTCTGACGATCGCGCTGCGGGGCCTATTGGAACAGGGCATCCGCCGCATCCTCCCCGGCCCCCAGGGCGCCCTACTGTTCGGCATCCTGCTGGGCACGCGCACGCGCGGCCTCGGCGCGCTCACCGCCCCCTTCATCGCCACCGGCATGATCCACGTCATCGCCATCGACGGCTACAAGGTAACCCTCTTGATCGGGGCGATCGATAGGCTGACGCGACGGCTGCTCGGTCCACGCCGCGCCCTTGGCGCGACCCTCGCCGCGCTGCTGTTCTATATACTGCTCACCGGTGCCACACCGGCAGGGCTGCGCGCGGGCGCGATGTGGACCCTCGCGCTTATAGCCCTGCGCGTCGGCCGACGCTCGGACGCCGTGACCTCGTTGGGGATCACCGCCGCTCTGCTCGCGCTCCTCTCGCCGCGCATCCTGTGGGATGTCGGGTTCCAACTCTCGGTCGCCGGGACGGCCGCGATCGTCGCGCTGGAGCCGCGCATCGCGCACCGCCTCGCGCGCGTCCCGTCCGTGGCGCGCGAGACGCTGGCGGTGACGCTCGCCGCGCAGGTCGGCACGCTGCCGCTCCAGGCGGCGGGCTTCGGGCAGGTTTCCCTCTCCGCGCCGCTGGCCAACGCCCTGCTACTCCCGTTACTCGGCCCTATCATCGCCCTGGGGGCGCCCGCCGCCCTGGCCGGCGCGCTGATCCCGCCCCTCGGGAGCCTGCTGGCCCTCTTCGTCTACCCTTTCCTCGTCCTCATGATCGCCGCCGTAGAGGCCCTCGCGCGCCTCCCGCTGGCGGCGCTGCCGGTCGGCGCGTGGCCGCTCACCCCCGTGCTCGGCTACTACGTCCTGCTCGGCGCGACGGCCTGGCGTCCCGGACATCCCGGGCGCCCCCGCCGCCACGTCGGCGCCGCGCCGGGGAGCGCCGGCCACCGCATCCCGATCGCGGTATGGACGATCGGCGGGGCGGTCGCGCTGCTGCCGGCGATGATGGCGTGGCAAGCGCCCGCGGCGGTGAGCGGGGCGACGGACGCTTACAGCCTGACGCTGCTGCCCCTCGGCCATAGTCAGGGGCTATTCCTCGCGACCCCTGACGGCCACGCAACGCTGATCGACGGCGGGGACGCGCCGAGCGGGCTCGCCGCGGCGCTCGGCGACCGCGTCGCCTTCTGGCGCCCGCGCATCGAGGCTGTCGTGTTGAGCGACACCGATCGCGCCCACGTCGCCGGATTGCGCGACCTACTGGCGCGCTACGCCGTGGGACGCGCGCTCGACCCTGGGACAGTCTACCCCCCGGCCGACTACGCCCTCTGGCGCGCCGCGCTGCGCGACGCCGCGGTCCCCGAGCGCAAGCTCCGCACGGGGGCGCGCTACCAGCTCGACCGGCCGGGCGCCGGCGCCGGCGCCGGCGCGACCCTCGACGTTCTGCTCCCGACACGTCTCGACCCCGATCTGCCGAACACTCCCGTCGCGCTGCGCCTGCTGATAGGCCGCTTCTCGCTCCTCGTGCTCAACCGCTTCGCCGTCGACACTCTCGTCGGCGGCGGGTCGGACGCGCTCGTCGCCGACGGGGTCCGCCGCGACACCGTCGTCGCACTCCCGGCCGGCGTCGGCGATCCGCACAGTTATGTCACATTGATACGCCTGCTGCGGCCGCGTCTCGTCGCGCTCCCCTCGCCCGACGACGCGTGCGACGACCCCGCCGCCGACGCCCTCGCCGCGCGCGCCGCGCGCGCCGTCGGCGCGCTCACATGGCAAACAGGCGGAACCGATGGGCTCGACCTCACGACCGATGGGCGGCGCTACATGATGCGGGCGCCCCGGCAGGGCTCGTGACTCATGGGCGGTCGATGGAGGGCCTTCGCCGCGGTCGGGGCGGACGTAGGCCAGTAGCCGGCAGGGCTCATGACTCATGGGCGGTCGATGGAGAGGACGAGACACGGGGAGCGCCGGCGCCGCGCTCCCGGTACCGTATCCTGTCCCACCCGATACACTGCATCTATGCGACCGAAGGCTATTCCACCCGTATTAGACGGCATCGTGCTCGTCCTGGACCGACCGCGCGACGCGATGAACGTGGGCGGGGTCGTGAGGGCGATGGGCAACTTCGGCCTCGGGCGTCTGCGGCTCGTCGAGCCGGCCGCCTATGACGTGGACCGCATCCGGAGCATGGCCCACCGCGGAGGCCCTGTGCTCGATCGCATCGAGCGCTACCCGTCGCTCGAAGCGGCGCTCGCCGACTGCGGCTATGTGCTCGGGACGTCGGCGCGCGCGCGCGCGGTGCGCCATGAGCGTCTTTCGCCCCGCCAGGCCGCGCTCGCGCTCCTGCGCGCGGCGGCGCTCGGGGGCGCCGCGCCCGACGTCCCCTCCGAATCCGCCCTATCCCCTGTGTCTCCCGTTGTCCCTCCCGTGGCCGTCCTGTTCGGTCCCGAGGACCGTGGGCTCTCCAACGAGGCGCTCGGCCGCTGCAACGCCGTGATCACCATCCCGACCGCCCCCGACGACTCGTCGCTCAACCTCGCGCAGTCCGCCCTCCTGATCGCCTACGATGTGTGGCTGGCCGCGATCGGGGATGCGACGCCGGACGCGCGGCGCGGGCGCGTGCCCGACGTGGCGGCCGCGGTGGAGGCCACGGGCGCGGCGGCGCGCGAACCGCTGGCGAGCGGCCACGCGCGCGACGAGATGTTCGCCGCGCTCGAGGAGGTTCTCTGGGGCATGCACCCCAACAACGACGCCGGACGCGTCGCGCACACGCTAGCGCGCCTCCGCGCCGTGCTCCTCCGCGCGGCCCCCCGCACCGAGGAGACGCGCATGCTCACCCGCTTCTTTATCCACATCGCGCGGGAGCGGAAGTAGCCGGCCGCCGCCTACCTGCTACGTGGCGGCCGATCTGGCTACGTGGCGGCCGATCTGGCTACGTGGCGGCCGATCTGGCTACGTGGCGGCCGATTGATAACCACTTGGGGGGTGTGAAAACGGGGTGTCATGGACGATGTTTATATCAGCACGGAGAAAACGCTCGTGCCTGATAAGACAAGGACACCTCGAAGGAGCACGGTCATGAACGAGTTCATCACGAAGCAAATCGTCACGGCGCAGGCGTTGGTCGCCAAGCTGCGCGCGCGGGCCGAGGAGGGCCAGGGCATGGTGGAGTACGCCCTCATCCTCGCCTTCATCGCCATCCTGGTCATCGTCGCCCTCAAGTTCCTCCAGCCCGCCATCTCCAAC
>JAABUO010002595.1_pt1 | contig 21945 bp, 32 predicted proteins | sample 5559291 | NCBI WGS metagenome assembly JAABUO01 (sample SAMN10711878, study PRJNA513372) | rock metagenome | isolation source: Antarctica rocks | place: Antarctica: Victoria Land, Finger Mt sud
AGATGAGGAGCAGCAGCACTGCAATTGTGTTACCAGCAGCGTTCATGAGCAGCCTGAGAGAGAGAGAGAGAGATTATTGCGAAACAGAGCGAGTTCATCACAGCAGAGCGTTTCGTGGCAACACGAAGGAAGCATGGAAGCGTTACCTTTGGTTTTGAACGCAAGAGACGAGATCGAAGGAAGCTCCCCCGGCAATGTCGCCTGAAACATGGGAGTGTTCGGTCGATTTCGAGAGAAGGTGCTTTGTCGCGCAGCGGAATTGTGGCGCTTTGGACAGCATGTATTTGTGCTTTTTTTGGCGAAGGTGTCACTGTTGTCACAGGTGTCGGAAGTGGGCGGCCCTGGACATTTCAAAGCCACCAGCAATGACCGTGTGAACTTCATGTACAAAGAAGGGTGTGAATTCGCACGCAGACTGGACAAATGCGCCAGACAGATCAAGGCTGTAGAGTCTGCAACGTCAGGTACATCCCGGAGAGACAAGAACAGACACCGTTTCTGTATGTACATGACGCAGATATTCATTGCGTGTGTTCATTGCAGCTATGCTACTCACCACAGAAGACACACTCTCCAGACCTATGCCTCATGTCTACCAGGTTGACAGCGAAACCAACCAGGCCAAGCCTGTTGTTGTGCCAGAGGCAATTCAGGAGAGTGTTGCAGCTTTAGGCACTGGCATTGGATCTTTGCATGATGTGCGGGTCAAGGAGCTAAGAATCATTGCACAGCAACAGGTGAGACATTGAGCACTTCACTGATGCATACATACAGGCAGATCACCAAAGCAGGCCCTGAAGCCATTCAAGATACTTTTCTGATCTACTGTCACGTCTCAGGGGCAGAAGATGCAAGCCACGGTACTAAACCCCTTGAATCAGTGGCTGACAGTCTTCAGATCTTTCTCCTCCAGAATCAAGGCTTTAGAAAATCGGAGGCTAGGTATGGGCACCAGGCCTAAACTTCTTTACATGCTTGGCCAGTCGTCTGATGATATGGAAGCACTCTTGTCGCCAGAAGAGCTCTGATTGTTCTCAGAGCTTTGGCATCTTCCAGGCATGGCCCGTGAGATGTTGCATGGCTGCAGAGTTTGATGCAGAGCGGCGAGCTTTCAACAAGCTTGAGCTGAAAAGGATACGGCAGCAGCAAGCTCAAGATAAAGTAGAGCCTGACTTGGTAGCCAAACTAGAGGCGAAGGATGCCAGCCTATCAGGTACTCTCTCAAGTTCCATGCATTAGGTATCAAAATCTTCTATGGCTGAGGCTCAGTGCAGATCTGAAATGCGCATCATCTGAAAAGTTGCCAAAGCACCCCTACTGGTTCCTGCAAATTTTGCTGCTGCCAGGATAGTCAGGACATGATTTGTCATTGACCACCAATCTGCCCATAGTCTGAACCATTGCACTGTTCATGCAGCCAAGCGCAATGAGTACCAGGCCTACGAGACTGAGATTTTTGAAAGTTTGGCATCTCTGGTGAAGGATGCTGCCTCACTGAGGGTGTATCTGGCAGCTGCCATGCGTGTAGAGGCAGAGGCTTTCACCCGTGCCACAGCTTGATTGCTGCACCATTGTCTGCCTGTTTCCAAGTCATTACTGAAGGGGGCATGCTTATGCTCTCTTGTTGTCCAACACATGATGCAGTTCAAAACTAATGAAGAGTCTGAAACACATCCTGATCATCTACCACAGAGGCACATAGGGATCTACCAATTGTGCCATGTCTGATGGGGCACAACACTTTCTTGCTGCTCCTCAACCTTGTTTAGAAAGCGGTTTTTCTTGAAAAAACACTGCTTGAGTCCTTGCCAACTAACTAGATCTTCTAAGTAGACAGTGTACACATGAAAGATGCTGTGTTGTCTCTGCAGCTGGCCAGTACACATAGCCAAATGTTGTGCTGCATAGTCTAGACAGAAGTGAATGAAACTCATTACGTGTGCCACTCTTCTATTGTGTGATGTATCTCGACAGCTCACTGCACTTTGTGCCACACTTGACATTCTCATGTGTGTACTGAAATGTGTGTCATCGTGACTATCCTTGCACAGTGGCCATCAGTCTTTCACTGTGCTGTTGCACCCCTGCGTTGCCTGTAGTCAGTCAATACTTCCTTGGGAACATCAGCAAGAAATGAACAGAAGTTAAAACGCAGCAGACAAGTTTCCAAATCCCATAGGGACAGCTGGCTGACATCGCTGCGCATTTTGTTTGTGTACGCTGCAGCCCGTCCGCAATAACAAGACTGGGAAAGTCCGCAATAATAAGACTGGGAAAGTTTGCAACGCGTTCTTGATCGGTTTTAAAGTTGGCCCAGACAGGTTGTTTGTCAAGTGTGATCAGTTGAGTTTGCAAGGCATCAGTTGGCGTTACAGTACATGTTTGCTATTGATAGCGCATGTAGAGCTTGACCCTTGGCGGGGCCTGGTGCAGCAAGACGGAGCCGGAGTTGCCTACCTTGCTCAGAGTACAATGCCTTTGCAAGCGAAACCCATGGGAGGGGTCCCAAAAGGGGGTCCACCACCACCAAACAAGAAGTACGCCAATGTCAAAGCTCGCTTAGACACTGGGTGCAACGAATTGAAGATCAAGTTGTCAGAGACCAAGGCTAATGCAAGGTTCCACAGAGGAGAGAACTTCAAGAGGCTCAAGGTGGGCAGGTCTTGCACAACACTTGTAGACCTACAGCATGTCAGCAGATACTGCTGACAAAACAGGCAATTTGCGCTGTCTCTCCTGCAGGTCAGCAGCTTAGCAGCACTGATGCAAGACATGGTGGTAGATGCACTTCTGCTGGACTTGCGGGATGAGGATGAGTTCACACAATACCACCTGAAAGGAGGTGCACATCCCTGATTCACTGAACCTTTTTGCTGCTTGACTTGTCTTTCTGCTGTCGTTTGCCTCCACATACAACATAGCTTCTCACAGCTGCATGTGCAGTGCAGCTGTAAACTATCCCATACGGCTGCTGTCAAGGCAGTGCAATCCTTTCACCACAGAGATCCTGGCTTACATCAATGGTGCACCTCAGAAGATCATAGTGCTGTCAGATCTGGATGAGCACATGGCCTTCACAGCAGGCAACGCCTTCTATGAGAAAGGAGTCGACAATATTTTCATTGTGTCCGGAGGTATTCCATCAGTCTGGCCTGTGCTTACCCCATCCTATCATACTGCAACTGCGCATAAAAAACCAATTCCTGCCAAAGAGACACAGCATGTCTGTTCTATACTGAGCCTACACCCACCATAGACGTGGGTGGTATGATCATAAAGGCTTATGCAAACCTGACAGGTGAGCAGCGTAATGGGAGTCAGAAGTACCTGACAAGGCAGATTAGAAGGCAAATCCAATGCATGAGACTCCTGGGCTCAGGCAAACAAAGTCCTGTGCAGCACTGATCGTTTTCTGTCCACATATCCCCAGCAACAAATTGAGACCTGTTGAATGGCGCAGAAGAAGCACAGCACTGACCCAAGCTGCCTTTGTCCACTTTGCTGTGCACCCCAACAACCAACCCTGAAGCTCGCTTGTAGTAAGTTCAGCATGCAGCTGAGGCTTTGAAGACAGTCTCGATCTCATGTTCAGCATGCAACATCTGATGCATTCTCCAGCAGATGGCACAGCACAGATGACAGCTAACAGCCTCACTGCATGCAAACACACACCTAAACCCTGGCAGTATGCACTGTGTGTGATGCAGCACAAGAGTTCGTCATCATGTCTCCAATGGTTTGCAACCAGCAGCCTTGTGTCCACCAAGCGTGTTGTGTGTGTGAAATGGCTCAACCTGCATGGCTGTGCAGGTATGCAGGCATTCCTGCCTGTCACCTTCTCTACCTTAGTTGATGCATATGCAACAGAGAAGCCCAACCAACAATCCTGGTCCTCTGTTATCGTGGCATCAACTGCTTCCCGCAAGGCCTAAGCTAGACAGCGTGTCATGCAGGCGGCGCAATTGGGCTGGCTTGATTGGTCTTTGCCTGTTACTCATCAGCTGGCAGGGCAGCAGATACATCCTGAGCAAGCATTCCTGTTTGCAAAACATGCGCTGATTTGTGTGTTTGCATTACAGTCGCCATGGTCGCCAGTCGCCTTGTTGACCGCAGCAGGCGCGAAACATGACTTGTGTATCAATGCCAAGCTGCTAGCTTGTCTGTGCTCAGCCAAAGCAGTCATGCTGTCCAGCTCAAGCTGAATGCACCTGACAATGATGCACACAATGTCGTATGCTGCAGGACCTCCTGAATCAAGCTTCAGCTGCTTTGACCAAGGGTTGATTGCACCACATATCATGATGCCGGGCAAAGTTCTGTGAGTGTGAATTTTGTGAGCCAAGTTAAAACCAGCTACAATGATGTCCAGCAACCAAGTGACGATCCTAGCAGCAAAGATGCCAAAGCATTTCTGAATGTTGCACTTAAGCAGGTGGTGTGGTGATGCAGGGCTGAAGGAGGTGCTAAGGCAGGCCCCAGAGCTGTGTGAGGGTCATTGCGTACCCCAGGCTGTGACCCCACACCGCCCCAACACCAGCCGGCCTAAAGCTCAAGCCAGGCCAGACTCCCTCATTGCAGTGCCTAGACAGGGCTACACCCCGACTGGAAGCATCAGACCCAGAACGTCTGCTAGCCGTGTGTCCTCAGATGAACAGCCGCAGCACTGGAAACAATGAGCATGACCTGAAGCAAGGATTCACCAAACCCGGCTAAAAGTGACAATGTGATGGTTCCTGGGTAGATCGAATCTCAGATACACTTACTCAAGGATACACTGATTTGCAGAGCTTGGTAAGTTGACAACGTGATGGTTCCTGGGTAGATCGAATCTCAGATACACTTACTCAAGGATACACTGATTTGCAGAGCTTGGTAAGTTGACAACGTGATGGTTGCAAGACTTATCCATGTGCATCATGTGTAGTTGCAAATCAGCTTGTAGTAGTGTGGGTACCTGCAATTGAGTTGCATGCGTCAGCCGAATGCTAGGATGGTGTCAGGCATTATTCAAGTTAGACTGTATACTCATGTGCTCATGTTGAAATAAGCTGTGCAGACTTGCAAGCTTGACTTGACACAATATTTACAAGAAGACTTGATCGCAAAGTGTGTATTCGGTTAATGAAAGTCTGAAGCTTATATAGTACTCAACAGGCCGCTAGGACGCAGGAAGCGGGTGAGTAAATGCAGCTATCACAGAAGCTGACTAAGTGTTACTAGCATGTTCTAGTATGTTCATGAATGGCTTGACCGGAAATGTCTAAGGGCCACTGCATAATACAACAGCTCATGTATCATGATGCTTCAATTGCTGCAGAACAATGTCACGCCCATCATGAAGACCGTGTGAGCATCATGATGTTTCCGCATGCAACAGATAGTCACAGGCTAGGTGTTGTACACTGCACATCTGCGCAGCTCCTGTTTTCAACCATTGCCATGAGTACAGGTCATGCTCTTTGGCTGCTAGAACAGTAAGTTTAACTTGAAGGAGGCACACAAAATTCTGCCAAGATGCATGCTTGCAGAAGATGACCATGCAACTGGAGTTGACAATGTAAGTAAACGTTTCCGACGATTTTTTACAGGGAAGGTTAAAATCAATCAGGTCTCTTGCAAACAGCAAGGATCTGTACACGGTTTTCCACGGTAACAACAGACAAATCAAATTGCATTGCAAAGCGTTGCAAGGCTGCTGACTGCACCTGAAGACATTTGTTGCGAATGCATCTGGCATACTGCCAATCCCGCTGCTGCTGCTGAAACTGTACTCATACTGACAATGTCAAAAGCTAACCTAGACAGTGAAAAGCTCAATACAGTCGAGCTGCATGTTCCAACATATTGTTTTGACTGCTGTAAAACAATACATCTCTCAGTCCTGTAAGATGTATGGGTTCTCTCGAATCGAATTTTTGTAAGCAGCGCAGGCAAGAATAAAATAGCACCCACACCATGATGGTCAATTTCACTAAGTCATGCTACTGTTGCTTAACATACATCTGTTACTGCGTCAGGTCTCCAGAAGAAGGTCAAGACCATACCAAGCTAAACTCCAACCTCCGTAGTCATGCACCGAGACCGGCATTGTCAAGAAAAGGGGGTCAAGGACAAACTATCTACACGCTGACATCTTTCAATGCGACCAGCACCATTGCACCATTGCAACTAGTGTCGATCACATCATCGTCCATAGTACCCGGCGTTTCCGTACGCCGCTGGGGATGGGCTTGCTGGAGCTACGCCAAACAGGGTGGGGGTGGCAGCGGGGCTAGATACAGGGTTGGCTGCTGCGTAAGGAGCAGGTGATGAAGAGTATGGGCTTGGGCTGTAAGGCTTGGGGCTTGCATAGGGTGCGGGTGAAGCTGGCACTGGTGAGCAAGCAGCAGGTGCGCTGACTGATCCAAACAAAGTTGGAGATGGAGACGCAGGTGTTGGACTGGCTAGGACTGGAGATGGAGAAGCATAAGCATATGGCTTAGGGCTGCTGTAATATACTGCTGGGGATGGGCTGCTGTATGCTGGGCTGCTGTATGCTGGGGCAGATGCTGGAGTAGAACCTGCAACAGGACAGGACCAGAATCAACACAAGTACCAGCAAGAACCATGTAGAGAGCTGCTGCTGCCAGTTTTTGCTGGACTTGAATGCATGCACAATGCTCTTAGAATTCAACAAAACCTGCATCTCTGCAACTGTGCACACTGTTTAATACAGCAGATGCAAAAGCACAGACTTACCAAAGAGAGGTGTAGCAGCAGGGGAGCTGTAACCATAGCCGTAGCCATATACAGATGGTGATCCATAGCCACCAGCCTACAAAGAGCACACAAGGCGTTCAGAAGACTGATGTCATCCGCAGTACTGGCCTTGTAGATAGTGGACTGGATGTACAGCAGCAAGAGCAGCAAGAGCAGCAAGAGCAGCAGCAGCAGCAATATTGTCAGCAAACTTTACTCACCAGGAGGGTACGTCTTGCAGAATGCGTCTGCTCAAGCAGCCTCCGCGACAGAGGAGCAGCCTGTGCACTTGACCCAGACAGCAGCAAAATCGCTACCAAAGCCAAAGCCGACACGTTCCACTGCAAAACACGACGAGGGACACTTAGACGGCTGAAACTCGAAGACATGTTGCACAGAAATGAATCAGCATTGTCAAAGGAAAATGCAGCAAAAAAGTCATGAAGCACAACAGCAAGCGCTGTAAGCATCAGGTAGCATCAGCTGCCCGAGTGCAAAACTGCCAGGCCAAACTACGGTCAAGCCCAAGGACAATCAACAAACGCCACTTGCTGCAGTCTTACCCCTGTGGACATTTCTGTTCTTGCTACGGACCGTCCGAAGAAAGCCAGCGTTCACGGCTGACCTAAAAAGCTCCGAGCTGATGTCACTGACGGCTGCTGAAACAACCGCTGAAGCTGAAGCTTGTGCTTGAAATAGGATCAAGGCAGCTGTTCGTTCTGCTTGTCAAAGCCGAGCGGACTATAAGTTCTGATCGCTGATCCCGACAACCGTTGCTGTCACAGACAGTTAGCTGACCTACAACGTATGCTGTCTGTGCTGAAAGCCTGCTTAACTGCTGCGCTTACTTGAGCTGCAACCTACATCATCAGCAAAACAGGTCAGTATGCTAGAAACAAGAGACTGAAAGGCCGCGTCAGTCTGTTGGACAGGACACAAGTACAAGATCTAACAGCACAACGAGCCGCGGTACAGCAACAGCACGCGCAAGCACACATCTTTGCGCGCATCCTGAACAACGAAAGCTCGTGCAGTACACGCACTCAGCAATGAGCGCGCATCACGTCGCATAGCAAAAACAACTGCATAACCGCGAAGGAGAGCATACCGACCTGCGATGTCAGCAGCCTGGTTCCTGAAAGGAAACCTCGAAAGCAAACAACACAGGGCAACACAAGCAAGGCTAGCAGCGAAGAGCTGTGAATGGAATGTGATAGCGCTCGAGGCCGCCGAGAGTTGATTGATGCTCAACAACCTTGCAAGCTCGGTCGGGCTCCTCCCTTGCAGCAGTGCAGAGCGTCGACCCCCTGCGAGGGATGCGCCCTGCGCTGACCATCCTCGCTGCAAAAGTGCCACCTGGCGCTGCGCCAGTACATTGTGTTGTACTGTCTTCACCTTCCAAAAATACAGCCAATTTCATCCACAAAACAATAAAATGCTTACGGAGCTTCACGGCATCAGCCCAGCCTCTCTTACTAACCTTTGTCCAAGCGCCCTGGTCCCTCAGTCTGAAAGCCAGCCTTCCCTGGCTGCGCAATGCATGGCAATCGCAGTTGTCGGACAGCCCGTGTCGTGTTGCGGTTTCGACCAATTGAGCTCCTAGGACTTGCAGCATTCGAGAGCCGCAGTGGTGCTTGTGAAGCCTTACTTAGTTGCTTGTTTCGATCCATCAGGAGTTCTCATCAGCAAGGGCTCATCGAGCTCACTCCTGACTCGTTTCCATTCGCAACGTGTGTTTTTGTGCATCTTGGGCAGTTCGCGAGGCAGCTGGTATAAGATGCCTATTCTGTAGCAGTGACAGTGTCTGCCTGCCTTGCCACTTTCAAAAGACTCCAACCTGAATGTCCATCAACATTGTCAGCAGCATCATCATCACGTAAGTCCTGGTAGACTTGCCTAGCCTCTCAGCAATTACTACGCTGAGTGTCTTATGGTGGTTTGTCGCCAGACATGAGCCCTTCCATGTGCCAGGCGCAACTTAGCAGTCATTTACATGGAAGTCATGGCTTTAAGCAGCAGGATCATGACAGACTCCTCAGTACAGAACAAGCAGGCTGGCCTCGCTACTCAATTCACAACCATTGGCCTGCATGGCCAGCCTGCTTCAGTTCTGCAGCAACCATGCTGAGCCTTAATCTTTCCATTTTGTTGGAAGCCCTTCTGATCCTGAGGTGACAGGAGCCCAGTAACTTTTGTAAAGGTGCAGCTTCAGGTTCATACATGCTTTGCGGCGACAGACGCCCAATGACTTTGTAAAAGTGCAGCACCAGATTCATACATGCTTAAGTACCAGCACTCCCTTTCACGAAAGGCTGCTCTATACCTGGGCAACTTCCAGCAAACACTCAAGGCATATGCAGGTCAGCTCTGCGACATATTTCTGCTCTAGGTAAGAAACATGCTTTGATGTTTGAGTTCCAATGTATGCCTTTTTGCAAAAGCAATTCAACCTGAATGAACAGCAGGGGAGGTCAACACTTCATACATAATCGTGTGCTGCTGGCATGCACCAGACTGAATACTGCCATTTTGCATGACTCTTGCTGTGAGAGCATGCTCAGCAATCTTTTTTTGGGTGGAGTACAGGACTGTTTCGCCCGGGGAAGATGCTGATACGGCAGCATTGCAGCAAGTGGTGCAAACAAGGCTACAGTAGTGTGCTGTTTTGACTGGGCCTAAGCATGGCACACACTGCGACAAGTGTCTATCTAGCAAATTACATGCAGTGCATTTGTGAATCAGCAGGCTTGCATGCCAAAGCTCTAGTGTTTGACTATCTGGAGAATGTTGAGGCCATGAAGTAATGGTCAGCAGCGATCAATCTGTGTCAGCTATATATGTCATCATACTTTTTTGTGGTTGTGTGATACTTTTTTGTGGTTGTGTGTATGACAAATATCAGAGGTGCCACGGCTGTGTAGTACAGCACCGTGACCACACAGTGGCGTTGCAGTGGACTCTATGCTTCAGGAGGCTTCCAAGGCCAATCTTCTCCACATGCACAAAAGACATGTGCTTGGCCTTGGCCTTCAGTCTGTAGGAGCTGGTTGTGCAATTGTGCTAGCTAAAGCTACGAGGCATGCTTGCCAACCATCTTCAGTCCTCCTGCCTTTCCAGGCATGTGCAATTTCCTTTCGTGTCCATGTGACACCAGCTCATGATAGCGCAGGATGGGCACTTTACAATGAGTCAGTAAACTCGCCAGCAGGTCAGGCTGTAAGATGACGTTGTATAAGACCGTGGCAAGACTCTAGATCTAAAGTATATCAACATGTAATACTTCACATTGGAAACTGCGATACAACTTGTTGCGACAGCGATGATGCACTGAAAATGCATGTTTGAAACCCGTCCCAATGGCACGCAAAAGCCTCAGGACTCGCAGGCCTGTCTATGCAGCCTGCCAAAGTTTGGCATCAACAAGCTACAGTCACATCAGAGCATCTCTCAATGGTACGTGCGCACAATACGCATCACGTTGCTCTAGCGCCAAGATGCATGAGCTAATGGCGTTGCCTGACGGCCTTTGAGTAGGCCCACAGCCACCACACACACCGTGGTGATGCATGCAGGAAGCTACCGTTGACGGCATCCGACACGCCACGTGAACCTTGGCGCTGTAAGCAGGAGTCATCGTCTCGAAATGTGACTCATTCCCGCTGCGCGAGGGCCCGCGGTCTACGGAGATCGGATGATTGCGACGGAAAGCGCTGATCCAGCGTCCAGCTTGTGTGTTTGCTTACTTTCAAAGCTCTTTCAAAGCATTCGCTTGTCACTTCCTGAGGTGCCGCTTGGGTGACACGGTCTGAAGTGCGCAGAGGTTTGTGCCAGCTTGTAGTCGGCTCCGTCCACTCAGAAAACCAGATGGAAGCTGCAACTTTCAACTGAGATTTTCCTGCCTGAAAGTCGCGTCTTGGCACAGTTCGTCCCTGTCGCAGGATTTGCAATCTTTGGTAAGCCTCAGTCGCCATTCCAGTCCCACGTTGATGTCTTGAGTATGCCCTGCTGTGCAGTGCTGACCTGTTTGAGTTCGAGTAGACTCCAGCTACAAAGCTTTGCCCACTTTCATGTGCCTCATTGGTGAACTTTACCCATTTGTCTTGTTATGATGCAAATGACTCTTTGCTGATGCTGACACGCTCCATAAAAGCTGGGAAAAGTCCAGAGAAAGCTCCTGCTTGTCCACGCTGCCGACAGTCAGTGTCTCCTTGAGACGCCAACTCCTGTGTGTGTGCGTGTGCGTGTGCGTCAACCGGCCTATTTTCTGCAATGCTCACCAGACTTGTGTTCCAGGCAGTCAAAGTTTGCATGCTCTGTGCAGGACCTGCCTGCGTGAACAGCCCTTTTGAGTGCCACTATCAAGGAGCATGTCAACTCAGAACAGGCGGGTTGACATGCCAGCAGCAGGCAAGCAGGACACTGCAAAGGTGACCAGCACAGTTGACAGCCATGCAGTCACCAAGCGCCTGCAGTCAGAGCTGATGTCCCTCATGTCAGCAACAGACCCTGGTGTTTCTGCCTTTCCTGATGGCGATTCACTTTTCTCATGGGTTGGCACAATACAAGGGGCAGCTGACACAGTGTATGAAGGGATGAGCTACAAGCTTTCCCTGAAGTTTCCGACCGACTACCCATTCAAGGCACCAACAGTCAAGTTTGAGACCCCATGCTTTCACCCAAACGTAGATCAATATGGCAACATCTGCTTGGATATCCTCAAAGACAAGTGGAGTGCAGCCTATAGGTGAGCAGCTCATTACAAGCCTTATGTGTCATGCTGCCTTTCTACAACCATGGCACTCTGGGAGGTCAATTGGACTGACAAATGGTCACACTGTGCCTGCAGTGTGCGGACCGTACTGCTGTCCATCCAGAGTTTGCTGGGAGAGCCCAACAATGACAGTCCTCTCAACAGCTACGCTGCAAAGCTGTGGGAGAACCAGGAGGACTACAAGAGAGTGCTGACCAAGAAGTATGCCGAAGCACAGAAATGAACTCAGCTTTGGCCAACCAGATGGTCATGTACTCTGCTCTCAGGCAGAACTGCATCATGCCAATGAATGAGGCTTACCAAGAGATGACTCAGCATACTGCTATCATATTTCATGTGATGTACATAAGGTGCAAATCCTCTACTGTATAGCACAATATTCACAGTATAGCAGCAATTTAGTCTGATACAAATTGTACCCGCAAGACTGGTATTTGACTTGTTGCTCATTGCTGTATGCACCCTCCGCAAACGAGGCTGGCTCATTGCAATGCAGCATGCACGTGCAAGTGTCACTGTGCAAAGCAAACTACGCGTGTTATGAAACTGATGCTGTGGACCATCTGTCAGAACACAGCTCTGCCTTTTGTCATCCTGTTCAGAGGTACCACATGGGACATCATTTACTTGCTCAAGATCCAAAATATCTTGACAATTCTGCAGCAATGAGACTTATAGATAGCTGCACTTTTGAACCTTGCTGCCTCGAGGCGCAGAGCTCTGCTTCAGCTTGATGAGCTGAAGCAGCCATGGCCAGTGAGAGACAGATCTTGTTCAATGAAACACAGGCATGCATAATCTGCTACAAGCAGGATTCCAGCATGAGAGTGAAAACAGGCCTTCGGACTTTCTGGCCCTGTGGTTGCATGGGGGCCATTGCATGTTGGCATGTGGAAATGATGCTGCATCACTTCTTGTCTGATTGTCTCGCTGTCCGAAGCCTACATCCTTAGTTCGCCCACTGAGACGGTCAACTGTGTCTTTGCATTGGTGCCGCCAGCGCATGCTTGAGTGCACGTCTTTGCAGCTGCGTCTCTTGCCTTGATCAGTGTCATAAAATGGCACCGAGGAATGGCGCAAGCAAGAAGCAGAAAAACACAAAGCAGCAAAAGCACACTGCACTGCAGCACCGCCCCGACCCATCAGTGGCGTGCTTTGCACTGCACCCGAGGAATAAGTTTGTGGCCATTGCTGTCAATGACGTCGTAAGGATCAGCGATCCCAGGTCTGACCGCCTGTGATACCAGTTGCAGCCAAGCACACTTCTGCCAATCCAGAGCTTGTGGCTGTCAACAACCATACATTCCGCATTGCCTTGTTTCAGGCAATCATTGTCAGAAGCGCATATTGTTCAGAGACATGCAGCGCCAATCAGGGCAGTCGCTTTTGACGCAACAGGCAAATACTTTCTCTCGGCAGGAGATGAAAAATTGGTGAAAGTGTGGGACACAACGTCATGGAGCCTAATGCAAACAATGTGGGCGCACATCTCCACAATTGCCCTGATTAACGCAATCATCTATGACCCAAAGCTCCAATGTTGCTTCTGTTGTGGTTTGCAGACACTCTCCTAAAAAGGTTACAGCTGCAGTCTTCAGCAATAACAGCAGCCTGGTTGCTTTTGCTGACAAGTTTGGAGATATATTGACAGCCAAGCTGCAATCAAATCAGTCTGCCCCGACGTCAGGTCCAGCAGCGCCTCTGCTGGGCCACCTTTGCAGCGTTGTCACATCACTAGCTTTCTCACCAGATGGCAAGCAGCTCGTCAGCACAGACCAAGATTGCAAAGTCCGTGTCAGCACAATGCCATCAGAACCTCAAAAGGTAGACGCAGTGCTTGTGGCAGTGTGCTGCCAGCCTTGCTGTCGCTCAACCATCCCTGGCCCTGTCTGTCCCCTTTGGTAATAATATGCACACACGCTCTGCAGGGCGCTCACTCCATCCAAAGTATCTGCATGGGTCATGAGGTCTTTGCAAAGTGCTGCAGCTTTGCATGTCACCAGAATGGGTCACAACCAATTCTGATGTCAGGCGGGGGGGACAGCACCATCAGGTGTGTGGCTTGGCATGTGTGCATCAAGCAGGCATCTGCTGTCAGTCCACTCATGTCTGTGCAACATGTCCATGCACAGAGTGTCAACGCTGACAACAAAAACCCCATCCTGACCCCTTGACAGTCTTGTGGGCACCTCTTTAGCAGTAATGCTGTGTGCATCACTGTCGTCAAGGAAGTGCGTGTCTGAGATGCACCTGGTTTGCGTTATCAAGCTATGCTGAGTTATGCTGAGCCAAGAGTTGCTGAGCCAAGAGTTGCTGAGCCAAGAGTTGCTGAGCCAAGAGTTGCTGAGCCAAGAGTTGCTGAGCCAAGAGTTGCTGAGCCACGACATGATGAGCTGCACCATGCTGACCTGGGCTGCATCTTGCTTAGTCATACTTTGTGGGGTTGCCTCGTGCTGAGGTGCACAGGTCAAGCTGCATGATGATGGCCGCCTTGTGGCCGAGCTGCTTAGCTGTGTCACATTGAGCTGGCCTGGACGAGCTGTCTGTTGCTGGCAGGTCCTGGAGGTATCTCTCTGGCCTACAGCTGGACTGCTTCACCTGCACCACACAAGATGCGCCAGAAGGCTCCCTAGAAGAAACAGCACCTGTGTCCTCGCTCACTGCCACATCTGCGGATGGAGGCGTACCGCCTGCTTCAGCAGTTTCACAGAGCGATGCTGCCAAGCATGACTTGGGCAATGATGACGGTGATGCTGCAATGGGTGAGGTCACGTCACCACTTCATAGTCATGTACTGCTTACACGCGACATGTATAGCATGTTGTGAGTAAAGTCAATTAGGCTTGTTTGAATTGACCTGTTGCTTGACTGCACATGTGGGTTTGAGTCTAGTTGCTGTAGTCAGTAAACAGATCAGGGCGCCTGCATAAGATTGTCAGAGTGAGCTGTCCTGCCAGTACAGTCCCAATCCTGCCTGCAGAGCGTGTGCAGCCCTTATGGGTCCAAGCTACACAAGTCTCGCAATGTTGGCATGATGTTGTTGATCACCTAATCCGACAATTATACACAAGCGATACTGAAGCAAAGCAGTCTGACTGCCACATCTGGCCTGAAGCAGCTGCCTATTTCCGCAGATGCTGCGCAAGTCAGTAAGGAAGCGGCAGATGAGGCTGAGCGTGCAGAGACTAATGGGGCTGCAGCTGATGTCTCTGGGGATGACATGGATTTTGAGGACATGGAAGTGGGTGAAGAGGACAACGGTGGAGGGCTGACAGCAGCTGCTGAGGTCAGCAATCAGCCTGCTGTGCTGTCTATCAGCGTTGCATCAGACGGGTAATCCACATCCCAATTTGTGTGCTGCGTATGTCATGCAAGAATGTGCGACTGCAGTGCATTTCTGTCAAATTCTGCCAGCTGTTGTCACACATGTGCCAGCATGCCAGAGACGCTGCTGCTGTGCCTGCTGTGCCTGCTGCTGCTGCTGCTGCTCATGTCTTGGGTTGTGATGTAGCCGAGTCAGACTGGTATGTGCGGTGTTGTTCGTGCAGGTGCACTGTGGCAGCGGCTGTTGAAGGAAGAGACACAGTGCTCATCTTGCATTGCAACTCAAATTCTGGAGAACTGTCTCAGCAGCAAGAGGTGCAGCTGCCTGGTGTCAGCTTGCCCACGCAGGTAGCCTACCCCTCTCTGCTTTTGTCAGTGTAGCAGTGAGAGATTGGCTGTAGCCACAAGCAGCCTGTTTGCTGCCAGCATCATCCTTGTGTTGCTGGGCATTCCAGCATATCTGAGCAGAACATCTGGTTGGATCGCTGTCTATGCAGCAATCTTTGAACATGTGGATGGGGCAAGCGTCTATACAATTGTGTTGAGCACGTTTGGGAATAATCATTAAGTAATACTGACTGCAGGTCCAGTTTGACTCAGAGGGCAAGCTATGGGTGGTGGGCGGCCCTTTGTCAGGCTCCACTGATGCAGCCTGCATAGGGGTGGCAAACTGCATTGGGACTGGCTCAAACAAACAGGTCAGCTACATGACTATGACATCAGGCATCTTTGCAAATCTGTGCACACAAAGCTTTGAGGTGGTTGTCATTACGTGCATGCAGCCTTAGGACGTTGAGTTGAGCATGAACCAGCTTGTGTATTGGAATGCTTTCCATGTGATAAAGGCTTGACTGGGCACAGTTGCTTTCTGCTTCTCAGACCAATGGCTGTCATGCACGTCTGCAAAGCTTATTGGAAATATGCAAAATTAGGCCTATCAGTCTATCACATTGGGTGTGATTGCAGTGGCAGCATGACAAGGAGGCAATCTCTGATGCAGCCAGGGCAAGTTTGGAACAGAGGCAAAGTAACGGTCAGCAATCTGGCCCCAGTGCAGCAGCCAGTCAGCAGCAGGTATTCCATTGTACGCCAACATCAAAGCATTGTCAGGTGCCTGTCTTGAGACAGGGTGATGTCATACTGCACATGTGCTGAGGGCGTTGCGGCTGGTGGGTTGCAACATTGGGTGCCTATTTGCAGTAGATGCTTGGCTGGCTGGGGATGATTGTTGCGCAAGCCGGCATAATCCTGCATGGGCTGTCTGTGTCGCAGGTGAATCAACAGCTCAGGAAGCGAATCTATTCTAACGAAGAAAGAGAAGCACGAAAGAAGAACCGAAATGACCTCAAGGCGTAGGCAGACATGCCCTATCATATGCAGCATTTTCGTAGTGGTATGGCAGCATTTGATAGCATATTGACATACTCTGAAAAGTCAATGTGTGTTGAAAACTTAACTGGGTCACACCAATGTTGGCTCACACGGTGTGTCTTGTGACAGCTTTTGACTCTTTTAACATGCAATCACAAGTGCAGCAAAGTGTGTCACCTCAGCCATGTATGAGACTTTGCACGGGTGCCTCAGCTCAAATGCTATACAAGGCATCTGGCCTGATGCACTGGACAGATGTCGCGCATGTAGCACTTGTGATCTACATTAACATCTCAGTGTGTCATGACATGCTTGCAGCCCAGTGGTTGATGACTGCTTGGATGTTCTGTTGCTGCCAGCATTTGCATTCACATTGATCAATTCATGAGTAAAGCTCTGTGTATTTGCTGCCAGGATCACCCCAAACATGGTCTGCTGCCAGAGTTACGTAACACCAAACGGAGTGCAATGCAAGATTCACACCAGATAAGATTGTCACAGCCCATCCTAGACAATGCTTGAATGCCACAGTGTATGCCAGCAATGATCCGCTATCTACTTGATAGGCAAAATGGGGCTCAAGCTGATGTGAACTTGGTGACCGCCTTGGTCCCCTCTGACACAGCATGCTTTGCCAGCTCTCCTGGTAGGATAAGACGCACTGCATGCAACCAAAGCAAGGTCGGAGGTCAGGAAATGCCAACAAGAGAAGATCACATGCAGACATCTTGTCTTGCTGCACAGTGTCCTCAAAGCAAGTACACATCATTATGGGACCCGTGCTGCATGATGCATTAAGCATACCTGCCGTTTGTATTTCTCTGGATGTGACTGTGGGCTTCTTGTTGTAGCGCGCAAGGGTAGCTGTCTCTGTTGCAATCTTCTCGAAAATGTCAGCTGCAAGACACATGATGCTTCGCAAGCCAGAAACTGAGCGACCCGGCAGTATATGTCTCCCCAAAGCATGCAAGCAAGTCAGCAATCTGTGTGTGATCAAGTGAGGGACGACCGCCATGCGTCACACCTATGAATGAGTTCAATATGGACATGGCCTTGGATGATATTCCAGTATCAGGATGCACCTGCTTTAGCACCTGCGATGGCAGGGGTCTCTCGGTCAGCCGCAGGTGGGCAGCACAACAGTCCTTAGCACCGAGCATGGCCAGTGGACTCACCATGGCATCGCTACGTGCAGGCGTACTAACATCCCAACAGACAGTGGTAAACGAAGCTACGATCGTGGCAACATTTCACCTTGTAAATATATATCTTGTAGCTCTCGATGGCCTTCCTGGAACCCTTCTTTCGGCTCGATTTCGCTCCACCTACCTTGGACACGGACTTCTTGGCAGGCTGCTTCTCTGCTTTTGGTGCCATGAGGTGATATGAGCCTGTGCACAGAGGGCTGCGCAGGTCGGTATTGAGCAGCAACACTAGACTGCTTGAATGGAGAATGCAATCGCAGAGTGAGTCAACATGCTGATGCAGAATCCCCAGGCATGTGGCATTCGCCTGTGCCAGATAGGTTTCAGCCAGTGGTGTTCATGGATTCCAAGCCACTGCAGGCTGCACTTTCTGTTAGATGGGAGAAACTTTGGTTGAAGCTGTCATGTGCCAAGCCTTGAGGTCTGTCCTCATAAACATGCCAGTTTAGACATGAACTTGATAGTGCAGTACGCATAGCACATACAAATCCACAAGAAACATCTGTGCACGTACAGATAGCAGTCAATCACAGATGGGACATGCTCTTGCACCCAAGCTCGTCTAGTCTGACACAAGCCGACTCAAAGCTTCCACAAGTTGTCTGATGTTGCCCTTGACCTTACTGTCCCCTGTCAGCACCCCAACATCTCCTGTGATGCCCTCAATGTGCTCCAAGGTGCGAGTCAAGGTGACAACGGATTCCCGCAGAGCCTTCACATTCTCATCAGTCAGTACCTGCGCCGCATTCTAAGCTTCAGCACACTTGAGCGCTACAGATTATTTGCATTTTCACAACAAGAGCATTGCATGAGCAATTGCCACAGGTGATGCAAGTGAACTTTACTGGTACTGTTGTTGTAGTTGTAGTCAATCACTCTCTGTCCGGGGTTGCCAGAATGAACCATTGAAGTACAGAGCACCACTGCAGCTGCTAGTTGACCATTGCCTGTCACACTAACCTCATGGCTCAGTGACATCATACGTGATGCTACAAAACATGCAAATCAGAGAAAGACTTGATACCTCTGTCTGCAAGTTGTGTATATCAGACGCCGCTTCTGAAGCAGATTTGGTGAGAGCCTCCAGATTGCCAACCAAATTACCCTGCCTCAGCTCATTCAAGAGTGGAGTAATCTGTGTACAACACAACAACCAGGACTTTGCATGCAAATTTGTGATGAAGTCAGAACTGTTCATAGTGTTCAGGGAATGCATAAGCCAGAAAGAGCCGCAATTTTGTCTGCTGCCATGCACAGCCGCACACAAATACTGTTCAGGTGTATCACATCCCAAAGTTTCTGGAAACAGTTGTGTACTTGTGAAGCAAGGCAGAATACAGTACTACTTCCTGTACATGCATATTGCAGTGCTGCTCAAGCACATAGCTTGTACTCAAAGCCAAGTCGAAGTGAGTAAACGCAAAAGCATATTCATGATTGCCATGAACAGTAGCCAGGTTATACTGCAAAGCCAGCTGGGTGTGGGCAAGGGTCTTGCAGAGACGCCTAGAGCACAGACAAACCTCATCAACAAGCTTGACGGCATTCTCCAACAATGGGCGAGCCTCCTCAATGGCTGAGGTAGCCGTCTCGGCAGCATCAAACACCTTGCTCAGACCATTTGAGTCCATCTGGCGCGCAATCTTGGTGCAGATGTAGACCAAGTCGTCCAATGCAACACCTATGCAAGTTCAGACGACTTTTGTTTTGAGCACAATGTCATGCACACCAACAGCGTCAACGACATGGAAATCATGCCACAGATAAACACAGATACACCCAGCTAGGACGCAATGTCACAGCGCTGGCAGCTGCAGCCAGGTAATGTGTCCTGGCTTTCCTCACAACCCTCAGCAAAAACCAGCTCAGAGGCAAGCAGTGTTCATGAGGTTGCTTGTGCCTTACTGATCTGCAATGCTCTCACAGTGACACATAGCTGAAGGCTGAACATTACCAAAGCAACAAATATAGCCAAGGTACATATGCAAATGCCTGGGGCAGCACCTGGTTGACCTCTGATGTGACCATCTCTGCACACCACCTTACCCTCTTCTTCACAGCCGGCAGATGTTGGACTTGCCTACAAACAGCATGCTCAGCTGGACTGAGGCTACACGTGCACTCTTTCAGGTTGCCAGAGCGTTGTGCACGTGGCGGAACTGTGTAGTCAGCATTGACAGATGACATGCATTTGGCCGCTGAGCCCCTGATGATGCTTGCAGACTACATGAACTCATGCAAGCATGTGTAGCTGATGACCTGCACGATGCATACTCTTGAGCCTGTTCTTGGCGGGAGAGCTTGCATCACAAAGAGCAGGCATGCTGTCCTTGTCTTGTATAGCATTGGCTGCAATACTCACGGTCACGATGAAACACCGGGCAATGTGCACATGTTGCAGCATACCCTGTAGTCAGGAATCGGCAGCTGTGGGGTAATGTCAATGAGGGACTCTGCAATGAGGCCAGACTGGTTGGCCTCTATGAGGGAATTGCGGGGAATGACAGTGGTGGGTTCCTTGATCTCCACCAGCACATTCACCTGCTCCAGACTGGGCTGTACACTCAGCACACTGCCCACCGGCACTCCTCGTATCTGCAAGCAAACCCACAAAACCTTTGCTGGCGCCTGGAGCTATGGCAAGTTGACCTGTTATGAGCTTCAAAGCAAAGTGATGTTTTGCTACGTCTTGACTCCCAAGCAGTTTGATCACGCATGCGTGTGTAAAGGATCCAGGCTGAAAACATAACACAATCTGAAAATCAAGCCTTGCCAAGCACACGTGCAAGTGTCCCCCTAGCTGCAGGCATTTCAAGGCGCAAATCTACGTGGCTTAGATTTGCCCCTTAAAATTATTATAACAGCACTTATTGCTGCAGGTACACATCAAGACATAAGTGGCCATGAGCAGATTGACAAGGCAAGACAGCCCTACCCTGACAGGTGTACCCGTGGAGATACCGCAGGCCAGAGGAAACTCCAAAACCGCCTGCGGCAACAGCATCAAACTGCTGAGCTTGCAGCGCCTAGCTATGTATAGTGGAAAACTTGAAATCAGCTGAGGTATGCATGCAAGTGTCCCAATCATAGCTTGGCGCAAGCCTGTTATAACAGGCAAACCGCAGTTCTTCCTCTGTCACTTTTTGCCACACAAACAGTCATTGCCCAAACAAAACATCAGCACAATATGCAGGTGTCACCTGGTACCCTTTGCCTCTGCGTCCAAGCTGGCCTCCTCGCGCCCAAGTTATTAACATCAGGGCGAAGCCTGCAATAACAGTCCAGGGTGATCGCATGGCCAGCACCTGTCAACTCACGTTACAAAGCAGGCGTGCATACCTATGCCAGCAAAAATAAACAATCCCACACCGCCCTCCCAAAGTGATGATTTGCCTAAGCCAAAGTCCCTAAGTGGCCTTATGAGCTTGGTAAAAAAGTTGGTTTTCTCTGGACCCTCTCTTTGGCTTTGTGGCTTTGCTGCTGCCAGTGTCAGCACTGAGTGTCGATGCCGTGTGAGCAACTGTAAGCGGGCTCTGTTGTTGCATCTTCCAAGTTGCTGTGCAAAAGAAACGGGCTGCAAAGCAGTAAAGCTCGGACTCCGAGATTTGCTTGCAACAAGACGTGTTTGCTGGGAGTGCCAGCAGCCACGTGGCGACCCCATGGCAGGACTCCTATGCACGTATGGCGGGCAGCTTTAACTTGCTATCTCAGCATCGCATGTTTACGCGCGAGCGCGGCAAGCACACACTCAAGGCAGGCATTGCCTGATCTACCGTCGGAGAACGTTGACAGACAGGCACAGTGAACAACAAGCGTCACAGGCTGATCCGACGGGGGACGAGGTGCAGGTTGCGAAACTCGGCAGGCTGTTGTGCATAAACGCGGATAGATGAGCGAGTCAAAGTTGTAGCTTGCAATCAGCGGGTTGAAGAAGAAGAGACTGTAGCAGTTCTTGGCTTTAGAACATTTGGGTATCTTTGTTTGGCATTTCAGTCTACTGGTCAAATGGTCATGGTTGGCCCCAATGACGATTAAAATCTAATGAATGAATGCTTGTCAAGGCCACTGTTGGTGATCCTTATGCTAAGGCAGCGCAGCTCAGAGGCTGCTTGCAACCATCAAGCTTAAGCTGACTGCAATAGCAGCAACCTTTGCTTGTGCTCGAGGGCTGACAGGCAGGGCACATTTGTAACTAAGCTAGCCTGCCTCCAAGGATGTGACATTGTTGAAATGTAATGGCAGCAAGGAGCAATCAGGATGCCATCACTGTACCAGCATCTGCAAATGTGTGCTGGGTGGTCTGCAATGCTACAAGATTTTTCCTTGGTGGATAACATGCATACTATGTGCAGCTGAGCAAGTTTTGCATTTGCTTTCCTTGTGGAGCTTTCCAGGCGGATCTCATTTGATGTGCAGGCAATTGCTTCTCATACATGCATTTGCATGAGCATGCCTAGGCTTTCAAGCAGCAGGGAGTAAAGATGAACACCAGGATGTGCTCTTTTACAGCTCGCTCATATGACACTCATATATGCC
>JAABUO010002596.1_pt1 | contig 21945 bp, 34 predicted proteins | sample 5559291 | NCBI WGS metagenome assembly JAABUO01 (sample SAMN10711878, study PRJNA513372) | rock metagenome | isolation source: Antarctica rocks | place: Antarctica: Victoria Land, Finger Mt sud
AAACTCAGCATTCTCAGAATTCACTGAACTGATTTTTTTTTGTCTGTTGGGTCCCAGTTGCCCCCCAGGACATTAAACATATCGAATCGAATCGAATCGAATCGATACTATAGTTCACTCTGATGCGCGATCGCGAGGTGATGTGTGCAAGCAAAGTGTCGGGAATCACGCCTGACGGTGTGTCGCGCAATAGTCAAGTGCAATAAGCTGAAGCTGCTGCCGGCTGTGCTGCTGACTGTGCTGTTGCTGATGCTTGCCACTGATTGTCCTGACGGGCACGAGCATCAGACATCAAGTCACAGGATTCAATGAAAGAGATCAGAGCGTCTTTATGATTGTAAAACCAAGAAAACAAACGTATGGCATGTGTTCTAAGATAAGTCGAAGCTTGTGTCAACCGAGTTTGTTGAGTACTAGTCTACACCTTTTTGCTGAGTCCTCAGCTGCACAGAGTCCGAACCACCAACTCCCTTCAATAGTTTCAAGCTTCAAATCACGAAATTGGGTTGGTGTTCGTTCGGATTGATGTCTATTATCGACGGTTCCACCACATGTATTTGATGCATATGCCCTCCCAGTCAAACAGCTACGCGTTGTCAACCTACAGTCGCCAACCTTGAGACCACATGTATATGATGCACATGCCCTCCCAGTCAACCAGCTACGCATTGCCAACCTACAGTCGCCAACCTTGAGACTGAGGTTTTAGCTAGAAATTTCTTTAACTTTAAATTTAAAGTGTGTCATCAGTTACACTAGACACCTACAGCAGCCTTCTTAGGCTGGTAAGCCTGACCTCACCAATTGTAGGTAACCCACTGGCAAGGCATTGGTGATTTCGCCACACAGAAACCTCAAGCAGTTTAAGGACAGCAAAGTGCCTCTTGTGTCTGTCAAGAGCAAGCCAACTCTCACACCTACAGCAGACTGGACCGTACAATATGTTTGAAAATTGTATCACTGTCCTGGTCCACATGAAATACACAGACCTTGCCTATTTTGAGCTGATGCAATGCATATGCAAAGCTGGCACTTGCTGTGCTGTACCTGAGTGTATCCAATCAGGTCATCCAGCGTGAACAAGGTCGACCTTGTCCACGCCTGTAGAGTGTCTCCAAGCACCTGCATATCTGGCTATGCTGGCCTTCCTGGTGTTTACCCAGCGCACACACAGTCTACAGAGGAAACATCAGGGAGCGCACACACGCACATACACATCACTGATCGAGTCGATTGATTGAATACTGCCCGGAGTACGGTAGCATGCTGCAGGCAGGCTTGGACGTAGGACCAGAGGGTCTGCTCCTGCGTTCACTACACTTTCAAAGACATGTTGAGTCTTTCTTCACTGCTGCGAGCAGCCCGCCAGTCGCAAGCATCTATACCTCTGAAAGCCCTCGCAACCTGTGTTCCACAGTCTTCAGCCAAGGCTCAGCGATTTTTAACGCCTGAAGGCTTGCGACTGATCAGTTCTGGTTCACAAGCTGCATACTCCCCAGTTCACATCGAGGATGAGCCGTACTGTCGACAAAGGCAACTGATTACTTTGGGCAACCGGGTCAGTGAGACTGCAATGCCAGTGGAGATTTCCGTTTGCAGTGTTGATTTCACAGATACGATGTTCTTTCAGGTTCCTGTCATTGCGCCAGACACCTGGATTGCCCCGAACGCTGTAGTCGTAGGGGACGTTGACCTGTTTGACAAAGTAAGCTTTTCTTGCTCTAGCTGATCTTGCCGCTTGCTCTATCAAGTGTTGCAAGCAATGGTGTGCAGACATCCATTTGGTATGGGTGTGTCTTGAGAGGAGATCTAAATTCCATCCGCATTGGCGCTTTCAGTAATGTCCAAGACAAAACTGTCATGCATGCAGCAAGGTACTGCTCCAGTATGCACCTGTGGCAAACCATTTGTCTGACAGGCACACATCCCTTGAGTTGCTGAGGTCAAATTGAGTGATGGCTTTACCCATTGTGTGAAGATGCACTTGCCAATGCCAGCTGTTCTGGAGGGCTGTTGGTGCATTTGACAGGCAATGTAGATCATCACAAGCTTACACAGTGCATTAAACACCAAGCCAAAGCTGTTCTGAGAGTTGTGCCTACCTTGGTAGCAACAAGTGAGTGAGCTGAACAGCACAACAATGCTTTATCATGAGCTTAATGGCTTTGTTTGCAGATCATGCACATTGCTTGCCTGCAGGACATCTCCAACTGGTCTGTCAGCGGCCACGACCATTGGACGCTATGTCACCATTGGACAGAGTTGTGTTCTAAGAAGCGCAACTGTAGAGGATGAGGTGCTGATAGGGGAGAAATGTGTGCTCATGGAGGGATCCCTTGTAGAGAACCATTGTATCCTAGCTCCGGGCACTGTGCTGCCTCCTGGTCGCCTGGTCCCTTCAGGTCAGCTGTGGGCTGGCAATCCTGCCAAATTTGTCAGGAACCTGACGAAGGACGAGGTGAGTGCAGAGCTTCAGAAGCTGTTATACTGCTGAATATTGCTTTGCAATGCGAGTATATGCTGCATGCAGATATTGCAGGCATACTCCTTGCAGCTGTCATGAAAATTGCTGGCTTTGCTCAGTGTGCACAGACTGCAGCACGTCCTAAGCCGTGTATTGTTGCATGGCGTTGGATCACTTGCGCCTAATGCCTCCAGGATACCATCACAGTACTTTTCAAGACTGTCATACATATGCTTGTCAGCAACAGATGTTCAGCAAGCATTTCGTTTGTCATTTGCAACGCTTTCACATCTTGGTTGCCTTCAATGTGCTGATGCAGCTTGCAAACAGTGCTGTAACATGCAGCACTGAGGCACACTCAATGCCATGATGTGATGTGCAGAAAGCTGAGATTGCTGGCGTTGCCTCTGCTGTCTTCAAAACTACAGACAAGCACAGCAGTGAGTTCCTGCCTGTTGGCACAGCGTATATTCAGGCAGAGAAGCTGAAAAAATCTCTGGAAGCTCAGCAGCCTAGCTCATAGTGATCAAAGCACAGTTCACAGATGAGTCTGGCCTGACTTGGACGCTGCAGAGCAGAGTATTCATGCAAGATGGCTGTGCAGCTAATGCATGCGCAATGGCAAGAGCCAGCAGTCTCGCGGAAATCTCAGGGTTTTACTCTTCTTGTCACTGTCATAGCGTACTGTCGTCCGAGGTGCCTGCTCTTCAACTAGAATGCAGTATGACATGGCTTTGAGAGCTCGCATGGAAAACCCAGCAAAGATTTCCCAACAGACTTGCATACCTCGCTCAATGCTTGTCAAATATAAAGTAGGCTATTTGTTAGTCAAGCTTGGAGTCCATGTTCAACTTGAGTTTACAGTCACCCTTGTCATCTTTGGCTTGTTGCTGTTTTGAAGAAAGTGACAAAACATTCAGCATCTAATGCAATGATCCAGGTGCAGCTACCAAGCTGTTTGCTCTCAATAGCTATGGGGCACGGCTCTGTGTTTGGGAATGTGGCGCAAAGCTCTGGGTGTGAGATAGCATACATGTTTTGGTCTCATTTAGCTGCGCTGTATATAGCAGATCTGAAAGCTGCCACAGTGCTTCAAGAGGGTGCTCTGCACTCAGCCATTAGACTGCAATGATTACATAGCATTGACGATAACATGCCGTTGTCAGTCGCAGGTGAGACAAATGTAACTCGTGTTTGAATGACTGCCTTCAGGTAATGTCGTGTTAATGTGGCTGGACATGTAGCACCGAATGTAGTTCTTCTGTATAATATGCTATCATATAATTAGCTTTAGGGATCTGTACCGTTCCCGAAACCCGAAAACATGTCAAAATATTGGGCTACCTCAGTTTAAAATTGTACCCTCTGCAGGCTGCCAGATATTAGTATGGGTGGTCTATAGGATCTCGTAGAAGCCTTGAGTCATACTATGCACACATTCAAGCAATCGCTTTGCAAGACAGCTGTTCCAGCAGTTACTATCACAGAATCACTTTGTCTCCAATTTGTGCATACAACCACACGGTTACAGCGTGAACAGCGTGGCTGTGTGGGTTGAGTGAAGCAGCAGTGCCTGTGATCAGAAACCAGCTAACAAAGCATGCCTCGGGCAGCAAAGCACGTGACAGATATATCTGATTCAATAGTTGCTGCCTAGATTGGGCAGAGACCCTTACTCAGGCACAAAAATGACAGAGAACCATTCACAATCTGCAGTTGTAAGGCTCTGTCACTGCTTGTCCAATATAGACTGGAGTTTATGAGACGTCACACTGTAGTCTTTCTGTTCACTGTCTTCAATTCGAGCCGGCAACATTCTCAGAAGAAGCCATGACAACTTAAGAGAAGCCTGAATGCTGTGCACCAAGCTGGTGGCTCTTCTTGAGCCCTCTGGAATATGACTGTGTGCCATGGCATGGCATTGTTTCTGCAGCAGATAGATCAAGATTGACACTGTCTATTGCCTTCTGCATTAGTCAATAAACAAACAGCTTCCTTGCAGCTGTGAAATCAGTCTGCCAGTACGCTCTTTCAAAAGCCATGATGTATTGACATTCTGTACAGAGTGGAAATGAAACAGTCAATCTAGATTGCACAGGCTAGCCATATGGTCTGCCACAGCCAAACAAAGGCTAGCATGACTAGCTGAACCGATTGGTCTGTATGAAAATGGCAACTTTGGGTGCAGAAGATGGAACTGACCTGCAGAGCCTTCAGCACAGCAGGGCTGGGCCAGCCAAGCCCTATCTGGCTGAACTGATGGGGGCCTGCCTCTGGGCAGAATGCCTTCAGCAGCTTCAGTGCCAGCATGACACAGCTATACATTGTCTCAGCCACCTGCAAGTTACCAGCGTCCAACACAGCTGATGGTATCATCGTCTCTTTGCATTGCCAAAAACACAGTCCAAAGGGAAATGTTGATAAAATTGTAAATGGCATGTGGCTTGGGTGTGCAGAGGTGAGTGCATACCTGGCATGAGTAACCAGTGGCAGAGACAGGTGCCTGGTCCGTGCTGCCATGTGGGTCCTGCCACAGCACCGGCTGCTCTTGAGGGGCACTGCCCACAGCAGTGGCCGTGAACCAGGCCTCTGCTATTGGCAGCTGAGGACTGGTGCTGGCCAAGCTCTGCATATAATAGGCAGCAAAGTCAAATTCAGAAAACTCTGGACCTGACTCTGCATAACATCCACCAGAGACTTGCAGAACTCAGGATTCATCAACAAGCTATTCAACACTCATGTGTCAAGACTGTCATGGTGATGTAGGCAATTAAAGCGGACTATTGTTGATAGTACATATCTGATGACCCACCCTTTCATATGGCGAGATGGGGGGACAGCAAGGAGGCTGGTTGTGGTGATTTACAGCCAAAGCAGCAAACTCCAGAAACACACAGCTGGCCTGACGCATGACCAGGGGACCCCCCATGCTCCCCGGACCAGGCCCCTGTGAGGGCCCTTGAGTAGCCATTTGCCACTGCCCTTTCAGATGAGGCACAGAGCTGGCAAGGAACAGCACCTTCTCCACCTCCTACACCAACAGATGCACAGTTGGTCATGCTGACTGTGCATCTGGGAGCTGCACAACAATGTCCTGAACAGCTGACTCTCAGCAGCAAGGCTGAGCACCAGTGGCGGGAAGTATGTTGATCATGGCACACCTATAGGATGGAGCAGCAGATTGTTGCAGATTGTTGCAGATTGTCCTTTTTCCATGCATGGTTTGACATGAGTGCAGCAGTGAGCCGACCTGGAGCAAGGCTAGGGTGAGGGGCTGCTGAGCAGCAGAGTCTGGGAGAGTCAGGACAATCATCATGCGCTCTTGCGCAACCACTAACAGAGTGACAATGCCTTTGTCTAGTCTGTCATCCCTCTCAATACTTCTGACTAATGCTCCTGCACAGCGCAACATGCTATTTTCCCTTGCATTCTAGCCATAAGCATTCAAGTCAGCAGTTTGGGCACAATTACATGCACAATTACATCCGATGACCACATGCAAATTCTGAGCTGTCTACGAGTATGGCACAGCAAATGTTGTCTGGTGGACCAAATCTGCCTTGCTGACGGATTACTGGTAACAGGGTGCATAGCAACTTTGCAAGCTGCGACAAAAACAGCATGCTCACCTGATAGGCTGAGCAGAGCACACCATTGCTGATGAGCAGGTGAGCGGTGGCCATGTCTGCTGTACATGCCTGCCAGCTCTGCACATCCACACCTGCCATGCACTGCGCCATACTCTTGTGCGGTACCCTGTTGTATGATCACAGCGGCTGCCAGCAAATCTGCAACCGGGTCACAGGCTTGTCATCAATGCATTCACTGCTTGTCACAGCAAACTGTGTGCTTTGAGGGCCATTCCCTGTGTGTGCAGTATTGCTGTATGGGTACTAGATGCCTGATGAGATATTTGTGGTTGGCATCTATGGCATGGCAATTGCAACTGGCAGCGCAAAAAACCATTGTGATTCATCCACCACATAATCTGTGTTGTAACTGACACATTTGTTGTATTGTCAGACTGTCAGCCAGCGGCGTGGCAAAGACAGCAGGCATGAGCCCCAACATGCAGACCCTGAACCTGCAGAGTCTCCACATGCAGACAGGGAAGGACTGACCAGCGCCCTTCTGGGCTGAGCAGCCATTTGGCGAGAGCAGGCAGGAAGTGTGCCACCCCCTGATCCAGCAGCATCTGAGCTCCAGGAGCATCTTGAGCCAGATGGAGGGCCATTGCCAGCAAAGAGCCCTCCAAAGTGCCCTCCAGGTCAGCATTGGCAGACTCAAAATTCTCAGCCATCGCACCTGGTGTGGCTTCAGAGGCGCCTTGTGCCTGCTGTGCTTGGCTGTGACGTTCTCTGAGAGCCACAGACCTGACGTGAAATGCATGATACATGGCTTGCACCAAGTGCAGATGCTTCGAGATAACTGGTATGGAGCCTGAAGGTGACAGGTGGCATGATCTCATCATCACAGGGATCAGTGATGCTGCCAGGCCTGCATGGCAGCCCAGAGAAGCAGCCATTTGGCAAAGCTCAGGCAACAGGTTGCGTGCTGCTGCATATAGAGCCTGCTGTGACTGATGATGGGCGTGTGCAGGAGGGGAGGATGGGTTGGTCAGCCCAATACGCCGCAGCACTAGGAGCAGACTGGATAGCAAGCTCTGGGTGATGGGCTCACTAGATGTGGTGTCCAAGGATACTGGAGCTACAGTGCGCTGATTCACCAGCCAAGACCTGCAGAAGCGAAATGAAGGCCAGTGGAGCCTTGCCTAGGCCGAAGGCAGTATTGCATGGCAAGGCACGCAGCAAGCAGATGCAAGCAACAACACTGCTCACAGGGCTGACTGCCTTGATCAATGCAAAGACTTGAAGACGACATATGACAGGTGCACTGCAGACAGAGCAACAACAAGCTGGAAGCCTGAACACAGCTCATCTTTGTGCATCACAATGTACTCAAACAGCATGCAGCATAACATGCTCATGCTGGCAGCATGCAGGGTCCCGAGTCAGACTGTGAGCACCTTGCAATGCTCAGCAGCTGCTCTGCCACCGCCAACTGAGCTGGCCATCCGCCATCTTCGTGACTATCACTACAAGAGGCACTAGACATCTGCAGGCAGCACAGGTTGTCAAGTGTACAACTGCTTTACAGGTGCAGGTAGACAGATCACATGCTGAAGTCAGAGTCAAGTCATGCATGTGCAGTGTAGAAGTGACTGTGTGGTGATGACTGGTCAGGCATGAGAAGGCTCACTTGTGCCAGACGTGATGGTGCAGGCTTTGGTTTTGGAGGCCTGTGTTGCTTGTCAGGGGTGACAGCTGAGGCTGGCAGTGGTGGCTGAGAGGGTGCCTGCTTGGGCTTCCAGTGCCGCAGCTGGCTGTGCATGATCTGCATGGTGTGTACGTCAACTTTGTGGTAAACGTGGTGTGTATGTCAACTTTGTGGTAAACGTGGTACTGGTTATGCAGGCAGTTGTGCAACTGTGGCGCAAAAATGATCATGCAGCATGTCAGCAAGACAATGCCTGGATGAGCAGGTTAAGTCTTTTGCCTGCACCACAGCATAGGTATTTCCAGCAAGATACATGCCAGTTGCCATTTTGAAGCTATTCACGTGGATCAGAATTTACACACAGCAAGAAGCACCTGAGCTGTTGACTGGGCAATGGCGTAGTGAGCAGCCCTTGTGTCTAGGCCTGGAGCTGCCCACAGCGTTGCCTCATTGTCCATTCCGGTTGCAGCAACCAACAGAGGGCTTAGAGCTATCTCCAGGCAGGTCAAGGTGTGAGAGGCATCGGTTGTGGGTAGTGCTGGGGGGTGCACGGCAGGGCTTGATCTGGCCATGATAGTTGAAAGCATGCTCAAGGCTTGCATTGCATGCACCTGGGCATCTTGCACAGAGGCCACCACGCTGCAAGCCCTGCAGCAGTATTATGTTACAATGACAGATTTTGTAGCCATAACATGTTGACTCTGAAGTTGAGGCTGCAATTGCCAGGCACCATGAACAACATGGCCAGCGCTGCCATCTGCAAGCCAGCTGCAAGCCATCTGCAAGCTGCCTTACAAACCACGTCAGGTCTCAAGCAACTCCCATGTGTTGTAAACATGTGCTTCTGCTTCACAACCTGCCAGTCACACACAATTCTGCTTGTTGGCAAGCCAGTGTCACAGCGCACTAACAATAGTGGCAGGTTAAATAAGACCTGCCAAATCTGACTTCAACAAGCATACATCCAAATTCACCATCTCTGGCTGCACAGACATGCATGTGTATCTGGGCAGCACCTGAGCATGCCTTGGAGTGTTCCTGTGCTTGTCCTCTGCACCATGAGCTCCCCCACCAGGTCTTCAAACTGTACCTCATCATACAAGTAGTTGTCTCCATACACCCTGCAAGGGCAGAGCTGTCAGAGGCAGCAAAAAGGAGATCATGTGATTGCTATAGCTCAGGCACCACAGTTGCAATGGTGACACGTGGATACGCAGACAAGCACTCTGTTTTTGTCATTGCAGACACAAGCCTGTTCAAGATACTACAGCTATACTATACTACACATACTACAGCTATAAGTGTCATACAAAGAGACGCCAACGCATCTCAGCGGCGACAGCAGCAGCAGCAACAAAAATCAGTGCACATCATATGGCTGCCTTCAATGTGGGTTCACTTTCAAGCACAACTATGAAGGCTTTGCCCACTGACCTTGACAGGGTGGAGCAATGGTGTGCAGTTCCTGCTTGAAGAAGAGCGTCTGTGAGGTGCAGCTGGCGGATGTCATGCAGCAGCAAGACCTGCATATTTGCAATGCCATGACGACGAAAACACATGAGGCATGTTGCACTGGAAACAAGCATTCCTGACAACAAGAGACAGGGTCAAATTTTGTAGGGATTCTACAAAACAAGACACACAAGCGCTTAACAATGAAGCATCACCAGTGGTTGCTTGGTCTGTGGGTGCAGTGTGCAGCTGCAAAACAGAAAGATGAGATCGATAGCACTGTCACCATTTGTGCATCTCCATGAAAGTTCAGCTGTGCGTCTTCTCCTGAAGAGACAAGATCCCTATACTGGCATGCTGATGCTTCCAGCTCTTTCCAGTCAGCGCTGCTGGGCTCCCTTTTGACCAGAGCCTGTCCCAAGTCTTCCAAGACAGTTTGCATGCTGAGTGCAGGGTCCAGGCCCTGGGTCCGGCAGTGCGCTACCAGCAGGGGTGACACCTTCTGCCACAGGGCTGCCAGCAAGGTGTGCCCGGAGGTGTGCTTGGCCAGATCGTCCGCCTCAACTGCATCACCAGGACCATGATGTGCACCGAGCTGATGGGGGGCAACATTATGGTGTGCTATGCATCAACAAAACAGTGATGTTCAGAAGCTGTTTGCAAGCTGCTGATGCACAAGCATGTATGCTTAGCCAAGGGTCGGGTACAAGGTGTGGCAGCGTAGTTATGGCAACAGCAACCAAAGCTGTTTGCATGCTTAGAGCCTCATGACCAGTAGATCAGGCAGGAACTCTGGCTGTCTTCTTACAGTGAGCCATGAATGCAAACATGAAGACTAGCTTGGTCTCTGCCTCCAGATACAGCTCCTGGGTCAGGATGCTGGCTTGAGACAGCCCCGAGGCCTGGCTTGTTACAGGGCCCCACAGGGGTGCAGTATAGCGCTCCAAGCTGGCGGCCAGCAGTCCCTTGGCATCCTTGTTGCTACCCCACTTGTCCAAAAGTGCCCACATGTTAGCCTGTGAGGCTGCACCTGTTGCATACAACGCTCTTCTGAGGCAATGAGGCTGTGAGGATGCTTCAAAAAGCCCATGTGAAAGACTGCTTCTTCTCCACAACTACTAGCTGACACGGTCAGGCACACCTTTGTATCAGAACAATGACTACCTCAATGTCATGTTTGAGCATGTCAGGCGCTGCAGGCAGTAACAGCATTGACGCACCTTGCTGTCTTGGCTGTGCAAAGGCCTCAACTGCCAGTATTGTCAGGGCATGAGACTCAGCAACCAGACACCAAGCCATAGACACATTCTGCTGCCATACGTCCACCAGCTCATTCACCCGTTCTCCATCAGATTTAGTGGTGTCAGATGTGATATCAGGCCCTTGGGAGCCAGATTGCTGGATGCAGGCAGCCACAAGCGTAAGGAATTCTGGCTGGCTGCGTAGCATGGCTGTGGGCAAGGCTGCAACCTCCCCTGACTGCAAACCACGCAAGCATTCAGGTGGAGCAGTGCAAGGAAGGACATGCCACGAGATGCCACCTTGCTGGCAGCATCAGGTGGTATGTTACAATGCGTGTATTGTGGAAGGCTGCAGATGCTGAAGCTTGAGACGGATCAAATGAGTCTTGTACAGAAGTGATGCAAGTGATGCTGATGACTCTGCCACAAACGTGCTGGGCTGACAAGGTGACAGTGGGAACAACACCTGCCACATGACAGCCAGCAGGCGCAAGGTGTGTGCCATGACATCAGGCTGACTTTGCAGCAACTCTTCAGCGTGCTGCAATATCTCCCATAACCCATCCAGGCATGTTGGCCTGCTGTCCTTCTTTGAGGCCTTCTTGCCAGATGGGAGAGCCTTGTTGGCGCCAGCAGCAAGGTTGCCAAGCTGCGAGGAGTTCTCCTGTATGTACAATGCACTCATGGTGACCAAAAAGCACCACGGACGATCTTGTGCTTGCTTGATGATGCCATTGGCTGCAGTACGTCACGCAGTGCCTGCGTGCTTTGCCTGGATGCAAAAAGTTGCGTGGGCACTTGTCCTAGCTCAGGCACAGCTGTATGCAGCAGGTGGGCGTGTTCCTCAACATAGGCTTACTTTATCATTTGCTTTGTCAACAGAACTGCCTGTCATCAGCAGCACCAACAGACTGGGATGTGGTGCTGTGAATGCTGTGATGAGTAGCTCTGCTGCAGCTAAGAACGCCAGGGGATTGTCCACAGCTTGGCCATGCTGAAAGCATCGCGCAAGAGCTTCCAACACCGGGCATGTGGCTGCATCACCTGCACAGCCACAGCCAGCACTGCTAGATTACCGCTGCATTGCCTTGTGTCATTTGAAATACACAAACCGCTCTTAATGCTAGCACTGCATTTTGCACCTGAACCAACAAGCTGCAGACGCCTAACAGGCATGGTGTTGGATGGAGCGTGATGAACCCTGGACACACAATATTTGTGTCTATAAACATCATATTTTGCCTGACATGGCTGTGAAGTTGTAAATACACTGTCTTTCAAATCACTGGTACAATGGCTGTTTGCACAGTAACTGCACACGCCGCAATACAAACAGCACCTGCTGATCCTTGCAGGAGGCACCGGGCAAGGGAGACCTGGCCCTGAGACACGGCTGAGGCAGCCACTGCCAGAGCTTGCCCTGCCTCCAAAGCTATGGTGCCCATGGATTTGCCTTCAACTTCCTCAAATGGATAAGCTATGTAGGATGCCAGAATGTTTGCAGCAGAAGGTTTGCCTTCTGCAGGCGCCTGCAGTCATTACAACTTGACCTGTTTTGCAAGCCTGTGACCTGCAATAATCAGATACCCTCTTTGCCCATACGCTGGTGGCATGAAGTTGGTCGTATGCAGCATAGTCCCTTGCAGAGCCTGTTTAGGCCGAGCAGTGAAAGGTGCATTATTTGAGCATTGAGCAATGAGAGGCATCACATTGTCAGAAATCGACGGATTGTGAGCTAGTGAAGCTGCATGAAGAGCTGGATCATTGCCTGTACTAACAACGCTCAACTAGTTTGGACAGCTGGTGCACAAACACAAGTCAACCTGCTGCGTTTTATTTTACATAGTGCTTCTTGGAGCAATGCATGCAGTGGCTGACCTGGAAGAGGTCTTGCAGGAATGCTGAGGGGTAAGGAAGGCATTTGCATGCTTGAACCAACAAGGGCGTGAGTAATAGCCATTGTGCAGTCATTCTCTCCAGGGATGCAGCTTCTGCTTCTCTCCCTTGCCGCTTCACCAGGGTGTCAAGAAAATCTGCAGATAGCAAGGCAATGTGAAGGCACTAGCCGATGTTCTGACATGTGTTGATATATCATCAGTCAGCGTGCCTACCCCCTCTGTGACAGACAAGGCATGCACTTCCGATGCAAAGAGTCATCGTTCTGCAGACACTGCTCTATCATGACTGATTTGACCCAGCCAAGAATTGCTGGTATGGATGCTTAAAGTGGACACACAGACGTCAGCTTGGGCTCATGATGCCAGTGCTGCACAGGCATAATTGAGAGCCTGCATTTGAGGCAGCATACAAAAGCAATGATGATCTGAGCAGGTGCTGTCTGGACAACGCAGAAATGTAGTGACAATAGCGACATCCAGCTTGGTGGCGCTGACCTGCATGAGGTGGCAAATTGATGAAGAGGTAAGCAGCAGGGTGACCAGGCTTGCTGACTGCCTCAGCCACAGCCTGGGCCACATTCCAGTCAGGCTGTGTCTGGTCCTTGCTATTCAGGCCGGGCTGTGGTACAAGAGGGCTGGTCATGGCGGCCTGCAGGACCTGGAGAGCTGCTGTGGTGACGTCCCATCTTTGGCTGCGCTTAGCATAGCGCCAGCTGTGACAGCTGCTGAGGATGTGACTGAGCGTGAAGCCCACATATGACTGCAACACACCATCTCATAGCTTGAATGGCCTAAAGCAGGCATGCCACGCAATGACAAAGGCTGGCTATTGCTTTGGAACAGGAAAACTTCTGGGAATTGCTTAGCAAGCACGCACATGGGCAAACATAGGGTCTGACCAGCAAAGTTTAAGAGCAAGCGGCTATGACAATACCTTCATGCAGGCGTCATTCACCCCAGCAATGAGTAGAGTCTCTGTCAGACCCAGGAAGGCTAGAGTGACAGGGTATGCGCCTTGACCTCCTTCCCACACCCTCTGAATGTGCTCCAACATGGGCAGACTAGGAGAGGTGGGAGGGGCATGATGGGACCCTGCTTTGTGACTCCTGCCATCAACATCTCCCAGCAGGTACGTCCTGGACGCCAGGGTAGCTGCATAGCCTGGAAAGGCCCTGGCTAGGGCTGACATTAGCCCAATGCAGGCACCTACGTTATATCATGACTCAGTTGAGCAGCAAATATGCCGTGTCTCCTGTGCGCTAATCCGATTCATGCATGTTCAAGGTGAGCATTGCTCAGCAAGTCACACTGACATATTTGAATGTGAGGCAACATCAAAGGCAGTGCTTGTACGCTGGGAACACAAACAAAGGCTGCTTTCATGACAAGCAAGTATCAAGGATAAGCCAGACCCTGTTGACACAAGCGCAGCACTGGCAGCATATGAGCCCTACCTAAGAGCTCCACTGAGGGTCTTTGCATGCAACAGAGGGCGTCTGTGACTTGACACGCCAGGTCTAGGGCATCTGCCCCTGCCTGTGCTTCAAACTGCTCCCCAACTTGCTTGACTCTCATCAAATCATGCCCAATGCTGGCTCTGGACTCAGCCAACCTCACAAACAGCTTGATGACTAACAAAAGCTCTGTCAAGGCCTCAGTGCATTGTAAGCTACTCTCTGCTGCCTGCACACTATCCAGCTTGGTAAACAGCAGCAACTTTGATCCCAGGACTGTCAAATTGCATGTTTAAAAGACCCAAACAAAATGACAATGTCACAGAGGCACATGATACAGATAAGGCAACATAGCAAAACAGCTATGAGTAACTGCCAAATTGCTTGGATCACAAAGCCAGCTCTCAAAAGTACAATACCTGTTGGATTTGACACAAAGACGCCCATGCTTGTCCAAGCAGAATATCATTGCCTGGTCGCAAATGTCTGTCCTCAGCATCCCCAGATCTGACCCTACTATTCTGCTTGGGTAACCGCTGACGTGTACTTGGAAGCCACAGGACAAGGAAGGTAGATCCTGAAGCAAGCAGAGGATGGCTCTTGACATGCTTGGCATGTTCCTTCTCTACAAGGTAATGAGCCTTTTGCAGAACTCGGTCTATTATGCCCTGCAGTAGCAGCAAATATAAAATTTGGTGCAAAAGCTGGTCAGAGATGGCTGGCTGCAGGCCAGATGTACAGCATCATTCTCTGAATGCATCAGCACGTCATGTGCATGCTCAATCCAGACATGACACACAGATGGCATTGCAGCACAGTACACTGATGGCTGTATACAACAGTTGACTTGCAAATCATGCAATGCTTCTCCAGAAATACGTAAGGTACAGTAACCAGCATTTGGTATTTTCTGGTTGCTCACCATGACATACCTTGGAGACTGTGAGACCCGCAGAGTTGGGGATAGCCATGTCTTCCATAGCTTGCACCATATTCCGATTTTCATCTAGCCAAGACAGCTTTTCTGAGCCAGTGGCTCGCATGACAGGGGGCACATAATTCTCTAGCATGTTTGCCACCGCATCTGCAGGAATGACAGGCAGGACTGCAGCAACACAGGGGCTCCAGTATGGATGCACAGACTGATGAAAGCAGTCAAGATGCAGTCAGACACAGCTCAAGAAAGTGAAAACCATCATGTCAACATGGCACAGCTGAGCAGACCTGAGCTTTGAAGGCCACATGCCAAGCTGTACCACAAGCGCAGCACTGGCTTAGGATCCTCAAACAACAACTCCAGGGTCTGCTGATAGAACTGCCTGACAGGCGCATGCCAGAAATGGTCGGGCTTGCTTACATCATGAAAGGCAGCGCATAACTCTTCCTGGCCTGCATGTCACCAGCTGTGTGTTCTGCATATCTCATTGCCAGGCTAAGGCCTGTCTACACAGGCATTGCAGGTTGCAGCAACATGATGAAGACATCTGCCAGATCAAACTGGTAGATGTGCTCCTTGTTATAAATGTAATCAAAGCAAGGGCATGCCAGGCCTGTAACAATGATACTACCAATGTCATGACAAGCGGCTTGTACATGCATGTTGTCCTTAAGTAAGCATGCTTGACCAGCAGGATTGCTACTTTGTCACAAGTCAATCTGTGCATCCAGCGCCTTTCCACAGCAGTCAAGTCACAGCTCTGCTTTGCCTGTTGGCAGCTATATAGCAAGAGCCTTACCTTCATATAGGTTTGCCAATGTGTCTATCACAGCTTGCAACTGGCTGGCTGACAGCAAGTAGGGCGACAGGTCAAATGCAGCAATTGCAGCACACATCAGGCTCAGCAGAGTGATGCGGCTGGCCTGACTCAGTTGCCCACTGCTTGTCAGCTCTGCCAGCGTTGGCAACACCTCCAGCTGTGCAGCCTTGTTGGCAAAGGCTGTTGGGTCAATGTCAGCCAATGGCCCTGAAGCGCCACAATCATATGCTGTCGTTGTACACACATGCACCAGGACAGATGGTGCCGCTCAGTGTGTGAGCTGACTATTTAGTCTGACTAAGTCTATGGGTGTGATGCAAGCGCTTTCCAGCATTGCATAATGCAACAAGCATGACCTCACAAGCCTGTGCATGCAACTTCAGTAAGGCTTGGCTCGCACCAGTTTGGTCAAATCTGTCGTGAAAACAGCACAACATAGGCCTACCTGAGAAGTCCGGCATATCCTTGAGTAAGGCAGCAGCAGCAGCAAAAGCTAGCATAGCAGGGCCATGGGCATTAGTGAGCCCTGTTGCTCCATGCTGAGCCTGCCTGGCACTGTCCAGCCAGGTCGTAAAGACTTGGCAGAGCCTGTCTTGCCCAGACACAAGCAATGGAGCCTTGTCTGAAGATGGCAGACTACCCTGGCCTAGAGCGCTTAACAAGCTTGTAATGGTCACAAATTGCACCGACAAAGTTTGCATCTGCAAATGAGAAGCCACATGGTCTGTGCTTTGACAGCGAAGCAGCTGGTAGCAGGCGAATTTGTGTCGCACACACATCAGGCGCTTTGCTCTGCTCCAAGACACCGTTGGCGGTCGCTGGAGGAATACAATTTATGCAAAATGCTGAGTGTCATGTGTTATGATCTTTGCAGCTACCGCAGCTCAAATGCTGATTTATGACACTCACCAGCTGCAGTGCTCTGCTTGCAACTGCTCCCGACTCCTTGTCTGTGTGCCATAACAAGCACATATGCTGATGCATGCAATGCATCAGCTGTTGGAAGCAATCTGGCGTGCATGGCTTCCAGTCCGCGAACATACACAGCAGGGTGCTCAGCAGCATCTCTCGCTCAAAAAGCAGCTGCTGCTTGCCCTGCTGGCTCTGTGTCTCAGTATGCTGACTGTTTGACAGTACCAAGGCACTGGACATGCCAGCAGCTATTGCAGCTGTGTCATGGGATGTGTTAGATCTGCCCTCTGCAAGATTTATTGCTAGCGCCCTGCAAAGGCTTTTGTCAAGTCCTGCATCCAGTGCATGACTCAATGCAGTGGTTGCTGAGCGCTGATACAATTCAGCTGTGTCCTGCTGTGACAGCAGCTCGTAAATGCTGCTCAGTAAGTAGTTGCGCTGCAGGAAGTAGGCATTTTGTAGATCTTGCAGCTGCTCAAGGGATAGCTTTTGCGTGCTGCCAGTTTGCTGCAGTGCTGGTGATCGGTACAACAGCAGGTAAGCCTGAAGCTCATTCAATCCCTGTGCATCATCAGAGTTCATGTCAAAGTGAGTCAAAGGTGAGCAGCAGTAAGCCACAGGTAGTGTTAAAATATTTGTTTTACCAGGTGGTGGCTCAACAAGACTGCAGCCGATCGTAGCTCCGCTTTGATTGGCACCTTCTTGCCGTTGGCTACGAACCAATGAGATTCCTTTTCTAGAAATGACCGAGCGTCGTGTGCAGGTGGCTGAAACCCTTGCAGGCCCATCTGCAGCCAGACTTGGACATCTTGCAGCACATGGGCAAGATTTGCATGCGCCACCGATGAAGCTGAAGCAGAAGCCTCCCTCAATCCTTCGTACAGGTTCTCGAACTTGGGCCACCACAAGCGTTGGAAGTCTTTGCTGGATGACATGGCTGGACTATGCTTGCAGATCAGCAACCCGCGTGCTGATTTTATAGAGCTTCGGCAGGCATGTCGACGACCAGGTTGCGCATTTAAGGTGAGGTGCTACCACTGAAATGCACCATGCACATGGCTGTCACAGCGCACATAGGACATTCTTATGTCTCAATGCTAGACCATGTGCTCTGCTCAATGAGATGCTGTCTACAGATCCCGTAGACATTCAGCCTGACCTAATTTCGTTCAGCTCAGGACAGAGAACAGGCAGGAATGCAAAGACTTGCTGCAATGTCAGCAACAAAGACTGATCATATACCTCTGGTGAATGGACCTTAGGTACTGACCTCAAGTATTGACCTTTGAGGCCACTTTCTGACAACATATCAAGGAGTTTGTCAGAATAGACTGCATGCATGATCATGAGGCGTAGCTGACGCTGAAACAAGCATTCTTTCAGAGGATTGCGGCAGCGTAACTGTGAGTGGAAATTGTACCCTTGTACCTAGATGCCTGCCCTGCCCTGCAGTTGCGGCCCTGTTGCAGTCTGGAATGCCCTGTGTGTACTGAAATTGACAGAACCGGGCCCACTTTTGAGTCAGGATTGGCTCTGACTTTTTCTTCGAAAGCTTGACATTCACAATCAATCCTGAGTAAAGCCGACTGCAAATGGCAAGATTACATCAGTGTAGCACAGCCTTGATACTTGTCAGGAAAAAGTACATGTGCTTGACTGCCATCTGTGAAGTTGCAATTGTCTAGTTACATGTGCGCTTATGATTGGACAAGTCAGACAGCCCTGTAAATAGGGTGCTGCTGATTCAACATTTGCCAACACATGTGATTTCACTGTACACAGGAGTTGGATAAGAGCTGTAAAAGGCGGATTGCTAGCATGTCAGGAGGCTAATTTTCTGTTCTGTTACATTAGTACTCCATAGGCAATGGGGCTCTCACATACGGAGAAGGCTTCAGCACCAAACAATGCATGTAAAAAGGCGGGAAACCGAAGTACAGGTGATGCACACATATACAAATCTTAAGGCAACCCGAGCCATGACGGTATGTGAGTGTACGATTCACGTGAGTCCTATCTCTCCTGTCCTAACTGACATTCATGAAAACTGCATAACCAACCTAACAATGTGCACATACACCTATGCCACTCTGCAGACTTTCAGACTACACACTCCATCACACTTGCAGCAAGGCAAGCTCAGTAAGTAAGAAGACCGACACCATATACTGTGATCTTATCTGCAAATTCTCGTATTAAGCTATTTGTGGCATAGGTACCAGTAGATTCACTGTGCAAAGGCTGTTACAGATGATGACACCATTTCTGTTGATCCATTCAACATGTGAAATCTCAACATCACATGTAGAAGTGGCGGTGATTGCGTCCACTAAGGTTGGCATCTCAGCACGACACAGATGTGGTGTTGCGTCGCATGAGCTCTTTGTTGCGCTCATTTCGCCGCTGCTGGCTGAAGTGGCTCAGGTACAGGGCTTGGCGCTGCTGCATGGCATGCACAGATATGGAGAATCTACTCAGGATGAACTCCCTGTACTCTTGGCCCCATTCCTGACGCCGCTGCTGCACTTGAGGGTCATGCAACAGGGCTTGCAAGTGGTCCCGGTCCAGCTCAGGAGGCTGCTGCAGCTTCAGGATCTCCAGGGAGGGCAGCATGGCCATCACCTCCAGCTGGCCATAGGCTATCATCTGCACATTCTTGGCCGAGGTCAATCGACCAAAGCTGCGGGGTCCGTTTCTGAGCAACTCGGAGCAGCCACCCACATCAGTGCACACCACGCACACGCCGGACAGACCAGCCTCCAATATAGACACAGGCAGCCCTTCTGTCACAGAGCTCTGCAAGCAAGAGCAGCAGCAAGATGACATGTCTGGACGTGCTCTCTGGCCAAACAGGTAGATATTTGTACAATGAGATGTAGGGATAAACAGAAGCAAAGGAGTCCTTATTTAGCAAAAGCAACCGACAGTCCTCATGCATGGTGAGGCGTGTGCACATCAGCGCTTTTGGGCAGCTGCAGATCCTGACCTGGAGATACACCCAGCCAGTCGGCAATATTTTGGTGGGCTTGCCCAATCCCATGATCTTCACATTGTCTTGCAGTTTCAACTCCACTATCAGCTCCTCACACATTTTGCAGTACTTTGCATCATGCGTCTTGCTGCCGTAAACTAGCAGTTGGTAGTCTGCAACACAATGTCCATGGTGACAATTGACAACTATAGGTGAGGTGCGCACAGCAGATTGTGAGGCAGTCAGCCCTCAACAGGGCATTGTCAGGGATACTTGCAAAGCCACTCAACAGGGACTTGTCTGATGATTATGCTGGATAGAAACAGCAGACCTTATTGCACTTAGCGCTCTACATTCAGCAAGCATGTACAACAGGAAGCAAGCATCTGTGGTGACAGCTGCTCTCACCAGAAACCCCATACTGGGATATGATGACCTGTGCAGCTTTGATAGCTGTCACAATGTCCTTGGCGCCATAAACGTGACTCAACATGACTGCTGTTGGCCGACTGTACTCATTCCTGGGAACAACCGGGTACTGCATGCAGGCAGCAATCATAGGCTCAAGTTGTCCAATATTGAGTATCAGCATTGCAGCATTATGCGACTGTAGGTGCGTCAGCTTGATTGCAACAACAAGAGCCATGAACTGCTATAGAGCTGTACATCATGCAACATAGCCAGCGTGTCAGTATCCGTACAAGGGCTAGTGTGGCTGCATTTGTTGGTAGCGTAGCAGACGTGGATACCTTCAGTGTCAGCATCAAGGCACATGACATGAACACCAGACAAGGTAATCAATGGTCACAGGCTGTCAAGCTCCCAATGACAGCAACAAGACTCCATGATGGCTAAAACCTCCGGTGGCTCACACAAGCACATGTACGTCTTCAGTTTCAGCACACTGACCTTTGTGACATCCAGGCCATTCAGCACAGGCAGAATGCCCTCTGCCGGCCGGCCAAGCCACATCTCCCAACCCACATTGAATGTTGCACAGCATGGCACCACCAGGTCTGCAAACTTGTACAGGACGCAGGCTGAGGCGCGATGCAGGCGTGCCAGGGCTTCCCGGGTCAAGTGAGGTATGTTGGGCTCAGAGCTGTCTGACCACAGGAGCCGCTCACGCAGGTACACACAGTGATCCCAGATGACCAGGGCCTTGTGGTCCTGGCGCTTACATACCAGCCCACCCAGAGCCTGTCAACAAGGCTCACTCTCATCCACATGTCTCAAAATGGTGGTCAATGAACCGTGCGCTGGCGGCTGTTGCATCTTCTGGGGTGAGTTGCACTTTGGTAAAAATTGACAGTGTGCAGGGTGAGATGTTTAACAGAAATGAGGTCTGGTCTGCGCATACCATGTCAGACATTTGCATGCAACATTGTGCTTGCAATAGTTGCAAGCTGCCTTACACAAGCATACAGTAGGTTGATGAAGGCCATGCAGGCAGACTTACGGCGATACAGTTGCCTAGAATCTGCACGTACATAAAAACAGGGTGAGCACAAATAGGCTTGATGGGCCATGCATATGTCGTGGTCCTCAAGCAGTCCGTAGCGCGGTGATCTAGCACAGACCTGGGTTCCATGGTGTGACGCATGGCAGACTTGGGTTTGGCGTGGTGCTGGCATGGTCAAAGCCTTCAGGTAGTGCTGCATCATGTCATAGGTGCCTTTCAAGTCAGCAAAGCTGGCTGCACGTCCAACTGACATGTGCGACATGGCTTGCAGGGCGCTCATGAACATTGTCGACACCTGAAACCATTACAAAATGGTGTCAAATGAAGGACCATTTGTGACTTTGGAAGCTCCACAGCAAATCTTTGAGCGCCAATCACTTCACAAAATTGTCAAGTCTGGCAGAACAAAAGATTGATTCAACCGCTTCTCCAAATCAAAGCATGCAGGCGTACACCTGTTTTATACCTGGTGTCGCTAAAACATTGAGTAGCGTACAAAATACGACTTTGCAGCCATGCAAACAGCAAAACATGTAAAGGTAATTCTCTGATCAGCAGCAGCAGCACAGCATTGCTGATCAACAGCAGCAGCAGCAACACAGCTTGAGAGGTGCCATTTAGCATAGATGTAAGGCAAGTGCCCTGTTGAGGGAATGCTATGGCCTACCACTGAAGAAGCCCAGGTGCTCTCCCAATCAAAGCGTGTGAAGTAGTTGTGAAATTCCACCATGGCATCAGCAAAGGCATGCATGTCTGCCAAAGACATGTGAGCTGGCTTGAGCATGACCATGAGCAGCACTTCAAGCGCCGGCTTGAGGTGTTGCACAATGTTGCTTGCAGTGGTTCTGGACCTCTGGCGAGCAAGCTCCTGGCAAGCCACATGACTCAGTGTTCCTTGGGCCAGGGTCTCACTCTGACTGTCCCACATGATCAGCAGGTTCACACTGTCCAGGTTTTCATGAGCAACATATGCAGGCACGACCTGTAGCACAGACAAGACACCCAGGTGAATGCTGTCAAGCACAGTTTGCCTGGCAGCCCTGCTTTAGTGCATTTG
>JAABUO010002597.1_pt1 | contig 21943 bp, 23 predicted proteins | sample 5559291 | NCBI WGS metagenome assembly JAABUO01 (sample SAMN10711878, study PRJNA513372) | rock metagenome | isolation source: Antarctica rocks | place: Antarctica: Victoria Land, Finger Mt sud
AAATGCTCGATCTCGGCCTGCGTGAACTCGCGCACGCGCAGCAGGCCCGCGCGCGGCGCGATCTCGTTGCGGTACGACTGCCCGATCTGCGCGGCCGCGAACGGCAGCTTGCTGCCGTTGTAGTACAGCAGGTCCCTGCGCGCCCGGCGGCCGGGCGCGCGTCAGCATTAGGGCAGGGTCAGGCTATACCCGACACGGCGTCAAGCTACACCCTATACGGCAAACAGGTGCGCGTCAGCGCGAAGCCCCCCCTCCCGCGGCCGCACAGGCCCCGCACAGGGCACCCCCGCCAAGTGAAGCAGGAGACTGGCGGCGCCCCACCCCCGCCCAAGCTGCGCCAGGCCGCCTGCACCAGTGCGGCACACGGGAGCTCGTCGCGCGGCCGGGGCGGGGCACGGGGGGCGGACGCGGGGCGCGCTTGAAGTTGACGAAGATGCCCTGCGCGGTCTCCGGGCGCAGGAAGCCGACCTGGTCGCCCTTGGGCCCGATGCTGGTGCGGAACATGAGGTTGAAGGGGAAGGGGTCGCTGAGCGCGTTGCCGGTGTCGGGCGCGCGCACGCCGTGCCGCCGCAGCGCGGCGCCCAGCGCGCCCGCGTCCAGCTCCTCCACCGTCGCCAGCTCCGTGCGCAGCGCCTGAGTGTCGGGGAAGGGTCATCGTCTAAGCACGGGGTAGGTTCAGGGTCATCACTAGCATGGAGCGGCCGAAGCGTGGCCCGCTCCGCGCGACCTGCCGACTGCCATGCCGGTCAGGAGCGGCCTCCTCAAGGCCAGGCGGCCGCCGCGCGCTGCGCCTCGGCGCTACGGCTGCAGCGCCTGTCCGCGCGCCGCAGCGGCTTGCGCCCGCTGCGCGCGTCCGCCGCATGTGAGCGCGCCGCGCGGACACAGCGCAGGCCCGTGCGCGCGTGTCGCCGGCGGGTGGCGCGTCTGCTGGGTGGCGGCGCCTCCGCGGCCGCATGGCCCGATGCGATCGCACCCACCTCATCACAGCCCTCTTCCGGGTGAGATTCCCGCTAGACCTGCTGCGAGCGCGCTAGCATCCAGCATGACATGCGGGCTGCGGGGGCAGGGCCCGCGGGGCCCCACCTCGCGCTCGTCGGCGGACGGCGGCGCGGCTGCGTCCGCCAGGCGCGCCTCCAGCGCGGCCTCCAGCAGGTGGTCCGCGCGGTGGCAGTCGTGCGTGAGCGCGTCGGTGACCATGAAGTCGGTGAAGCGCTCCACGTGGCCGCTCGCGCGCAGCACCACCTCCGGCGTCACCGACGGGCACTCGACCTGCGGCCGCGCTCGTGCGCAGCACGCTTTGGAGCAGTTTGGGATTTCAATACTCTTCGTGTGTGTGACGTGAATGCATGTGTAGATCCTGGCGCTCCCTCTGCCTCGCGCCACGCGCGCCCTGCCCGCTCAGGCCTTTGCCACGCTCGCTGCCTCGCTTGCTGCCTCGGGGCTTGGGAGACTCTGCCCTGTTCGTCGCCTCGCGCGGCTTGGGTTCCCGTAGTATCCTAACATAGCTTTGCGGCTGCATGCTGTCTGGCTGGACTGAAGGTCTGCGACAGACAGGCGTGTCCTCTGTGCAGGCCCGTAAGCCCCCGCCGCATGCATGCAGCATGCACGCGGCTGCGCTGCGCATGGCGCGGCAGCCATTCCGATCGGGCAGGTTGGCGCGCAGGGCCAAGCTGTGCATGGCATGCTGCCCATAGCATGCTGCATAGCATGGTGCTCTGCATGCATGCTGCCCGCGGGGCCGGCGGCCGCGCGCCTCGAGCATGTTCTCCTCCAGGATGAAGTGCTTGCGCCACAGCGCGGTCAGGTTCTGCTTCACGGCGCAGCCGGGCGGGCCGTAGTCGTAGAAGCCCGCCACGGAGCCGTAGATTTTGAAGCTGGGCACGTAGAACATGCGCCGCTGCAGCGTCTCGGCCTGCGCTCGCCGTGCACACACCGCTGTGGGTGCCCGGCATTCGCGCTTGCCGGCCCATGGCGCAGCGAGCAGAAGATGCCGCGTGGACGGGCCAAGAGAACGAGCAGCTCACCATCGCTGCGCGGAAGGCCTCCTTGCTCTGTCCCGCAGCTTTGCCGGCGACGTCGGCATAGGCCTGCAAGTGCGGACGGCGCCATCTTAGCAGCGAGTCACTGCCCAGCCTTCCTGCGCAGTGACACGCGGGTATGGGCGCTCCGGATGTCGAGGACAGCGAGCCCCACCTCTTGTTTGGCCTGAGCGGCCAGCTTCAGGTTCTTCAGCCTGGCGATAGCCGCATCGACCTCTGCCTGCGCCGCCACAGACCGCCTTCCACACCAGCACGCTCATCATGTGCAGCCTTCCGTTCATCGAACACGTAATGTAGTGAGTGCAGAGGGCAATGCCACGCCTTGTCGGCCTTGCCGTCCTTGGCCAGCGCCTTGAGCGAGCGCACGGTATCGCCCTGCTTTGTGGCCGCCGCCTGTGCAGCATCCAGCTGCGCCTTCAGGTCTCCGTTATTGGTGGTCGCAGCCATCTTGATGCTGCTGATACGCGCGCAGCAAGGCTCGATATCTCCGTTGCTCCCGCGCCCGGCTGAAGCTTGTCAGACCCTCCTGACCCTGTTTCTCTGGCAGATGGCGAGTGCGTAGAGGCAGGCCTGCCTGTGCGTTCTACTCCTGGTGATTGCGTGAAAGATACCGCACAGGTCGCAGGCTCGCACAGCGCCTGCGTGCGTATAGGCGAACAAGCATTTGCTGGCAAGAGGCCTGCTTTGCGCTGCACAAGAGTCCTGCAGCTGCAGCTGGACTCACAGGCAGGCCGCGCACTTGTAAGCGGAACCTGCGCAGCGCGCCAGGACTTCAGCTCGCGCACCCTCGCAATAATCTAGCACGCGGCCGGGCGGGCGCGCAATGCTGGCGCTCGGGGCCAGCGCGCCGCACAGCGCGGCCCCCATGCTGGCCGCAGGCGCCGCGCACTCGCCCGCCGGCGCCTCCCTGCTGCAGCCTCTGTGCAGCACCAACCAGCGGGTGCGCCTCACCCGCAGGCCTGTCTGCGCCGAGCACGTCGCTAGACGTCCAGCCATGCTCACCGAACAAAGCGTGGCGTGCAGGCGCAGGACCCAATCGTCGCGCTGCTGGCCAGCGACTCCGCCTTTGCCAACGCCGTCAACGCCAAGCAGCTGGATGCGGCAGCCGCAATAGCCGTTCAGCTCGTCAAGGTGTGCCTGTTGGCCTGTTCTTGGCGGTTGGCGCCTGCCGTGACCCGAGCGCAACACGTGCGTGACGCACGCGGTGGGGCGCGCAGACGCACGTCACGGCGGTGGCGCAGCTGACCCGCGCGGCGCGGCCGGACGCGTCCAGCGCGACGACGGCCTACCGCGCCGGGGAGGCCGCGGCGGCGGAGCCCTGCGGCGCGGCCGCGCCGGCAGACGGCCCGCTTGCCGTGGGCGACAAGTGCGCCCGGCTTGGCCGCTGGCGGGGCGTGCTTGGGTTTGCTGCACGTCGTGGTAGTCACAGGCGTCACCAATATGGGGCACTTGAGAATCAACAAAGGTACGGAATGTCAGTATAGTTTAGGTGAAGAGGGGCCATATGCACATGCAGCACCAGCTGCAAGAGGGACCTCCACAACACTTACTGCTTTGACCAGGCTGTGCGCGACTAGCCTAGACAGCCTGAGAGCATCTGAAAGCTGTCGCATGCGCTGGCCTCACGTTGCTTCCTGGCGTGGACTCATGTGAGCGCGCCGCGCGTGGCCGCCAGGGTGGTCGTGACGGCCGGTGCGGCAAAGGCGCGCGGGCGCGGCGCAGCGGCCGCGCCGGCGGTCGGCCGTGGCGCCCGCGTGGTCACTCTCGACGGCCACGGCTGGGCGGTCGTGCAGGCGGCCGGCACCGGCGAGCGGCTGCGCCTGCAGCAGCGCTTCCTGGCGCGCGCGCAGGCCAGCGCCGGCGCCGCCGGCGACGGCATCGCCGGCGACGGCGCCGGTGGCTGCGTCAACACTGGCGCCGACGTCGGCGGCCGCGGCTCGCCGACGAGCTGCACGGCCGCGCTGGCGCCGGCACCGACAGTGCCTGCGGGTGCGCAAGGGCTTGCACGACTTGCTTGCGACACAGTATGTGAGGGCCGTCAGCAGAGCATCCGTGGCGTGCGCGGAGTGTAGGTACACCCTCTGCACGAATTGTAGGTGAACTCTCTGCAGGGATCAGCGGTTTTGGTGCTTGTGTTGAATTGATCGCATGTATGTGCGAGGGCGTGACAGCCACCCTTATGCGATATGTGCTGCGGTTCCCTGCAGCTGCAATGCCGGTAGCTCTGCAATAGTCAGTGCACGCCTGTACATGTGTGTGTGCCATCATGGCTGTGGACATGACCTCTGGGCAGACAAGTGCAGGAGTATGGCGCGCATGCCGAGGCCGGGCTAGCTGCGTGTGGCAAAGGCTCAAGGGCAGGTGTCGGTCATGAAGGGTGCAAATGTGGAAACTGCCCGCTTTCCGGGATCACTTGGCCGAGTTGGTCTAAGGCGATAGCTTAAGGCGCTATTCCGAAAGGGCGTGAGTTCGAATCTCACAGTGGTCAGTCTTTGATTTTATTTTGTCAGGCGGTGTGGGGTGTACCCCACACCTTTATTTTGGGTTGCAGGGCATTGATAGCTTGCCATGTCATGCTGCTGCTCTCTTGCACTGGGCAGATGGGCATGTGATCAGTGCTCTTTGCAAATTTAGCATGCTGTACTTTGAGCACTTCGGCCGCATTGCCTGCGCCTCGTTTCGCTCCGCTCTTTGGCATAGCTGTTGGAAGCCTTTGCTGTCGTTTGGCACTGCCGTACACATTGCTGCTGCTGAGCCAGCGCCACACCAGCAGCGGGTTTACAGCGCCGCTGCGCGGCCCAGGCGCGGAGCCTGTCGGCAGCCCGCGCGCGCGCAAGCGCGCGCGGCCGGGCGTGGACACGGCGGAGCAGCGCGTCGCGCTGGACCGCCTGAAGGCGCAGATGGTCAGCCTGGAGGAGGTGTGGCCGCCGTGCTCCTGCAGGCCCCTGTGCGACAGCTCTCTGTTGTGCAACCAACGTTTAGTATGGACCGAAGATGCGAGTGGAAAGTGGTCGCGGATATGGTAGGGGCCTGTTGATACACTGCAAGCACTTGGATCCGCGCGAAGAGCGCAAGTTTGAGCGTCACCCATGCGGAGCAAGGCCTGCAGGAGCCTGTGCGGCCGCCCTGCAGCCCGGCGCGGCCGGCCGTGACACGCGTGGCGCGGCCAGGTAATACCCTGGGGCGCGGTGCGCGCGTGCTGGCGCACGCGGCGGCCGGCCTGGCGGCGCGCGCTGCGGCAGCGCTGCGACGGCGTCCCCGGCGCCGCTCTGCGCATGCAGGCGCGCCCAGGCCGTTATCCACAGTCGCCGCAGCGCGGTTGCTTTTTGCCTCTGCTAAAGGAGGGGTCACACCCCCGATTGTTGCATCGGTTTTGGGCGTGAATCGCAAGTGCGCTGCTGTCTGTGCCCTTGCCTTGTCCATGGCTGAGGGTGTTATACCCTACATTCCCTTTTGCCGAGGCAAGCCATGCTGCTGCAAGGTGCGCTGCAGCGCTGCCTTGCCGCGGAGGCATGCTGCTTGGTCCGCTTAGCCCTGTGTGCAGTCTCTGTGGAGCGCTGCAGCCTGAACCCCCGCTCCCTGTGCACCGCGGCAGGAGCTGCGCCAGGCGCTGGCCACCGACGGCGCGGCCACGCTGGCGGGCGGCGCAGCCTGGGACGCGGCCGCCAATGCCTGTGCGGCGGGCGCGCCAGGCGCTGGCCTGGACCGCCTGCTCCAGCTGTGGGCAGACCTGCGGCAGGCGCGCCGTGCTCCGCATGTAAAGCGTTAGGGTGTGAGTGGCTGGGTAAGCGTAATGTTAGTGGCAGGGCCCGGCGACGTGCCGGCAGATACAGTAGCCGTGCAGAACGCATCGCGTGCAGCGCTGGGCGGGTCGGTGCCGTCGGGTGTTGTGTCAGATGCTCGAGCGAGCAGTGTGGCTCAGGCGGGCGCTGCGCTGGTCAGGGTGCGTGTGCTTATGTGCGAGGCGAGTGTTAAAAGCTAGGTGCAGGGTCATGGCGACCGCAAGTCGCCCAGCTTGGCCTATGTGTTTGGAGTGGGACCATGCTCAAGATGCCACGCCACAGCTCGTGTGCACAGCCGGTGCTCAGCGCGCTGCCTGCGGCAGGGCATCCACACGTGGCTGGAGGGCGTGTCGCTGTCGGCCTCGCCGGCCGGGACGGCCGAGGAGGACGCCGGCATCGACGCCGCCCCGGCGCCCGCCGACCCGCCGCCGGCCGGCCGCCACGCGTGCGCGTTCACGGCCGACGAGCCGGCCTGCGCGCTCGCGGGCACGCCCTTTGAGAGCTGGCCGGCCGGCAGCGCGGACGGCTGGGCGTCCGACGCCGAGTTTGCCAGCGACGACTTTGACAGCGGCGCCGAGACCGAGCGCGAGGAGGGCAGCGACGTCACCGTCATGTGCGACTCTGACTAGCCCGCTCACACCTGGTGTGGCAAGGGCTGCCTCTTGGGGCAGCCGGCTGCCATGCTGCGCAGCCGCCTGCGGCGATGCGCTAAAAACAACTGCGCCAAGCAGATGCCGGCGGGACTTTGTGACACCAGCATCACATCAGCTGTGACAAGACAAAACATATACAGCTTTGCAGGCTGCTGTCCCCCCTGCTGGCTGGTTGGGGACCGGAAGAAAGCTGCAGCTGTACTGAGCAAAACGACATCACACACAGCGGGTTGTGCAAGCCAACTGGTGTTGACACGAGCACCTGCAAGGAAGGTCGACGTGCCTGTCATTTTAGCCTACGAGGAGGTCACCAGCAGGCCGCAGGCATGCTGGCTGATTCATGCTTTTGCGTGGGAAGCATGCTTGGCTCATGATTCGATCAAGTTCATTATTGCTTGCTACGCTGAGTTTAAGCATGCAGGACGCTATTCGGGCCATTTGCCTGATGGCTTCCACGCTTTGCTACCTGGTCTTGTATTTAATGTATGGTAGCAAGGGCCTGCGCATGTTATGTGTGAGCAGAAGGTCTGCTTTCCAGAGGCGTGTACGACTGCCGCTTGCAGCTTGCATGAGGCTGTATTGTGCTTGCAGTGTGTTACATGCGCATGTTGTATGGAAGACGGCACAAGCTGTAAGTGTTGAGGGTGGAGACTGTATCTCCACTGCTAGCAGCGCTGCCCTGGGCTTAGCACTTGAATATCAACTGTCCTATTAGGGTGCCATTCAGTCACTGCATGGGACCGCCCTCTCTTGCGCACAAAGACTTTACACTGTTGTTTGTGAGGATCTGAGGCTGCAGCATCTGAATGAGCACCATGCCAACGTGCTCGGCCTGACAGACGAGCATCACGACCGCAATGTGCCGCTGCTAGACGCCGATGGAGACACCCTTTGACATACGCGACTTTGTGCGGCAGTGCCAGATACCCGAGGAGCAGGAGGTGCTGCTCGCGGCCCTGCCGGGTGCGCCATCACTGCCACACTGCCTCCTCTTGCCCAGGACAGCCCTTTCTTGTCGTTGTCGGTGACACGCTGCGCTGTGCTGCAGTCACTGGCGCGCCCCCAGCCTGGCCGGAGGTCCCCCAGTGCTCAGGCAAGCTTTAAGGAAAAGTGCCGTTCACAATGCTACACGCAACCGTGGTTTCGGCTGGTCTGTGCTTTCCGTGTGTCACGCAGTGACCGCAGAGCGTCCGTTGCAGGCTGGCGCGTGCTCAGGCGTGCCTCCACCCCAGTGCCGCAAAGCTCGGACCCCGCGCCGCTGGACGCAGCACCTGTGTCCCGCCAGCTGCGCTTCTCGCCAGACCAGGCGCACGCACGCTCGGCCCTCCCCACCGCTGCGGGCCCGAGCGGCGCGCCTGCAGCCGCTTCGCCTGACGGGGCGCTGCCGCGCCTGGCAGCCGGGCAGCCCGCCGAACAGGCTGAGCCCGTCAGCGCGGCCGCAGCCGCGTCGCTGGGTGGCGCGGCGGCGTCCCCCGCCGCTGAGCAGCCCACCGGCGAGGACGACCGGCGCTGGGTCGACAGAGATGCTGCTGGCGACGCCGACGATGCGGACGGCGGGCAGGAGCAGCCACGGGAAGACGCGGCAGCGGGCGCTCCGGCCTCCGAAGCCCCGAGCGCGGCCGCCAGCCCGGACCTCAGCAGCCCGCCGCCCGTCGCGGCCTCGCCGGCGCCCGTGTCGCGGCTGGACTTTGGCGCGGGGCCTGCGTCCCAGGCTGCCGCGCCCGCCTCGTGCGCCCCGCGCTCGTTCGCGGATACTGCGCTCTGAGCCGCTCGCGTTCACCCGGCCTGATTACTCCTGAACGCAGCCAGTGCGGACAGTGCACGCCACGGGTTGCGGCTTGCCTTTGCTGTACTCTGCGCTGGGTGCAAGGCGTGGCAAGGAAGTGCGGGCATGAAGCGAGCCAGTCTTGAGGGGTGGTTATAAAAAGTGCTTGGCTCACTGCGCGCAGGCTGCCGCGCGGTCTGCCGGCGCTGCTGACGCAGGCGTTTGACGTCGACTGGGTGGCCCCTAGCCTGGGCGCCGGGTCGCAGCTGGATGACGGCGGCGTCTTCGACGTCACGCAGACGCCCTGGGCGGGTCCGAGCGCGTACACGCCGCCGCCCGCGCGTGCCCGGGCGGGCGCGCCGGCGGCCGGGCCGGGCCTGCGGGCGCCGCAGGGCGGCGGTAGCGGCGCGGGAGCTGTGGCGCAGGGCGCCACAGCCCCGCCGAGGGCCCTGGCGGGCGCCTCCCCTGTCATGCGGGACAGCGCTGCCGCGCAGCGCGCGCCTGGGGGTGCGCCGGGGCGCGCCCCGGGCGCTGCGGCGCGCTCGCCCGCGCTGGGCGCCGACCTGCGCGCCGCCGTCGCAGCGTGGCCCGCCGGCGGGCCCGCGGGCAGCCTCCCCGGCGAGCGCGGCGCCGGGCGTGCGCCCGGCGCGAGGCCAGAGGCCCCAGCAGAGGTGCAAAGGCAGGGTCAGGTGGCCGCGCGGGCGTCGCCGGCACAGGCTGCGCGGCTGGCGCCTAGACAGGCTGATGCCGGCCCGCTGAACTGGCCTGCGCCGGGCGAGACCGGCACCTGGGCAGCGCCAGACAGCGCTGGCGCGGGCCGCGTCACAGGCGGCGGCGAGGCGCAGCAGGCGACCCCTCCTCCAGCGATGCCGAGCGGCTGCAGGGCGTGCACGCCGGAGGCGCACGGCGGGGCTGCCAGGCGCGCCCCGGGCAGCGCGCCGGCCGCCGGGGCTGAGCCGGCGCGCAGGCCGTCCGCGGCGCAGCAGCGGCGCGGCGCGGGCACCGCGTCTGTCGGCCGGCCGCGCGGGATGCTGGCGCGGCTCGTGTCGCCCCTGGAAGGCGCGCGCGCCGGACGGCCCCCGCCACTCCCTGCAACGGTAAAGGATTCTGCAGCTTGAGGCTCGAGGCCATGCGCGACACGGTCTCAGCAATGCGTTCGACAGCCGCTCACGGTGCTGCGCGCACGCACTGCAGCCTCGTTGCGTCGCGGCCGGCGGTCTGCGAGCAGCAGGACCTGCAGGCTGCACTAGCCGGTCGCGCAGGCGCTGCGCCATGCTTCGATAGCGCGGTGGTGTGCGACGCCGCTCGGCAGGGCTCGGAGCGTGCGGCCGAGCGCCCCGCGCTGCTTAGCCCCGGGCGCGCGCGCAGGCGTGTTCGACTTCCTGCGGCGCAGCCCCGCCGCCAGCCCCGCGCGCACGCCGCCGACCGCCTCAGCCGCGCGCGCGGCCGAGGAGGCCGCCGGCGGTCTGGACAACTTTGTCGACCCCACAGCCGCCGGCACGGTCGACTTCGTCAGCCCCACGCCCGCGGATACGCAAGCGGCGGCCCTGGGCCCAGGCCCTGCAGGAAACCCTGGCCCTGCCGCGGCGCCGGCGCGCGCGGCCGCCGCATCGCCCGGCGGCGCCCGCGCCACCGACTCGGCCGCCGGCAGCAGCGGCGCGGGCGCAGCGGCGGCCTGGCCGGAGGCCGAGGGCGGGCCTGGGGCGGGCGCGGGCGCGGCGGACAGCGGCGGCGAGCGCGCGCCCAAGCGCAGACGCGTGCCCCTGGTCGGCCTGCAGGCGCGCCGCCCCCTCAGCCACCGAGCGCAGCACATGCAAGCGCTCGGCGGCCTGTGCGGATGACGGGCACTTTCGGCCTGTGCGGACGACGGCCGCTGTCAAGCGCGTGTGGTCGCTGGTGTCACCTTGCTGGAAGCGCCCCTGCCCAGCATGCGCATGCTCTGCCTGGCCAGCGCGCGGTATGCCGCGACCGCTGCCTGTGGCGCGCGGGGGCGGCGGACGGTGGTGGCCCGTGAACAGCGACCGCCCGCGCCGCCCTGGCCGAGCTCCCGGCGGGACGGTCGGCGGGCGCGGGGCGGGCGCGCAGGCCGTGTGGAAGTACTGGCTGGCGCAGCCGCTGCCGCCCGGCTACGACCCGCTGCTGCCGGCCGACCTGGCCATCTGACGCGGCGCTCAACCCTAACCCTGCCTCAATGCGCGGGCTGGACGAACCTACGGCACTAGCTGTGCCGCAGCGGTGAAGCGGGGCGGGGCGGCCTCGCTGGAAAGCGCGGTGTCCGCGAGCCTGCTCGCGCCGTCCGCTGACGCCGGTGTGCTGCATGTGTGATGCGTGCACATAGGAGGGCCTGTGGGCTGCAGGCTTGGACCTAGGGGTGCAGGGGTGCGTGCCGCAATGCGAGAGTATGTGAAGTGCAGGCGGCAAGAACAAGCGCTTGCCTTTGTGCCGTACATGCTCGGCGATGTGTGGCAACTACATGCCGATTGTAACGCAGAAGCCAATTGTCATACTTACAGTGCAAAGGATACTGCACCCAGCCCTGTCACTGGCGCGCAGCATGCTGCTGCAGACACACAACGGTCACACACACTACTGTAGAGAGCAGACGAGCAAGACGCGGGCGCGCTGCCCGACCCGAGCAGCACGGCATGCACAGGGTCTTGGTCAGACTCTTTCATGTAGTTTGTGCCAGGGCAACGTGTCAGGCGAGACAACCAGACTAGGAGCAACAGCAGCTGTCACTGCCGTCATGGGTACCATGCCCGATGTATGCCGGCACCCATGCAGGTCTGCTCCATGCAGCACTCGCAAACACGGGGGCGGAAGAACATGTGCTAGGCAAGAAACAGGCCAGTGCAGCAACCAGCTGGCATGTACACATGTCCAGGCCCGTTTGTCGCATAGCACGACGTTTATGAGACTGTATCATGTCAACGCCGCAACGCCATCCACTGCTACTCAGAAACTATCACGTGAACGCACTGACTGGACTCCCAAGGGGACAATTGTCACACTCGACCTGACAAGGCAAGACAGTCATCACCTCCGGAGCAGCAGCAAGCTGCGACATCACGCAAGGGGCGGAATGGACATGACAAACACTTCACCGGGACCATACGGCGAGGGTTGTGAACCACGCCTGTGCGCAGATTGACGCAGTAGGGACTTTTGTGCAGGGAGAAAAGACCTGACACACCTGAGCCTTATGCAGTTCACATGCTGCCGAAAAGACCAATCAGTCAAAAAACCAATCAGTAACCCGAGATCCAAGGCCGCATGATGGCAGCATGCGCGGACAGGCCAATGGAGCGTGGGCACCACGGGCAGGCCGGCGTTGCAAGCTGCGGCGCTGCTGGCCAGCGCAAGCATGCAGAGCCCTAGAAGGGCATCACGCGCAGGCCCTGGCCGGCCGCAATGCTCCTGCGCTGCACCATTAGGATCGCGCGCAGCCGCGCCTCCTTTGCTTTGGCGTCCGCCGCACGCTCCTGGTACGCCGCTGGGTACCTGTTACGCCCCCACTCATTCCCCTGAGGCTCCCCTCAAGGCTCCTCGCAGCAGGAGCCGCGCCACAGAAGCCGCAGCAAGCCCCGCAAGACTCCAAGGACCAGAGCTTCCTGCCACGCAGGCTGCGCACACCCGCCCAGCCCAGGGGAGCCCAGGGCAGCGCAATCAAAAGACAGTGCATGTGTCAGGCCACCGCGTTTCCTGCGGCTCCGCGCATGCGTGTTAGATCGGCGGCGCGCCGGGGCCGCACCGCTGGCGGATGAGCTTGTCGGTCTCCTTGAGCTCGCGCGCGTGGCGGAACACGCCGGCCGTGCGGCACTCGGGGCACGGCGCGTCGGGCGGCGCGTGCTGCAGCAGCGCCTTCACCGTGCCCAGCGCGTTGCCCATGCCGACGGAGCTGCGGCGCGGCGGCCGCGGTGTGACGGCCCAGGGTGTCTGCAGGCTTGCTCACCCTCTTGCATCCAACATGCCAACTGCATGGCGGCACTCACAGGGGCGTGCATGTAGCGCTGCAGGCAAGGCCTTGGTCGCCATATACGGCATGGCAGCCAACAACTTACGCCCGCGCCCAACCGGTACCATCCAATGCAGACACGCTCTCATGCTCAGGCTCTCTCAGGCTCAACACCTTCGTCTGCATCATGCCACCGTGGCTGCACACAATGTGATCGTCCCAAGTATGGCCAGAGTGACTGAGCTGGGCGGTGCGCGCACCTGAACGCGCAGTCCGCACAAAACTTGTGCCCACAGGACAGGCCGATCGGCTGGTACATGGCCTCCTGCGCCCGCGCAGCACCTCCTTTGCGGCGCTCCTCCCGGCCTGGTCCGTGCTCTTGCCAGCATCAGCAGCGCCGCCTCACCAGGCCATGCTCTTGCCAGCATCAGCAGCGCCGCCGCACCAGGCCATGGAGCATGTGTCAGCCCTGCGGAGCTGGAACATGGTATGCGATGCAAGCACGGGCCCTTACAGAGCCAGCGCAAAAACAGCGCGCTGCCTGTGCTGGGAGCTGCGTGTGATCATCGGTGTGAGAGTCAGTTTCCGCGCCAGCGCACCAGGCAGATCGCGCAGACGTACTCGGGGTCCACGTCCTCGTCGCCCATGCCCGACGACGCCATGGACAGCTGGCTCAGGTGCGCCGGGTTGCTGCCGCTCCTGCCGCGCGGCGCCAGCGCCTGCCGCCAGCTCCGCCCTGACCCCTCGCTGCGCTCGGCGCCGGCGTCCCCCCGTGCCGCGCCCGCAGCCGCCGCGGCCGGCGCCGGCGCCGGAGGGTGCAGCGGCGGCCGCACCGCCGGCAGGCCGTTCGGCGCGCCGGGCTCGTGGGCGCCGCCGGCGTGACCCGCGGGCGGTGCACCCGCCGCGGCGCCCTGGTCAGCGCCAGCGGCGGCTGCGGCGGTGGCGGCGCCGGGCGTGTGCGCATCGCGGCCGGCGGAAGCGGCGGCGGCGGCAGCGGGAGGGTCTGAAGCGAGGGGCGCGTCGGCGCCGGCGGGCGGCTCGGCGGGCTGCTCGCCGGCCTCCACATGCTCCGACACGACGCAGCTGCGCGCAGCGGGCGGGCGCCGTTGCAGGGTGAGAAGTCACCTCTGCAGGCGCTGTGAGCGCACCGCCACAAGGTGCTGTGCGAATGTGCACTCGCCCCTCCAGGCACTTGGCTACTGTGCTAGCCATATGCATGTACACCAAGGGGACGACCTGCATGAGGGAGGCTCCGCGTGGGCGCTTGCCGAACAGGGGGTGGACAGCAGACGGCAGGGTATCAAGCAAGGGCGCGGTGGGACGTTGGGAAGCAGCGACACGCACACGGCTTCCTGTGGCACTCACAATGCAGCACCGCACGCACCTGCGCTCCAGGGAGGGCAGCATCGGCAGCTCTTCCGAGTCGGTGCGCCCATCCGGGTACCGCTGCATCTCCACCAGCACCGTCGCCGACGCCTGCGTGTGTGGCAGGCCCCTGTCACACGAGGCCGGGAGCTTGCGCAGCACCGCGGGCAGTGTCAGATGCCCTCTTGGAGCCGCGCGCTTGCCAGGACAGAGCTCACGGACGTCTGAAGTTCGCGTCCTGCATCAAGCGCAGCTCTGCAGCCCCACTGCGCAGCTGGAGGCGGCAGGGCCGCCGCTGCCCAGGGTCCAGGCGCCCTGGGCCGCCCACACACGGCCGCACAGCGCGTGCGCGTCAGGGCCTCCGGCTCTGGCTCTGGCTCTGGCTCACAGCCGGCTCGCCTCCCTTCCTTTCTGTGGGGTGAGGGTTGACACAACCCTCTTTGACCAACAAGGGTTGTGTCACACCCCGGGGGCGCCCAGGTTGAGCTCGAGCGACTTGAGCTCCTCCAGCAGCGGGGAGTGCAGGAACTCGCCCTCGTTCGCGCGGCCTCCATGCCACACGTCCTGCCGCACGCGGCGCGCCCCCGTCGCGCCTTGCGGGCGGCGCTGCATGAGCGCGGCGCGGAGGCGCGCACGCGCGCGCAGGTGCTCGCGTGCGCCAGACCGCTGTCTCCGCGCAGGGGCAGATGGATTGGCATCTGTACATACCTACATGGAGCAACACAGGAGCAAGGAGCACAGGCCCTGTGCAGGTCATGCAGCCTGGGAAGGCGGAGGTCTGCAACCAGACTCGTGCATGACACTGTCAACGCTCCCTCCTCCCGGCACACACCAAAATTCTCCTGCCCTGACTATCACAGAGGCGCGACATCGCGACCATGCCACGGCCCCAACCACAAAGCAGACGCGCCTGCAGGCACGGCCCGCGCAGCCGCCGCACGGGCGCATGCGCCGCCGGCAGCACCCCGCGGCCGCCCCCGCGTCAGGCCTCCCCGGGCGCGCGCGCGCCTGCAGGAAGTCGTAGCCGAGCCGGTTGGCGCAGCGCTTGTCGTGCTTCTTGATGATCTTGCGCAAGCCCACGGAGTTGATGGCCGCGTAGCGCCGGCACCACTCCGCCTCCTGCGCCAGCCGCTCCACCTGCGCGCCCCGCCACGCCTGGGCGCCAGCACACGCGGGCCGCGTGCGCCAGCAACCACACCTGCCATGCCTGCGACACGCCCGTGCCGTGGCTCTGCCCCTCATGCGGGGGAAGGCGGATGCAGACACAGGTGAGCTTGTCATCTCATTTCAGCACACGGGCCTGTCGCGCTCTGCTTTGCCACATGATGTATGCTCTCCTTTGCCACATGATGTCTGCTCTCCTTTGCCACATGGTGTCTGAAGTAAGCACCAACAGAGTACCTCCTACATGCCGCGCTACGGCTCTGTGCAGCCGTGCGGCGCACGTCTAGCGGCTTCTGCAGCAGGCGCAGCAGCAGGCCGCAGCAGGGCAGGCAGGTGCGCTCATGGCGCTCGTACTCCCGGATGACCTTCTTGGCCACGCGCGTGAACTCCCTGCCCGCCCGCGCCGGACGCCGCTGAGCATGAACAGAGCTGGTGCAGAGCGGGGTGCCTTGTGTCCACATCCAAGACTGAGGCTGTTGGGGCACTCACGCGGTACCCCCGGTATAGCTCTCCGCCCGCACTCGCCTGCTAGCGCACCCCGATCAAGCTGTCCACCCGTACACGCCTGCCGAGCTGCTAAACGTGGCACACAGTGCTCATACCAAGCTTCAGTGACCGTGCGGGGGCTACTTGCCGGCCAGCGCGGGACGCAGCTGAGCACATGACAAGCACGCGACCTACCCGCAGTGCGTGACACCCGCAAGCCCAGGTTCTGCAAGTGGCCTGTCCTGTGCGGCAAGGATGAGAGCGGGTAGGGCTTGACTGCAGCGTGTCAGCTGTCTCACTTGTTTATGTGGTTGACTTCGCTCTCCAGGCGCCGGAAGAACGCCGTCTCCTGGCAGCCGCAGAAGCCGCCGTCCTCGGCGGCTTTCCCAGCAGGGCTGGCCTTCCTGCGCTCAAAGACAGGTGGTGAGCGGGAGTCTGCAGCAGCGAGGCCAGCTTCGTATTGCTCTCTGTGCGCACGCATAACTGCGCAGCCTAGCCAGGCTGACAGGGAGTGGCGCACTGGCACGTCTTCAGCAGCTTCTTCAGCAGTTTGTAGTTTAGGAACTTGCCCTGCCACTCGGGCGGGGCGTCCTGGTCCAACGCCGCCATGTAGTGCTGCCGCACAGCCATGCAGCCGTCAAGGGGGAAGCTGGAGCGCTGCAGTCCACTCTGTGCGGCACCATGCTGACAGACATTGACGCATTTGCATGAGGGCAAATTATAGCATGTACACAGGCTCTGAGCGGGCAGTGCCCACCGAATACTTCATGGCGGCACGCTGCTGCGCGCCGCGGTCTGCCGTCTTGCAGGACCCAGGCAGCGGTCGCGTGCGGCGCCTTCGAGTGTGTTCTGCAGATGGGCGCCTCAGATGCCTCTGGGTCCCCTGCGATACAGAGACAAGGTGCAAGTTGGTGCGCGATTCACAAACTGCTGAATCGAGAGCTGCCCTGAACCTACAAGGAGCCCCCTTGGCAGGGTGTAACAGTCTAATCTGCTCCATGGGAATAGCTCCTGCAAGCACTTACAGCAGCAGGTGCGCAATGGCTGCCTCGGGTCCCTGGGAGGGTGCGGGCGCGCGCCAGGGCGTGCAGGTGTGGCGCGTGGAGAACTTCCGGCCTGTGCTGCAGAAGGACCCAAAGCAGCTGGGAAAGTTCTTCACGGGTGCGCTCGACGCGTGTGTGCTGGCAATTGCTGCGGTCAGCTGCTTCCCAACTAACTGCTCCTCCCCGCCTCGCGTGGCAGGCGATTCCTATGTTGTGCTCCACACCGTTTCCAGCGCTGCGGGCTCTAGCACCTACAATGTGCACTTCTGGCTCGGCGCCAAGAGCACCCAGGTGGGTATTGCAAGTGTAAAGACAGGTTGCATTTTCCAATGTTGGCAGCAATGCCCACCCACGCAGCAGCTGGCAGCCTGACTTCCTTGGGTTCCCAACTGTGCTGCAGGACGAGGCTGGCGCTGCGGCGATCCTGGCGACAGAGCTCGACGACGCGCTGGGAGGGAAGGCAAAGCAGTGGCGGGAGCTGCAGGGCAGCGAGAGCGCGGAGTTCACGAACGTGCGCGCTCCCCAGCTGTCTGGACGCTCTCCTTCTGCATGCTGCACTGCGTCACGACGCCGATCGTCGGAGTGGGGATGATCTTTGTTTCATGCGCGCGTAGCTCTTCGGGGAGGCCCTGCACTACTTGCAAGGCGGCGTGGCCAGCGGCTTTCACCACGTCACGCCGGAGCGCCACGAGCCTGTGCTCCTGCACGTAAAGGTGTGCCACGGTGCGGTGTGCTGGCGTGCACGCACCTGGTGTGTGTTGCAGTCAGCTCTGGCTTGTGGGCCCGCGTCCGCCTTGGGGACGTCCCTGCATGTGTCAAAGGCCAGCAAGTGTCCTAAAAACTTCAGACTCACAAGACTTGTCTCATTTGAGTCTCACTTGAGTCGCGTACACCTCCGAAGAGAGTCCCGCCTGTTGCTGTACTGCGAGCGTCCCCTGGCACTGCTGGCTGGCCTTCCGCCTCAGGCATGCTCGCTGTGATTCCTCTGTACGGTGCAACACCTTGCACAGCCACAGCGCGTGACACCCACTCGCCCGCGCCTTGCAGCTGTCCACGCTTCGGCCCGTAGCCGCCTGCGGCACTGCAGGCCCTCAAGCAGGCCCTCAAGCGGTGGAGCGCCCCGCAGGGCAAGGGCGCGGTGCGCGTGACGGAGGTGCCGCTCGCGGCGGCCTCACTCAACGGCGGCGACGTGTTTGTCGCGGACCTGGGCGCCCGCCTGTTCGTATGGTCCGGCGCGGCGTCCAACCCGGACGAGAAGGTGAAGGCGCTGGAGGTGGTCGAGGCGCGCCGCGCCGCCCGCGGCTACCAGGCCGAGGCGCGCCCCGCCTGCCCGCCGTGACCTGTCTGCTGTAAGATTTTGTGTGTGATTACAGCGTACGGGGGCAACCAGGCAAGGTCAGGCTTGCTGCTATCTGATTGCCGTTGCGTGTGCTGCATGGATGTGGATGTTTGAAAGCAGTGGAAAGCAGTAAACGCTCACCAATGACACGCCAAGCATCGCCCAGAGTGCGGGCCTGCAGTGCAACGGCTGTGCAGGTCTTCCACTGGCCTGACTCAAAGTTCTGCTCTGCAAGGCAGGACGCCTCCTACCACTGCATGTGCCCGCACCAGCGCGCCGCGCACCCGCACTCTGCGACCCCCAGGAACCCGCGCACCCGCCCGCAGGTGGTGCACGTGGCCGAGGGCGAGAGGAGCGCGGACGTGGCGGAGTTCTTCCTGGCGCTGGGCGTCCAGGACACTGGCGCAGTCCGCATCGCGCCCGCCGCCGCCGCCGGCAGCGACGCGGCCGCCGCCGCGGCGGCCGCGGCGGCCGCCGCGCGGCTGTACCGGGTGCGCGCCCGCGCCGGGGGGGTTGGCGAGCTCAGCCGCGCGCTCGCGACCGTGCGTCTGCGCTCGTGGCCCTGCCCTAACCCTACCCTAACCTGCATACGCGCGCGGCAGGTCCGCGAGGGCGCCGCGCCGCAGGAGGTGCCGCAGCGCCCGCTCAGCCAGGCGCTGCTGGACGCGCGCGGCGTGTTTGTGCTGGTCTCCGGTGCGCGCCAGCACTCTTTTCGTCTGTGGTGTTGTTACCTCCCCTGAGCGGGGCATGGCACCCTGCAGCCTCTGCGCTTTCTGAGCGTGGGTGTATGGGTTTGATCTGGACTTGAACGCCGGGAGGGTTGGCGTCGGAGCTGCATCGCCATGGTACCCTGCCCTGCATGCTGCACATGCGTGGGCTGGTACCTGCGGGAGCGGGCGGCACGCGCCGAAGCCCTGCGACCGCGCGCAGGCAGCGCGGTGCAGATCTGGCAGGGCGCGGAGGCGGGCGGCGGCGCGCGCGGCGCGGCGCTCGCGTCCGCGCACGAGCTGCTGCCGGCGCTCGGCCTGCCGCCCAGCACGCCTGTCTGCCTGGTCAAGCAGGCGCGCGCCCGCGTCGCGCAGGGGCCCCAATGTCCTCCAGAGTGGACTGACAGCAGGCAACCTCCAAGGGCTGTGACTTCCATCGATGTGCGTCAGCTGGGCGTCTGTCTGCAACGCTGCCAGCTGGAAGCACTTTCTGCTGCGCGCCTTGCTGGCCGGGCGCCCGTCGCCTGGCATGGCCGTGCGCCCTGTCTGAGCAGCGCAATGTCCCGCATCGTGACTTTCGCTGTGCGATTTATGGTGCTGAACTGGGGACGCTCAAGCTCTGAGACGGGGTTGTGCGACGCGCTTTACTTCTTCTGCCCGCCTGCCCAAGCACTAGAGCCTCATCTCCTCTGTCCGCACTCGCCTGCCGAGCCCAGCAAGCTTTGCCGCCCCGGTGCATGGCTGCTGTGCTAGATCTGTAGGCGCATGCGCAGGGGTTCGAGGACCCCGCCTTCACCCGGCACTTCGCTGCGTGGGGTGCCGGCGACGCGCGCAGCCCTGCGCCGGCCGCCGCGACGGCCAATGGCGTGATGCGTCCGCGCTCAGGCGGCGCGGGCGCGGGCCGCGACAGCGGCATGGTCGCCGCCTCCGGCAACGGCGCGTCTGCGGTGCGCCTCTGTGCCGTCCATGCGACGGCCTGCGCTGTGCAGACCCGGCCTCTGGCAGGAAGTGCCGCTCCTGTGCTGGAGCACCTGCCGGCCGCTGCGCCGCCAGTAGCCGCAGCCGCTGCTACTGAGGCGACGGCCTGGGCGCCACGTCTTGCAGCTACCAACGTGTGCCCATGCGCGCAGCACGGCCCAGGCGAGGCGGTCACCCGCGCGCAGCACGGCGCGAGCGCCAATGGCGGCTCGCCCGCGCCGCGGCCCGCGGGCACGCCGCGCGCCGAGCCGACGCCGCCGGCCGCGGCTGCGCCGCAGGGCCGCGCGGGGACCTACGCGGCCGCCAAGCCGGCGCCGCAGGCGCCGGCCACGCCGCCGCTGACGGCGGGCACCGCGCCCAAGGCGGGAGGCGGCGCGCGCGGGGCGAGCCCTGCGGCGCCCTCCACAGCAGGGTCCGGCGGCGGCGGGAGCGGAGCCGATGCGCGCGCGGCGGTGGCGCCTGCGGCGGACGGCGCAGCCAGTGCAGCAAACGGGCAGGGCGGGGGACCCAGCCCTGGACCCATGGATGAGCCTGCGTCTGCGGGCGCGGCTCCCGGCGCGCCCGCCGCCCAGGCCGGGAGCCTGGCAGGGCAGGCAGCGCCCGCGGGCGCGACGGCGGCGGCGCCGGGGTCGGGGTCCGAGCGTGCGCCGGAGCGCGGCGCAGAGCAGGCGCGCCCCGAGGCCGGTGGCGCGGCGGACCAGCGCGCAAACGGGCACGCCGTGCCCGCTGGCGGCAACGGCGACGGGGCCGAGCCCGGGACGGTGTGCATCTCGTGCATGGCCCAGCGTCAGTCACACACTTTGCCAGTGCTCATACGTCTCATGGCATGCCTTAACCGCCGGCCTCATGAACCGCGTGCGCTTGGCAATTATGTCTTGCACCATTGTTGCAGGGCGAGGCAATAGGGCATGTGAAGGGAAAGCAGCGCCATGGACATGACTGTCCGCCTTTATGCGCGCAGATTGACCCTGCTTCTTACTTGTGGGCAGCCAAGGCCTAGCTCTTTACCGCGCATGTAGCAGCCTCGCACCCCTGACTCGGAGCAAACGCCGTTCCTGCGCATGGCAGCTGTTCTGCCACCAGGCCCCTCTCCTGGGGCTGCCTTGTGCCAAGACTTGAGACAGACCGCGCTGCCTCGCAGGTGCGTCAGCTCCTGCAGGGTTTCAAGGCGGCGCCCGCTGGGCCGCCGCTGCCGCCTGTGCGCGCTGGCAGCGGCTCTGCGCGGCCCGTCTCGGGCGCCAGCTCCGCGTCAGGCAACCAGGTCAGGTCTGGAGTTTCTGAATCCTTGCTTTGCTGCATAGCATCGTCTGCACAGCATCAAGCTAGCTGAATGAGGCTGCTGCTGTTAAGCTACAACAGGATCCACAGCGAGCACTGAGGCCAGCCCCCACCCTCTCGCTGCACGATGCTGTCAGGCCAGCGCTAGGGCAGCGGCTTGCCTTGCACATTCGTCCATGCGCATTGCAAGTGCAGTGCGCGTCAGTGCCAGCACGCGCCCTTGGCCCTGAATTACTCTGCACACTGGCTGCTGCTCCTGACTTGCGCTGGTGCTCGCGCAGTCGGCATTCAGGCCCCAGGCCTTTGCGCCGGAGCCCAGCAAGCCGCCGCGCGCGGCCGAGAACCTCAAGTACGTGGCCGGCCAGGACTTCCTGCCCTACGAGGCGCTCAAAGGTGCGGCCGCCCGCCCGCGCCGCGCAGGCTGGCAGCCGGGCAGGCGCGCCGGCCGAGCCGCGAGCAGGGCGCATGTGGCCGCCGCTGCCGAGCGCCGCGACCGGGTGCGTGGCGGCTGATAGCTCTCAGGGCGCACAGCGGCGCCGGTCTGCGCAACCCTGGCAGGCAGAGACTGCAGAGGACTGCACCAGTCAGTCGTCCTTGCTCCTGGTGCCTGCGAAACAGCGCGCCTCATGCGCCCGGGCCGGCGCTGCGCCTGCGCATGCGGGCGCTCGGCCGCCGCGCTGCTACGGCCCCGCCTGCGCGGGGGGCTGCGCCGTGTGTGTCGCCGCTGGAACCCTGCAGGTTTCTGCCCTGCGCGCGCGCGGGCAGGGCTGCGCGCGGAGGACGGCGTGGACATGCTCTGCCGCGAGGCGTACCTGGACGACGCGGAGTTTGAAAAGGTGCGCGGCGCTGCACCCGGCATCCTTGTGGCACACGGCATGCATGGGCGCGCCCTCGCGCGCTGCCGCACGAGCGCCGCTCTGCCGGGCCGCAGCGCGCGCGCTGCTGTGCTGGCTGCAAGCAAGGGGGCGGCCGTGCTGCGCAACAGGCCCACGCACGCAACACCTGCCTGCTTCCTCGAGCCCCTGTGAGCCTGGCGCGCGCCCTGCCGTGCGGCAGGTGTTTGGCAAGCCGCGCGCCGAGTACGCCAAGCTGCCCAAGTGGCGGCAGCAGATGGCCAAGAAGGCCGTGGGCCTGTTCTGACTGCGGCGGCCTCGCTGCGCATGCACCGGACCGACCCCGCTGCGCCCGCATGCGGCTGGGAGGTTGCAGGGTCCGCCCCGCGCCCTACGGCTGGAGGGCGGCGCCTGCTGCAGGCGCTCCACCACTGCAGCATGCGATACATTGTCCCGGGCAGCCCTGAGGGTCATGTAGAGGGACAGACTGCTGATCAAGACAGGGGGCAGGTAGGTACGGGGGCCGCACGGGGCATGCGGCGAGTGGGCAGATAGG